>Ga0131853_10001256_pt1 | contig 45703 bp, 36 predicted proteins | sample TergutLab28metaG_FD_92764 | JGI IMG/M metagenome (GOLD analysis project Ga0131853, IMG submission 92764) | Labiotermes labralis P1 segment gut microbial communities from Petit-Saut dam, French Guiana - Lab288 P1 (version 2) (version 2) | ecosystem: Host-associated > Arthropoda: Insects >... | reverse complement strand
TGCGTAAGATCGATTATTTGCTCTTCGCCTGTTATATCTTTTCCAAGAATAATCGGAAGATGATATTTTGAATATTGCGGATAATCCACATAAATAAGTTCCCGAAAAGAAACAATAGCCCTTTTTCTGTTCGGCACCTCTATTCCAACTGCATGCTTTCCAGGGATTGGGGCAACAATCCTTACCCTTGACGCAGCAAGACGCAGCGCAATATTATCTGCAAGATTTGTAATTTTTGAAAGCTTTACTCCAGGCGCAGGAAGTATTTCAAACATTGTAATTACAGGACCTCTTTTTATTCCAGTAACTTCTGCTTCTATTCTGAATTCCGCGAGAGTTTGCTTTAATATCCTGGCCTCTTCCTTAGTACGCTCATCAATTGCCACAAAACCGGTTTCTTCATATTCATCAAGTATATCAACAGGAATTTTATAACTTGCTTTTTTAAGATTAATTTTTTTCTGTGATGCAAAATACTCTTTTACAACAACAGGGTTATTATCCGACTGTGTTAAAACTTCGGCAATATTTTTATCTGCCTCTGCTTCCAGAGCATCTTCTGCTTCAAGAATATCTTCTTTTTCATTCCCCTCTTCATCTTCTTCATACTGATCCATCTCTGCTTCTTCCGGGTCTGGGTCAAGAGGAAGATTATCTAACTCTGAAAAATCTTTTATTTCTTCTGCTTCTTTTCCCATTCTATAGTATGCAGGCTGATTATAAATTTCATCATCAACATTGTCGGGAATATTTTCTGTTGTCAGTATTTTCTGTTCTTTTTTATCTTCCAAATCAGGAGCAGAAACGCCATATTCAGCAGGAGAATAGTTGAAATTTAATTCGGTAAATTTTGCTCTTGCAGGGGAGTGCGGGATATCATCGTTATCCGCTTCGTCGTCCTCAGCGTTATTAACTTCAATTGGGTTATGAACTTGCAGAACAGGCTCATAACTTCCCTCGTAATCTTCATCATCTTCTGCAACACTATCTTCCACAACGCCAGCTTCTACAACGCTACCCTCGACAGCAGCATTTTCGATAACAACAGCATCTTCTTTTTTCATTTTTTCATGCAGAAAAACGCCAAGTTTTACAATAAGAATAAGCTGTGCTATTGCCAGAAGGAATAGAACAAATGGGGCAAATAGCCCAAATGAATTCAAAAGCCCTCTTTCAATTGCGCTTAAACCTATTTCAACATATATAAGGCGCAGTGCAAGACTAACTGTCAAAAAAGGAAAAATTGTAAGGATAAGCAGAATTATATTGCTTTTATTAAACCTATGTTTTAGCAAAAAGAACGTGCAAATCAAAAGATATATGGGGATATAAAATGCTGAGTCAAAGTAATAGTTATATAGAAAAAGTCCTGGAAATAGTAACAGATTTGCAGCGCCTGATTTGGCAGAAAAGATTGCAAATATAAGATATATGGCTATAACAGTAATTACCGCTGTTGCTATAGCCTTTTTTTTATTTTTAAACACTAATTTTCTCCATTCTCATTAAGAATACCAATTTTATGATTACTGATTCAACCATCAAAATTCAATTATTCCCAATGGAATGAATGGAAAAACTATTCAGGTTTTATTATTAAGCGCCGGCCTGCATATATGCGGTTTGGATTCCTAATATTATTATCTCTGGCAATTTTTCTATAAAGCCATGGAGTTCTATAGAAGGTATTTGAAATATCCCATAGGGTATCGCCCCATCTTATAGTGTATACTATATCTTGCCCTCTTGCATCAGGCGCTTGCTGTGCCGCAGGAGGTGTTACTGGTCGCGCTGCAGGAGGCGGTGTTTCCGGTCGTGCTGCAACAGGAGGAGGCGTCTCTGGCCGCGCTGCAGGAGGTGGTGTTTCCGGTCGCGCTGCAACAGGAGGAGGCGTCTCTGGTCGCGCTGCAGGAGGCGGTGTTTCCAATTCTCTTTGAACTACCGCAGAGCCGCTGCCATCAGCGTTTCTAGCAAAAGCAGGCCTCATAATAAGCACATAGGCAAGAAAACCGAGTAAAAGCACTAACAAAACTATCAATATTATAGCTATTATTTTGCTTTTTCTTCTTCTTTCTTCTCTTTCATATTCATCGTCATCTTCACGCTCATAGGACCATTTTTCTTCTTCATCTTCTATACTATCTTCTGTATCATCCTGACTATTTTCGCTCTCATCATCTTCAAAATCAGATGAAAAACGGGGTTCATCAATTGAATCGCTATCTTCAGAAGAATCCGGCATATCATAAAAGCTGAAATTGCTATCAATTGAATCAAGACTTACAGATAAAAACTGCTTAACGCCAGATATTGGTTCAAATGCCTGCGCATCAAGTATGCCATCGTCATTTACACTTAAAAGTAGCTCAACATCAGGAACTTTTCCAGATTCTTGATCAATATTATTGAGAATAAGGCTTCCAACATATACAGGATTGTACATCCCCTCGCCTTCTCCCCTAAAAATATCGATTTTTACATCTGTTTGGTTTTCTTTTACAGGCGAAAGAACTACCTTTTTTTTAGCGCTATCATCCTGCTTTAAAATGGGAAAATATGTTCCATTGGCAATTCTTATTCCTATTGTAGGGCTTTCCAATTTATAGCCTCCGTAATCTCTAGTTTAGCTAAAATTCTATTTATACAAATAAAGCCTATCGCTGTGAGGGTATTTTGTCAATAAACTTTTTCACTCTCATAAATCATGCAGAATAATGAAAAATACTGATGCAAGCACTATTTTTTAAGGTTTTTTGCCTTTTGGATCATTATTTCTTCTATATAATAGGGTAATATAGCCACCAAAGCTTTCAAGGGGTGCTTGTCCCGTTAAAAATACCGCAAACCCTAAAACAGAGGGCTTGCGGTATACTGCTGTTAGCGTGTTCTTAACAAAGGTGTCATAGGCCTGCCAGGCAAGCGCTGCTCTGAGCGTTCGATAGATTCTATAGATTCAGAAAAATTTCTGCTTCCAGAAGAAATAGAGGGGCTGGGCATCCCAGAAGTGCCGCTATCAAGAAAAGTAAAAGCAGACCACGGTATAGTGGTGGTGGGTGCAGATATGTTTCTTGAAGGTATAGTAAACTCAGCCCACATAGTCATATTGCTAACATAAAAAAGAACAGTATAAATCCCTGTAGAAGCAAACCAAAAGTGAAAAGTAGCCGAAGAACCTGTTATTTCTGTTTCACTCCAATCATAATACCAAGTTTCTGGAATAACCAAATCCAACCCTCCCCACCAATTATTGCCGTGATATGTTGAAGGTATATTAGTAACTCTTACACTTAAATAAGTAAAGAAAAAAAATAATTTTATTTTTAGCTTTTTCTCTCATAAATCTGTGAAAATCAGCAAAATTCCGCGTACTTTTCCCCTTTTGTGGACTGGGGCGCCTTGCACGAGATTTTCCAGTTTTATGTTGTTTTTAATACATTATTGACAATATCTCACCGATTATTAATAATAAAAACATAAAAATATGAATATAGTAATGCTTGCTGTTGTTCTTGTTATAGTGATTGTTGTGGCGCTTATTTTTATTATTGTAAAAAAGCTTTCAGGTGGTGAAAGCGCTTCTGACACCCCTAAAAACAAAGACAGAAATTCAATAATAAAATACGCAAACAAGAGACTTGAACAAAACCCTAAAGATACACAAGCCATAATGGAGTTGGCAAACCTCTACTACTCCGAAGAGACATACGATAAGTCGCTCCATCTTTTTAAGTTATTACTTGATAAGCCCGAAGGGACCTCCCAGGAGAATGAGGTTGATATAATATATAAATATGCAATATCTGCCCTTAAAACAGGCAAAATCGACGAAGCATATAAATACCTTGATTATGCCAAGAAAAAAAATAAAGATGTATTTGAAGTAAATTATAATCTGGGTGTTATAGATTTTGACAGAAAAATTTACGATAAAGCTCTTTCTTCCTTTATTGCTGCAAAAAATCTTATGCCCGAACACGTAGCTACATTACAATATATAGGCAAAATTCTTTTCCACCTGGGCAGGTTTAAAGATGCTGTAGGATATCTTAGAAAATGCTTTGAACTTTCCCCAGGAGATAAAGATATTTTATATACACTTGGTCAGGCATACAGCGAAGCAGGTCAAAGTGAAAATGGGTATAAAATATTCAGCCATTTAAGGGCAGACCCTATTTACGGCCCTCCAGCCTCTCTTGAAGCAGGGAAAATAGATATAAAGAAAAAAAACTATGTCAAGGCAGTTGAAGATATGGAGCTTGGGTTAAGGCATAAAGAGATTGACCCAAAGATACGGCTTGAGCTTCTTTATCAGCTTGGTAATACATATATATTGGAAAATAAAGTAAATTCAGCAATTAAAAATTTTGACACAATATTAAGTATTGCCGGTACTTATAAAGATGTTCAGTCATTAAAATCAAAATACTCAGAACTCGCGTCCAATAAAAATTTAAAAACATACCTTATGTCTTCCAGTTCTGAATTTTTGAATTTATGCAAAAAAATTACTCCATTATTGTATCCAAATGCACAGGTCAAAATTACAGATATTACAGCCTCGAAAAATGACTATGTAGATGTTGTAGCAGAAGTAACATCTAGCCAAATGGAAGATATTGCGCTTTTTAGATTTATGAGAGCAACAACTCCTGTAGGAGATATTATACTCAGAGACCTCTATTTTAAAGGCAAAGATGTAAGAGCAGGACAGTCATTCTGTCTTACAGCAGGTGCATTTACCGACACAGCTTCAAAATTTGTTGAAGCAAGGACCATAGATCTTATAAGTGGAAAAGAGCTTATGAGTATTTTGACAAAAGCTTCCAAAGGCGATTAAACAATATTTTCCTTTTTTGTAATTACTATGTGCCGCTCTTCTTCAAGAAAAGGGACATCTATTTTTTCAATTTTAAATAACTTTATCCCTGTTTCGCGCATCTCTGTCTCTATCTCTGTTTTTCTGCCCTTATAGGAAAAAAAGAATCCTTCCGGACTTACTATAGCAGATATTGCTTTATAATATTCAACAAAATTTCTGAAAGCCCTAAACGTTACTGCGTCAAAAATACTTCTTACATTTTCAAGCTCCAGTTCTTCTATTACAATATTATCAAGCGCAAACAACAATTTGCAATTATTAAGAAATGCGGTTTTTTTCCCAGACCTCTCTACAAGAGTAAACTGTTTATCCGGAAAAAATATAGATAAAGGGATTCCCGGAAAACCTGCTCCTGTTCCTATATCTGCAATTGTTTTAAAACTCATTTGTGAAAGGAGAGGCGCTCCGGCAAGAGAATCAAAAAAATGTTTTACAACAAGACTTCTCCCTTCTGCTTTTAGAAATCCTGTTTTTTTATTCCATATAGAAAGCTCTTCATAAAACGCAAGCAGCTTATTAAGTTGCGCGTCATTATGAGAAATACCAATAAGCTCTAATCCTTTAATAAAAAAATCTTTCATTTATTTCTCTTGTTCAGGTAAACCATAAGAACTGCAATATCTGCCGGGCTTACTCCGGAAATTCTTGATGCCTGGCCAATCGTTGCAGGAGCTATTTCCTTTAACTTTTGCCTTGATTCATTTGAAATCCCTTCAATATCATTGAAATTGAAACCATCCGGAATTTTTATCTTTTCCATTTTTTCAAAACGTTTTATCTGCCGCTCCTGCAGCTTGATATATCCTTCGTACTTTATATCCAGCTCTACTAACGTAAGCAGTTCCTGTTTTGCACTGTTGATTTTCTCATCAATATTTTTTATATTGCATATCGTGATTTTTGGGTCCCTTATTGCCTGGGCAAAACTCTCGCCATAATGTTTTCTTAAAGAATCCGCAGTTTGTTCATCAAAAATTTTTATTGCATCTTCTGTTACTTTCCTTTGGGTTAGGAGCTCTTTTATCTCTTCGGTTTTCAAAAGCTTTTCCTGGAATTTTTCATAAGCCTCATTACTTAGAAGCCCTATTTCTTTTGATTTTGGCATAAGCCTTTTATCCGCAGTATCATGCCTTAATGAAAGCCTGTGCTCTGCCCTTGATGTAAACATTCTGTAGGGCTCTTCTGTTCCAAGCGTTACCAGATCGTCTATAAGAACACCTATGTACGCCTCTGTCCTTGACAGGATAAGAGGCTCTTTTCCGGCAAGATAGAGAGATGCGTTTATTCCTGCCATAAGCCCCTGGCAAGCTGCTTCTTCATACCCAGAAGTTCCATTAGTTTGACCAGCAATAAACAGCCCCTCCACTATTTTTGTCATAAGCGAGGGCTTTAACTGGCGCGGGTCAATATAATCATACTCCACAGCATATCCAGGCCTCATTATCTCAATATTTTCCAGCCCGGGAAGTGTTTTAAGAAAAGCTTCCTGCACATCTTCCGGAAGAGAAGAAGATATTCCATTAAGATACACCTCTTCTGACTCAAGTCCTTCTGGCTCAACAAATATCTGGTGTCTTTTTCTGTCAGGAAATTTTACAACCTTATCTTCGATCGAAGGGCAGTATCTTGGAGCCTTCCCGACAATCTTGCCTCCATATAACGGAGATCTGCCAATGTTGTCTGTAATTATTTTGTGCGTATTCTCATTTGTATATGTCATATAACATGGTAATCGCGGCCTTTCGATTTTTTCCCTGGTAAAAGAAAATGGCTCCATATCCTTGTCCCCTTCATGGATTTCCATTTTGCTAAAGTCAAGAGAACTTCTTTTAATCCTTGCCGAAGTTCCTGTTTTTAGCCTCCCTACTTTAAACCCCATTTTCCGCAAATTGCTCCCAAGCCCAAGCGCTGCAGGCTCCCCAATGCGGCCGGAAACAGCAGTATAATCTCCTATGAAGATTCTCCCCTCCAAAAAAGTTCCTGCTGCAAGAACAACTGCTCGTGAGGAAAAAGTTCTCCCCCGTTCAGTCAGAACACCTTTTATTTTATTATTGTTTTCATTTAGAATAAAATCTGTAACAGTATCCTGAAAAATCACTAAATTCTTCTGCTTCTCAAGTGTCCATTTTGCAAGCTGATTATATGCAAATTTGTCTGCCTGCGCTCTTGGTGACTGTACAGCGCTGCCACGGCTCTTATTAAGCATTCTGAACTGTATCATTGTATTATCAACAAAATTTGCCATCTCGCCGCCAAGAGCATCTATTTCTCTTACAATATTTCCTTTGGAAAGCCCGCCAACAGCAGGGTTACAGGAGAGCTTCCCTATTGTATCAACATTTTGGGTAATAATAAGTGTATTAAAAGATAATCTCGAAAGAGAAAGAGCTGCTTCGATTCCAGCGTGCCCGCCACCTATTACAATTGCATCAAAATCCATATTATTTTCCTGATTATTTTCCTACACAAAATTTTGAAAACATAAGTTCAAGTATATCAGAACTTGTAATTTCGCCCGTAATTTCACCAAGGCTATCCAGCGCTTCTTTTATATCAACAGCAATCAGATCAAGCGGCATATTTTCGTTAACCGAAACTAGCGAATTTGAAAGCGCCTTTATTGCTTCATCAATAAGGTTTTTTTGCCGTTCTGAATCAATAATAACAGCATCATTAACTTCGATTTTTTCTGCCCCTATTCTTTTTTTTATTTCCAACTCAAGCTCTTTAAATCCTTCTCCAGTAAGAGCGCATATATCAATAAAACCAATAGGCGATTTTTCCAAAGCTATATCTGCCTTGTTCCATATTTTTATAAGCTTATTTGAATCAAACGAATTTATTCTTGATATATCATCATTATCAAGCCCTGCTTTCCCATCTACAAGATACAGTATGATGTCAGATTTTTCCATTATCTCAATAGTTTTTTTTATTCCCTGCTGTTCAACAAGATTATCAACAGGATTTTCAGCATCCCTCAGCCCTGCTGTATCGTAAAGTTTTACAGGTATTTCGCCTATAAGAAGAAATGATTCTATATAATCTCTTGTAGTGCCGTGAATCTCAGAAACAATAGAACGTTCCCTTTTATTAAAAAGATTAAAGAGCGAAGATTTCCCTGCATTTGTTTTTCCCGCAAGAACAACAGAAACACCATCCTGGATTATTTTTCCAATCTTGTATGTAGAGGCAAGTTCTTTAAGCAAAGAAATAGCCTCTTCTATTTTTTCTTTATCAAGCGTTGCTTCCGGATCTGCTTCATCTTCCGCATAGTCAAGCATAAGCTCTGTTCCTGCAAGAATTTCCGCAACTAAATTTTTTATATGATTTATTCTGTTAAAAACAGTTCCTGATAATCTTTGAAGAGCAATATCCATGGCTTTTACAGATTTTGATTTTATTATTTCATTTACTGCTTCTGCGCGCGTAAGATCCATTTTGCCATTTAAAAAAGCCCTTAATGTAAATTCGCCTGGCTTTGCGTCCCGGAAACCAATAGAGCGCAGCATCTTCAATATTTCCATTATACCTGCCATACTTCCATGACAAAATATTTCAACCATATCCTGGCCTGTATAGCTGCGGGGCTTTTTATAAATTCCAGCAATGATTTCATCCATCTTTCTTCCAGTTCCCGGATCCTTAAGAGTTCCGTAATTCATTAAATAAGGGGCAGACTCATCAAGTTTTTTGCGCCCATCAAAAGCAGCAGATAACGCTTCAATACACCCTTGCCCTGTTGTTCTTATTACAGCAATAGCGCTCTCGCCCCAGGGAGTTGCAAGCGCAGCAATCATATCATCAGTATCATATTCATAATATTTCATATTTCATTTCCAGCAATCATATACTAAAATCTATAACCTACACCTGCGCCAAAAACAAACCCAGTGATCTCCGGAAAATATTCGTGATTAGGAGAAAAGAATCCTGTATATCCCCCTTCTATGTGTATGGAAAAATGGTCCGTAATTCTCCTTGAAACTTCCAGCTTTACTGTTCCTCCAAAATATTCCCACCCAGAAGTTGTGCCCCATATTTTATTTTCTGATACATAACCCACATCAAATGAAGCAACAGAAGAAATAGTAAATGATCTTATATATCTTACGATCCTAAGCCCCATGTAGGGACTTATTACAGCTACTTTGTTATTATTAGCATCAGCAAGACCATATCTATTTAATCCCAAAATAGGGTTAATAGTATAAAACCCCTTTGTCCATAAAACCCTTGCCCCAACAACATTTCCCGAAAAAAAGCGTCCTGTAAAATAACTTACAGATGCCTTTGATAAAAGGCCTGTATAATTATATGGCCGCAATAAACTTGCTACTTCCGGCGTTACTTTTGTATCCAGAATCCTCGCGAATGCCAGATTTTCTTCCACGTTCTCAACAATAAAATTCCCTGTTTTTTCTCCTGTAAGATAATCATAAGTGTAAAAAAAGTCCCCTTTTCTTATTCCCCTATTTCTGCCAGCATTGATTACAACACTTCCCTGAAATATATCGATTATCCTGAATCTCTCTGCCAGTTCCTCAAACTCAACTATAACAGATTCAAACTGATTAATAACTTTATCAAGCGCGTTAGCGATCATCCTGTTTCTGTTATTGCCCCAGCCTATGGCGGAAGTAGAAAAATTTCTCCTGGTATTATTTATATTATCTTCAAATGTAAAATTTATACTGATTTTTAAAAACAGACCACTTGTTTCTGATTCTGTAATATTAAACTCTGTTATTTTTGGAGAAAGCAAATATCTGTACATTCCTATTCTTTCCGCATCTTTTTCCGGATAATCAGAAAAATCAAAAACAGTGAAAACTCCCGAAGCAGTAAGCATATTTATAAAATTTTCATTTAAAAATGATACTATATTTTTACGTTCTTCTATTGATAGATCTATTGAGACCTCTGGTTCCAATAGATCCACTTCCAGTAAGTCTATTCCCAATAAATCCACTTCTAATAGATCTACTTCTAATAAATCCATCCCCAATAAATCTACTTCCCGCACCTCTTCCTCTGCCTTCTGCTGCACAATTGCCCATGTTACGCCACTGTAATAAACAGAGAGGGTTTCTTTATGCTGCTCAACAGAATACAAATGAAATGTAAAAAGCAAAAAAATTACAAAGATAAGTTTTTTTTTAATATATTTATTCCAGCTCATGATGCAAATTTAAAATAAAATTTAGCCTAACGTTATTGTACGTTAGCAATTAATAAACTGTCAACAAAAGTTGATCTTGTTTCATTATTATTCAGTATATAAATATCATAATTTCCGGAAGCAATATTATCAATCATAAAATTTTCACTCCCGCTTATAATATTGCGTGAAAAAATATCAACGCCCGATGAATTTCTTATTACAAAAGTACAAACGCCTGCTCCCATAACGATATTTACTTCCATATTACCAGACAGACGAACATCATTTCCTGCGCGTATCCACCCGCCTGGGCTAATATTTGCAAGACCATTATTAACCACAGCGCTCTCTTTTTTAAGAGGGGAAAGAGTTTCCAAATAGTCAAATCCCTCTGCAAAAATAAAACTTCGACCCAATATATCTAAATTATAGTCTCTAAAACAAAATGGAGCTACAGAATTCCCTACACTGCTGATTCTTGAAAAAACACCTGCTTCATCAAAAAGCATGGGGAATAATCCACTGCCTATTGTGGTTTTTCCCTGGTTCACAGCTAAAGTCGGTAAAAATGGGATAGTTTCGCGCGCCACAGTTTCACCATTCATCATCCAGACAATAGTACATGAATTTCTGCCTGGATAAAAAGAAACAGTAAGATTTAGTGTGGAATTTAAAGTATCTCTGTTTCGAAGCGCATTGCTTCTGAATCTATTTGCACCTGAAACAATTTCAGAAAAATATTGAACTCTGCTATCTTGCCACAGAGAAATCCTAAAACTTTCATCTTCGGAAAAAACACTAAAAAAAGGGGAATTTTGTGAATGGTCAGGAGAAACTGAGTAATCATTTATAAATTTAAGCTTTATTGAAAATGGCTGTAAAACACCTTCATTTGAAAAAGGGATTACTATGTTTGAAATTTCAATAAATTCATTTTTATTAAAATGATATCCAAATACCCCGCCCCTGAAATCAGGCAAAGGGTCTCCAATTACTTTTAAATTGTCATTACCAGCAGCCAGATACCCAGAGTCATAAATTTCACCTCTAAAATGGAAAAGTGTGGAGTATGATTCTTTAGGCAAAAATTCTCCAAGCCTCATTCTATTGGATTCAGAAACAATAACAGATGAACTGCTGGATATAGCTGAATTAAACCTTTGAAAAACTTTGTCCAAAGGCTTGAAAGGGAAAAGCTCAACACTTACAGAATATGCCCCTTCGATAGAAGGCGTTGTCCAGCTAAATCTATTACCACCTTCTGAAAAAAACCCCTCAGAAACAATATTTCTCCCTATTATCCATCTAAAATAAGGGTCAGAACCTATTGGCGCTGTAAAATCAGTAATAAAAAGAACTCTTTCTCCTGGAGCAGGATTAGGTGGATAAGACTGAGTATTATTTAATCTAAAAGAACTATCCTCATAAAAAAAGTTTGTTATATTTGAAAAAACTATGCGATTATTGCGGAAAAGCTCAAATCTTACATGATAAATTCCTTTTTCAAGGTTATTAGGCAGCAATATTTCTCTTCTTCTATTACTCCCAACTTGGCTTCTTGCTATTTGATTTACAGCAATTTCTTTTCCTTCATCATCAAAAAGCACTATTCTAAGGTAATCAAACCCAAATTCAAACTCATCGTAAACAAGAGTTACAGGCAAATTCGCGCCTGCTTCAAGTATTGAACCATTTCTTATTGTAAACACTGTTACATCTTCATCTAATTCATTTGAATTGAATGGCCCTGTACAGGAAAAAATGAGACTGCTTATTAATATTATAGAAAAATATTTTAAATACATTTTCTCACTATAATATTAGCATCAATATCACATCAAAACAACATATTATTTACAAAAAACTGAGTATCGAGGCATAGATTCCGCCTTTCAACAGGATGACAGCACCAGAAGAAACTGCTATTGCTTTGTAGAATTAGCCCAAAGTTCTGTAAGTGTAATAATCACATCTGAAGCTTTGACCATAGAGGAAAGAACTGCCCACTCTTCCCTGCTGTGATAATTATGCCCGCCTGTAAAAATATTTGGGCAAGGAATACCCATCTCGCTAAGTCTTGCCCCATCTGTTCCACCCCGGATTATTTTCTCAACAGGCTCTGTTCCGCTTTTTTTTACAGCCTCAAAAAGTAGTTTTATTCCCAAACTCTCTTTGCCAATATGATCTACCATATTACTGTACTGTCGTTTAAAAGATACATCTACTGAACTTCCGGGATATAAAAATTTCAGTGTTTTCGCTGCTGATTCTACTGCTTTCATCCGCTTTTCCATATTAGTTTTATCAAAATCCCTTAATAACAGATCTACTTTAGCTTCCCCAAGATTGCCGGATATTCCGTGCGCGCAATAGTAGCCATACCTGCCATCTGTGGCTTCCGGGCTCTCCTGCGAAGGGAACATCTGCACAAACTCAGAAGCAAGTTTTACAGCATTTATAAGTTTTCCGCGCGCTTTTCCAAGATGTATTACATTTCCCTTTATTTCTACAGTTGCGGAACATGCATTAAAACACTCCATTTCTATTGATCCTTCGCCATCACCATCAAGTGTATAACAAAAGAGTGATTTTACTTTTTCAAGAGGAAATTTTGCCATTCCGCGCCCTATTTCTTCATCAGGGGTAAAAAAAATCTCTATAGGGCCATGTTTTATCTCTTTATGGGTGATGATATACTCAGCAGCAGTCATAATTTCCGCAACACCTGCCTTATCATCTGCGCCCAAAAGAGTATTACCATCAGAAGTGATAATCGTCTCGCCTTTATATTTTTCAAGGTCAGGAAATTTTGAGGGGGCAATCTCTGTTCCGTCAAGTTTTATGGTTTCTCCATTATAATTTTCATGGACAATAGGGTTAACATTTTTCCCTGAAACATCCGCAGCTGTATCAACATGGGCAAGAAAACCAATCGCAGGGGTTTTTTCATATCCAATAGAAGGGGGAATCCTTGCGATTATATATCCGTTTTCATCGAGAAGTACATCTTCTGCCCCAATTTCAATAAGCTCCTGCTTGAGCAGATTTAGCAAATCCCACTGGCAACTTGTTGATGGTGAACTCTGCGAATCAGCCGAAGAGGTAGTTTCAATTTTTACATATTTTATAAATCTTTCGAGAAGTTTTTTTTCTTCATTTTTTAATCTGCTATGATCATGCATAGGGTTAAATATATACTATAGAAAGCTGCTATTGCAATGGATTGCGCTGCCGCGACGCACCAAAATGACCTGCCCTGCGATGTCCGGCCTGTTTTCTACACAAATTCTTCATAAAAACCAGGTAAAATCCCCAAAAAACAGATTTATCATTTTCATCAGGAGTTTTATACTACCAATATGGCAAGAATATATATTATCGAAGATAACGAAGCTATACGCGAAGCTGTAAAAGGGTATCTTGAACTAAATGAGCACGAAGTTGTGCAATTTGGCAAGACCGCCAATGTACTTGAATCAATAGATGTAAAAAAGCCAGACATAATTATTATCGATGTAATGTTGCCGGATGGAAATGGCTTTAATCTCGCGAAACAGATAAGAAAAAAAAGCAATGTCCCTTTTATATTTCTTACAGCAAGAGACCAGGAGTCTGACAGGATTACAGGTTTTGAAATAGGGGCTGATGATTATGTTGTAAAGCCTTTTTCCCCGCGCGAACTGGTGCTGCGTGTTGAGGCAGTTTTAAAAAGAACAGCGCCCTCTTTGCCGGAAAGTGGCAATGTTACATCAAAATGGATTTTAGAAAATGATATTCTTGAGATCGATAAAAACAGCCATACAATCAAAGAGAATGGAAAGAGTATTGATCTAACCGCAGCAGAGTGGAAAATAATAAGTTATCTTTCCGAGAATTCAGGGATAGTTCTTTCCCGCGAAAAACTGCTTGGGGAAAGTCTTGATTATCTTTATGATGGCTCTGAAAGGATCATTGATACTCACATAAAAAATATCAGATCAAAAATGAAAAGCCAGAACTGGATCAAAACAATAAGGAGTTTTGGTTACAAGTTTGAAGGCAAACAGGAAAAATCATAATGGTATCTCTGCGAAAAAGAGTAATACTTTCCTTTGCCATAAGCTTGGGAATTTTTTTAATATTTGTCTCGGTTATTATTTTCTCCGGGCTTAATGCTGCGTTAAAAGGGTGGTATCAGGCTTCTGAAGAAAGATATGCTGCTTCTATTACAAGAGCTGTTGAGAAGTTATACGAAAGCAGCAATGGAACTCATGTTTCTGATGATGCGCTTATAAGGGCAATAGAGCAATATCTTAATGACAGATTCCACCTTCTCCTGATATCTCCGGACAGAGGAATTATTTTTTCCCACAATATAGAAAAACCATACATCCCTCTGCGATCGTTCCAGCGGTATGAAAGAAGGGGAAATCGACACTCGGAGGAAAGATCTCCAGAGCGCGAAGAGAGGATGGGAAGGCGGTTTCTTAATGAACTTTTGACGTGGGCGACTCCAATAATAATAAACGGAGAACCCAAAGTATTTATTTGGGTACAATCCATACAGTTTACAGATGGTGATACAATAAATCAGCGTCTTGTCAGAAATGTTATAATCATACTTTTACTTGGGATAATATCATCTATTGCTGTTGCCATGATTTTTACATCTATTATATCGGGAAAAATAACAAAAGAAGCTTCTATTGTATCTGCAGGCCTTGAAAAAATCGCTTTGGGCAGCAGAGATGTTGTTTTTAAGGAAAGCAGCCTGAATGAAATTTCATCAATAGGGAAAAGCGCTTCTATTCTTCAGGAAACTCTTGACAGGGAAGAGAAAGCAAGAAAACAGTGGACCCAGGATATAACGCACGATTTAAGAACTCCGGTAACCGCAATAAAAGTTCAGCTTGAGGCAATGGCAGATGGGGTTCTGACTCCGGAAAAAACAAGGTTGGAAAAGCTTCTTACAGAATTAAACAGGCTTGAAATTCTTGTTGAAGATGTAGATCGCTTGACAAAAATCGAATCTGAGGAAATAACGCTTTCTTACGCAGATATTACTTCAAATGATCTTATTGCCATCCTGGAAGAAAGATTTGGGTTTCAGGCACAGGAGAAAAAAATAAAATTGATAGCTACAGTAGACCCTTTTACAATCAACTGTGACATAAATAATTTAACCAGAGCGCTTAGCAATCTTGTGCAAAACAGTATTCAGTATAATTCTGCGGGACAAGATTCCGAAGTAAATATCAGGTTTTATAAGGAAGATAATCTGGCTATATTTACAATAGAAAACAAAGGGAATATCCCTGAAAACGAAGCAGAAAAAATCTTTGACCGGCTCTACAGAGGTGAATTCGGAAGATCAACAAAAGGGTCTGGTCTTGGGCTTACAATAGCTAAAGCTGCCATAGAAAAGCATGGCGGGAGCATCAGTACATATAATAAAAAAGATAGTGTAGTTTTTGTTATCAAAATACCTGTTAACAAAAATTTTGACTAATAATAGCAATATATTGACTATTTTAAAAAGACCGCAACCTGAAAAGCTGATGGAAGACTAAGTATCTCTTTAGCAGATACACTAAGAGCAGAAATTAATACGCGGTTATGAAACCCTTGTGTTGTGCCGACAATTATGGTATCTTATCCTAGTTTGTTTCGGGGGATTTTTTAAATGGAATTACAGGGCTTCGGGCAAGAAGAATCAAAATCATCATATCAAAAAATAAAAAATACAATTTTTAAAATAACAAAAAACATAGGTAAATGGAAAATTTTTTCTATTTTATTTGCTTTTGCTGCTTTTACGTTCTTGATAATAACAATTCAGTATGTAGAAAGTCGTCAATATATCGCTAATGGAAGAGCCAGACCATATATCGCTATTGAACGGATCGACACACATATTCCTCTGGTAGAGCAGATAAGAGCAGAACAGATAAGATATGAAAAAGAGGTGACTGTAAGGCGGGGAGAAACAATTTCTTCAATTCTTAATGAGATTGGGACACAAAACAACCACTCAAGGGCAATAATAGACAGCCTTTCTCCTTTGTTTAATCTTAGAAGGCTTCAGCCAGGCACAAATATAAAATTTATCATTTCTCAGGAAGGGGAACATTCAACTCCGCTTATAGAACTTCTTACGATCGGGCGATCTCCGCGTGAAGAAATAAGGGTAGTTTATAAAGATGGTTCATATGAAGCAAAAGTGGTTGAAGTAGAAACAGTACCTCGCTATTTTGCAAAAAGCGGGGTCATTGAGAGTAGCTTATATAGCGATGCCAGAAGCGTGGGCATACCTTCTTCTGTTATTATGGATATGTTTCACCTTTTCTCATTTGATGTTGATTTTCAGAGAGATATATATAGAGGCAACAGGTTTAAAGTGCTTTTTAGAGATATGGTCAATCTGGATGGGAAAACTGTTTTAAGGGGTAATATTCTTTTTGCAGAACTTGAGACTGCAAGGGATACTTTAAAAATTTACAGTTTTACAGGGGATGATGGGAGAACAGACTTTTTTACTGGAGAAGGAAATAGTGCAAGGAAAACTTTGCTAAAAACACCAATACATGGAGCCAGATTATCATCTGGGTTTGGCAGAAGAACACACCCCATTAGAGGTTACACTCATATGCACAGGGGCCTTGATTTTGCAGCGCCAAGAAATACTCCAATACTTGCAGCAGGTTCTGGCGTAATAGAATTCATTGGCTGGAACGGAGGATATGGTAATTGTATTATTATCCGCCATCCAAATGAGTTTAAAACACTTTACGCTCATATGAATGCTTTTGCAAGTGGCATGAGAAGGGGAAGACACGTAAGGCAGGGAGAAGTTATTGGGTTTGTGGGAACAACAGGGGTTTCTACGGGATATCACCTCCATTATGAGGTTATTTTTAGAGGGCAGCAGATAAATCCTTCAACACTTAGAACTCCTCCGGAAAGAAGATTAACAGGAAGTGAACTTGAGCGATTTCTTGTAGCAAGGCAAGAAATTGATGAAAAATACATTGATGTTCGCTTAGCCTGGAGAGAACACTAAAGAGCAATGGTCTTTGTTGACACAAGTGACGAAATATTTATACAATCTTCTATATCTATGGAAGAGTCTGTTATTATCATAACTCAGGGTTCCCGTTATGGGAAAAAAATTACTGATAAATTTTTAGCAAACAACTATAAAGTTGTAAAAACAATAAATGAGCAGCAAAGCGAAGCCGAAGCTCTGGAATCGGGAACAGAAAGTATGCTTACAGAGCTTCACTGGAACTACAAATCTCCTTTTTCTGCCAAAAATATTATTCTCAATCTTAAAAGCTATCCTGATACAAAAAATTTTATTATTGTCTTTTCCATGCCAGAGAGAGATACTGTTCTCTATAGATATAGTCAAATAGAAATACAAAAAACAATTGATTTATATATTAAAAGCCAACTTTCTATTGCATGCGAGCTTTTAAACGAACTTTCAAGAAATAATAAGTCTGCCACTCTTTTTTTTGTGCTGGAAAATTCAAATAATCCATTTAAAGAGTTTTTTAAAAGTTTTATAAATACTGTTCTTGAAGATAACACCCTGCCTGTAAATGTAAATGCATTTGAAGCAGGAAAAGAAACACCAGAATCTTTGGCAGACTATGTTTTTTCAATATTGCAGGATAAAAAGAAGTCTGCCAAAGGAAAATGGTTTAAGCAGTTTCGTTACACACTTTTTTAGGCGAAGCCGTCCCGAAACAAGTACGGGACTTTCCCGAAACAAGTATGGGGCAGGCTAAATAAAGTAATTGACTTATAATTGGTAATTCTATATTGTTTTTCTATGAAAATATGGATTAAGTATCTTATAGGCCTTATACTTGGCCTTATTGCCGGACTTATTTTTTCAAATAATTCTGCTGCAGCTGCGCAGGCAATAAGACCTTTTGTTGATGTTTTTATAAATATTGGACGATATAGTTTTTACCCGCTCGTGTTTTTTTCTCTGGCAATCGGAGTACACGAACTTATTCTTAACAAAAGATTTTTTCAGGTATATAAAAATGCCATAATGGTTTTGGTCCTCACAGTGTTTGTTACAACAATAGTGGGAGTGCTTATAACATTGCTTTTTTCACCGGACAGGATCCCTGTTATTCTTGAAAGAAGAACGATCGAAACTCTGCCTTCTTTTTATTCACAGCTTCTTGAAATATTTCCCAAAAATCTTTTTAGTATTTTTTCAGAGGGCGGTAATTTTATAATTCCTACAGTGTTTCTTGCTTTACTTCTTGGAATTAATTTTGGTTTTGACAAAGTAATAACAAAACCTGTTGTAAGTCTTTTTGATTCATTTAACCGTATAATGTATAACGTCAATTGTCTTATAATAGAAATAATGGCTCCAGTCATGGGATTTTTCTCTGCATATATGTTTTTTGCGATATCTTCTGTAACCCAGATAGCTCTTTACTCTCAGCTTTTTCTGATTTTATTTGTTGCATCTGTTCTTGTAATTTGTCTCATTTTTCCAGCTGTTTTATACTTGATAGGGCTTAAGGAAAATCCGTATAAATACCTTTATGGTATTTTAGGCGCAGGGATTGCTGGTTTTCTTTCCGGAGATAATTATTTGGCAAATAATGTGCTTATCCACCACTGTCATAAAAATCTTGGTATATCAAGACCAACAGGCGCTGTTTCAATTTCCCTGTTTTCAATACTTGGAAGGCCTGGAACAGCAATGGTTTCGGCAATTTGTTTTATAGTGATGCTAAGGTCTTATACAAATACTGGAGTGGAATTTTCACAAATTCTTTATATAGCGCTTCTTATTTTTATAATTTCTTTTGTTCTTTGCTCTGTTCCCGGAACTGGTGTTATAATGCTTCTTGCAATTGTGTGTTCAATGTACGGTAGAGGGGTAGAAGATGGCTATTTATTATTCATGCCAATAATTCCTATTCTTATAGGTTTTGCTGTTCTTATAGATGTTATTGCAGCTGGGTTTTGTTCGCTTATAATTTCTTACCGTAGTAAAGATAACAGAAACGATGCGTATATTAGAGATTTTATTTAAAAACTTTGCTTAGTATGCGCTATTCTTGAGTAGTATCAGTATCAATTGTTGTGGAAGCTTGTGCAAGAGCAGCTCTTCTCTGCTGAGCGCTTTTAGTCATAAAAGAAAATGTTACGCTTGCTCTTATTGCCAGCTGATCAACAGGCAGTAATGCATCAAGCCTTGCTTTAAACGAATGTCTTGGAGAATAGACCCAATCAAAAAGAACTCCAACTTCAGCATAAAAGAACCTTTCACCATAAAAATAAGATAACATATCTGCTCTGTGCGAATCCCCTTCCCCCCATGCTTTTAGAGGAACTCTAATAATAATAGCCGGACCAGCAAAAACGCCTAAAGCAATATTTTCTTTTAGCGTGAATTTTATAATAAGAGGGCAATCAAGAACAATGTTTAAAAATCGAATAGCATCAGCATATTCGATTTCAGCAGGCAATGCCATTTGCAAATCTTCTGCCCAAAAATGTTCACTCCTGGTAAAAGTAATAGAAGGCTCAACAGCAGGCTCAATGAAAGAAAATCTTCCAAAAGAAAAACCAACATTTGCCCCAATAAATGGGAGTACTGGCGAAGGAGCGCTATCCTCGTGCGTATTCCTGATATACATAACTCCGCCTCTTATGCCGTATGATTCGAAATTAAATCCATAAAGCGTAAAAGTGAGAAAAAATAAAGTTAAAAATAGAACCAATCTTTTATAAAGCATCTTTTTCATTAAATTACTATTGCAGAATTTTATCAACCCTTTTTTTATCTATTATTGTAAGACCAGAAGCTCCAGTAAGAAAAAAGCTCTGCTCTTCCCATGCTGCATAAAGTATTCCCCCGGAAGCATATAATACAGTGTATCTGAAATTGGGCGGAAGTTTTTCAACCCCAGAAAGAAGATATAAACTGTCATTTTCAATAAAATATATCTTCCCTTTATAAGAAATAAAATGTTTTTCTTCCTCTATTGCGATACACATTTTTTCAAAATGATTGCTATTGCTTCCTGCTGTTCCCAGTAAATATGTTGTAACAACCGGATTATCTTTGCTTCTTAACTCAACTTCAATAATATAATTGTTATCTATTTCAGCTTTTGCAATATTTGAAATAAACTTTTTTATGCTATCGGATAAACTGCTATTATTTAAAAACCAGTTGGCCTGTTTAAATCTTGATTCTGCTATTTCTATTGCATTCTCACCCAAAGAACTATTATGCATAAAATATTTAAACACTGTTGCATGGGCATCTACTTTTTTCCACGCAGAGAACCAGTTACCATCTCTTTTTTTAAGATTTATAAGTGAAAAATCATTAATAATAGCAGGGTAATTATGCTGGCTGTGTATACTTTTTTTATTATCAATATCAATTTTAATAAAAGGGGACAGCGGCACATAAAAATTGTCATTAAAAAAAGTATCAGCATAGATATGGCATAAAATAAAATTATTGTCTGTAATTATTTTGCCAGATGTAAATTTAGCAAGACTTTCATTTGTTATTTTTGTTGAAAAAAATTCAGACCCGCAAAATGGCGCTCCTTCATTATTACTGCAAACGCTAACAACACCTTTTCTATTTATTAAAATAACTATTGTTCCATTTTCTGTTTCTGCTATATCTGTGATCCTTATAGCCTGGGGCCATGGAATAAGAGGTCTTGCCTGCATTGTAATTATTGAAAAATCTTTAACATTATAAAACCATTCTTCCCCATGTGCAGGGGGTAATAAAAAAATTGAGACAGGATATATATATACTTCTTCGCCATGAGAAAGTATTTCTGGTCTTTTCGAGCACCCTGTTTGCAGAAAAGAAAAAAGCAAAATAGATAATACACTCCATAGCAGAACTTTGGATATGTGGCTTCGCCGCTGTTCCGCAGCAAATTTGCGGGGTAACAAAGCGTTTATTCCACAAATGTGTTCTATCATTTTTTTATTACTACAAAGGTAATGTCTCAACCATATATCTTATGGAGACAGAACCTCTATCAACTTCAGTTCTTTCAATAACAAGTACCATATTTTGTTCATTTGGAGAAAGAAAAACACTTCTAATGCTATAACCTTTTACCCCTCTTCTTACAATGCTTGGAGAACCAGCAGAATATACTCTGGCAGGAGCGCCTTCCTGTGTAACAAGAATATTTAAAGAAAATGATGATTCATAAACACCAGCTCTGTTTTCGCTTCTTTCCCGTAAATTTATTCTATATGTTTTTCCTGTTCTAAAATCACGAAATTCAATATCATGTACAGGACCGCTATTTATATTTACATATATGTAGCGCCCTTTTAATAGAGGATCTATTCCAATTCTTTGAATAACTGGATTTGATGCAAGTAAACCTCTAAGGAAAGCGCCTGAACCATTGTCCATTGAATGAGCTCTAATAGGGTGTCTCTGCCTATTAATACCATTTGTAACAAATCTGTTATTTATAACATCTACAGCAAATATATCTGAATATGTCTCCGTACCTGTCACACCATACTGCGCAAACATAAAGTAGCGTGAATCTCCGGAAAATCCGATATTTACATAATTAGCAATGTCACCTGCTAAAAGAAATTGTGCTCCTGCTAAAATAAACAGAACCACCATTGATATTTTCCGCATTTTTTTCCTTCCTTATACTTCTTTATACTTCATTTATCGTAAAGAACATTGTCTTTAATAAAAGTTTTTTATATTATTATCGAATTATATGACTATAGCTCAAAGAAATAATACCCTACTATTTATTATCGGAATATCTGTAACTATCCTTATACTTCTGGCGCTTGCTCCATATTTTCTTTATAAAATCGGAGAAATAGAAAGTATTGATCTGGCTTATAAAAAACTATGGACATCCAATAACTATATATTTGGTTTTTCACTAGTTCTTTACTCTGTGATAAGTTTATTCATTTTACGATTTTCTTTTTACAAAACAAACAGCGCAGAAGTCTTTTTCTTTATGGTTTATCTTGTTACCCTGATTTTTGAATCTTCCAGATCATTTATTTTAATACTTGAAGAACTTAATTCATCTTTTGTCTATACAATATTTTTATCAAGGGTAGCTTATTTTAGTAAAATGTGCGGTTTTTTTGCTCTTTTCCTTTCAGCATTGGCTTCTTCTGATATAAGAATCAATAAATTTAATATACTGACAATAATTATAGTTGCTATTTCACTTATGTTTTCTTCTGCAATCCCACTTTCAGACAATATGCTTGATAACAGTTATTATATGCCTGGCTTTTTTTACCATTATTTTTTTACACTCCTTTTTATAGGATTCCTTGCAATACTTATTTTTGTTATAAATTATTTTCAAAAAAGAAGTAGTGAATACTTTTACCTTGCATTAGGTATGATGTTTATAATTATAGGCAGAGAAATAACATTTTATATGGCCTCAATTCCATATTTTTCAGGCGGAATGGTATTTATGATTGGTGGAACAATTTTATTCTCATATAAACTACGCGAAATTTATAAATGGGATTAATAAAGACAAATATTATGCCCCAAGCATTAAAAAAGCTGTTGTGCCTGCAACTACAGGAATAATAAAATTATCATAATCACCAAGAGGAAATGCTTCTGCTATCATAACTGTCAAAGCTGTTGCAAAAGAAACACCAATATTTGATGTAACAGTATATGTTGAAAGCAACACAGCAAAAAAACAAGCCATGCTTCCCTCAAGAGTTTTTCCACCTGTAAAAGGTATTTTAATTGTGCCAAAAACTTTTCCTACAAGACTTGCAAAGCCATCTCCAAATGCAAGAGCATAGATAGCAATTTTTGCTATATCTGATGGATAAAAAAGAAGAGCAGCCATTGCGCCAAGAGCAAGAGTAACAGGCCCTCCTGCAAAGCAATTTTTTTCTTTTTCTCTTAATCCAAAATTTTTAAAATCTGATATATATATAAGGCTATACCCTTTTCCCCTTAAAATTTCTGAGTAAGTATATATAATCGCCCCTACAGAAAGAAGAGCAAACGCAATGCCTTTGTCAATTGCAGCTATCATTGGAATCATCGCTATAAGCATATGAAGACTTTTCCTGAATAATTCTGTTCTTAATTCCAGAATACTTTTCGGAAAAGCTTTTGCAGTAATACCAGCTAGTAAATTATTCAAAAGTCACTCCAATATTTATTTAGTAATTAATAACTATTATGCAATTTTTGTGCCATGTTTAATATTTTTTTAATTAAAATAATTGCTTATAATATAAAGAGTTACCAAGAGATAGAAACCATGATTAATAAGCAGATTGGAGTGGTGTATTATTTTTCATACACCAGTGTAATATTTTTAATAATATAATGCTATACAATTAGGCAGGCGCTCCCCTGCCCTTTTTTCCTTGCTGTATAAAAAAAGAGCTGTCCGACTGTTTTGTCCTGGACAGCTCTTTTAATACATTGAAAAATTATATCTTTTTATAATTTTTTCTCAACTATTGTTCTTTTTTTATACCCCGATTTATCCCAAAATTCCCATGAGGAAAACCATGATAAAGAGCGCTACAGATTCTATAACACCTAAAAGAATAATATAGTTAACAAATCCTTTACCAGTAGCTGCATAAGAATCAGCAGCAGCAGCAGCAACTACACCCTGTGACCATGCTGACAAAGCCATACCTACACCGCCAAAAAGACCAGCGCCAAGAATAAGCCCTGGATCTGTTGTTGCAACAGCGCCATGAAGCTGATTCATAAGAATCATACTATAAATTACCTGTGAAAACGGCATACCAAAAAAGACCATAAGAATAAAAGGAGCTGGCTTATTTTGAGCATAACATTTTTTCCATGCACCTATTACTGCCTGTCCAACTACTGCAAAACCATATGCTGAACCAGCTGATGCAATAGCAAATACCGCGCCTATTCCTAATTGAGTGATATCCATATTATTAACCCCTTCCTTAAAAAATTTTAAGTTTATATTATATTTATTCTAATTCTATCAAGGAAAACATTCCCGGACAGTAATTAAACACCTTCTTTTTTGAATGGACTATAAGGATACCCAGTCCACTCCATCCCAACCTTGCTTCCAAATTCAAGCATATTAAGCCTTACACCATGAACAACCACAGCCAAAGTACAAAGCGCTATATTAAATGTTTGCGAAACAACAACAATAGCTGCTGCACCTATTATAGCGGCAGTTCCACCGGTATTGGCAACTCCAGCAGCTATAGCATTAAAGTTTGAAGCTACTGCCCAACCCGCAAGACCTACAGCAAAAAGCCTAATATAAGAGATAATGTTTGCAAGAATATCTATACAATTAAGCGCTGTAAGCGGCGACCATGCTAATCCAACCAATGTTCCCTTAAAAAAGTTTTTCCCTTTTTCCTGATAAGAGAAAATTATTAAAAGAAAAAATCCTATTGAAATCAACTTTAGGGCAAGAGGATTTATTGAATCTCCTCCTATTACAAAAAACTGTACTACAAAATACATTCCATAAAGAACAAAAAGCCAGCCAAAATTCGCAAATGCAACCAATGAAGGCATTTTTCTTGCAAAATTTATTAATATACCCACAGTAAGCTGCACCATACCAATTCCAAGCGCAAGCTGTCTAACAGTTTCCGAAGTATCAACCTCTGAAAAAGCTGCTATTTGAGGTATTGTCAATGCTGCAATTAGTGGTAATTTTGATATTGTTTCCGAACCAAACCAGTTTCCGGTCATTGTTCCCCATGCAATAATAGAACAACTTAATACAAAGAAAAGCCCAAAAATCCTTCCTCTGAATTTTGGCACAGTAAAACGCAGTAGAATTGTAGCTGTTAAAAATACTGCCCCATATCCTGCATCGCCAACAATCATTCCTACAAACGGTATAAAGAAAAGGAGAAAGAAAAAACTTATATCAAATTCTTTATAGCCAGGTGTTACATCAAGGAAAGTAAGGAGTGGTTTCAGGAATTCTACAAACCTATTATTTTTAATAAGCGTAGGAGGATTGTCTTCACTACTTGGGTCTCTTATAAGAAGCGCCCAATTATTTACACTAGCTTCTGCTTTTAACTCATCAACAAGATTAACAGGCAAATAACCTGAAATATAGGAAAAGCGATCTTCCGTATTCATTTCAGCATTAACACTCTCAAACTCAATAGCTACATTAAGTTCTTTGAGCCCTTCTTCAATAACATTTTTTTTCTCTGCGAATTTTTCCAGCTCTTTCTTTAAGTTTACAATTTCTTCGTCTTTCTTTTTAATATTTTCAGAAAGCTGTTTTAGGCCCGCAGCAGGTAAAAAAAGTTTTTCGCCTGCAATTTCAACAGGAGCCTCACCCTTTAAAAAGATAGCAAGAATATAAACTGTGTCTTTTATCTTGTTTACTTTTACATATTTTACATCTTTAGGCAGATTCTTAAACTGCTCTTTTGTAAGTACATAAAATCCAAGAGAAAATCCACTTTGCTCAAGACTGGATACAGTTGAAGGGTTAAAATCCCCCCATGGCTCAAGATTTAAAATTTCTTTTTTATCTTTTTCTTTTCCATCTTGCAGACCATTTATTTTGTCCATAATACTATTTGCTTCTGCTACAACTTTTTCAGCTTCAGCAAGATCTGGTTTTCCAGATGTTGATTTTGTTTCTTTCTTTAGTTTGGGAAGAGCAAAAATAGTTTTTTCAAAAAAAGTTTTCTTTTCAATTAATGCATTGGTTGCTTCAGTTGCTCTATATTCTCTAGCAATGTGAACAACACCCAACTTTCTAAGTTTTTCAAGTGATTCTTCCCTGGTTGAGTCAAGAATTACAAGAGAAACTTTTTTCATTTTTACTATCATAATTATGACACCTTTACCAACTTATTCTTGGCCATTTTTCCGCGCACAACGCTTGCAGTTTGTTGGTCGCCAAGGTATATCTGTATTTTCCTGATATTTTCTTTTGTCTCTGGTATTTTTACTTTTTCAAAAAGATTAACACGCTGGGTAGTTATTCTTAACTCAATCCCCAGAAGTTCAATCTGCTTTTCAAGTATTTTTACCTCTTCGTCAAAAGCAAGCAATTTTGAGACTTTTTCAACTGCTGCATCAACCCACAGCGGTTTTGTGTAAAGATCATATTCAGGCAGGTCAAAAGATATCCCTTTAAAAATAGGAATATCCACACCAGCTATATTTCCACTTTCAATTTCAAGAGATTTAATCCCTAAAAGGCTATCAAAATCAATTTTTTCACCAAAAACATCAACCCATGAATAAACTTCATTCTGGAATTTGTCCCTTTCTTCTTTTTTCTCTTTAAGCGCATTTTCAACCTGTCTTATTACAAGTTGGAGTTGCTGTTTTTTGAGTATAAGAGTAGGCAGATATCTTTTATATCTTTTTAAACTGTCTTTTTCTTTTTTCTGCTCATTTTTAGTAAGCTTGATTTTTGCCATTTTATCTCTCTTCCTTATTTATTAGGCCAGAACTTATTAAGGAGTTCTGATCTCATTCCTGTCTCCTCTGACTTGAAACACTCTGCGAGAATTTCCCAACCTTTATCAAGAGCCTTCTCAAGAGAAATATTTACAGTGAGATCCATAAGCTCTCTCTCAAATATGGCACCATATTTAAGGAGTTTTGTATCCCAGTCTGACATTCTAAAACCCATTGACTTCTTTTCAACTGTTTCTTTGTATGCAGCGTAAAGTTTTATCATACCATCCATAAGAGACCTATGATCTTCTCTGGTATCTTTATTTACCATCTGCTTAAGTCTTGAAAGAGATCCAAAAGGTTCGATTCTTCCACCTTTAAGATAGAACTGTCCTTCTGTAATATATCCTGTGTTATCAGGTACAGGATGAGTTACGTCATCTCCAGGCATTGTTGTTACAGCCAAAAGTGTTATGGATCCTGCCCCTTCAAAGTCAACAGCTTTTTCGTATCTGGCCGCAAGCTGACTATACAAGTCTCCAGGATAACCTCTATTGGAAGGTACTTGCTCCATTGTAATAGCAATTTCCTTAAGAGCATCTGCAAAGTTTGTCATATCTGTAAGAAGTACAAGTATTTTTTTGCCCTTAAGCGCAAACTGTTCTGCAACAGCCAGCGAAACATCTGGTACAAGAAGACACTCAACTATTGGGTCAGATGCTGTGTGAACAAAAAAGACTGTTCTGCTAAGAGCTCCGCCCTCTTCAAGCGCATCTTTAAAAAAGAGGTAGTCGTCATATTTAAGACCCATTCCCCCAAGAATGATCATATCAACTTCTGCCTGCATCGCTATACGCGCAAGAAGTTCGTTATATGGCTCTCCTGATGAAGAAAAAATAGGAAGCTTTTGTGATTCAACAAGAGAATTAAAAACATCTATCATTGGAATACCGGTTCGTACCATATTCCTTGGAATAATTCTTTTTGCAGGGTTAACAGATGGTCCGCCTATCTCTGTCATGTTTTCATAAAGAGAAGGTCCATTATCTCTTGGCTCGCCGCTACCATTAAAAATACGACCTAATAGATTATCTGAAACAGATATCTGCATTGAGTGGCCAAGAAAGCGTACCTCATCATTTGTGGAAACACCTCTTCCGCCCGAAAAAACCTGGAGAGAAACTTTATCATCACTCAGTTTTATAACCTGGGCAAGAGATTTGCCGTGTGCCGATGTAACTTCGGCAAGCTCATCATATTTTATCCCTTCTGCAGAAACTGTAATAACGTTTCCTGCTATTGATTCTATTTTACTATAAACCTTTCGCATTCTTTTTAGCCTCTCTTACTTTGTATTTTCCAGCATAGCTGATACAGTTTCTTCAACACTTTTTTGTTTTGAAGAAATCAATTGAAGAAGTTCTTTTTCCTTCGCCTTAAATCCCTCTGATTGCCAACTTGTTCCATTAAAGTCAAGGAAAAGCTGTCTTAACTGGTTAAAATACTGTCTTGCCTCTTCTTTTGTAGGTAAGTTAAAAATTGTTCCAAGAATTTCAAGTATTATTTTAAAAATATGTTTCTGTCTTTCAAGAATAACAGAGTTATCAACAGGGTCAAAAGAGTTCTGCTGCATATAAACAGAATCAAGAAAATCGCCTTTGAGGTATAAAATATAATCCTCTATATTTGTTCCCTCTTCTCCTACAACTTTCATCATCTGCGCAACATCGCTTCCCCTAAAAAGAAGTTTTCTTGCATATTCTACTGCTTTTGAATCAAGAGAAGTTTTATACTTGCTCCAACTTGAAAGAGGATCAATTGCAGGGTATTTTCTTGCATCTGATCTTTCTCTTGAAAGTCCATGGAAAGACCCTACTACTTTAAGAGTAGCCTGAGTAACTGGTTCTTCAAAGTTTCCACCAGCAGGGCTTACTGTACCACCTATTGTTACAGACCCTGTTTTGCCATTTTTAAGCTTTACAATACCTGCTCTTTCATAAAAAGAAGCTATAACAGATTCAAGGTATGCTGGGAATGCTTCTTCTCCCGGGATTTCTTCAAGACGACCTGACATCTCTCTCATCGCCTGCGCCCATCTTGATGTTGAGTCTGCAAGAAGAAGAATATCAAGGCCCATTTGCCGATAATATTCTGCAAGAGTTACAGCTGTATATACAGAAGCTTCTCTTGCCGCAACAGGCATGGAGCTTGTGTTACATATTATTATTGTTCTTTCCATTAGGGTGCGTCCGGTTCTTGGGTCAATAAGTTCCGGAAACTCTTTAAGTGTTTCAACAACCTCTCCAGCTCTTTCACCGCACGCTGCAATAATTACCAAGTCTACTTCTGCATTTCGGCTTGTTATCTGCTGCAAAACTGTTTTTCCAGCGCCAAACGGACCAGGTACACAATATGTACCCCCTTTTGCAACAGGAAAAAATGTATCTATAAGTCTTAACTTTGTGATCATTGGCTCAACAGGTTTTAACCTTTCTGCATAAGCATCTACTGCTCTTTTTACAGGCCACTGAAATTTCATTGTAAGAGGAATAACTTTTCCTTTTGAATCTTCAACTTCAGCAACTTTTTCATTTATTGTATAAGAGCCCTGACCAACGATCGATTTGACCTTGTATGTATCATACATACCAAAGGGAATCATTATCTGGTGTTGAAAAATTCCTTCGGGAACAACCCCAATAGAATCTCCTCTAACTACCGTATCCCCTATTTTTACAGAAGGTGTAAATTCCCATTTTTTATCATCTGGTAGTGGATTTAAATAAACACCTTTTTTAAGAAAGAATCCCTCTTTTTCCGCAAGCTGTGGAAGAGGGTTTTGAAGACCATCATAAATCTGTCCCAAAAGACCTGGTCCTAAAGTTACTGCAAGAAGATTTTCAGTAAATTCTACTTTATCCCCAATACTTATACCGCGGGTCATTTCAAAGACCTGCAAATCTGCTCTGTTACCTTTTATCCTAATAACTTCTGCTTTAAGACTGCTCTTTCCTTCTGCTGCGACTACCTGAACATAGCCAACCTCATTCTGGAGAACTTCGCCTTCAAACTCGACAGTTACCATGTTGCCATTTACTCCGACAACTTTACCCATACTTTTTATATCCGCCATAAACTACCCCTACAACAAATATTCCTCATTCACATTTTCATATATTCTTTAAAAAAGTTACAAACATCTATGTTTAGTTTGTAAAGATATATCTACTATATTTAACTGTTTTTCTGTGCGCTATTTTTATCATGAATAGCAGCATAAATCTCAGAGAAAGCAGTTTTCCCTTTTTCTTTACTAATTTGCAGTTTCCTTTGTACTACCTGCAATTTCAAAAAATAGATAATAATTTTAGCAAAATCAAAATAATGCCCTGATTCAAGGGTTTCCAAACAATCCCATCTTGCTTTATTTAAAATCGATTCAGCATCTAAAGGGGAAGGAGCCTGAAACGCTTCTCGCGCAATTTCAGGAATACCTGCTTCAAATCCTTCGCCAGCAACATATTTTTCACCATCAATGCCTTTTTTACCTGCTCTCATCCTTACAAGTTCGTTTCTAAGACTTCTTTCCCAGTTGTTCCATTTTTCGAGAGTAACATTTTCGGATTTTTCTTCAAGTGGGATAAGTTTTGCGCTTTTTAAAATTTTATAGTCTTTTTCTGTTAATACGGATTCGTACTCACCAAAAAATTCCTCTTCTGATACGGGATTTTCCATATCATAAGAGAGCGTAGGTAATGAAGCAATTAAATAATAATAATGATTTGCCAAGGCTTATGCCTCCGCTTTCCCTTTGACCCCTTTTTCAAGCAGCGCTGAAAGTTTGGGGTTTAAATACTCTGAAAGCACCTCTGCGATTCCTTCAGCTGAAAAATTATGATATGCAGAACCATCTTTTACAGAAACAAGAAAACCTGCTCCTATTTGTGAAGAAAGCTTTATATCAAGACCTTTTTTAATCTGTTCTGCTAATTTTGAGGTTAAACCTTTTTCTACCTTTTCATAATCTTTTTCTGAAAGAAGTATTTTAAGATTTGAAACATCGCCATTCCATGAAGTAATTAGCTTTGTAATTGCATCTCCCAGGAGTTTTTCATCCATTGCCGCTGCAGCTTCGTTTTTAACTATTATATTAAAAAGATCTGTTATTTTTGACTGAAGATTTAAAACAAGATCTCTTCCTGCCTGACTTAGCGCCTCTTTCCCTGAATTTTCTAGCCTAAGTGCATCTTCTTTGCCTTTTGCAACTATTTGAGAAGCTTCTTTTCTAGCTCTTTCAATAATTTCCTGAGATTTTGCTTCGGCGTTTTTAACTATTTCAGCTGCTTTTGATTCAGCAACATTTACACCATCGCTTTTGATCTTATCAATCAATTCCTTAAGTTGTACTTCCATAAACATTCCTCGCACAAGGTGGATTTATATTCTAAACATTCACTATATTTATTCAATAAGCACAAAATGTCAAGCAAGTAATAATTACTTGTAATATAATTTCTATATTTTTTAATTTTTTCACAATAGTTTTAAAATTTAGAACCAGCTAACTAGTCCCCGCCAATTTTTAAACACCCTATTATTTTACTTTACTTTGCCCCCAAAACGCTATTCTTTTTTTGATCAAAATGATTTTTTTATTTTAGTTATTTTTTTATTTTAAATATGTTGACAGCAGAGGGAAAAGGGGTTAAGCTATCTGTGAAATATTTCACAGATAGAAGAGTGGGCAAGGATTTTATGAAAACAAATATAGCTTTTCCTGCTATTGAAAGATTGACCAAGCTCTTTAGCCTTTTGCTTAAAGCAGAACAAGGGGGAAAAGAGAAAATTTCTTCTACAGAACTTGGTAGTCTTACAGGATTTCATGCTCACAATATCCGTAAAGATATTAGCGCAATAGGTTCTATAGAAAGCGGCAAAGGTGGATATAGCATAAAAAGCCTTGAAAGCCTTATAAGCAGCACTTTTGGCTTTGAAAGGAAAAAAAAAGTGTGTGTCGCAGGGCTTGATATGCTTGGGGCTGCAATGCTCAATAATCCTGACGCAGGGTTTTCGGAATTTGAAATTATTGCTGGTTTTGACAGCAATATAAACAGAATGGAGATGATTTCTACCAAAGTTCCTTTATTTCACTTCTATAAGATAGAAGAAAAAGTAAAAGAACTTGGAATTGAATATGCAATACTTGCTGTAAGTCCAGAAGAAGCAGCCAGAGTTGCGGAAAGGCTTATTGCTGGTGGTGTAAAGGGGATACTTAACTTTTCACCTGTAATTATAGCGCCAAAAAATGGCGTTCAAATAAGAAATATATATCTTGTTGAGGAATTAAGGTTGCTTTCTGCATTGAATGCAACAAATTTTCAGCAGCTATAAAATTAAAGGAGATAAAATGGACAGAGTATTTAATTTTGCAGCGGGACCTTCAATGCTTCCGCTCGAGGTGTTAAAAAAAGCACAATCAGAACTTACCAATTACAATGGAACAGGAATGTCTGTAATGGAAATGAGTCACAGATCAGCAGCTTTTGAGGAAATAATCAAAAAAGCTGAAGAACTTGTAAGAGAGCTTATGGGAGTTCCTGAAAATTATTCGGTTATGTTTCTGCAGGGAGGAGCATCAACACAGTTCGCAATGGTTCCTCTTAATCTCTATAAAAATAAAAAAGCAGATTACATTTTAACAGGTGCATGGGCAGATAAAGCAATAAAGGAAGCTCAAATATATGGTGAAGTAAGAGTATTGGCATCTTCAAAAGATAAAAACTTTTCATACATCCCAAAGGTCAATACTTTTAATCAGGATTCTGACTATGTTCACATAACAATGAATAACACGATCTATGGCACCCGCTATACATGGATCCCTCAAACCGGAAACATCCCTCTTGTCGCGGATATGTCTTCAAACATTCTTTCCGAGAAAATCGATGTATCAAAATTTGGACTGATATATGCTGGAGCGCAAAAAAATCTGGCGCCATCCGGAGTAACTCTTGTTGTTGCAAGAAAAGATCTTATTGCAAATTGTCTCGATATTACTCCTACAATGCTTCAGTACAAAATACATGATGAAAATAAATCTCTTTACAACACCCCACCATGTTTTCCTATATATATTCTTAAACTTGTTTTAGAGTGGCTTAAAAATGAAGGTGGCCTCAAAGCTATTGAAGAAAGAAATATTGAAAAAGCTTCTATATTATATAACTTTCTTGACAACTCAAAACTGTTTAAGGGAACTGTTGTAAAAGAAGACAGATCTCTTATGAATATCCCTTTTGTTCTTCCTGATGATGAATTAAACAAAAAATTTATCGATACTGCAAAGAAGCAGGGATTTGTGGAGCTTAAAGGACATAGGTCTGTAGGCGGAATGAGGGCAAGTATCTATAATGCAATGCCTGTGCAGGGTGTTAAAGAACTTGTAGAAATTATGAAAAAATTTGAAAAGGAAAACAGCTAATGTACAAAATACAAACTTTAAACAAAATATCATCAGCAGGACTTAATCTTCTGCCAAGAGATAAATATGAAACTGCATCTGAAATAGTAAATCCCAATGCAGTAATTTTAAGAAGCTTTAATATGCACGATATAGAGATACCCGAATCTGTTCTTGGTATTGCAAGAGCAGGAGCTGGAACAAACAATATCCCTATTCCAAAATGTACAGAAAGAGGAATCATTGTTTTTAATACTCCAGGAGCTAATGCAAATAGTGTTAAAGAAATGGTTATTGCTTCTATAATTATTTCTGCGAGAAACCTAAGCAATGCAATTGCATGGACAAAATCCATTGTGAATTCAGGCGAAGAAGTTCCAAAACTTATAGAAAAAGGGAAATCTCTTTTTGCTGGAACAGAAATAAAAGGCAAACGTCTTGGAGTTGTGGGGCTTGGAGCAATTGGAGTAATGGTTGCAAATGATGCTTCGGCATTGGGAATGAAGGTAACAGGATTTGACCCATTTATTTCTGTAGAGTCTGCATGGGGCTTATCAAGAGATGTGAAAAAAGGGATAAGCCTTGACAGTGTTCTTGCTGATTCAGACTTTATTTCAATACACATGCCAATCAATGATGAGACAAAAGGGATAATAAATAAAAATAAATTCAAAATCATGAAAAAAGGCGTTAAGATAATCAACTTTGCCCGTGGCGGTATTGTAAATAATGCGGATATTAAAGAAGCTCTTGCAGAGGGGACCGTGTCAAACTACATAACAGATTTTCCGGAAGAAGATCTTATTAAAACAGATAACGTTATATGTATTCCTCACCTTGGCGCATCTACAGAAGAAGCAGAGGAAAATTGCGCGACAATGGCAGCAATGCAAATAATGGATTTTCTTGAAACAGGTAATATAAAAAATTCTGTAAACTTTCCTGATTGTAAAATGGATTTTAACGGAACAACAAGGCTTACTATTACAAACAAAAATGTTCCTAATATAATCGCGCAGATTTCTTCTGCGCTTGCTGAAAGCAAAATAAATATTAGTGAATTTCTTAATAAGCACAGAAACGATGTTGCATATAATATTATAGATATTGATTCTGATGTTTCAGATGATGTTATCAATAAATTAAAAACAATTGATGGGATTATTTCTGTAAGAAAAATAGATATAAAGAAGTAGCGCTAATCGCGGCTGTCCTTACTTATCGGACAGCCACAATCGTCACCCCGATCCTTCGGGATCGGGGACCATCACACCAGCTTTCACTGGTATCAAATCAACTAAGTTTATGTATAAACAGGCCGCTTAGAAGAACTGGTTCAAACCATGTGGATTTTGGGGGCATCACTTTGCCGATATCCGCAATAGCCATGAACTCATCCATTGAAGTTGGGAAAAGAGAAAAAGCAACCTTCATGCCTGCGTGTACTTTGTCCTCCAGCTCTCCAAGTCCATCTACGCCGCCGAGACACTCAATACGTTTGTCTGTGCGGGGATTTTGAATGCCAAGAATAGGATCCAGCAAATAGTTCTGGAGGATCCAGACATCCAGCCCTTTTTCCGGGTCAGTATCATCACAAATATGTGGTTTGGCTGTAAGCTGATACCACTTGTTTTCCAAATACATACCAAAGGCGCGTTTTTGTTTGGGGCTAAAAGACCCTTTTCCTTCATAAGGCGCAACAGTAAAATTTTCTGCCAGTTTACCAAAAAACTGCTCGGTTGTATTTCCATTCAGGTCTGCCACCACACGATTGTAATCTACAATCAGCAACTCGTCAGAAGGGAAAATGACCGAGAGAAAATAATTGAATTCTTCATTGCCAGTATAACCTGGGTGCGCTTTGCGGCGCATCTGACCAACCTCAGCAGCAGAAGCAGTTCTATGGTGCCCATCAGCAATATAGAGAGCATTTATCCCACTAACAATTGTTGTCAGCTTATCAATAACAGAAGCATCGTTGATTACCCATACTTTGTTGGTTAGTCCGCTATTTGTTGTAAAATCGCAAACTGGTTTATGCGCACCCATCCAGCTCTTTAGTGTATCAGACAGTGAAGCATTACGGCGGCACGCCAGAAATATAGGTCCTGTATTTGCATCCAATGTATCTACGTGACGTATGCGATCCTGCTGTTTTGCTGACAGGGTAAACTCGTGACGCTTGATAACCGAGTTCAGATAGTCGTCAATCGAAGAACAGGCAACCAAACCTGTCTGGGTCCTGCCACGTGTTGTCAGGCTATAAATATAATAACAGGGAGCAGTATCCTGGATTAGAACACCATCGGAAATAAGCTTATTCAGGTTTTCCGCAGCTTTTTTGTAAACTATGTCATCATAGGGATTGACAGAGGGATCCAGATCGATCTCTGACTTATCCACATGCAAAAATGAATAAGGATTGTCTTTTGCCAGTTTTAATGCCTGCTCGCGATCCAGGACATCATAAGGAAGTTCCGCTACTTTTTCGCATAATTCGGGTTTTGGGCGAAAAGCTTTAAAAGGTCTTATAATTGCCATATTTCGTTTCTCCTTCTGAGTTTATTTATGCGATCAACACATTAGCAAGAATGAGTGTAACAATTGCTATTTTTCCTTTGTTTGTATATTTTATACCGGATAAAATAACGATTGTCAACACGAGCGTACTTGTGGATTATCTGCACTAACGAAGCAGCATACAGGATGATCAGGCTGGGACTGGTTGCCTTTTATTTTTCAGTATGCTAATTTTTAATCAGCAATGACACAAAATCTGACTGGCTTTGTGGGCAAGGCTTTATTTTTAATATCTTAATCAGTTTAATTAACAAACTATGGGATTTGGGAGGATTTATCTTGATGAAAAAAAAATTAATACTAAAAGGAGCACTATTTATAATGTTATTTTCACTGGCTGCAATTGACAGCGACGCGCAAACTGCGAACTTGGCAGATGGGCTTTATGCAGAAATAATTACTAACAGAGGCACAATTGTTGTTAATCTCGAATTTGAAAAAACACCAATGACTGTTGCGAATTTCACAGGATTGGCAGAAGGTAAAATCGATGGGGGACGTGGAGCTGGTAGACCTTTTTATAGCGGACTTAGGTTTCACAGAGTAATAAATAATTTTATGATACAGGGAGGGTGCCCTCTTGGAACTGGCACAGGGGGACCAGGATACAATTTCCCTGATGAATTTGATCCTTCACTTAGACATTCGGGACCAGGTATTTTATCAATGGCAAACAGTGGGCCAAACACCAATGGAAGCCAGTTTTTTATTACACATACTGCACAACCGCACTTAGACAACAGGCACACTGTTTTTGGCAATGTAGTCAGCGGACAAAATGTTGTTAATTCAATACGACAGGGAGATACTATCAACTCAATAAGGATTATCAGAGTTGGGCAAAGGGCAGAAGCTTTTAGAAATGATCAACAAGCTTTTCAGGAACTCGTAAGACAGGCTGGTGCAGGAGAACAGCGAAGAGCAGAGGAAGAAATAAGAAGACAGGAAAGAATTGCTCGTGAAAGATGGCCAAATGCAACAAGAACTCCCAGCGGGCTTATGTATATAGTAGAAAGAGAAGGGAGCGGAGATGCTACGCCAAGAATGGGGAGTCGTGTTACAACTCATTACACAGGGATGCTTCTTGATGGAAGAGTTTTTGACAGTTCGCATCAAAGGGGAGAGCCTTTGCAATTTTCTGTTGGGCAAGTAATCGAGGGGTGGAATGAAGCTCTTATGACTATGAGAAGGGGAGAGAAAAGAACTTTGATAATTCCTCCGCAACTTGGATATGGGAGCAGAGGGGCAGGCGGAGTGATTCCTCCCAATGCATATCTTGTATTTGAAGTAGAACTTATTGATTTCTAACTATATGGAATATGAAAAAAGAAAAAATAAAATATATATGCGATATATGTGGCCATGAAGAGGCAAAGTGGGCAGGCAAATGTCCTGCCTGCTTTTCGTGGAACAGTTTTTCTGAAATCTCCCTGCCTCCTGGGAGGAAGCATAGCTCAGCTAAAAAAAATTTAGATCCAACAAAGCAAGCTGTTTCTATAGCAGAGATAGCATCAGATAAAAATAATGTAGTACTTAAAGATTGCGGCATAGAAGAAATAAACAGGGTGCTGGGGGGCGGCATTGTTTCCGGAAGCGCCATACTCATTGGCGGAGAGCCAGGGATAGGCAAATCTACACTGATGATGCAGCTTGCTCAAAAAATTTCAGAGAGCAGCAAAGTTCTTTATATATCCGGAGAAGAATCACAACCCCAAATAAGATTGCGGCTGGACAGGCTTGGGATAAAAGAGGGCGGAGAACTTGTTTTTATTTTTACTTCCGATTTATATACCATAAAAGAGACTATTACTAATTTAAAACCAGATACAGTAATTGTTGATTCAATACAAACTCTTTTTTCTCCGGAAGCAGGGTCGGTCGCTGGAACAATTAATCAACTCAAGTATTGCTGTCAGGAACTTATCGATATAATTAAATTAGCTGATGCTTCTATTTTTCTGATTGCTCATGTTACCAAAGAAGGGATAATAGCAGGCCCAAAATCAATAGAGCACATGGTAGATACTGTTCTATATTTTGAGCATTCAGAAAACGAGATGCGGATATTGCGCGCTGTAAAAAACAGATTTGGCTCTATAGATGAACTTGCTCTTTTTAAAATGGGCGGCAATGGGCTACAGCAGATAACTTCGCCGGAAAACAGTTTTCTTATACATAGGGAAAAAAATAATCCTCCGGGAATTTGCATAGCAACGATCCATGAGGGGTCAAGAGTTTTTCTTGTTGAAATACAGGCGCTTACTGTTCCTGCAAAAGGAGGGCTCTCAAGAGTTTTTTCAGACAGAATTGATGGCTCAAGAATTTCAAGGATCGCTGCTGTTCTTGAAAAACAAACAGGGGTACGGTTTTCTGATCAGGACATTTATATAAATGTTGCAGGCGGGATGAAAATAAAAGAAGTTGGAGTGGATCTTCCGGCAGCCCTTGCACTCTACTCCAGCCGCACAGGTATTCCAATAAATCAGGGTACAGCCGCAGCAGGTGAATTAAGCCTCACAGGAGAAATAAGACCTGTTCTGTTTATAAGTAAAAGATTAAAATCCGCTTCAAGTTGCGGAATAAAAGAATTTTACTCTTCGGAAGATTCTTCAAAAAACTTTTCAAAAGAAGATGGCGATTGCAAGTCGCCACTCAGCAAGCATATAACCGCAGGGACAATAAACGAAATCATAAAAATTTTATTTAAATAAGTTCATTGCCAAAACTTACGATAACAGTGATGTAATATACGGTATAGCAATAAATGTTCCTATACTGCTTCCTATCGAAGATAAAAAGAATACAAGAAGTATATGGGTTATCCTGTTTTTCCAAAACCCTCTAAGCGATGTAATATCTTCAGAAAGTCTTTCAAAATCTATAACTTTTGGTTTTCTTAAAACAGCTTCAAGAAGACCTGTAACCATACCTACACCTATTCCCGGACTCATGGTTGTAATAGGAGCTGCAACAAAAGCAGAAAGTATTGTAAGTGGATGAGCCATTGCAATCAATGCGCCAAGAGCTGCCAGAGAGCCATTAATAATTACCCACCACATCATCATTGAAAGACTTGTATCTAACCCTGATTTTAAAAACCCTGTGACAAATAAAGCAATAACAGCAGCAGGAATTATAAAAGGGAAAATTTTTGAAATACTCTTTGGAGGCGGTACAACATTAAGTGGTTCAATATTTGTATCTTCTCCTTCACTAAACTTTTTTATCCAGTTAATAATTCCCGGAACATGACCTGCGCCAACAACTGCTACAATTTTTTTTCCATTGGCAGTATATATTTTAGATGCAAGAAACTTGTCCCTCTCATCTATTAAAACCTCTTTTACAGATGGAAGAAAGTTTGCAAGTTCACTCATCATTCCATCAAGCTCGCTTTTCTTTTTCATACTTTCAATATCACTATCTGAAATTTTTTCATTAAAAAAAACATTAGCAAAAAGAACAGCGAAAAGCTTATTCTTTCCCCAGAGACTTGATTTCCTCCAGGCTTTTCTCAAAGTTATTTGAATATCCCTGTCTGCAAATGTAAATGGAATCCCTTCGGCTGTAGCTGTATCGATCGCAGCCTTCATTTCTTCGCCAGGTTTTATATCAAGAGATTTTCCTATTTTTTTTTGGAATGAAGAAAGAGCAAGATTTGCGAGCAGAAGAAAGCCCTGCTTCTTTTTTATAACTTTAAATATATCAAGATCTTTCCATGAATTGGGCGATTGCAATGACTTATAACGTGAAGCATCAATCTCCACACACACATTGTCCGGACTTTCTTCGCGTATTGTTTTTGAAACCTCTTCGGCACTTTCTTTTGAAACATGGGCTGTACCAACAATTATTATTTCCCTATCATCAACTTCTATTTTTGTAATAGTGTCGCTGTCTTCAGTGACTAACAAATTTATCTCCTTGAACGCCCTTACCCGACTGCAGTGGCAAAACCACCTCGTTTACCAATGGGACTTCGGAACGTATTATTTTATTGAACTTTCCAACTCGCCATTCTGTATTCCAATGATTGAATAAATCCGGAATCCAGAACCTCTGCAAAAAATTGTTCACTAAGCATATTTCTTCCAAAAATATCATAATATAATGCAAGATAAAAATTCCCTTTCATTCTGTCAAAGTTATCTCTCTCTTGTCTAAGCAAATTTAAGACCATTGGCTCATAATGAGGATCAACGAACAGCCTTGCTATATGGAAAAGCAAATTCTCTCTCGGTATCCTATTCATATTATCCCTAATAAGCCTGTCTGCCAACCCATTCTCGCCTGCGCGCATAAGAGATGCTGCGGCAAATAACAAAAATTCCGGACTTCGATCTATATCATACGCTCTAATAAAATAAATCGCAGCATCCCTGTATTGCTTGGCTCTATATAATTGCAGCGCAAAAGGGACAAAACCTCTTTGATAATCTCCTCTCAACTCCAATGCTCTTCTATAATCAGCTAATGCAAGATCATGTTTGTTCACCCCTTCATAAGCCCAAGCCCTGTGAATATAAGCTATAAAAATAGAACTATCGAGCGAAATAACTCTTGTAAAATCTTCTATAGCAGCGTTATAGTTACCGTTATATAACCTTGCCCTTCCTCTATCAAGATAATTCCAAATAAAATCCGGGTCAAGCCTGATAGCTTCATTAAGGTCTCGTTCTGCCCCTCCAAAATCATCATTAGAAGCTCTTATCCGCGCCCTGTAAGTGTAAGCAAACATATTGTCCGGGTTATTTCTTATTATAGTATCAAATTGATCAAGCGCTTCCAGACTTTTTTCCTGTGCAAGCAGAACTATTCCCAAACCCAGAACAGCATCTTCTACATAACCATGTGATGATATTACTCTTCTAAAAATGGACTCGGCCATACCATGTCTTCTTTCTCTTGCGTAAATCCTCCCTAATGAAACACTAGCCTCAATATGATTGGAATCAAGCATGGTTATTCTTTCAAGAATTTTTCTTTCATTGCCTACATCACCTCTAAGACTGTGAATAAAAGAAAGATGGTATAGCGCGGTTATATTCGAGTCATCTTCTCTGATTATTTGAGAAAGTATTGCTTCTGCTTCATCAAGTCTTCTGTTCTGGATCAGCAATATAACATGAAGAAGCTGGTCTTGCCCGCGCTCTGCCTCAAATATCTGCAACGCTCTTTCCATATTCCCCATTTCAGCTTCAATTGTAATTCTTTCAAGAAGGTCATCATCTATTTCTGCTATGACCTCATCCGCAGGGGGGCCTACTACAGGAGCTACCATTGGCCTGTCTGGCGGCCTCCTGTCAACCGGGGGCTTTGTTGCACAGCCAGAAATCATGCAAATAGTTATGATTAAAGAGAAACTTATTATTATTTTTAAAAAAAATCTTATCATTTATGCCTCATCCCAAATATCGGAAACGTGTTTCTTGTATCCAAACACTATTTTGATATAATATTACAATAAAAAGCCAAGGTTGCTCAAGGTTGCTTTTTTATAAGCATACTGATAGAATAACAACTATGGAGAAAAAAAATAACAAAAAATATTATATAATACCTGCTATATATTTATTAGTAATTATACTTCTTGTCTCCAGACATTTTGGAGCAAACAATCAGTTTTTAGAAAACCATTTGAATATAATACTAACTGGAACTACAAAATCAGCAAATAAAAGCCATGCAGAAAATGTTTTGTCGCTTGATGTGATTATTTCCAGTATAAAGTTCAGCTTTTCGGATTCAATGCCTTTACAAATAGAAAGCAACAATGGAATAATATCGAATTTTTATATTATAGGGTATCAAAAAAACGATAATGGTGTTGACCTTTTTTTTACAGATGACTTTAAAATAAATATTGCTCAAACAGATACAGAAAATGGTTTCACTATAAGTCCACAAACAATTGCCTTCGACAATACTAATGGGGGAATAAAAAAGATAGCAATTTCTTTTGATATTGATAGAAGCAAAACACTGTTTCCCTCTTCTATTTTTCCTGTCTTTGGCTATACAAATGATGGGGCAATCTATTTTCTTACTGCTGGCGGAAATTATTCAACTATTGATATAAGGCAGAAAGAGATTGCCCTTTTACCGGACAGCAACAACAATTTTGCAATAACTATTTCAAAAGCAAAAGAAGGGCTTAAAGATCCAAACACATTTTGGCTTGCCAAAAATAAGCCTGATATTTTGCAGAGAGACATAGAAGAAGATATTGCAGAGCAATTATTTGCTGACAATGCATTCAGAGGCTGGCGAATCGACAGGCTTAACCGCACCGAGGGCAGGTGGCTTGATAAAAACAGACAGCTTGTATATTCAAGAGAGATCTTATCTGCTCTTGGCAGCGAAGTTGTCAGGCGCAGAGCAGTTGCCATAAATCAGTGGATAGTCCGCCTTGCAGAAAGAAACAATGACATAAGATATTTAGAAACAGCGCTTGTGAATGGGAATCTTTTTCTTGCGCACCTCCAGAGCCAGGAGCGGAATATTGCTTTTGTGCAGGAAATAACATCAAGAATAAGGCGCAATGACCCTTCGGTATTTTTAATTGATGATCTTGTAAAAACAATAGTAAACAACGGGCCATTTTCTCTTGCGCAGGAACTTTTTTTAATGGCTGAAAGATTTGATATAAAATCTCTTGATGTTAAAATGGCAATTGGCGTTGCCTCAGCTTATCTTGATTTTGTTTTTATTAATATAGAAAGCGAGACATCATTAAAAAGGTTCAATACTATAGTAGATACAATAATACTTAACAGGCTTGTTATAAATGAAGATGGTTTATTTTTGACAATAGCAGAAGACAGATCAGAATCTTTTTATACCGCTAAAGTTGCGACTCTTTTTAGAAAAGCTGCAAAGATAACAGAGCGGCCAATACTAGAAAGAATTGGCAGCAGGCTGGTGCATTCTATAATTTTGCTTATGGATGAGACTGGATTTTTGCCTGAATATATTTATGTGGATGAAAGAGGTATAAAAAGAACTGAAGGAAGGCTTGAACCGGAATATATATATCCTGCATTGTCGATTGCCAGATATATGCCATCAATAAGGCCTCTTATAGATTACTTTTCTCCTGGTGCATGGATTGCAACATGCGCAGACAGTATTAACATTATAAAACCAGATGACACCAGAGTTACTATTGAAACAACTTTTCCAATTGGCGAAACAGAATATATTGTTGTGCAGGGAATTCCTTTGGTTTCAAGAATGTTGCTTCATGGAATCAACTGGAGCCCATCGCTTGGCTTTGAAGGGCAAGCTACAGGCTGGACATACAACAGCGAAACACAAACCCTTTTTATAAAGCTCCAGCACAGACAGGAAAAAGAGACAATAGAAATTTTCTTTTGAGTTTTTTATTTAACCTCTTGATATATATAATAGAATCAATATTATTTTATACTCGTTGACCAATAAAAAAGAGGTTGTGAAGTAAAATGACGCAAAGCTATACACAAAAACCTATACCCGGCAAAGCTCCGGAAAAAATATTGCCAAAAGGTTGCGGCCTGGTACTTGAAGGCGGTGGCACGCGTGGTTTTTACAGCGCTGGTGTCTTTGACGCATTTATGGGCGCAGGTATTATGTTTCCATATATTATTGGGGTCTCTGCAGGGGCTGCAAATGCATTATCATATATCACAGGTCAGAATGGTCGCAATCGTCAAATCGTAGAAAAATATGTTGGGAATCCAAAATATGTAAGCAAGCGCAATCTTTTGCTTCATCGCTCCATGTTTGGTATGAAATTTATTTTTCATGAAGTTCCTCAAAAGCATATATTTCTTGACTGGGAAATGTTTAACAAGCAGGATATTACTTTTTTTACCGGCGCTTTGGATTGCAATACAGGGGAGACGGCTTGGTTTAACAAAAGTGATATTACTCCCAATCTTGAAGCAACTATAGCTTCCTGCTCTGTTCCTCTGCTTTCGCCAATATTTAAATTCCGGGGACATAAATTTCTTGACGGAGGAATTGCTGATCCTATTCCTATTGAGAAATCTATTTCTGATGGCAATACATTTCATGTTATAGTTCTTACCAGAAACAAAGGGTATCAAAAACCTGTTTTTAAATACAAACATATTTTAAAACTATTTTACAAAAAATATCCAAAAGTAATTGAAGCGGTTTTAAACCGTCATATTATTTATAATCGCCAGCTTGCTCTTTGCGAACAACTTGAAAGCGAAGGAAAAGCAGTTATTATCCGCCCACTTAAGCCTCTCCAAATTAATGAGACTACTGGCAGAGATATAGAAAAACTTCTTGAGCTTTATGACGAAGGTTATGATGAAGCAAAAGAAAAAATGAATTTGATACTGAGTCGCAGTTAGTCAGCATTGGCTTTCTACTTATCTTAAAAAATTCCTCGCGCCAGTTCGCGGAGGTGCAAAGAGCACAACAGGAAGATAAAACTTATATTTCCTCTGCGCCTTCGCGACTCTGCGAGAAATCCAGGAACATATGAACCATCAGGCTCTATCAATTATTGCTGCAAGGTTTTCTGCTGTAAAGCCATATCTTTTTGTAACATCTTTACTGTTTCCAGACATTCCAAATGTATCTACAGCAAGTATATCTTTTTCATCTTTTACATAACATCTCCAGCCTACAGATACTCCGCATTCTGCTGCCACTACCCTAACCCCTTCGGGTATTAAGTTGTTTCTGTAATCCTTTCCCTGCTTTTCAAACAATTCTCTTGATGGCACAGATACTACCCTAACTTTTTTATTTGTAAGAGCTATTGCATCCAGAGCAAGCGTTACTTCTGACCCGCTCGCCAACACAACTACATCTGGTTTTCCATCTGTATCTTTTACAAGGTATGCTCCCTTTCTCATATTCTTCTTCCAGTCTTTATCTTTCTTTTCATACACCTTAAGATTCTGCCTTGTAAGTATCAATGCTACAGGGCCATCCTCTTTTTCCATAGCTATCTGCCATGCAGCAACTGTTTCCTGAGCATCGCCGGGTCTTATAACTGTCACATTTGGTATAACTCTTAATGATTCCACATGCTCAACAGGCTGATGCGTAGGACCATCTTCCCCAACATATATTGAATCATGGGTAAAGATAAATGTTGTTGGTATACCCATCAATGCCGCAAGTCTTATGGTCGGCCTCATGTAATCAGAGAAAACAAGAAATGTGGCGCAATAACTTCTTAATCCACTATGCAAAATTATTCCATTTGCAATTCCACCCATCGCGTGTTCCCTTATCCCATACCTTATTGTTCTTCCAAGTCTGTTTGCTTTTGAAAAATCTCCGTTATCAGGCACCAGAGTATTGTTTGACGGCGCAAGATCTGCAGAACCTCCAACAATATTTGGCGCTACCGCGCAAATCTTTACCAGCGTATTTCCGCTTGCCACCCTTGTAGCAATACTTTCGCCTATCTTGAATTCAGGAAGCACAGAATCATCCAGCTTTACCCCACCCGCTTTTGTATACTTATCCCACAGAGCAGCAAAATTGCTGTCTTTACTTTTTAATGATTTAAAATCATCCTGCCATTTGTCATATATTTTTTTAAGCTCTTTCTTTTTTTCTTCAAAAAAAGATTTTGCTTCGGGGAACACAAAAAAATCTGCGTCCTCGGATATCCCAAGATTCTTCTTTGTTGCTTTTACCTCTTCTGCTCCAAGCGGCGCTCCATGCACTTTGCTTGTGCCGGCAAGAGCATTACTCCCCTTTCCAATTATTGTTTTCAATATTATAAGGGTCGGCTTATTCTCTTCTTTTTTCCCTTCATTAATACATTTTAATATCCCATCTATATCATAACCATTGCCACTTAATACCTGCCACCCGCACGATTTAAACCGCTCTTCTACATTTTCGCTGAATGCAAGATCTGTTTTCCCTTCTATTGTTATATCATTGGCATCATAAAGAACTATAAGTTTTCCAAGCCCCAAGTGCCCTGCAAGAGAAGCTGCCTCGCTTGATACACCCTCCATGATATCGCCGTCACCCGCAAACACATAGGTAAAGTGATCTATAATCTTTGCATTCCCTGTATTAAGTTTTGCCGCAAGCATTACTTCTGCTATCGCAATCCCTACTGCATTGGAAAATCCTGCGCCCAAAGGGCCTGTTGTTGTCTCTACCCCAACTGTATGGCCATAT
>Ga0131853_10001254_pt1 | contig 45773 bp, 28 predicted proteins | sample TergutLab28metaG_FD_92764 | JGI IMG/M metagenome (GOLD analysis project Ga0131853, IMG submission 92764) | Labiotermes labralis P1 segment gut microbial communities from Petit-Saut dam, French Guiana - Lab288 P1 (version 2) (version 2) | ecosystem: Host-associated > Arthropoda: Insects >... | reverse complement strand
CTTGGTAACATCAATGAGATTAACATAACCAAGATTATTCCATATGCGATTGACACGTACAAATTCCATTGCAGGATTGCCGTCTTGATCAACTGCCGTTACAGTCAAATCAGCATAGGGAACGAGCGCATTGACACCGTCAAGCCGCGTCCAAATGCGGATTACTCCTAAGTTGTCAAGTGAGGCATTGCGGCTATCGCCATTGTTGAAGGCATTCAAGCTCAGTGCAGATCCCTGAGTTGCTTCAAACAAATTGTTGATTAGCAGCACCTCGACCTCTTGACCGAATGCAGTCACCGTAAATAGGATAGTCTCCCAAGGAGCATTCTTGTCTACATCAAAGTTAACATAGTTATTCTGCCAGCCTGCGTCTGTCCATTGACGATTTCTTACAATACGATCAATTGCATTGTTGCCATCTTGGTCAACAGCTGTTATCACTGCGGACATAGGAATCAGAGCGCTGACGCCGCCAAGTTGCGGCCAGATGCGAATGCTTCCTGCCATGCTCGGAACCTCAGCACATGTACCGTTATTGAATGCACGCAAGCTCAGATACATGTTGTTTATCAGTCGTACTTCGAAAACTTGACCACGATAAGTTACGGTAAGGTCGATATACTGCCATGGAGCGTGTTTATTTGCGTCAATCAGACTCACGTAATTGAGATTGTTCCATATGCGATTGACACGTATAAACTGCATTGCGGGATTGTTGTCTTGATCATATGCTGTTATCGTCAAATTCGCATATGTCAGATTTGAGCCCACTCCGTTGATTTGCGGCCACATGCGGATTACGCCTGCTGTAGCGAGGCTGGCATTGTTATTATTGCCATTATTGAAGATATCAAACGACAAGGTGAAAGGAACGTTCACCTCAGGTCCGCCTGCAGTTGCGTACTTATCAGAATTAGTTTCTGATCTTGCTGTTACATCCAGACGTCCGGTAGTATCGAACACAGGACCTGTATGATTTGCAGGAACTCTAATGAATACGTAAAACTCAATGGTTTCGCCGGGTTCAATACCGAAAAGGTTGTTGAGGATTACGACATTTTGATCCATTGTATGAGCTTTGTACGTATAGCCACCGACTGTAGTGACCGTTACAGCTTCAGCCAATTCGCCCTCTAAGAGGACTCTTATAATGTCCGTAGCTGTTGCATCATTACATGCGGTTAGAGCGAATTTCTGTGCCGAGAAGTTACCCGGAGATGCCGCGATCGGATCGCCTACAGTAACGAGCTCAAGCACACCACCAACTGAATAAGCATCGACAGCTGTATTTCTTACAGCTACATCATAAGATATGAACTCTCCAAATCTGCCTCTGTGGTTATTCCTTTGAAGGATATAGAAGTGGAAATTGTTAAACTCATCCACCCACTCATTAACCGTGCCTCCCGCCCAACCGGGACGAGGATCGTAACATACCGGCACGCCTCTTCCAGCTGGAGGTGCAACACCTGTGCGCATGAGATCAGGAAGGTTGCGGCATCCACCAGAACAATTACCGCAAGGCTCCATCGGAAGAAATCTTTCCGGGAAGATGTCACGGTAGAAGTACGGATTGTTGTGAACTCCTGCGCGGAATGCGGCATCTGATATTTGAGCATGATGATCACACCCGAAGAAATATGGAGTGCCGTCCGCTTCGCGGAACTGAATCATGTTGTTGTTGCCTGGAGTCGGATCAATAAGGAATATACCTGGGTTATCCATTCCACCTTGATTTACGATGTTCATATGCCCTGTGCGAGCTATGAGTACACCATGATCAGGCGAGAATGAATCGGAACCTACGCGGTTGATAACTTCCATTGTAAATCCTGCTTGACGTTGCTGAGGCCATGTTGGCGGAAGTCCAAACGTAAGCTCACTCACAGTTCCTCCCATTCCTCCAATAGACCAGTTCCATCTATTGGGATCAATGATGGTGCTGCGATGCATGAGCGGATTACCACTTGCGTGAACAGGGCTCTGCTGAAGTGTCGGCAAAATGTTAATGCCTGTTTGTCCGTTGGTTGCCGCATTGTTAATGTCTACACCAAGTAGGTTGTTGCCCCAACGTGTTGCGTTTGTTGTGCCTAGTCTGGGCGTATTAATGCCCGGAGTTTGATCCCTAAACTCAAGACCTTGAATTACAAGTGCTGTATAGCCATCGATTGGATCACCGTAATAATCTACGAAGCCTCTGTTTGTCGGGATATTACGTCCATGGATTTCTCCGACTACAGGAGGTCCTGCGCGGAATGTCGTATATGGAACATACAGTACATCTCTCGAATTGTAATAGTCGTCGCGTACCCAGTTTCTGTTTTCGCGACCTGCTGCTCCGGTTGCTCCCGGTGTTGGACCGTGATTGGTTGTAAGATCAGTAAAGCCCGATCCGATTCTCATTCTTGCCATGAGACCTGTGCCCGACGAGCCGCCTCGGATGCCCGGAACATTCCAGCGTGTGTGTCCACCATAGTATCCAACGTGCGCACCACGTGCCATGATGTTCCATGGACCGATGAGTGAACGTACCGGCAATCCTGCGCCGCCGCCCGCTCCTGTACCTGCGACACCGCCGAATATTGTATATACCATGTTGTCATTATCCGGCAGACGGATAACATGACCCAGTTCGTGTGAGTAAACTGCCATAGCAGCGCCTTCACCCTGAACCGCAATACCAAACTGTACATTACCTACGTTCGGATGGAATACGTTCATGTTCGTAGCATGAGACCATACGCCAAATACACCATACCATGATGTCCACGGCACATAACGTGTCGGGGCAGCTTGGAAGTATGGGTTTGTCGGGTGGTTTGCAGCCTCATCCATCGCTTCTTCCAGAAGTTCAATGAGTCTCGGAACTACAGTTTCCGGTGATCTCGCCTGTTGGAATGCCACCCAGTCAGGTCTTGGAACGGCTGAGAATGCCGCGATACCAAACTGCGCTGCGGTAGCACCGGTTTCGGCTGGGTGAACTGCAAATGGGAAATATGCATCGTCAATGGATTCAGGATCGCCTTCAAATACCTCGCCATTGACAAACCACTGACCATCTGCTCTGAATGCATAATTGTATAGTGCATCTGCCTCTTCTTCTGCAAAAGCGAATTCGGAATAATCTGCTATTGATGCGCTAAATGCTGTAATTACATCACCAGGCGGAACAAAAGCTGCAATGTTGAGATCTATTGTTACAACTTCATATCCATGATTTACATGTGCTCTGAAGTTTCCTGTGGTCCAGTCATTTCCGGTCGCACCAAAAAGGTCAAATCTGACAACTACACCTGCCGCATTCGCCTGCGGAAGAGCTCTAATTGTCGCCGCAATTGCAGCAAGTCTTGCATTGTTTGCAGCAGCGGTGTTTGCACCAGTCTCACCCACTACTTCAATTGTCAGCGGACCAAGCGCATCTATTGCGTTGAGCAGAGGAGTAATAGAAGGCATTGAAAGACCTTCGTAACGTCTCTGCATCGCAAATTCATCCAAAAATACAGGTCTTAGCACACTGTTTCTGAACTGCACGGGGGTAATTGTTGAATTCGGGAACTGCACCCTAAATTCGATATATGCTTCTTTAACGCTAGCGCCCACAGTTCTGTCAGTCTCAGATCCGGAAACAGCGACAACAGTCGGAACACCATCTATTGTTATTGTTAAGGGATTAGGAACTACAACAGCCGGAATCGCATTTCTGCCTTCAAACAGACCCTCGTGGCGATCACGTGTTGTTGTAAATGCGGTAGCATTTGCACCTGTGGATACATATGTTCTCCAACCACCTTGAACATTGGTCATGAAGAATCCGGGACCGAATTCCGCATAAATGTCAAAATCAGGAGCGGATACTATTTCATGAAGATTGCGAACATGTGCGTAGCCAGTGAAGTCCATACCGGTTACACCCGGGAGAATCTCACGAGTAACAGGGTGGGCCACATCTGTTGTTGTTATAACACCTGTCGGATATGGGAACATCATTGAGCCAAACTCTTGCCAGGTCGGTGATTGACAGTAACCTGCAAAAGTAAAGTACACCAAATCAAACAATGGCGCTCCGGTTGCGGGATCAACTAGGGCCATCATTCCCTGCTCAATCGCTATGCTTGTTGCAAGTGCTGAAACAGCTTGATTATGCTGTGGGAATTGACCGTGGAAATTAAAGTTGCCCCAAATTTCACGTTGAGCCGCCGAGGTTGTGTTTGACCAGAATGTGCTGGTAGGAGGATACATAAAGCGGAAGTGAGGAACCATTACTGGTCCGAAAACTTCCATTTCCTTATCCCACATGCCCATTGAGTATTCAAGCCAAGACCCTGTGATATTATGCCCGCGGTTAAGATCAGGCTGATGTTCATTAAGGAATGTTCTCCAGAAATCACGGAGCGCCTGGGCACGTGCTTCGCCACTCAGAAGATGGATGCCTGTGTCAACCTGTGGATTGCCCATGAGTTCTGAGCCTTGCTCGCGGCTTGCAAACATCGGCTTATCCGGAAATTCTACCAAAAGGACTGCGCCTCTGATTGTGCGACGTTCTAGAGTTCCCGGGAATTGAAGCATGTCATCAAATGTTCTTGGATCATTCGGATCATCATTTATCGCACGATAGTATTGCCACTCAACAACGGGATGGCGTACAAATGAGTAGCGTGTATCAACTATATCTCCGTCCGGACCCAAATCCGTGCGCCTTGTGTCGGTTGTAACTCCCAAATGCGCAATCGGACTGTGGCGTGTGTCATGTGGCAGCCGCCATGACTGTGGATCAAGCGCCATATCGTTGAGTTCTTCGGGGGTAATGCCTACCGAGCTTCTTGCGCCTCCATGTACGACCGGTATAACTATCCCGACCGGTGTCGCAACATTTTCTTCGGCAACTGCTGCTCCAGTCAAACCTGCCGGAATGACAAACACAACAATTAATAAAATAGCCAACGACCTATAGAGTAAATTTCTTCTTGCCTTTTTTTGTTTCATCCTTAAACCTCCAATTCAAAATTACCAATATATTGTCTTCGCCAAAGTCAAATACATCCGCATCCCCCCACTTAAATTTATTTACGATCTAGAGATCGAGATATCTGGGAAGCGTCTCACATCTTCCCTAAACATCCGAATATTGGTTCTATTTTATCTTTTTTTGAAAATGCCTACACAACGTATCAAAATTCGACATTTTCAAACCATTTTAATGTGCTAACGACTTCATCCGTATTAGCACAGCACCACATCACCTCATCAAAGAAAACTTGTAGCCATAATACCTCAAGTAAAGCATAAACGCAACTGTTTTTGCATAAATATGCAAATTTCATTAGGTAAACACTGATTAAATCTGCCCGAAGTTATTGTGAGGTATTTTTTCGTCTGTTTTCGGGTTTTGAAGGCGGATACTTGCTGTATTCTTGAAGTTTTGTCGCTCAAACATGTGCGCCCAGAGAATCCAACCACTTAACCGCCGCATCCGCAACGGATTTAATATTCTCGGCAACAAATGGCGACGGCAGTCCCGCATCTTCCACAAGCTCAACAAAAGTTTTCGTTCCTGCAAAGCCCACAAATCTGCGATATTTTTCCCATACTGCTTTTTCATCCTTTTGACTTTCCGCCCAGAAAGACAATGCAATGATCTGCGCGAGACAATAATCTATGTAGTAAAATGGTCTTTCATATATATGCGCCTGCGCCTGCCAACGGCGACCTTCGCCGTAAAACGGAAAATCATCCAATTCAAGCCATGGGCGATATTTCGTCTCAAGCTCCAACCAAAGCTCATTACGCTCTTTTGAGGTCATCCCCGGTCTCTTGTATACATGATGCTGATACTCATCCACCATCGTGCCATATGGAATAAAGGTCAGCGCAGATGCAAGGTGAGTATAGTAATATTTCTTTGTTTCACCGCCGAAGAACCCCTCCATCCACGGCCATGTTAGAAATTCCATTGACATCGAATGAACCTCAGCCGTTTCATATGAATACTCCTTGAGCATTGTCGGATAAATGTCCCTTGCCAGATAAGCAGCAAATGCATGACCGGCTTCATGTGTCAAAACATCTATATCGGCAGATGTGCCGTTAAAGTTTGCAAAAATAAACGGCGTCTCATATTTTGGAATATTGTAACAGTAACCGCCACTCGCTTTACCCGAGCGTGTCAACACATCAAATAGTTCTCTATTAAGCATGAAATTAAAAAATTCCGCAGTTTCCTCGCTAAGTTCATTGTACATCTTCTTACCATGTTCAAAAATTTCATCCGGTGTGCCTATTGGACTGGCATTTCCATCCGGGTATTCAAATGCATCATCGTAAATCTTCAATCCGTCAACACCAATGCGTTTCGCTTGCTCTGCTTTTAGGCGTGTAGCAACTGGAACTAAGTACTTCACAACTCCTTCGCGAAAAATTGACACCATCTTCTCATCATAGCAATTACGCTGCATACGATAATATCCTACCCGAATAAAATCATCATGACCCAACTTTTTCGCTATTCGCCCGCGAACCTGAACCAATTCATCAAAAAGTGAATCTAGGCGCTCTGCATGCGAGACATACCAATTTGACGCTGCCTCCATTGCGGCTTTGCGTATTGAGCGGTCAGGGTTTTCATAATATGGCTTGATCTGAGCAAGGGTTAATGTCTTGCCGTCAAACCCTATTTGAGCCGAAGCAATCAATTTGTCATATTCTGTGCAAAGCTTATTTTCCTCCTGCAAATCAGGCACGATTTCAGCCTTGAAAGTTTTCAGCTCCATTTCGGCATTCACAAAGGCAAGACTACCCCACGCGTTCTCCATATCCTTACGAAACGGCGATTCCAGCATCGCTGCCGTTACCGCTTGAAGCGATTCGCGCAGCTTAGGATAAACCTCGTCAAAATTAGCCTTCTCTTTATCATAAAACTCATCGGTCGTATCCAGCGAGTTTCTGATATATGCAATTACAAACATGCACATAACATCATTTGTATATTCGTCGATCTCCTTGTAAGCCGCAAAGCACTTTTCTTTAGTCTCTGCTCCCCTGAACGTTTCCAACAGGTTGGCAAGTTTCGCTTTGACCTCATCATAATCCGGTCTGATGTATGGCATTTGTGTAAATTTCATTTATCTATGTCCTCCTTGACATAATCAAATAGTTATGTTAATTTCGCATTGCAAAGAAAATTGGGGTGATTAAATGAACAACTCTGGCTCAATAGGCAAAACTCTCGCAGAACTTCGCCGGGCAAAGAAATTCATGCAAAAAGACATTGCTGCTAAACTTGAAACTCATGGCTACACTGTAAGTCCCAAAACCATATATAATTGGGAAAAGGGTCTCGCTCAGCCAAGCATCCACCATTTTCTGGCACTTTGTGATATTCTTGGCGTTGATGATGTTATGTGGCAGTTTGCTGGTATGCATAAAGGACCATATGCAGGTTTGAATATGGAGGGACGACAGAAAGCAGGTGAGTTTATTGACATGCTCTTCCGTATTGACATGTACAGAGACGACCCGGTTGAACATGATGAGTCACCACGGTTATTAAGACTGTACGACATCCCGGTATCGGCAGGAACAGGCAATTTTCTTTATGATAGCGCTTACGAGATGATAGAAGCACCGGATTATGTTCCGACCGCAGCCGAGTTTGCACTGCGAGTAAGTGGCGACAGCATGGAGCCGCTGTTTCAGGATGGACAGATCATTTGGATACAGGAACAACAGATCCTCACAAATGGCGAAATAGGCATTTTTACATACTCCGATGAAGTATATTGCAAGAAGCTAGTTCTTGATGGTGATGATGTAGTTCTGCGGTCACTCAATCCGGAATATGATGATATCAAAATTAAAGAAGACTTTGGATTTCGTGCCATCGGAAAGGTCGTTTAGTTTGCTTAAACTAATGCCAATTGATATATCGCTTTAATATCATCATAATCAAGAACTTTAAACGCCCCTATGGTTCGTGTACGATAATAAGTGCATAGTTCTGTAAGGATTTCAACATCATCTTCAACCCTATCCCCTGCTGCCTCCTTTAACGTAACCGGCATTCCGATATCACGGAAAAACTGCTCCGTCGCAGCAATTCCCTCAACCGCCGCTGCTTCATCCTCTGCTTCTGTAATGCTCCATACCGTGCGAGCATATTTTGCAAATCTTGCAACATTATCACCATAAACATACCTTGCCCAGGCAGCCCATGTTGCCGACAGACTTGCGCCATGGGCAGTATCATACCTTGCCGAAAGCGGCATACCTAGTTGGTGAACAGCAAAGTCCATTGTCTGTCCGAGCCCTGTCAGACCATTATGTGAAAGGCTGCCAGCCCACATAATTTCTGAGCGGGCTTTGTAATTATGCGGATTTTCCATGGCAACTCGCCCATATTTAATTATGACCCTCATCAATCCCTCAGAAATCTCATCTGTAACCGCATTATCCGTATCCGGGGCAAAATAGCGGTCCAATGTGTGCATTAGTATATCGACTATCCCACTAGCAACTTGGTATGGCGGCAAACTACATGTCAAGACCGGATCCATAATCGCAAATTTTGGTCTGTTGAGCGGTGAGTTAAAGCCTCGTTTCATCCCTTCTTTCTGATAGGTAACAACTGCGGAATCACTTGTTTCACTCCCGGCAGCAGCTATTGTGAGCACAACCCCAACCGGAAGCGCCTTTGTCGGCAATGCCTTGCGGCAGAAATAATCCCACATTGGCAACTCATTCCCCGCAAGTCCCGTAGCGACAGTTTTTGCCGTATCTATTGTACTACCTCCACCGACAGCAAGTACAAAGTCAATGCTTTTGTCTTTGTACTCGTCGATTATTTCAAGAGCAAATTCGAGAAGAGGATTGGGCTGAACACCCCCGATACAGGTAAATTTGATACCTTCATTTGTCAAAGATTTTCTCACTTTATCGAGCAATCCGCTCTCAACAACACTACCGCCTCCATATAGCACTAAAATATTTGCACCACCAGAAGCTTTTACTTCGCTACCGGTCTGCGCTGCTGTGTCCGCACCAAATACTACCTTAGTCGGACTGTAAAACGAAAAACTATTCAAAACATTTCCTCCTAGCCCAGGCAACGCTGATTAATTCACTCCCCATGCACTACTTCAGACGAGTTTAATCAGTGTTTACCTAGTGCTCCATTTTCAGAATAACAAAAAATCTTGCTTGTAATTTGCATTATGTCATAGTTTTCCAAAATCCGCAACATCCACTCACACAACAAATTTCGCAAGTTCCTTCATCTCTTCTTCCATACCCAATGATATAAGCTTTTCCCTAGTCGGTATGCCTTCCTTCGTCCACCCACGAGCCTCATAAAATTCATCAAGCATGAAGTCCAGCTCCGCTTGAGGAATATGCGCACCCTTTGAACCACCAGCCATCAGCGGTTCATTCTTTATCCTATCTGGCAAATCATCATCAGCTCTTGTAAAACCCTCCCTGATATTGAATATCCTTGCGATATTATTAACACGCTCACCACAGTCGCGTATATCTTCCGCACTGTAGTTTGAACCGGATAATGCATTGACTATATCTGCTGTGTTTTGCAAACAGTTTTCGCCAAATGCCATCGTCATAACAAATCCGCACATTGGACCACAATCGCATGCGGCAGCCCTAATGTCCTGGTTCCATTTTGTAAGCTTTCCTTTACCCTCAAACGCAAAACGGTCAACCGGATAAGGAACAGGTACTGAATAAACCTCCTGCGCTGAATACCCCATGTTATGCTCTGCACCAGTAAAGGAAGTTGCATAACCCAATCCCTGCGCCTTAGCACCTCTGACATCATAACCCGGCAATTCAAGTCCCTTAACATGGAGAGCATATTTTACCGCACCCTTGCCAATCCTTTGAGCGGCTTTTCTTACACCGTCGGCAAGAACGTTACCTATCCCATCTCTATGTGCGATTTTGTGGACCATAGTAACCATAGCTTCGGCATTGCCCCATTTAAGGTCGATGCCGTCCAAATCGTCAATAGTTAATATGCCCTTATCATAAAGTTCCATAGCAAAAGCAATGGCGGCTCCGCAGGACATAGTATCCATACCGTATTCGTCGCAGAGCTTATCTGCGGCGATTATCTCATCCAGACTGGTCATCAGTGTCATACCGCCAAAAGAATATATGGTCTCAAATTCAGGAACAGACGCTATGCCCTTGTACGGACCAGCCTTAGCTTGCTTAACCTGCGAGCAGAACACCGGGCATTTATAGCATGTTTCCCTTGTTTTATTAAACCCACGACCAACCTCAGCACCAAGTTGGTCGATTGGATCCCATTCCCCGGTATTTGAGAAATTTTTTGTCGGAAAAATTCCCAAACTAGATGTTACATCGACTGTTGCATTAGTGCCGTTTTTGGAAAAATGCGGATAAAGAGAGTGACTCCCCTTCATCGCATTGAGCATAAGCTTGCGGGCTTCGTCGAACGCCTGAGGATCGTTTATCCCGACCGGGATTTCACCACGCACGGCAATCGCTTTAAGATTCTTCGACCCCATCACAGCGCCAACACCCTTGCGTCCGGACACATGGCGCTCATTTACAATTGATGCAAAGGCACCTAGATTTTCCCCTGACTGACCTATACAGGCTATGCGGACATTCTGATCACCAAGATCGTCCTTTATGACTTGCTGGGCATCCATCGTATTTAACCCCCACAGATGCTTTGCATCCCTGAAGGAAACCCTTCCATCTTTAAGCCAGAGCCAAATGGGTTTTTCTGCCTGTCCTTCTATGATCAGCATGTCATATCCGGCAAACTTTACCTCGGCGGGAAAGAATCCCCCGCCTGTTGATTTTGCAACAGCGCCTGTTACCGGAGACTTCGTCACAACAACAACCCTGCTGGCGCACGGCGTACTTGTTCCACAGAGTGGACCAAAAGAAAAATATAGATTATTGCTGGCACCAAGCGGATCACATTTTGCAGGAACCTCATCAAACATGTATTTAATTCCAACTCCCGCGCCACCCAAGTATTTTGCAGCCACGTCCTCTCGCAGCGCTTCCTCTTTAAACGTCTTTTCCGTGAGGTTAATCCTCAAAACATTGCCGGTATATCCACCTTTTAACATGCTATATCTCCTCAAAACATTATTATTGAATAGGATTTTCATCTAGGTAAACACTGATTAAATCTGCACGAGTAAATAGAAGCTGAATCCGTGTAGAATCCAGCTTCTATTTAATTTATGCTCTTATCCAAAGTGTTCTGACAAAAGCTCAATGACTCTATCGTAAATCCTCTGTGCTACTGTATCTCCGCGAATTTCGTTTATATCGTCTATTGTAGCTTGATGAAGAGGCAGTATATATTCCTTCCATGGGTCGAGCTCAGCGCCGCGCAGTGTGGTTATGAGATCGCCTTTTTCCTCGGCGATAGTCCTTTGGTTGTTAGCCAAAACCAGTGTGTCGCCGTAGTAAATGTCACGATATCCGCCATCGTTCCATGTAACATCCATCAAAACCTGCTGTAAATCTGCTGGCAGTTCATTCCATGTATTAAGGCTCATTGCGAAAATATTCATCTCTTGGAACGCACCGTAATCACCAAAATCGACATGTTGATGGACGAGTTCTGTCAAGCCGAAGAACCCGGCAAATGCCCACGTGGCTATGTAACCGTCAACAACACCTCTCTCCAGAGCCTCGTAAATCTGAGCCGGTGGGATAAATGACCCTGCAGCATTATAATTTTCGAGAAGCGGAAGGAACTCAAGCTTGTAAGGAACTATCGTCCTTCCCGCAAGGTCTGCCGGAACACGGACAGGATTTTGGTCAATGAGCTTTAGATCGTACCTTCCGGGCGGGGTCGCACCGAGGATTTTAATGCCAAGTTCCTCAGCCTCTGCCCTCATTTCGGGAAATTCATCCAAAAGTTGCATATATATCTGTGCAGAAATAACCGGGTCCTGCAGTCCGATGAATGGCAATTGCAAAATTCTGGTATTCAGGGGAAGTACATCGACGTAGTTAGGCGACGGCATGTTCGAGATATGAGCGGTACCGACCTGCAAGCCTCTTGGAATCTCAGGGATACTCAACAAATCGCCGGCCCAATGTATAGTCGTATTGATGCGACCCCCGCTTCTTTCCTCAAGATCGGTTCCAAAAACTCTAGCCCAGTTTGGAGAAACGATTTCGGCATGCGTGAAGTTGATTGTGAAATCCCATGTTTGGTCCGGAGCAGGTTGAGCGCCGCCGTTTTGATTGCCTTGACCCGCTTGCTGGCTGCCTCCGTTACCGCCATTGCATGCGGCTAACACAATCATAAGCATGGTGACAGTCAGAATCAAACAAATTGACTTAAAAATTTTCTTCTTCAAAATATCCCTCCTAAAATTGATTTTATGATTTAAACAAGCATATCACTGAGTGAAGTCTAACTTAATTCCTCCGGCATGTCAATCATGAGTCCGTTTTATCTTGTCTTTTTCCTTGACTTTTTAGTTCAATAAGCATAAAATTACCTTCACAATTAGCAACTTGTTTGGATTATCAGACAAAAATTACCAACTATGATGAATGCATATATCTCAAAATAGGCAAGGAGGAAGTAATGATAACATCCATGAAGAACGCTTTTAGCGTAAAGGAACTCAATGTTCTTGTCACCGGTGGAAACGCAGGCATCGGAAGGGGTATTTCAGAAGCATTTGCGGAATGCGGAGCGAATGTTGGAATAATGTCCCGAAATGCCGAGAACGGGCGAGAAGCTGCTTGTGAGATTGCTGAAAAATTTAGCGCAAATGTCAAGCATATTCAGGGTGACCTGCTTAAAAAGGGCGATCATGAAAAAGCCGTCAATAAAATGGTTAAGGAATTTGGCGGAATTGATGTGCTGGTAAATAACGCAGGAGCGGTGCGCTGGTTTGAGTCTATTGAAGCTGATGTCAATGATTTTGCCGACTGGTATGAAGTCCTCGAACTTGATCTTTCAAGTCTCTTTAAAATGTCAGTTTTTGCGGCAAAACAAATGAGAAAACAAGGCTGGGGCAGCATCATAAATATATCATCTAATGCCGCAGAGATAGTAAACCTGCCGCAGACGACCGTATCATACAGTGCTGCGAAAGCTGGCGTTAACCACATGACAAGGATGCTTGCGCAAGAATGGGCACAATATAATATCCGCATGAATTGCGTAGCTCCCGGATATACGGAAAGTAACTTGGGTGGTAAAGTCGATCCCATTAAATATGCAGAGCTTAATAAATTCTGGATGGAACGCACACCCACAGGCAGGAGAAATAAACCATTGGAAATAGCTGCCGCCGTCGTATATCTTGCCTCGCCAGCCAGTGCGCAGATAACCGGCACTGTCATGACGATAGACGGTGGATATTCATTGGCAAATTAGATAATTGCTGACTCCGGTCCACAATGCCTGTAAAACTGGAATAAGAAATTTTATTTATGAAATATGAAAGAGGTAAAATATGTATAACGGTATGTATATTGACATGGCTGCGCACATTCTGACCCCAAATTTCAAAGAGAAATATGCAAAACTGGTTCCTGCCATCGGAGAACGCATTGAGATGAAAACCCCTGCGGTAGCCGACCTAGAAATCCGTATGCGATTGATGAGCAGATATCCTAAGGTGCTTCAGGTTTTAACAATGGCAAATCTGCCGCTGGAAAGATATTGCGAAAAAGCATCTGATGCTATCGAGCTTGCAAAAGTCGGAAATGACGACTTTGCGGACATAGTTCTGCGCTATCCAGACAAGTTCATGGGTGCCGCAGCGATACTTCCTATGAATGATGTTGACGCGGCTTGCAAGGAAGCTGAAAGATCAATCAAAGAATTGGGGTTACAGGGCGTTCAACTCTATACTCGCATCAACGGAGTGCCTGTTTCAGAGCCGCAATTTCGCCCGATATTCAAGTTACTGGACGAACTTGGGCTCCCGATCTGGATCCACCCAACGCTGAACCCGCAGCTTGACCCAGACAATGACCTTTTCACTTGGGAGTTTGAAATCGCAAGCTGTATGCATAAGCTGGTTGTGTCCGGCATATACAAGGAGTTTCCGGATATCAAAATCATCATGCACCACGCAGGCTCTCTGGTGCCAATGTTCACAGGACGTGTACATTATACGCTCAACCTTTATCCGCTCCCATTTAAAAACCTGTCCGAAGATTTCCATAAGTTCTACGTTGATACCGCAATTTACGGAAATACACCGGGGCTTATGGATTCATATGCATTTTTCGGAGCTGACCGTATGTTCTTTGGAACTGATGCGCCGCTGGGGCCAAAATGGGGGATGATCGAGGGTACCATTGAGTCTATAGATGAAATGAGCATACCCGAGAATGAAAAGCGCAAGATCTATAAGCAAAACGCTTTGGACATGTTCAACATGGTTCTTTAAGTAAAGGCTGATTAGCCAGCGTAGTATGAAGAATCAGCAAGGAGGAACTATAGCCTATGAAGCTACCCAAAGAGTTTTGGATGACCCTGGCCGGTACCATCGGCATAGCGATCTTTTCACTGCTTGATTGGATCATTATAGACCAATCTCGCTTTAGTCTCTTTGGCTTATTATTCCGATCTGGTAATACCGAATGGTTGATGGCGTCTTTCAGAGAGGTCACTCCGGTCCGCACCTATATCATCGCACTTTCGATTTTGCTAATTCTATCTTTTGTCATTCTGCTTACGGCATTAATCAGATGCAAAGCCAAAGAAAGGAAAGTCCTTGCAGTATCCGGGCTTGGACTTGCCGTTTTCGTATCCGCGGGATTCTATGTCATTGTTGTTGCAAACTATGCTACGATCCCTCGCACCGAGCTTACTGTTTTTCCATTACTTGTATTTATCTGCGCATCGATTGCAGGTTCAATGATCATCAAGGCACCCAGAAGCGCTGCTGATGTTGTAAGGATCATCACACGTCTCTTTCTGTACATCAGCTATGCCGCATTAATGGCTTTGCTTATTATGACTGTAATTGACGTCGTCAGGCGCTTGATATTCGGCATTGCAATGACGGGTCTGACGGAATACAGCATGATTTTCCTTATAGTCTGCATGGCAGCTATGTCTTACGCCTTGGTTGAAGGCAGGTTTATCAATGTCGGCGCACTTGTGGACATGCTTCCAAAAGGGCTCAATCTCGTGCTGGAAATCTTCGTCGGCATTGCAGGGCTTATCTTCTTCGCCCTTGTCGGATGGCAACTGATTGCCCTTATTGAGTCATCCATGAGAGTGTTCAGGGAGGCATATTTTGTCATCGGTGTACCAAGGTGGCCTATGTATGGCATGTTGGGATTGTCATTTGTTTCCTGTGCATTAGCCACCATAGTTTATGTCTATGAGCGCATTGTCAACTTCAAAGATCCGAAAGAAAGAGATATCCTCGATGATCCGGAATTGGGCTTCATGAAAGAGACCGTCGATATTTTTGACAATGAAGAAATGGAGGGTGCGGAATAATGGCTCCTGAATTGATTGGTCTTCTGGGCGTGGCGCTCTTATTATTATTCATTGCAATAAGGATGTGGATTGGCGTTGCAATGGGATTGGTCGGTTTTCTTGGTTTGATATTGCTTCGCAATATCGACAATGCGCTGGTGTCACTGGCAGAGGTTCCTTTTGCACAAATCAACAGCTATACCCTCACAGTCGTCCCTATGTTCGCAATGATGGGGATGATCATAGCGGAATCAAGAATCGGCAAAGACCTCTTTCACGCGTGCAATACGTGGATAGGCGCTAAAAGAGGCGGTCTTGCTCATGCCACGGCGGTCGCCTCCGGTGGTATCGGTGCGGTATGCGGCTCCCATATGGTTGCTACGGTCATTTTATCAAAAATCGCGCTGCCGGAGATGAAACATTTTAAGTATAATGACAGCTTTGCTGCCGCATGCGTTGTATCGGGCGCTCCACTGTCGATCCTTCTACCTCCAAGCATCCCGCTCATTGTATATGGCATTATTACCGAACAGCCGATAGGCAATCTTTTCATTGCGGGCGTTATTCCGGGCATTATCTTCCTACTGGCACTTAATGTTGTTATCTTTTTCGTCATGAAGAGACATCCCGAGTATGGTCCAAGAGGCAATACGACCACATTCAAGGAAAAACTAAGCGCCATTTGGAAGGTTCTTCCTGTTGTCATTTTATTTGTGCTTGTTTTTGGTGGAATTTATACAGGCACATTCACAACAACCGAATCCGGTGCTATCGGCTCGGCAGGCGCGATTATAATATCAGTCAGTTATAAAACCTTAAACGGCAAAAAGTTCCTGATCGCTCTCAGAGAAACAGCTGTTACCGTGGGTATGCTCTTTGGTCTGCTTTTGGGTACATACATTTTCATCAGATTCATAACACTGTCTCAGCTACCTGCTTATATTTCCAGTTTTATGATCGGTCTTGATGCACCCATGCCGGTATTGATGCTTGTTCTTGCCGCAATCTACATCGTAATGGCTATGTTCATGCCCGAAATACCGCTTATAATCCTCACGGTTCCAATCCTCTTCCCAGCTCTTATGGCTGTAGGTTTTGACCCTATTTGGTTTGGCATCTACACCGTTATCATCATGTCTCTCGGCTCATTTACGCCTCCGGTCGGCATGTTGGTATTCATTCTATCCGGGTTGTCGGGGGTCCCTGTTCCAAAGCTCTTCCGAGCCTGTGTCCCATTTATCTCAGTCGATTTGTTTATGATCTTGATCATAAGCATCTTTCCACAGCTTGTCACTTGGCTCCCATCTCGGATGGCATGACGAAAGCAATCGCACGATGTTACTCGTGCGATTGCAGCAATAATCGGGGTAACGCTCCCTTACGCTATGCTTTTCCGTAAGTCTTGAGCGTATCGAACATAGCCTCAACGTTCTCTGGTTTAGCATGGTCAAAGCCCGCATCTGTTGAGAATATATATCCCCCACCGGGCGCAAGAATATCAACCAGTCGCTTAACTTCGTCAATTACCTCCTGCTTTGTGCCATAATGCAATTTATAAATAGGGAAAAACCCGGTCAAGCAAGCCGTATCTCCCAGTTCCTTTTTGACATACACCGGGTCTGCATCCTCAAAACTGTAGACGACTTTTCCTTTTGGCACATCGCGCAAATACTTGACCCTTGAATTGTACGGTCCCTCCGTATAGACATATGGGATCATACCGACATCTATTATATGATTGATTATTCTCTGCAAGTGCGGCCAATAGAACTCAGCGTACTGATCATCGGTCAGGAAACTGTCCATGCCCTTATGCAGAGGTATAAACACCCATTTTCCGGGATTGACTTTCGACATCCGCGTGAGATTCTGTAGAATTTTTTCCACAAATATCTCAGTAAAATTCCGGATAACCTCCGGATGTTCATAAAGATCAAGCATTGTCTCAAGTGTGCCGCGATGGAAATCCGAATAAACATCAAATGGTATAATCGCTCTCGCTCCTATAAGGGACGGAAATCCGAGTTCAACGGCTTTTTTTATAAGCTCGGCGTTCTTTTTATCAAGCTCCGCAATCATATCCGAGAGGTCCCAGATAGTCCGGATCATCTCACGAGCTTCGGGAGTTGAGAGCATACGAACCATACTTACCGAAAATACATCTATCGAATGCGAAAAGAAGTCCCAATTGGCAAGCGGCTCAAGAAGTCCCGATATCGCAGGATAACCTTTTGTAAGCAGCCAGCCTGTGTAATCAGACATGAAATAATCCATGTCCTCTTCCTGAAGCACAGGATATTCGATAAACTGATGGATGGAATTTTTGTCTATGCGATTATCGGGTGCGCCGGGCCAGGCAAGGCTCTTAGGGCGAAATAGTTCCATAAGCGGTCCCTGACCTGCCGTCGTAACTGCGGAGATATACGCATCAGGCTCGTATTGCTTTATATATTTGACCATTGCTTCTATATATTTATCAAAATCATACAATGCGTCAGCGGTCGTATATCCCGCATTATACATGGGATAGCATTGACCTGGGCATATTATCGGTATGCGATCCGGAGTCTCGAGAGCTATAGCGTCGCTAATTCGTTGTTGTCTTTCTTTCAGCAATGTCATATCAAACTCTCCCAAAATCTTGTTTATTTTACAAATGGAGGAACCTGTTTTTGCTGCTCAAAAACGGGATTAGTCACCAAGAAGCTAAATACCTTTTTAAATTCTTCATTCTGCGCCTCGTCCGGAAATGCCCTAAGCATTGCATTTACTCGTTCTTCAAATCCTTCTTTAAATTCTGAATGGGTGATAATATACATATCCCCACGCTTCACACCTTGTAATATACGCTCTGCCGCTTCGGCAGCGGGGCGCTGTAGCCTTGCATAATCGTCAAGATTCACACCCGGTCTGGGAGTTGGCGGTGCCGCTTTTTCCGTGCCAAGAAGAAGGCTCTCGATCTCTCCCGAAGTCTGACCGAGACTTGATGTAAACGGTCCCGGGCAAAACACAGCCGCGCCTATATTTGTTCCTTGAAGGTCGCATGCCAACGTTTCCGACATAGCTATAAGCGATTGCTTGGTGAGGTTGTACAGTCCGCAGCTCGGAACAGCGATAAGAGCCGCTTTTGACGCGGTATTAACAATATACCCTTCCTCTCCATGCTTGAGCATCTTAGGCACAACCAATTGGATTCCTGTCAATACTGCTGCGATGTTCAGGTTCAACGCAAGGTCGGTCTGTGAATATGATACATCCCACAGCGGACCGCGGGCACAGCCTATCCCGGCGTTATTGACAAGCAGATGAATGTTTCCGAACTTTGCTTCCGCATCATCAACAACTTTTTTATATGCCTCCCTGTCCGTCACATCAAGCACAGCTGCCATAACCGGCCAATTGTTCTTTTCAAATATTGGCATAGCCTCGTCAATTGCAGATTGCCGAATGTCCGCTATTACGACATTCATACCCTCTTTGCAGCAAGCCTCTGCAAGCGCGAGACCAATACCGCTCGCTCCTCCGGTTATAAATGCAGTTTTTCCTTTAAATGTTTTCATGGTTAAGATCCTCTCAATTCAATTATTATTTTTGGAGCCAAAGCGGCGGTTCTGTTAGAACTGCCGCTTTGGCATATATCGCATAGCTTTACACGGCGCTTTGTGCCGAATCAGCAGCCGCAATCGCCGCTGCCTCAAGCGCCTTACGTCGGCGCACTGCATTTACATGGTCAGCAATGAGCGCCACAATTAAAATCAGTCCCTGTGCAGCCATATTGACATAGGAACGAAATCCGAAAATCGTCAGTCCATTATCAAATACCCGAACAAGCAGTAATCCCAGGAAACCTGCGGCTATATTCCCCGAACCGCCTCGAAACGATACACCACCAATGATTACAGCTGTAAGTGACATAAAATTCGGCATTGCATCATTTAGTGAAGTCGGATGCGCCATGCGGTTCATTGCAGACCATACAACACCTGCCAACGCAGAAATGACGCCGCTATTTATAAATAATATCGCCCTTATCCTCTTGGGATTCAGACCTGCAAGTCTGGCTGCCGCTTCATTACCGCCTGCCATATAGATGCTGCGTCCAAATCTTGTATTTGCCATTATATACACATATATTGCAATCAACAAAGTCATAAAGAGAAACGGCACCGGTATCCAGTTTTCAATGATTGCTGCATTCCCGACAGCTATGATATCATGATTGGTTAACATTACTTCCATCATGCCCGACCACATTCGCGCAAATCCAATATAGATCGTACTCATGCCTATTGTTGCGATAAAGGCAAGGAAGTTTAGCTTGTTTATCAGGAAAACATTGATCAATCCAAAAACTGCTCCGAGCAGCAACGCAGCAATGATTGCAAACCCCCACGGGATGTCACTGTAGCGGGTTATGTTTACAAATAATATTGCTGCCAATGTTGCCTGTGTTGAAACCGCAAGATCTATACCGCCTCCGGCAAGAAGCGGACCAACTGCAGCCAACATTATCCCCGGAACCACGGTTCCGCGCAAAATGCTTCTGATATTAACTCTCGATATAAAGTTTGGATTTACGATATAAATCGCCGCACAAACGAGGATCAGGATTATGAGAAGCTGAAACCACTTTGCATGGATCATTCTTTTAAAAACCGGCGTTCTGTGATGTTCCAAGATTATTCTCCACCTTTCACAGTAATTGTTTTATTATTTGGCATTGCAAAATGCTTAGGTAAGCGCTGATTAAATCCGCCCGAAGTAATTGCGAGGTATTTTTTCGCCTGTTTTTTGGATGTTGAGGGCGAATACTAGCAGTATTTAACTGAAAAATGCGGAAAACAGACGGAATAAGACCCGCAAAGACGAGGAGCGCGATTTAATCAGCGTTTACTTAGTTAATTTGCTTTCATCAGTTCCTTCTGCTTCTTTCTGACATGATAATAGTCAAGCCCCAGTGCCAGCAGCAAAAGCACACCTTCAAAGACAAATCTCAGATGTATATTGAACCTGACGATTGTCGTACCCATTGTAAATGTATTCAGCAAAAGTATTCCTATAAAAACCCCCGCCATATGCCCGGAGCCGCCTCCGAAAGAAACACCGCCAAGAATCGCTGCGATAAGCCCAGTGAACTGATTTCCCAGCATTGCATTCAGGTCACCCTGTGATTGCCTTCCAGTATGAATAACACCTGCAATCGACGCCAGAAAAGCGGAGTTTGCAAAAAGTGTATAGTACATTTTTCTCGGACTAATCCCAGTAAGCTGCGCTGCTTGTCTGTTCGCTCCGACTAAATAAACCTTCATTCCGAACTTCGTTTTTGCCAGTATAAGTCCGTAAATGGTAAACACAATAAAAGCTAAAATAAGCATTGCCGGAAATCCTCTAAACTCACCGAACGAGAGAAGCCTTGCACCTCCGATCCACCTTGTGACATCATTTGCGTAGTTAACGCTCATGACCGTGCCTGAAACCGGATTTATGCTCACAAACTGCATTATGCCTCTGACGACGCTCGCCATAGCCATCGTGCCTATAAAAGGAGCAAAATTAAATTCATAAACCAACACCGCATTTACAATTCCAAACATCGTGCCGGTCAGAATTGCCAGCGGAATCGCCACACCTGACGGCAACCCCCAATAACTCAGTGCAGCCGCTGTCATAACAGAACTGAATGCTCCGATTGCCGATGCCGACAGATCGAGATTGCCGGACACCATCAAAAACCCTGATCCGATTGCGAGAAATGACGTCAGAACCATCATTTCACCTATAGCTTCAAATGTACCCCATCTGAGAAAATTCTCCCCGATTACCGCAGCCCAGATTGAAAATATTGCAACAATGATGATAAACAAGATTAGAAGTGTGAACATTTTTGAACCAATTTTATTCACTATACGCTTATAAACGCCCGGCTTTCCGGCATTATTTGCAGCTACTGACATACATACACCCCTTTACAGTCTTATTGCATGGCGAGCGCAAGAACGTTTTCTTCCGTTGCTTCTTCGCGTCTCAATTGTCCTGAAATTTTGCCGTTATGCATGACGATAATATTATCTGCCACATTGATGACCTCGGTGAGTTCTGACGATATGAAAATAACACCTATGCCCTGCTTCGCGAAGTCACAGACCATCTGGTATATCTCAGCTTTTGTCCCGACGTCAATGCCTTTTGTCGGCTCATCGAGAATAAGTATTTTTGTATCCATCTTGCTTGATGTCCAGCGCCCAAGTATAACCTTTTGTTGATTCCCGCCAGACAGCTCCGCAACTACTTTATTAACCGAATGTGTTTTTATCGAATACTTTCCGATTGCTTCCTCAGCAAGCTCCGTCCGCGCTTTTGAATCAAGAAACAAGCCCTTTTTCAGCTTATCCAAAACTGGCATGCATACGTTATCCCTTATGGATCGCAGCAGCACAAGCCCCTGATCCTTCCTGTCTTCCGGGCAAAGCGCGATTCCGGATGCAATCGCGTCTTTTGGGGATGCAAATTTCACTGGCTTTCCTTCAATCAAAATCTCACCAGAAAGCACCTTATCCGCTCCGAATAGCGCCCTTGCAACCTCGGTCCTGCCTGCACCGACCAAACCTGCAAAACCAACCACCTCACCGCGCCGCATTTTAAAGCTAACATCACGGACAGCGTGAGTCACAAGGTTATTTACTTCCAAAAGAGTATCGCCTATTTCCTCGTTCCGGCTCAGGTTCGCATAGGTATCCCCTATGTCGCGCCCGACCATAGCCTTGATGAGCTCCTGTTCATTTGACTCGGATGTTATCATCTGCGCTACCTTAAAGCCATCCTTGAGAACTACAATCTCGTCTGTGATCTCAAAAATCTCAGCTAGGCGGTGTGAAACATATATAACTATTTTCCCTTCCTCTTTAAGTTGTCTTATGATATCAAAGAGAACGGTTATTTCAGCACCTGTAAGCGGAGCTGTCGGCTCATCGAAAGCAATTACCTCTGAATTGCGCTGATATGCCTTCATGATCTCCACCATCTGTTGATATGCAACCGGCAATCCACCTACCGGTGTTGTGGGGTTGATGTTCAGTCCGAACTTTTTTATGAGTTCCCATGCATTCTGCTTTAACTTCTTTCTGTCAAGCTGCCTTAGTTTCGTGACAGGCATTTCTCCCGGAAAGATGTTTTCCATAACGCTCATACCCGGAATCAGTTGCCGTTCTTGGTAAATAACGCTGACTCCGGTTTTGATTGCATGATGCGGCGAAGCAAACTTCACTACTTGATCGTTGAGGATAATTTCACCCTCGTCAGCATGCAAATCGCCGCTCATGATTTTTAGCAGCGTGCTTTTGCCTGCTCCGTTTTCCCCAAGCAACGCAAGCACTTTTCCACCTTCAGCTTTGAAGCTGACATCCGTGAGTGCCTTAACACCGGGAAATGACTTGCTGATCCCTCTAAACTCCAGGTGCTTCTCCATCCGCTCCCCTCCTTATTAACCGTTAATCTTAGCTCATAACCCCTCTTCCGAATCTGTTTGTTTTGCCTTACTCTAACATACCAATTGCTGTTAGTGCAAGAGAAAATTTAAACTTGAGTTATCTTGACACATTAAGCGCTAAAATGATACAATATGCAAGGAGTTGACCGACTTATTCGGATTTAGTTTTATTAAATTATGGAGGATGCACATGAACAGAAAAATATTGGCAATTACTGTAGTAGTTATCATGGCAATCGGGCTGCTCGCAGCTTGTGGTTCCGACGCTCCGCCACTCACAACCGGCGGCGACCCCGGCACAACCGCATCTCCCGCTCCCTCCCCCACTCCAACAGAACCCGGTGGATCAGTCGTCGTTGGCGGCGGCGTGGAGCACGTAGACGTAAGAGCCGGTGAAATCGGCACATGGGACCCCGAACGCGACTACTACGCAAATCCAAGATTTAACGTAACCTACATGGTTCTGCAAGCCGGTGCGCTTCACCTTCAGTGGGAGAGCGCTTTCGAGCATTGGGCAGAACTTTCTAACGTCGAATTCCACGGAATGATCGACTTCGGCGGAGATGCTGACCAATTTATGATGATGCTTCCTATACTCGCTGAGCAAAACGATGGTCTCATCCTTGACCCGGATCAACAAATGTACGACCGCATCGCTGAAATCCTCGCGGAGACCGGCACACATTGGATGGGCGGCATGGCTGTTCCTCAAGACACCACCCGCGAAGGTTTCCCACTTATCCACCCTTATGCTGGTTTCTATCAGCCTGTCGTCGGTCATCATTTCGGCGAGCATCTGATCGAACAAGCTCAACTGCTTTGGCCGGATGTTCCCCTCGACGAATTTGCATGGATGACTATCGACCATTCGACTATCTTCGCACTCCATCAACGCGCAGTTGGTGCAAGAGACTGGTTTGAGCGGCACCATCCGGAGTTCATTAACGAAAATCGCTTCTTCGTTGCAGACACTTCAATCAGACACTGGGACGTTGATACATCGCAAGAAGTCGTCAGCACGATCCTCGCTATGAATCCGCAGTTCGAACGCTGGCTCATATTCGGTCTTGTTGATGCGCAGGCTGTCGGTGCAGCCCTTGCTCTTGAAGCAGCCGGTCTCTCTGATACATCCTACACAGCGCCTTTCGGAGCGGAAGCTGCACGACTCATGTGGGATGCCGGACAACAGTCGGCGCTAAGGTCTGCAGGAACTTCATCAACATTGATATTCGCTGAGCCGGTGTTCTTTGCACTTTATGCATTCATGATGGGCGAAGCGGAATATAATACCCTATGGCCGGAATGGGTAAATTGCGCAGACGGACAAACTTTCCCGATGCGATTGGTGCCTTTCTTCTGGGTAAATCAGGAAAACTATCGGGATGTCTTCGCATGGGGCGATGTGTACGCTGGTTCAGATATCTTCCCGCAGTATTCAAGGGAAGGCATTACTCGCGATACATTCAGCGCCAGAGTCAGAGTCCCTGATTGGTATAGATGCCACCAACCCGGCTGCGAGTTCTGTGCAGCTGCTGCGGCAATTGAAGAATAAATAGTTATATATCAACACAGAAAGCGGCGGTTCACTTATTCGACAACCGCCGCTTTTGATGTAGCTTCCTGTCAATTCACACTGATCATTTTAAAGCTTCAATCACATGTATTGAGGGTACAAACAACAATCCCTATTTTTAAAATATAAAGGAGAAAACAATATGTCAACACCAGCAACATCCGCAATACTCAACATAGAACCCATAGACCTGCTATACACAGGGTTAGAAAAAGAAGCGCTAAAAGGCAAAGTTGCTCTCGTCACCGGCGCAGCAAGCAATATAGGACTTGGATACGCGAGGGCGCTCGCTTGGGCAGGTGCAAAGGTTGTTGTTTCCGACATCAGTGAAGAAGCCGGAAACGAAGCTGCGCGGGTCATCAACGCTGAAAATTCCGCGGACACAGCAATATTTGTCAAGGCTGATGTTTCATCGGAAGCAGATATCAATAATCTTGCAGAAAAAGCCTTTGAAAAATTCGACAAAGTTGATATACTTGTCAATAACGCAATGAACATGCGATTAAACGGCTCTATTCTGAATTCGCCTGTGAGCGACCTAGACCAAAGCTACTTTATTTCCGGACGCGGCGTTATGCTTGCCGCCAAGGCATTTGTACCCGGCATGATCGAGCGAAAATACGGAGTCGTAATTTTCAGCGGAACACAGTTTCATTATCACCCACCGATGATTGGAGGCGCCATCTACACAGCGGGTAAAGCTGCCGCATCCTCACTCATCATGTCGCTCGCCAACGAGGTTAAGGGTACCGGAGTCAGCGCATTTTGTCTGACACCTGCTGGGGTCAACAGATTTGACTCTGCAAACCCCAGACGCCCCGCTAACAGACCAGATGTAGACCGCGCTAAATTTAAAATGCCTGGTTTTGATGGCTTTATCCCTCCGGAAGCAGGCGGCGCGGGACTTGTCTACTGCGTTTTAAACGCTGAAAAGCTCAATGGCTCCGGCATCATAATGAACGACGCTTTTGATGCTATGAACTTCCCCTTTCCCAACCCGGAAACCGCTGTCAGAACTAAGCTCAGACGATTGAGCGACTTTGAACTAACAATGGCTCTATGTAATATGGGTCCGGGTTTTGAGGAACAAAACGCAATAAATGGTTAGAACTTAATTATCGGAAAAAGGAGGACAGAATATGCCGGATTTAACTGGCGTTAACGGTCAAAGAGAGGAATTCAGAGTAGTCGGCAAACCCAACTTGCCCGGCAAAGTCTCTTATGCCCTTGCTACAGGTGTAGCGAAATTCGGCATCGACTATGTCGTGCCGGACATGCTGCATGCTAAATTCCTCCGCAGCCCCTACGCAAATGCACGTGTACTGAGCGTTGATACCACAAAGGCAATGGCATTGCCCGGCGTTGTTGATATCGTCACATGGGAAGATGAAGATATCAAAAAACTCCCGACCAAACCAAGAGCATGGCTTGATGATTATGCCGACAAAGAAGGCATTGAAGTTGCAATAATAGTTGTCGCTGAGGACGAGGATATTTGCGAAGAGGCTTTACGTCTGTTGGATGTAAAGTGGGAGGTGTATCCACATGTTGTTGACATACTAAAAGGCAAAGAGCCTGATGCTCCGCGCGCTCGTCCCGAAGATAAAATCTACCCAGACCCGGCTATGTGGAGAGGACCACCAAATACATCCAGAAAAGGAAATGTCACAATTTCCGAAGTAGTTCAGGGCGATGTTGATACCGCGCTTAAAGAGGCTCCTCACATACTGGAATATTCTTTGATGTTACCTGCCTTTGCTTCGCATATACCTAACCCACCAGCATCCGTGGCGTGGTGGTTTAGCGACCCCTACCGCAGCGGCGATTGTCTTCATTTCGAAGGTGCCGTCCAACGCCGTGAGCATGTTTCAGCCTTGTATGGAATGCCACTTGACAAAACAGTACAGGAAGGTATTTTCCAAGGAGGAAAATATTGCGACTGGGGCATGAGACGCTCTCAGGAAATAACTCCGCTTCTCGCAAAACGCACCGGACGCCCTGTAAGATGTGCCGATACGAGAGAGGATACTTTTGATTTTCTTATGAGCGAACGATACATGTATATGAAAATCGGATTTACGGATGAGGGGCTTATCACTGCCGTTGATGATTTTTCAATAGCCGATGGAGGTATACATGGAACTATGTTTTTCGCCACTTCAGGCGATCAGAACTACGGTCCGTATTATACTTTGAAATGCCCTAATATAAGGCAGCGTATGGAAATTGTGGATTCAAACCGCGGACGCATGTATTTAAGTGGTCAACATTGCCCATTTAACTGGGATGCAGGCACAATGGCTATTTACCTTATTGCGGAAAAACTCGGGATGGATCCCATTGACGTCGCAAAAGTAAATCTTCACGGTCCCGATTCTCAAGAAGATGAGCGCCCGGTTCCCAGCTTTGACTTCTGCCTTGAGGAAGGCAAGAAGCTGATGGATTGGAATTGGCATAAGACAGGCGAAAAAAAGCTGCCTGATGGACGGATGCATGGCGCATCATTCCGTTATCAGATCAGCCCGCGCCATGCTTTTTCCGGATATAACTGTAAACTGGAATATAAAGACGGCATTGTACGTATGCCGACACAGGGTCCGGTTACCGGTATATTCGCCGTAGAATGTAACGCCATGGTCGTAGCCGAAGAGCTTGGTATTGAATATGACGATGTTTATGTAGATTACAATTATAGAGAAACTTTCACCCCTGTCGGGGGCGGCTCGGACGGCAGTACCGCTTCGGCTTGGGCCATGAAGGAATGCGCCAATAAATTTAAGTGCGATATGCTAGAAGCAATAATTGAGGATGCTGAAAATCCGCCGCGCCTTGATTTTCGCGACCCACCGGGTGCGATACGCGGACACGAAAAGTTTAAAGGATATACTCCCGATGACCTCGACTTGGTCGATGGTCATGTCGTAGTTAAGGCAGATCATTCCATCAAGGTTGCGTTAAAGGATGCATCTAGGCGGCATATAATCACTTCAATTTATGCAAGACCTCCTGATGCACTGTGGAGCATAGGAAGAGGCAAGATGCTCGATACCATGAATACCGCATTTTGTGAAGTGGCCGTCGATACAGAAACTGGAGAAGTAGAAATTCTGCACTTCGGAGTCGTCGCGGACACCGGCAAGGTCTTACGTCTGACTTCACTTGAAAGCCAGATCGATCAAGTCATGTACTTCAGCCAAGGTTGCCAGCTTCTGGAGGAAATGATTTATGATGAGCGCACAGGCGTCAGACTCAACAATAACATGATCGATCTCAAAAAGCCGACAACTCTCGATATTCCGCAAATCGACCGGAAGTTTATCGAAACTCGTGCGGGCAATGCGGCTTATGGCGCGTCCGGCATAAGCCATTCACTGGCTAATACTCACATGGTGCTTATTGCGATCCACAATGCCATAGGCCGTTGGGTGGATCCGCCCGCAACACCGGATAAAATACTCAAGGCACTTGGCAAATAACTAAGTAAACGCTGATTAATTATTATTTATATTTTTTGGAAAGGTGTGAAATCAATGAAAGATTTTTCAGGTAAAATCGCATTTATTACAGGAGGAGCTTCCGGTGCCGGTCTCGGTCAGGCAAAACTATTCGCCAAAGAGGGCATGAAGATTGTCATAGCTGATATCCGCAAGGATGCGCTTGACAATGCCGTGAATGAAATAGTGGAATACGGCGCAAAAAAAGAGGATGTACTCGCAATTCAGCTCGATCTTACGGATCGTGTGGCATATACTGCCGCCGCCGACAAGACAGAAGAGGTCTTTGGCGGACCCCCTCATTTATTTATACAAACCGCAGGCGTAAACGCATTCGGTCCGGCTGAAGCCTCGACCTTTGACGACTACGACTGGGTTATGGGCGTGTGCCTTGATGCTGTTATCAACGGTCTGGTAATATTTGTCCCTCGCATGATAAAAGCCTATGCCGGCAAAACCTCCTGCCATATTGCCGTCACATCATCTATGGGCGCATTCAGAGGTGGGGCAACTACAGCCCCGTATTCCGCAGCAAAAGCTGCAGTAAACTCTCTGATGTACTCTTATCATGAAGCGCTTAAACAATATGGCTTTGGCGCAACCGCCCTCTGTCCGGCAAATATACGTTCAAATATCGGCGAAGCCGAAAAACTCCGTCCCGCAAATCTAAAAAATACAGGCTACAATGTTACCGAAAAGACAATGGGCGTTCTTAACGCCATCCACGCTCACGGCATGGATCCGCTGGTACTTGCAGGCTGGCTCAAGGAAGCTATTGAAAATGACCAAGTTGTCTGTATGCCATATGAAAACAATCAAGAAATCATGAGAGGACATGCGGAATATATCGTCAACTTATCAAGCCCGGAGGGCATGAAGAGAAACGATGCGCTTGAACTTGAAAGAGCAAAGCAGCGTGAAGAAATGATGAAATTAGCTCCCAGTGAGGACGTTGGTTTCGCCAAGGCTCGCTCCGATTTGGATTGGGTAGACCCTTCTCGTAAGTTTTAGGTAAACAGATGTACGTGAATGCAGAAAGGACATAATAATGGGATCAAATTATAAACATGTTTTCCAGCCAATCAGAATAAGAGGAGTTGATTTCAAAAACAGAATCACACTCGCCCCCCCCTCCCCTAACCTCGCAAGCCCAGACGGTCTTGTAACAAAGGATTTCGTCAACTGGTTTCGCATGTTCGCTCGTGGCGGGGTGACAACACTTTTCGTAGGCAACTGCTCAATAGACATCACTGAGTGTAAGGATGAAGCCTATCAATTGGATTTGAATAGTGACAGCTGCATCTTGCCCCTGACATGGTTTGCGGATATGTGCAAGGAATATGCATGTCATGCATCACTGGAAATCAACCACAACGGTGAAAATACAGCATTTGAGGAAGTCGGGCATGCTCCATTTTCTTCCTCGTCATTTATCTCGGAATCAGAGCGTGCAAGAGCGCTCCGCTTAGGTCGCGAGCCTGTAGCGGCTATCGAAATGACACATGAGAAAATCACGGAAACAGTTGAGAAATACGCCATGGCTGCTTATCGAATGAAGCAAGCCGGAATGGATATTGTGTTAGTCCATGGTGGACATGGCAATTTGATATCGCAGTTTACAAGTTCGTTATATAATAAAAGAACAGATGAATACGGTGGATCGACTGAGAATCGCGCCCGATTTGCTATCGAAATCTGCAAAGCAATTCGCGAAAAATGCGGAGAAAATTTCGTAATAGAGATGCGCATCTCCGCAGACGAGATAGCTGAAGAAGGCATGCATTTGGAGGAGACACTCGAGCTTATCGGATATTTAAAACCGCATATTGATATCGCACATATATCCGCAGGTCTGCACAGCGATTTTAATTACAAATACCTGCGCAACTGGATGCAGAACTTTATGATGCCTCGTTGCTTTAACGTGCATTACGCAAGAGCAGTCAAGGAGGCTCACCCTGATCTGTTGGTCAGCACTGTCGGCTCGATAGTCAGCATTGAAATGGCCGAGGACATAATAGCTAATGGATGGGCTGATTTTGTCGCAATGTGCCGCCCATTGATGGCCGACCCTGATATGCCAAAAAAATACGCACACAACAGACCTGAAGACCGCCGCCCATGTCTGAGATGCGATGCTTGCACAGGTCATCTTTTCGTACCTAAACCCATATACTGTGCTGTTAATCCAATGTCATTTATGGCAAGGGACTTAGTCGATGGTTTGGTTCCACAGGCGCGTGTGAAAAAAAAGGTCGCCGTAGTAGGCGGAGGTCCCGCCGGGATAACCGCACTTACAACACTAATAGATCGCGGTCATGACGTCACACTTTACGAAAAGACCGGTGAGCTCGGTGGCAATGTAATCGGTGCCGCTGCGCCTCCATTTAAGGTCGATTGTCAGGATTATCTCAAGTGGTTGGTTCGTCAGGCGGAAACATCCAAGGCAAAAGTTTTACTCAATACAGAGGCAACTAAGGAGCTTCTCGACAAGGAAAACTATGACGCTATTGTCATTGCTGTGGGTGCCGATCCGATGATGCCGGATATTCCGGGCATTGATAATCCGCATGTCTGCTGGGCAGTTGATGCTGAGCTTGGCAAGGTAGCTGTAGGCGAAAAAGTTGTCGTTATCGGCGCAGGTACTGTCGGGCTTGAAGCAGCCATTGAGTTCAGGCGCGAAGGCAAAGATGTCACGGTTCTCGAGTTGCTTGACGAGCAAGGTGCTGCTATGGCACTTCTTAAAAGCGCAAAAACAGCAGCCCGCGAGTTCCCCTCAATTTTAGAATCAGAGAAAATCCCTGTCCACTATGGCATTAGTGTAGGTGAGATAATTGACCACGCTGTTATCGGCGTTGACTCAGCTACCGGAAAGACCGTTGAGTTTCAGGCTGACTCAGTTCTGATAGCGATCGGAATGAGACCTCTTCTTGAGGTCGCGGAATCTCTGAGGCATTGCGCTCCCGAGACCGAGGTGCGCATAGTCGGAGATGCCAGAGAAGTCGGCAGCATCAGCACTGCTGTCAACGAAGCATTCCAAGCAGCATTGAGAATATAGCGGTTAGACAATAAGCGCTTGAATAGGTTCGCACCTTCGCAGGCTGCGAACCTATTTGCTTGCGCTTGATTATGTCTTCAAGCATAGATACAATTGCCACTTCGCCGCTTGCTCTTTTTTCGTCAATTTTGGCTGTATGATTTGTCCGATAGCAAACATGCGGTCACTTGATGTTTATGTGAGCGGATTCTCGCATAATACCTATATCCCATTTTATATCAGCAACAAAGTTTGGGAATGGATTGTTAAAAGACCTTCTTGTGCTGTAACTGCGTAGAATCTCAATGATTTCGTTGCTATCTACGCTGTCAGAAACATCTTCCCAGTTATAGAAAACTCGAAACACTTCAACGTGCTGGTGTGAATCAATGATTGGTATTGGTCTAAAAAATACAATTCCGGATAGTAGGAGAAGCGCCAAACAAATGATCACAATCAATTTTTTTCAAGCAAGTGTACCTCTCAGTATATCTTTTATTCCTGTGTTCTTTACAACAAGACAGAGACAACGTCTGTGAGGGGCTTTACAGCCCCTCTTTATCTACTCATTGTCATGAATCTTCGTTATTATCTTTTACATCATCAACTTCTTTATCTGCAGCGGTTTCATCTACAGCTTCCTCATCCGAACTTTCTTCAGCCCCAAACGCACCGGGGTCATCAGTATAAAAACTCTCGTTATAGACCCCCGCTTTTTTCCCCTTTATAAACTCGAGGACAGAAAGTATTAGAAGAGCAGCCGCAGCAGCAAGGAATATAACTATTATGGCAACCTGTACCGTCGGAGTAAAGCCTGCTTCCTCAGGCGGAACACCAATCATATTGTTAAAAACTAGGTAAATTAAATACCCGCAGCCTAATAGCCTTGCCAATATCCGCATTTTTGCCTGCTGAGCTTTTTGAGTTGATGTTTTTGGTTTTTTCTTAAATAAAGCCATTAGACACTACGCCTTTTTGCTCTTATCTATCCAATCGAGATCTTTTCTTGCTTTACCAAATCCACTGTCAGACGCGAATATGGTGCGTGGTCCAGGCTTAACTTCATACCCTTCCCTCTCTGACATCATCTTGAGCTGCTCCTCGGAAGGCGGCTTTGACAGACGTTCTTCAAGACGCTTCATACCTTCTGGGCTGGCATAATCAACAAATCTTTGAAGCTCCAGTTCAACCATTCTCGGTCCGCTCGGATATGGAATGATAAGGAACAAGCCATTCTCTATTCCCTTTTTCAGCCAGTCAGCCAAGACTCGCGGTTCCATCCCATGTTGATGAATAGATGCCAAAAACTCCTGTGTTTTTTCATCAACGTTATAACCGGTTTCCTTCAGGTGCTCAGGACGCGCATGAAGCGCGGTTTCATAAATCCTTGACTTGATATTTGCCGGACAAAGTGCGGACACCCCTATACCATAAGGCTTGAGCGCCACATAATAACTCTCCATAAGATTAAGCACCGCCGCTTTTGCCGCTGTATAAGGAGCTACCATAGCACCGGCAACAAAAGCCCCCCAAGACACTGTCGCTGTAATATGACCGCCCTTTCCCGCTTTTATCATCCGGGGAACAAATGTGACAAGCCCATTTACAACACCACCATAGCAAACATCCGTAACCCAGTCAAAATCAGCATATGTTGACGCTTCGGCAGGTCCGAAAACATTGACGCCAGCCGTTAGTACCAGCAAGTCAGGAGTAGATCCATAGACCTTTTCCACCTCATCCGCTGCCGTCGCATATCCTTCGCGATCGGTCACATCAAGTTTGATCGCGTGTACCGGCGCATTTTTCTCCTTGAAATATGCCATTGCCTCGTCAAGATGGTCCTGTCTGACATCAGCTATGACAACCTTCATACCTGCCTCTGAGAATATTTGTGCCTGCCCGAAACCAGCCCCGGACGCACCGCCCGTAATAAACGCTATTTTACCCGCAAAATCCTTCATATGTTGTCTTTTCCTCCTAAAATATTGTTGTTTTGGAAAAGCGGCAGTTCAAAATGACTGCCGCATTAAATCGTTGAGCACCAGCCTTCCACAGTTATTTTTGATTGATGTTCTTATAATCTTTAAATATCGTACTAGGAGATTCTTTAATACATTTCTCCACTGTCCAAGGTTCTGCGCTTTCCATAACCGCGACAATCTCCGGGTTTGAATAACGCATAATTTTGCCCCCGAAGAGCATAAAAACAGAGCCGTTGATATGCCTTGCTTCATCGGTCGCAAGATATGCAATAAAAGCGGAAAATAATTCGGGAGGCTCAGTTCCGTCATAGGATAATATAGGGACACCACTTTTTGTAGAAGTCGCTTCCCTCTCAACAACCTTGTCAAAAAGCTCCATATCAACCGAAGCTCTTGTCTTAGCCGCCGGTGCAAAAACATTACATGTAATGCCATCTTCCGCAAGCTCACAAGCAAGTCCCCATGTCAAACCATGCACCCCTGCATTCGCTGCGCAATACTCTGCCTGACGAATATCCCCACCCATAAAGGCAGGTGATGAACAATTGATTATGCGTCCCCACTTCTTTTCTTTCATATATGGAACTGCATGTCGGATTATATTAAAATAACCCTTTGGTTTAACCCCTGTGACTTTATCCCAGAGCTCCTCTGTAATAAACTCGATTGGTGCAAATCCGAACGCACCGGCTACATTGACTACTATGTCTATTGACCCATATGTTGCTACTGTAAAATCTACTATTTTTTTTGACTCATCAAAATCAACTATGTCGCCAAAGCATGCCGTCGCATCTCCACCTGCAGCCCTGATTGCAGCCGCCGTTGTCTCAGCATCACCTGTGTATTTTTCAATCTCGGTGTTATACCATTCCAATTGCTCCGGCGTCAATTTTTCCAGTTTAGCTTCATCCAATTGATTTGCTACATTTTTCTGAAGAGGTCCTCTGTTATTGGTAACAACCTTTGCCCCTTGCTGGGCAAGTGATAATGCTATGGCACGTCCGATTCCTTGTCCGGAGCCGGTTACAAGCGCCACCTTACCTTGCAAATAATTACTCATTTCCATCTCCTGACTTTCGTAAAATTTACTGTGATACACTCTACCATATCAGTTGCATACGCGCAACCTAAAAGTTAATGTATCGTAACCGTCAATCCCATATCTTCCAATTGTTTCTTTCGCTCATCCAGAAGCTCCGCAGACGGTGGCTCTGTCTCGAATACCGGCGCATCTACGTTCAGTCTCTCCCATTTAACTGTTCCAAGACTATGATAAGGCAGCAATTGTACAAGCTCTACAGAATCACCAAGCTCCAACACAAATTTCCCGATATCATCAAAAGCTTCCTTTGAGTCAGTATACATGGGTAATACAGGTATCCTTATTTGGAACTTTCCTCCAGCTTGAGCTATTTTCCGCGCATTTTCAAGTATCAGATCATTGGGCTTACCGACAACTCGCTCATGCAGCTCACAATCAATACCCTTTATATCATACAAGAATAAGTCTGTATAAGGAAGAACAGACTCTATTTCATTCCATTTTACATATCCTGTCGTATCGACAGCGGTGTGGATACCCTCTTTCTTGCATCGCTTGAGGAGTTCACGGACAAATTCAGGCTGGTACATACACTCACCGCCGGAAATTGTAACCCCGCCTCCCGATCTGTCAAAAAATGGCTTCTCACGTAAGACTCGCTCCATAATTTCATCTACTGTATAATCCGTTCCACACATGTACAGTGCTTTAGAAGAACAAGATCTGGCGCATTCACCACAGTTATCACATTTTGAGCGATCAACTTTTACTAATTGGATTTCCTCATTTGTGCTTAAATCCGTTTTGGTATTCCCTTCCGAAATCGCTCCACGTGGGCAGGCATCAAGACATCTCCCACATTTTTTCACACCCACACATTTCAAGCTCATCCAATTGAGCTCCGTGTAAAACGCCAGAGATTCCGGACTATGACACCAAGGACAACTCAATGGGCAGCCTTTAAGAAATAATGTAAGGCGTATGCCCGGTCCATCATGAACCGAAAACCCTTGAATATCAAATATCTTCCCTATTATTTGTTTTTCCACGGTTAGTCTCCTACTTCTATGTTTCTTCTTAGGTAAACGCTGATTAAATCGCGCTTACTTAGATAAGCACCTAGGTCTTCTGACCAAAAATCTGTTTCATATTCATACCGCTTGGGCGAGCGGGAAGCATCCCCCTCGCCCAAACTACATCTTAAATTGCCGTTACTCTTTTGTCAATCATGCATATTATGCATTTGCTTTTTTCTTCGTGCGTTTTCTGTACTTGGGATCAAGCGCATCGCGCATTCCATCACCAAGCAAGTTAAACGATAACACTGTTATCATAATGAATAATCCAGGGAATGTCGTAAGCCAAGGTGCTTGACGTATAAAGTCTCTCCCACCGGCAATTAGCGCACCCCATTCTGGGTGCGGAACCGGTACGCCGAACCCTAGAAATGAAAGTCCCGATGCGATCAATATTGTCACTCCTAAGCTAGTTGTCATTGTTACCAAAATCGGCGCTAACCCATTTGGCAGTACTTGTCTGAATATGATTCGCGCATTAGACAATCCTACCGCACGCGCCGCCTCGACAAATTCCTGATTTCTTACCGAGAGTATCGAGGCTCTGGTTATGCGGATATATATTGGTATACCCGTTATTCCAACTGCAAAAATAAGGTTCTGAAGTGTTTGTCCAAGCACCGTAACGATAACGATACCAAGCAACATACCGGGAATTGATGCCAATGTGTCTGAAATCCTCATCACAATATCATCCAGTTTATTTCCGTAAAAGCCTGCGACCGCCCCAAGTGAAACACCTATCAACAATGAAATCAGTGTCGAGCCTATACCGATTACCAAGGAATATCGTGTTCCGAAAATAACTCGCAGGAACATATTACGCCCCAGACTATCTGTTCCGAACGGATAATGTAAACTTGGTGGAGTAAATCTTTGTCTCACATTCATCGCGGTAACTGATTCGAAACTGATCAGCAGTGACAACAGGAACATTAAAACTATAGCGCCCAGAATGATCATTCCCGCAAATGCACCTTTGTTATTGACCATGCTAACCATGATATCTCGGAACTGGCTACGCTTTTCATATTTTTTCGCGACCAGCCCTTCATTTGCTGTTTTCTCCGCTACGGAGACAGTTTCTTTGACCGCTGCACTATTCGAGAAAACACTTTTGTTGCCCTCAGGTGGGTTGGCTTTTTCCGCTTGTTTGACAACTTCTTCACTTTCAATATCAACTATTGTAGCCTGCACAAGCTCTGATACATAGTCGGGGCCTAATGGAATCGGGGCAGGTCTCGGTTTACGTATGGTTGTGCTTTGTTTCTTCTTTTTCCTACCGCCTGATACATATTGTGATTTAATTCTCGGATCAATAATAGCATATGACAAATCAACCAGCAGAAGAATGAATACATACACAATAGTGGTCATTATTACCGTACCTGTAGTCATCGTGACATCGCGAGTCGTAACCGCCTCAACAAGCATCCTCCCAACACCGGGCCAGGCGAACACAGACTCGATTACTGCAGAACCGGCAAGTGAAATACTCAAGGATACGCCCATGGTCGTCAAAATCGGAATCCATGCATTTCCAAGAGCATGTCTTCTGATGACGGTCTTTTCAGGCACCCCTTTTGCCCGGGCTGTGCGGAGAAAATCAGCGTTTAGCACTTCCAGCATACTCGATCTGGTCTGTCTTGTGGATGTCGCCATCAACATCAGACCGCTGCAAATTGCCGGAAGTATGAAACTTCGGAAACCATGTCTGTCTCCCCCGGCAGGAACCCACCCCAAGTAGTGCGAAAACAATAGAAGCAATAATAGTCCAAGCCAGAACCCAGGCATTGACATGCCTATGAGCGTGAAGGTTGTCGTAATGTTATCTGTCAGCTTTCCTGCACGTTTGGCTGCTCGAATGCCCATCGGTATCGAAATCGAAGCTCCGACAACAAGTCCTCCAAGCGCCAGCATAAGTGTATTTGGCAGTCTGCTAATGTATGTGTTCCAAACGCTGATTCCGGTGATATCTGAGTTACCTAAATCGCCTTGAATCAGTCTGAACATGTATGCAATGTATCTGATTACCAAAGGTCGGTCAAGTCCAAGTTGCGCTCTTAATGCTGCTAGGTCTTCCGCAGTCGCACCTTCTGGTGCCATCGCGTCAACAAGATCACCGGGTGCCAAGTCCATGAGAGAGAATACGACAAATGACACCACTATTATGACCGGAATTAACCACAAGAACCTCTTTAACACATAGCGAATCAAGGGATTTCCTCCTATTAGTCAGCAATTCTGAATATTCCTCTCAAATTGTACATCATATCTGATCTGAGGTTAAAGCCTCCCATATTTGTTCTGGCTGCAACACCATTGAGACGCCAGAATATATTGAGTGCCGGTGGGTTTTGTGAAATTATCTCTTGCAGTTCCATGTAAAGCGCTTCGCGCTCCCTTACATCGGTTGTTGCTGCCGCTCTATCCAGCAGAGCAATTATATCCGGATCATTCATCTCCCACCTGTTCTGCGGTCCATATGGTCTGTATAGATTTGCAATCGAACCCGCATTAAATCTCGTAGCAGATACAAAAACAAACATTTGAGTTTGATTCGCACCGAACTGTGCATAGGCATTAAGTCCGGGAGCATCCATCTGGTTTATCTCTGTGTTGATACCTATGACTCTAAGCATCTGTTGGATAGCCTCCGCTGCTCTGACATTGGTAATAATTGCTGCAGCGAGCTCAATCGTTTCTCCATTGTATGAAGAGTTTGCCAAATACTCCTTTGCCAATTCAATGTCCTGTGTAATATGACGAGTGTTGGGGTTACGGAATTCTTGATCCAATCCCCATACATTTGTCATGTCAAAAACCTGAGCGGCCCATTCTCCTGCCGCAGCTATCGCTATTTCCTCACTGCATATCGCATGGGCAACCGCCATTCTAAAGTTGTAGTCACCGACTATGGGATCTGCCAGATTAAATCCAAGGATATTTGGGTTATTGAATGCGAGCGGAATGATTTCAAAATCCGGATTCGCATCAAGAATTGCTATGTCCTCCGGACCCAGCGCAAAACATAAGTCAGCCTCAAAATTTTCCATCATCATAAGCCGTGTAGCCGGTTCCGGAATAAAACGCATATTAATTGATTGCGTAGGCGGAATATCTCCCCAAAAATCATCAAAACGTGCGAGATCCACGTAGTCGTTAGTAGAAAAGGCTGTCACTTTAAACGGACCGGTGCCTATCTGTCCAAATGTTTCTCTATCGGTATTGAATGCTCTTTCCGAATGAATTGCACCCCACGGATTAGACAGCTCGAAAAGAAATTCAACATTCACATCGTTGAGGACTATCTCAACCGTGTATTCATCAATAGCTCTGATGCTCTCGACAGTCCTCCATACATCATGCCCATTTGTGCCCGGAAACTCACTTGACATATTTGCTGTAAAAACTACACTGTCAGCGTTAAACTTTTCGCCATTGTGGAAATAAACATCATCGCGCAAATAAAAGCTGAACGTCTTGTAATCGCTTGTCGTCCAAGAGTTTGCAAGCATTGGCGCATATTCACCATCACCGATAAAGTATACAAGACTGTCATGAATCAGCCTGACCGCCCACCCTGCTGAGGATGTCCCGCCTGCGGGGCTGAATACATTCAGTACCGCAATAGCATTGTTGTCAAGGATCAAATCAAGGTGCTCCTGAAATACAGCGCCCTCCGGTGCAGGCTCAGTCATATCTACACCGCCGGTGCCTACCGGGGGCGGTGCAGCCCCCGGCGGCTGCGTGTCAGCTCCGGTTCCCGGTCGCGCTGCAGGTTCCTGGTCTACCGGGGTGCATGCTGCCACAAGAACCAGAGCAAGAGATACTACTAAAATGGCTGCCAATAATCTTCTTTTCATTTTTTCTCCTCCTTAATATTTTGTGTTCTCACCGTTTGTTAATCTTAAAATCTACCGATACTACGAGAAATATGAAACGCTGTGCGAGTTGCTTCAACAATATTTTTTGGGCTAAGGCAATCGCCAAGTATATGAAACTCCGGCGCCAATTCGCGTAATTGTTCAGCTTCTTCTCTTCGCGGCGTCAATCCTACAGCATATACAACAGTATCCGCTTCAATTTCCTTTATCCCATCCAACTGCCTGACTACAACCACTTTTTCGGTTATCTCTATTGCTTCAGTTGACAAAAATACCGAAATATCACGTCTCTCAAGTTCCAGTCGCACTGCCAAACCTTGCAGCATATTCCCACCATCATCCAGCTTGTCTTCCATCTCTATGATAACAACTTGATGCCCACATCCCGAAAGATATATTGCAAGTTCACATCCTACAAGACCGCCACCAAGTACTGCCACTGTTCCAACAGCTCGTCGTGCATTGCTATACATGCTCTCAGCACTGAACACATGTGTACTCTCAATTCCGGGAACATTTGGTTTCACAGCACACGCTCCAATGGCGGCTAGGATTACATCGGGAGCCATCGCTTTTACACTCTGCAGAGTAACCGCTTCATTGAGCCGTATTTCCACACCGGTCTTTCCAACTGCTATCGCCTGCTTTTCAAGGTATTCTATCAGGTTTTTCTTAAACGGCACATCATGTTCACAGTTTAAAACTCCGCCCAACTTACTTGTCTTCTCGCATAAAACTACATCATGACCGCGCTCAGCCGCTGTAATGGCCGCCTGCATTCCCCCGACTCCGCCTCCGGCGACCAAAACCTTTTTTGCCGCAACCTTAAAAGCCGGGCGCATTGACTCCAACTCATGCCCGATAACTGGGTTTAAAGGACATAGGAATTGCGCTCTCAATATGTGATTTGAAAAACATGTCATGCAGCGCATACATTTAATTATTTCATCGTCTTTACCCATCCGAGCTTTAACCGGCAAATCCGGATCTGCAATCAACCCACGTGCCACTTGGACTACATCAGCTTTACCTGATGCTATTATCTCCTCCATATGTGCAGGATCAGCCAAGGCACCAACAGTTGCTACCGGAGTTTTCACATGTTTCTTTATTTCTGCTGCATACTTTACATTAACACCATCTTCAAGAAACATATCCGGATGTGTAACGGTAAATACTTCCCACACTTCGTGGCTACCGGCTGAAACATGGATCAAATCAAGATGACCATCCAATTGTTTAGCTATTGCAATACCTTCATCCAAGTCATAACCCTTTGGAGTGCATTCCGAACCGGAAATACGCATCTCAATCGGAAATCCCGGACCAACAGCTTTCCGAATGGCTTTGCAAACATCAACTACAAATCGGCAGCGATTCTCAACAGACCCACCCCATTTGTCAGTCCGCTGATTAGTAATTGGCGACATAAACTCGGTGAGCAACCAGCCGTGACCGCCGTGAATAGTCACCATACCGAATCCGCAGCGCTTTGCCCAGAGAGCCGCAGAAGCGAATTGCTCCACCACTTTGTATATTTTCTCGCCATCCATCGCTTCAACTTGAAACCCGGCTTGAGTTACATATTCCATCGGACCATAAAGCTGATTACCTTCTGACGCTGACTGTCGTGCATTACTACCGCTGTGCGACAATTCCAAAGCCGCAACTGCACCATGTCTGGTTATGCTTTCCGACAATCTTGTCATGCTTGGCAAGCCCGCCGGATTGTCAAGCGCAAGATGGAAACTATTAAATCTTCCGTGATCTGAGCATATCACCGCGTCACCAACACATACAGAAGCAGCTCCACCTATTGCTTTAAGCTCGTAATATGCATTCGTCTCAGGTACCGGAAACCGTTGTGAGGACATATACGCAGTTCCTGTTGGAGACGCGAAAATGCGATTGCGGAACAGTGTTCCGGCTAATGTTATCGGAGCGAATAAATTTGGATACTTCAACATACTTCCTTCTCCCCCTACTGAGACGTCCCTTATTTAATTTACTGATCAAATGTCCATTGCAGCAAAATACCCGCCATGTATAGCGCCGTCAATTTTTCCGGGAATTTTTGCATCCCCAACAAGCGTGACAAACGGAGCTTTATCATGAAGGTCAAAATAATCTTGCTCACGCGGACGCATGCCTACGGAGTAGAGAACTGTATCCGCAGGAAGGGTTTGTTCCTCTCCATTCTTTTCGTATATAATCTCCCTGTCGGTGACTTCCAACGTCCTCGCTCCGGTTAGCATTTTCAATTCTAATCGCTCAGCCGCAGCCATAAGCCCTAGTTTAACAAGCATCATCGCATCGCCGACCGCCTCATCAGTTAGCTCAAGCACCGTTACTTTTTTTCCGAGATTGGAAATATGAAGCCCTGCTTCAACCCCTCCGAATCCACCTCCAATGATCACAACATTTTCTTTAGGCTGTATTTGATCATTCAGGTATACATCCGAAACATGATGCGCTTTATTTATTCCCTTGATCTGCGGAACTACAGGCTCACTCCCTGTTGCCACTATGATATGGTCAGGGCTTATTTTCAAAATCAATTCATCAGATATTGATGCATTGAGCAATATTTCCGCTCCGCAGTGAATGGCTTTGAAATTAAGATATTCAAGAAAGCGTTTGAGATCGTTTTTTAGACTATCTGTTTCTGCGAATCGTAAATATCCTCCGAGTGAATCGCTTTTCTCAACAAGTGTGACCTTATGTCCACGCTCACATGCTGTGATAGCAGCCTGCATTCCGGCAGGACCACCTCCCACTATCAAAACCCTTTGAGCATTTTTAACCTGAGCAATGGGGATATCTCCGAATCCCAAACGCGCTTCACGCGCTACTAGTGGATTCACACTACACACAAAATGCCTTCTTGCATTATCGCTACCGGTGCAGTTCAGGCATCGCAGACATGGGACGATGTCTCCCTCCTTCCCTGCTGCTGCCTTTTTCGGCAAAAATGGGTCGGCGATTAACGCTCGTGACATCGACACGCCGTCAGCTTTGCCGGAAGCTATGATTTCCTCAGCCTGACTCGGATACATAATAGATCCGACAGTGAATACAGGAATATTCACTTTACCCGATTTCTTTATAGTCTCAGCAAATTGGACATTTTGCCCCCATTGCATGTATGGTGTTGTAAAAATATGTCCGAATTCTTCTGTTGACACCTCAGCCATATCCACATATTCCTGCGCTTTTGAAAGAAATTCTGCTATGTCCTCTGGTGTAAAGCCATCAGGATTGCGCTCAGATCCGGACACCCGGATAAAAACAGCCTTGTCAGTCCCTACTCTCTCTCTTATTTTTTTCAGCACAAACAAAGGAAAGCGCATCCGGTTTTCCAAGCTTCCCCCATAATTATCCGTTCGTTTATTATATATTGGCGAAAGAAACTGTGTCAGAAGCCATGAGTGAGCACAATGCACCAGCACTGCATCAAACCCTGCATGAAAATAATATTCCGCAGTTTCCGCAAATCCATTTGCAACAAACTCCATATCTTCCTCATTCATAGCACGGACATGCGCTCCGGTTACATGATTGTCCATGTCGCATGGTCCGACAATCTTACTGACATCGTTATTATACTCAGGCTTTGCACGCGCTCCACCATGTGTAAGCTCCACGCTGGCTATTGCACCATGCTCATGGATTGCCTGCGCCATTTCTGCATAAAGAGCCATATTTTCAAATTTAGTTTCCATTTCCGGGGTATGATTTCCACCATCACAGACATTTGCTTCACCTAGAGTAACGATTCCAGCGCCGCCTCTCGCTTTATGTTCAAGATATGAAATATAGAACATATTCGGACGACCATCAATAGTGTGAAACAGCATATTAGGTGCCGACATAATGCGGTTTTTCATTATCAGATTACGGATTTTGATTGGCTTAAACAAATTCGGATAACTTTTCTTATACATACAGACAACCATCCTTGTTTTAAATTATTGACGGCGAATTATATCGCATGATACAATTCTCATTGCGTAATCAACCAATTTATTGGATACATTATACACATATCGCGTTGCTATGCGCCATCAACAGTTTGTGATGCAATGTAGCTTTTGCTGTTGCTTGTCACTGCCGCAATAGTCTATTTTCGGAGGAAAAGCGCTTGGATATTCAACAGTTGAGATATTTTTTAATGATTTGTCAAATTCTCAGCTTTTCAAAAGCTGCTGAGAGATGCTTCATTTCCTCCCAAGGCATCTCTATGGCGATTCGCCGGTTGGAGGACTATCTTTCATGCAAACTCTTTGAACGCTCACCAAAAGGTGTTGCTTTGACTGAACACGCACGATATTTACTACCAATAGCAAGAAACATTGTCGAGCTCGCTGATAATTGTGAGGAATATTTCAACACAATCCATGATGCAGGGCAAACTCTGTCTGCCATGTTTACCAGAGGCAGTGTTACAGAATTTTCCGATATTCCTATCGAAGAGTTCCGCAAGCGACACCCCAAAGTATTTTTCGAAGTTAAACATGGTACAGATACAGATTGTGAAAATGCATTGGATTCATTTGAAGTTGAGCTCGCGCTGACTGCCGGACCACTGGACTCTGCAAAATATGAAGCTGAGCTAGTGCATATGCGCCGATATGGCATTCTTGTTAGCAGACATGACCCATTTGCGCAATGCCAAAAAGTTAGCATCAACGACCTAGTTGGTAGACCGTTATGCATGATGCGCGAGCGACAAAAAACATTTTCAGTCATCAACTCAGTCGCCGAAGCTGCTGGGGTAACTCTGACAGTACATGAATGGGTGGATGATCCGCTACTGACGTACCAATTGGTTGATAAGCAGCAAGTTATAGGCATCACAACCACAGCTTTAGTATCACACTTCGAGCGAAAAAACCTCAAGTTCATACCATTTGATAATCATGCACTAAGTTGGAATCTATATTTAGCAATGCGGCGTGGACATAAGTTATCCCACTCCGCACAAATATTTGCTCAGCTTGTGCGGCAACACCGGGATAACCGGCGTATGGATAATCAGAACAATGACGATTATTGACGTGGTAGTAACAGCCTTTGGTTGGTACCAGCTTTTGTTTGAACAATTAAATGCCCAAATCCGATAGCAACCACTCGCCAAACCAGATAGTAAACGCATACCAAAATTTATTGAGGTAAGTAGATTTGAAAAATTTCTATGCAAGAAAAAATGAAACTGGAGAACATAGACAGCTTTTATCCGAGCATTTGAACAAAGTTGCCGATTTGTCCGCCGAATTTTCTAAATACGAGAATATCTCAAGACTTTCCGGAATGCTTCATGATTTTGGAAAAGCTACATCCGAATTTCAAAACTATTTAGAAGAAGATGGTGAGAGGGGCAGCGTCGTACATTCGCTGCAAGGTGCTTTTTTTGCCGATGAATGCATCTGTGGCTCAAATGATATAATATCAACTTTGGCGAAAGAAATAGTGACTTTAGTGGTTGAAGGACATCACGGTTCGTTGAAGGATGGGGTTGCTCCCGATGGTGAAAATCCATTTTTTCTGAAGCTTGCAAGAAAAGATGATGAAAAATATCATTACAGGGAAGCAACGCAAAGTATTTATGACACACTTCCCGATTTTACGAATATTATTGAGGCTTTAGTTTGCGGAGCAAAAGCGGAGATCAATGAGGTTTTAGGCGTTATCAGAAAAACATACACAAACCCAAACTCTGCGCAATTTGCTTTAGGATTGTTTGTTAAATATATATACTCCTGCCTGATTGATGCCGATAGATTTGATGCATATTTGTTTGAAGCAAATGAACAGTACACCCCTGTTGTGGCGGATTGGGATAGCTTGATAAATATCTTTGAAGAAAATATTCAAAAATTCAGCAGTGACGGCAAGCTTTCCCAAATAAGACAGACAATTTCAAATAAATGCAAAGAAGCGGCTAAAAAGCACACAGGAATATATCAACTATCGGTACCAACAGGCGGAGGAAAGACTCTCTCATCTTTGAGATTTGCCCTGCATCATTGCAAAGAAAAAGACCAGAAGCGGATTATTTACGTAATCCCATACCTGTCTATTATTGAACAGACGGCGCAGGAATTACGTAAAACTTTGAGTTTACCTGAAGAAAATGATATAATACTTGAACACCATTCCGGCATTGTACTGCCTGATGAAGAAGAAAATCAAAAGGCACGAAAACTTGCGGCATCTCGCTGGGATAAGCCAATCATTGTTACTACAATGGTGCAGTTTTTAGAAACTGTTATGTCTTCAAGGGGCAGTGACTTGCGGAAATTTCATCACATGTCTGATTCGGTAATCATTTTCGATGAAATTCAGTCTTTGCCGATTAAGACTATTCATTTGTTTAACGAAGTAATATCATTTCTCGCAAAGGTTTGTAATACAACGTCGCTATTATGTACTGCTACCCAGCCCCTTTTAGACAAAACAGGACGCAAAAATTTATTACTTGAAGAAAACCCAAATCTTATAGATTGTGAAAATCTCTTCGTCGGCATTAAACGAACCTCCATAGTTGTCAAAGAAGAAATGGATGCGACTGATTTCGCCGGTTTTGTTGCGGAAAAAGCAAGAGAAAACGGAACTTGCTTGGCAATAGTTAACACGAAGAAATCTGCAAAAGAAGTGTTTTGCGGACTGAAAGATGAAAAGGACTTTGAGATTTACCACCTGAGCACATCCATGTGTTCAG
>Ga0131853_10001253_pt1 | contig 45814 bp, 32 predicted proteins | sample TergutLab28metaG_FD_92764 | JGI IMG/M metagenome (GOLD analysis project Ga0131853, IMG submission 92764) | Labiotermes labralis P1 segment gut microbial communities from Petit-Saut dam, French Guiana - Lab288 P1 (version 2) (version 2) | ecosystem: Host-associated > Arthropoda: Insects >... | reverse complement strand
TCCTACACCTCCTCTAATGGTGTTGCTGCTTGCAGCATGTTAATTTTAGTCCTTATCTAACAACTGCTGCAGGGCAGCGAGTCGAGGATCTACTTCTTTGTGACAGGCACAAGACCCGGCATTGAGGTTTGCGCCGCAGGTGGTGCAGAGACCTTTGCAGTCATCGTCACAGATGAATTTGGATTCCATCTCTAGGACAAAGGCTGTGCGGAACACTTCGTCTAGGTCTATTGTGCCGTTTTCCACTAAGAAAATATCCGGGTTTTCTTCGTCTACCAGTTCTTCCGCCAGATGGGCAGTAATCGGTCGCGTTTCGTGGACTTGGATGTGTCCCATGCAACGGTCACAACTGTAGGTGAGGGAGACTTCCAGTTCACCCTTGAGTTCCAATGCCCCTGCTATGTTTTTCACATAGCCTGTAGCCTTGAATGGCGTGTCTAGTTTTTCGACCTGGGGGAAGCTGATCCCCTCTAGGTCTAGGGCAAACTCGAAAGGCTTTTTCGCCCCGGGTCTGCCGATGATATCGTTTAAGTTTAAGCGCATGAATTGTTACCTCAACAATGGTGCTAAAATAGTATAGCCTTAAATGGGCGTAATGTCAATCATTTTAGCTTGGTTTTTGAGGTTGAATGCGTTTTTTTGTGAAATGAGGCATTCGTAGGGCGCGACGACCTCGGCGCGCCGTGCCCCAAATCTGCACCGAAGCCGAAACAACGCACCACACCCCAATTTTACATTGAAACCAAAACGGCACACCGCATATATGTAACAATGGTGCGATTTGTTACATATACGCGGCGCGCCGAGGTCGTCGCGCCCTACGGGGCGGTTGCACAATTTGATGGTGTGATGGGAATTAGAACATACGGGCGAACACAGTTCGCCCCTACGGTTATTTCCTAGCCGCCGAAGAACACGGAGTTGATTACACCCTCTAAATACTCTTGACGCCCTGAACCCGGTAGTTCCGGGGCTTTGAGTTTGGCTGCGTGGTCTGCGAGTTCTTCCAGGTTCGTTGCACCGCTGCGGATTTTTGCGCCGATGCCTGTTTTGTAGCTTGCGTAACGCTCTTCCACAAATTGGTCAATGCGTCCGTCCTCGATGAGGGCGGCGGCTTTGATGAGACCTAGTGCAAAGGTGTCCATACCGTGGATGATGGCGATGAACATGTCTTCAAAGGTATAGCTGGGACGGCGGTTTTTCGCGTCGAAGTTGATGCCGCCTGTAAGCCCGCCGGCTTTTAGTATCTCGTACATGCACATGGTGGTGTCATATACATCTTTGGGGAACTCGTCTGTGTCCCAGCCGAGGAGGAGGTCACCTGTGTTTGCGTCTACACTGCCCAGCATACCGTTGATGGCGGAGATGCGGAGATCATGTTGGAATGTGTGTCCTGCCAAGGTTGCGTGGTTGGCTTCGATGTTCATTTTGAAGTCTTTGTCCAAGCCGTATTGACGCAGGAAGCCGATTGCGGTTGCGGCGTCAAAGTCGTACTGGTGCTTCATTGGCTCTTTTGGCTTGGGCTCGATGTAGAAATCGCCGGTGAAGCCGATTTTGCGGCCGTATTCTACAGCCATTTTCATAAGCGCCGCGATGTTTTCCTGCTCGAATTTTACGTCGGTGTTGAGGAGTGTTTCATATCCCTCACGGCCGCCCCAGAAGACGTAGCCGCTGCCGCCGAGTTTTACGGTGAGATCCAAAGCTTTCTTGATCTGCGCCGCCGCGAAGCAGTATACGTCCGCAGAGTTTGAACTACCCGCACCGTTCATGAAGCGGGGATTGGAGAACATGTTCGCTGTGCCCCATAGGCAGCGGATGCCGGTCTCTTGCATTTTCTCCAAGATGTAATCTGTGATTTCATCCAGACGGGCGTTTGTTTCGTTGATGTCAGCGGCTTCCGGCACGAGATCAATATCATGGAAGCAGAATTTTTCTATGCCCATTTTTGTCATGAACTCAAAGCCTGCGTCTACTTTTGCTCTGGCGTGTGCCATTGTGCCGGGTTCTGCACCGAATGATTTGTCCGCAGTGCCTGCACCGAACATATCTGTACCTGTACCGCAAAGCATATGCCACCATGCCATTGCGAATGGGAGGTGTTCTTTCATTTTCTTGCCTGCGATGACTTGTTCTGCGTCATAGAATTTAAACGCCAGCGGATTTTTGCTCTTTGGTCCCTCGTAAGGGATTCTTCCAATACCTGTGAATAATTCAGCCATGATCTGTTTCTCCTTTGATTTTGATTAGAGTGCGGCCAGTGTCTTAAACTGTGCTTTCACACTTTGATATACTTGCTTGTACAGGTCATAATACGGCTCATACGCCTCTTTGCTCTCGGCTTCCGGCTCTTGCGCTTGGTTGAACTGGAGTATCTCCCGACATGCCGCCGGTACGCTTTCATATACCCCAGCGCCGACACCTGCCAGAATTGCCACACCCAGCGCAGGGCCTTCGCTGTTTTGTACGGTTACAACCGGGCAGTCATAGTTATCCGCTAACATCTGCCGCCAGAATGGGCTTTTTCCGCCGCCGCCTGTGGCCAGCATTTCGGTGAAGCTGACACCCATTTCACGGAGCACATCCAGACAGTCTCTCTGGGAGTAGACCACGCCCTCCATGACAGCGCGTAGCATGTCACGTTTGGTGTGCATACCCGATAGGCCGAAGAACACGCCGCGGGCGTCTGCGTCTAGGAGGGGACTGCGCTCACCCATGAGATATGGGAGGAATAGTAATCGGTTTGATCCAATGGGTACTTGCTTGGCTTCTTCTGTCATGAGCTCGTATGGGTCAATATCCATCTGAGCCGCCACTTGCATTTCCGCTTGGCAGAAGTTGTTTCTGAACCATTGGAGACTGCCCCCTGCTGATAGGGTACAGCTCATGACAGTCCACGCACCCGGGACGGCGGAACAGAATGTGTGTACGCGCCCTTGGGGGTCTATGCTTGCCTCGTCTGCGTGGGCGAAGATGACGCCGGATGTGCCGAGGGTTGTAAAGGCTCTGCCTGTTTCCACCACGCCTGTGCCGATGGCCGCCGCCGCGTTGTCTCCCGCGCCGCCAACAACGGGTGTGCCTTGTGCAAGGCCGGTCAGTGCCGCCACCTCTGCTGTGACATGACCTGTGATCTCGTAGGATTCGTGCATGTCCGCCAAGAGGTCGCGGTCGATTTCCAGAATCTCTAAGATTTCATCGCTCCAGCAACGGTTCGGCACGTCCATGAGGTTCATGCCGGAGGCGTCGGACACCTCTGTGGCGAATACGCCGGTGAGCTTGTAGCGGATGTAGTCTTTGGGCAGCAAGATGTGCCGGCATTTTGCGTAAATCTCCGGCTCATGTTCCCGTACCCAGAGGATTTTGGAGGCTGTGAACCCGGGCAAGGCCGGATTTGCTGTGATCTCCACCAAGCGTTCAGCACCGACACGGGCGGTGATTTCTTCGCACTGTTTTGTGGTGCGGCCATCACACCAGATGATGGAGTTGCGGAGGACGTTCCCCGCTTCGTCCAGCATGACAAGACCGTGCATCTGGCCGGAGAGGCCGATGCCTGCTACTTTGTCTTTGTCCACTTTGCTCTCAGCAAGTACTGCTTGCAAAGTCGTGTGGACTGCGTTCCACCAGTGGTTGGGGTCTTGCTCCGCCCAGCCGTTTTGGGGCTGGTAGAGGGGGTATTCTACGGTTTTAGAGGCGATTTGCTTACCCCTTTGGTCGAAGAGCACAGTCTTCGTGCCGGATGTACCTACATCTACGCCGATTAGATATTGCATAGGTCATACCCTTTCCTTGTTATGTAGGGGCGGCATTCTGCCGCCCGCGGGCGACTACAAGTCGCCCCTACAATAGTCGTATTCCATTTTGAATACTCTATACGCACCGTGTCCGTGCACGGTTCTTCTGTCTAGCATAATCTGTCATGCCTTTCTTGTCAATCTGATTCGCATATTTCCGGCTTTTCTCTTGCATTTTTTAGGTTTTGCTCAAAATTAACCTGTGCTTTTTATGCATATTCATCATGTTTTCTCTGAGGGCTTGACAAATACCCTGTCACACCATACGCTTTAAGGTGTATTTCACGAGGAGAAGGTGTTAGATTTGAAACATTATTTGGGGATCGACTTAGGCGGCACAAATGTGGCAATCGGCCTTGTGTCAGCAGAGGGTACATTGCTGCATAAGGATAGCGTACCGACAGATAGTCACAGGGGCTATCAAGCTGTGGTTGCCGACATGATCGCACTTTGTAAGAAAGTGGCGGCGGATAGCGGTTTTACCATGGCAGATATTGCCTCCATCGGCATTGGCAGTCCCGGACATTGTGACAATGCCCGGGGTGTGATTGTCTTTGCAAGCAATATCGGCTTTTATGATGTGCCGATCTGCGATCTGTTCCATGCAGCCTTTGGGATTCCGATCTATTTAAATAACGACGCCAACTGCGCGGCACTGGGCGAGAGCGTCTCCGGCGCTGCCAAAGATGCGCCCAGTTCTGTTACCATTACACTGGGGACAGGCGTTGGCGGGGGCATTATTATAGATGGCAAAATCATGAGCGGCGCGTTCGGCGGCGGCGGCGAGGTGGGACACATGTCCATCTGTTTTGACGGTGAACCCTGCCCCTGCGGCGGGCGGGGCTGTTGGGAGGCATATGCCTCTGCCACAGGCTTGATCCGGCAGGCGAAGATTGCGGCAATCTATCATCCTACGTCTTTACTTGCCACACAGTATGATCTCAGGCAGTTAAACGGCAAAGCCGTCTTTGACGCGGCGGACGCGGGAGATCAAGTGGCGCAGGATGTGATTGACAAGTATTTGCGCTATGTGGCCATTGGGCTTGCCAATGTGATTAACATTTTACAGCCGGACACCATCGTGCTGGGCGGCGGGATCAGCGCACAGGGGGATAAGATTCTGCGTCCCATTGAAGCGCTGACCCGGAAAGAGATTTTTGGTTCGTTTTATACGAAGTTTGTCACCGCAACCCTTGGCAACGATGCGGGCATTATCGGCGCTGCGATGCTGGGGATGGATTCGTAATAGTCAAAATTAGGGGGGTAAACCGCATTGCGGTAGTCCTTGTAGGGGCGGATTCCATATCCGCCCGGTGCATGTTCCAGATGTTGTAGGCAGGGCGGATATGGAATCCGCCCCTACGGGGAACAAGAATGCCACTCCCCAAAATTAAGCGAAGCCGAGGCGGCCACGCAGGGCCGCCCCTACGGAAACGAATGAGGGTTACATATGGGGACAATTAAGGAAATTGCACGGCTGGCGGGTGTGTCACGGGGGACGGTTGACCGTGTTTTAAATGAGCGGGGGGATGTAAACCCGGAAACTGCCCAACGGGTAAAGCGGGTGGCGGATTCGCTGAACTATTCGCCTAATTTGGCTGGTAAGACCCTGGCTGTGCGCAAAAAACATTTGCGTTTTGGGTATATTCTATTCTCCAGTACCACTTCAAACCCCTTTTTCTTGGACATTGTGCAAGGAATTGAAAATCGCGCGGCGGAACTTGCAGAATTTGGCGTGACAGTTGACATCCGATATGCTAGAATTGATACGCCGGACTTACAAGTCACTCTCATTGACGAGTTAGTTTCCTCCGGGGTTGTGGGGCTTGCCATCACGCCGACGAATCATCCGGCGGTTGTGTCTCGGATTCGGAACTTGGCGGAGACAGGCTTCCCTGTCATCACGGTCAATACAGATATTCATGACTGTGGACGGCTTTCTTATGTGGGGGAGGATTCTTTCAAGATCGGCGAAACCGCCGCGGGACTGATGAACCTCATCACCGCAGGCCTTGAAACGAAAGTGGGTATTGTCATCGGGCATCCCAGTGTTGAATCCCATACGGAACGTGCCGGCGGGTTTACACAGCGGGCGCTGACGCACTATCCCAAACTTTCCGTGGTCGCCACTGTCAAAAACCATGATGACAATGAAAGAAGTTTAGCCGTAGTCAAACAACTCTTGCAGGATCACCCGGAGATTGACGCCTTATATCTGGCTTCAGGCGGTATTGCAGGCGCTTGTCAAGCTGTGGAGGAAGCGGGACGCACCAGACAACTTAAAATGATCTGCCATGACCTTACGCCCACCACCCGGAAGATGATCCGGGAGAATGTGGTTGCAGCTACCCTCACACAAGAGCCTTTCTTGCAGGGGACGAAGCCTTTGGATATTCTGTTCAACTATGTGGGTCTCGGCATTCGCCCGGAATCGGATCAGTTTTTCACCAAAATCGAAATCAAGCTCAGAGAGAACATCTGAGGATTTGTAGGGGCGGGGTCAGCCCGCCCGCAGGCATATGTTTTGTGTAGGGGCGCACAGTGTGCGCCCGCACGGTATGATATGCCCCCACATGTTGAACGGAGCGGGCGCACACTGTGCGCCCCTACAGTATTTATAGAAACACCTTAGGAGGAATGAAACATGATTAGACTAGACCAAACGGGCGTTCGCCCTTTTCTAAAGGAGAACGAGTGGCAGGATGAGAAACTGGTCTCCGCCGCGGCGGAAACGCTCATCTCTCAATACCTGCCGGACACGGGCTTTAGCACTTGGCTCAATCTGCCGGATACCTATGACCGGGCTGAGTTTGACCGTATTAAACGGGCGGCTGCCAAGATTCGGTCGGAATCTGATGTGCTTCTGGTTGTGGGCATTGGCGGTTCGTATCTGGGTGCACGGGCGGCGGTGGAGCTGTTGCTCTCTCCCAACTATAATCTGATGACCAAATCTACGCCGAACATTTATTTTGTGGGCAATAACCTCTCCGGCGAGCATGTGAGTGAGATCAAAAAGCTCTTGCGGGGCAAAAACTTCTCCGTCAACGTGATCTCCAAATCCGGCGGTACACTTGAGCCTGCCGTCTCATTCCGCATTTTCAAAGAGATGCTGGAAAGCCAATACGGGGACATTGGGGCGCGGAATCGGATTTATGTGACCACAGATCGGAAAAACGGTACACTGCGCCAGTGGACAGACAAAGAGGGCTTTGAGACCTTCGTCATCCCGGAGCGCATCGGCGGGCGGTACAGTATTTTCACCCCTGTGGGTCTGTTGCCCATGGCTGTTTGTGGTATTAATATTGACCGTGTCATGACGGGCGCCTTTGAGGCGATGCAGACTTATACCAAAGACATGAGCTTTGAGAATGTTGCATGGCAGTACGCCGCCATTCGGCAAGCTCTTTATCGTAAGGGTAAGGTGATTGAGGTCTTGGCTTGCTATGAGCCTGCGTTCCGTTTCATGGGCGAGTGGTGGAAGCAGCTCTATGGGGAATCCGAGGGCAAAGAGGGCGGCGGTATCTTCCCTGCCAGTGTGGAACTCACCGCTGATCTCCACTCCATGGGACAATACATGCAAGACGGTATGCGTAACTTGATGGAAACTGTGGTTTCATTCGGCACGTTCCGTCAAGATGTGTCAGTCCCCGGGATGAAAGAGGATTTAGACGGCTTGAACTATCTCTCCGGCAAGAGCCTGGAATCCATCAACGAGGTGGCAAAGAGAGCTACTAACGCGGCGCATGTAGACGGCGGCGTACCTGTGATGGAGCTTTGTCTGCCGGATATGAGCGAGGAAGCTTTTGGGTGGCTTACGTATTTTTTCCAGTTTGCCTGTGCCTTATCCGGCTTTATCCAAGGGGTGAACCCGTTCGATCAGCCGGGGGTTGAGGCGTACAAAATTAATATGTTTGAGATGTTGGGACGGCCGAAATAGGGGCGGGATCTGCGCCTTTAAGGCTCCTTTTCCAAAGGAGCTGTCGCGAAGCGACTGAGGATTGCCCTTTTTCCCCTCCTTGGAGGGGTGGCACGAAGTGCCGGGGTGGTTGGCACAAATCCTCCGTCAGGCTTCGCCTGCCACCTCCTTTACAAAAGGAGGCTTCTAGGGCAAGGGCGACCACATAGGGTCGCCCCTACGGTGTAACCCTCCAAACCACGAATACACACGAACAAAGCTGACAAACGCCTATGTTTGTCAGCTTTGTTTTTTTGACCTTTTTCTCCCGCTGCTTCCCCTACACTAGAGCTTGTCGGAGGTCAGGCTATGCGGATTATCTATGTTGACACCCTCTTTGTCCTCAACCTTGCCATCAATTATCTCTTGCTGCTGGTGACGGCGAAGATTGCCGCTGTACATATTGCGCGATGGCGAATAGCAGTCGGGGCACTGGTTGGGGCTGTGTATGCGGTTTTGGCATTCTTCCCCCAGTTTGGTTTCTTGCTGGCAGCGCCTATGCGCATTGTGTCGGGGGTTTTGATGGTGCTTGCGGTATTCGGCTCAAAGCGTGGGTTATTGCGGATTAGTCTCATCTTCTTTGCCGTATCTGCGGCATTCGGCGGGGCGATTTTTGCGGTCTCACTCCTTGGGGGTTGGACGCCGTCTCCATCGGGACATTTATTTGTGCCGATTAATCTGCGGGTTTTGGGCATCACCTTTGCGCTTTGCTACGGGATCATGACTCTTGTATTCTCCCGCTTGGGGCGGGATGTGGGGGCGAAGCTGTTGCAGATTGAGATTACACGGCGGGGAAAAAGCGTCACTTGTACCGGGCTTTTGGATACGGGGCATTCCCTGTCTGACCCCATCACAGGCGCACCTGTGATTGTCGTCGAGATGGATGCCGCACTCCCCCTTTTTTCGGCAGAGGCAACTACCTGTTTGCGCAAGATGAACTCCCCCGTTGATCTTCTGCAAGAGCTAGAAGCCACAAGCGACGGAGGCTCGCTCTATCTCATTCCCTACACATCCGTTGGGGTTGCCCATGGGTTTCTGCTGGCCTTTCGGCCGGACGGTCTGCGGATTGACGGACGGGAAAAATCTCATGTTTCCATCGCCCTCTCCCCAACCCGCGTGTCGGACGGGGGACGGTATACTGCACTCGTGAATGGAGGAACTTTGTAATGCGAATTCGCTTGACGCTCTATCTTAAACTGCAAAAGCTCTTACACCGTATGGGCTTTCATCTCCCCGGCACGCTGTTTTATATCGGCGGGAGTATCTCCCTGCCGCCGCCCCTCTCTCGTGAGGAGGAGGCCTATTATATCAGCCGTTTGGCGGAGGGGGATTCTGAGGTTGGGCATGTGCTCATTGAGCGCAACCTCCGTTTGGTTGTGTATATCTCCCGCCGGTTTGAAAATACGGGGATTCATATTGAGGATCTGATCTCCATTGGCACAATCGGGCTTATCAAGGCCGTGGGGACGTTTCGGGCGGATAAGAATATTAAGCTGGCTACCTACGCATCCCGGTGTATTGAGAATGAGATTCTCATGCATCTGCGCAAGACGAATAATCAGAAGACGGAAATCTCCTTTGACGAACCTTTGTCCACCGATTGGGACGGGAATGAGCTTTTGCTCAGTGATCTCTTGGGGACGGATTCGGATTCTGTTATGCGGGCGCTGGAAGAGGATGTTGACCGTACGCTCTTGTTACAGGCGCTGGAAAAGCTATCCGCCCGGGAGCGGGAGATTATCGTGATGCGTTTTGGCCTCGGCGGCGTACAGGAGCGGACGCAAAAAGAGGTTGCGGATTTGATGGGGATATCCCAGTCGTATATCTCGCGCTTAGAGAAGCGGATTATTCTGCGATTGAAGCGGGAGATGGGGAAGTATATTTGACCTTAGGCTCCTTTCGTAAAGGAGCTGTCAGCGCAGCTGACTGAGGATTTGCCCTTTCAACATCTTACAAATTGCTTGAAATAATGGCTTTGTGGCAGAAATCCTCCGTCAGGCTTCGCCTGCCACCTCCTTTACGAAAGGAGGCTTTGGATTACCTATCCCTACACACTCACCACCACCTCAGCCGGAATCCAGCCGGTGACGCCCTTGTCATTGGTTGCCAGCAGCCACGCATAGACAATTTCCTGCACCTCCAAGATATCACCTGCCTCTTGGATTAGCTCTGTGGGGTTATAGTCCCTTGTCAGCTTTCCGTCTTGCACAAAGATTTTTGGTATGAATGGCGCATGTCCTGCGATTTCACAGACGTACCAGCCGGCAAAGTCCATATCCTCCGCCTCAGCAAGCTTGACGGGTGTGCCTTTTGCAAAGGTGGGAAACTCTCCTTGGAACTCCCATTTGTGGGGATAGTTTTGCATTACTTTCACTTTCATGATGTGCCTCCAATGATAGATTTGCTCCATTCTATCACACCATACAGGACAACTGTGTGTCCTGTTTGTTGAATACTCGCACTTGTAGGGGCGACCGTCTCGGTCGCCCGCGCCCTTACTGCCGGTAAAACAAAAACTACGGGCGATCAGGACGGTCGCCCCTACGAAGTCTCTCGCTTTTTCGGCGCTGCTCCTATATAATGGATGCAGAAAAGGTCGAACATGGGAGGCTTTTTGTATGTTGCACTTGATACTGGGTCGTGCAGGCAGTGGGAAGACGGGGGAGATTTACACAGCCATCCGGCAGCGGATTGAAGGGAAACAGCCGGGGGCTATTTTGCTCGTGCCGGAGCAGTATTCCCACGCGGCGGAGCGGGAACTCATTGCCCGCTGCGGGGCTGAGGCAAGTTTGTATGCGGAAGTGCTGAGCTTCACGCGTCTCGCCAGCCGTGTGGCGGACGAGCTTGGGCTGGGACGTGCGCCCCTTTTGGATGAGGGCGGGCGGATTTTGACCATGCGTATGGCGCTGGAATCTGTCTCTGACGTGCTGCGCATCTACGGGGCAATGAGCCGGAAACCGGAATTTTTGCAGGGGCTTTTGGACACGATAGACGAACTCAAACAATGCGCACTCACGCCGGAGGCCTTGACAGACGCGGTGGATTTTGAATCCGGCAGTCTTTCCGATAAGCTCCACGATCTGGCCTACATACAGGCCGCTTATGATAAGATCAGCAAGCGTTCTGACCCGCGGGACGTGCTGACACGGCTTGCAGATACGATGTCAGACAGCCGTGTGGTTCAGAGCACTGTGTTTGTGGATGCGTTTTCGGATTTCACCGCACAGGAAATGCGGGTACTCAAGGGTTTTCTTGCGGCGGGGACGGATTTGACGGTTGCGCTTACCTGTGATGGTGTTGCTTTGGCCGGTAACAGGACTGCTTGGACTTCCAATGACGGCGTAGGGGCGAACTGTGTTCGCCCGCCATATAGTACGAACGCACAGAAAGGCGCGGGCGAACACAGTTCGCCCCTACAAGGGCACGCCCTATTCGCACCAGCCATTGAGACGGCGGGGCATCTCACGCGGATTGCGAAAGAGCACATGCAAGCGGTTGAGGTGCAAACACTCACGCCACGGGATGACCGCCCGGAAGAACTGGTAATCATCGAACAATACTTGTTCTCCCGCACACTGCCGGATGTTACTGATATATCCCCCGGTGCGGTGGAACTTTATACGGCGCAGACGCCTATGGATGAGTGTATGCTGGCCGCCGCCCGGGTGCGGGCGCTTGTGATGGATGAGGGCTATCGCTATCGTGACATTGCGGTGGCGGCGCGGGGATTTGCGGATTACGAGGCTATGGCGGAGCATGTGTTTGCGCGCTATGATATCCCAATCCATCTGGCACGGAAGACTTCTATTTTGGACAAGCCTATCTTGCTTCTACTCACCTCTGCCCTGGACATTCTGGATTCCGGCTGGCGGTTTGAGCCGGTGTTTCGCTATCTGCGGACGGGGCTTGCGGGGATCACCCAGGAAGAGCTTGACTGCCTAGAGGGCTACGTGCAAACTTGGAACATCTTTGGGAATACGTGGACACGGCAGGCGGATTGGACAGAGAATCCCGCCGGATATGGCGCACCCTTTGGGGATGCGGAACGCGCCGAACTTGCCGTAATCAACGCCCTGCGGCGGCGGGTGATGACACCCCTCAAGGCCTTAGCGGATGCCGGGCGGCAGGCAAAAACGGCGGCAGAGCAAGGGGAGGCACTCTATGGCTTCTTAGAGACCATCGCCCTGCCGGAGACTTTGGCAGAAAAGTCCCGGCGTTTACATGAGAGCGGACGGGAGACTTTGGCGGCGGAATATAGCCAGATTTGGGACATTTTGGTAGGTGCGCTAGAGCAGGCGCACACGATTTTGGGCGATACGCCTATGGATCAGAAAGAGTTTTCCGCTCTCATCCGGCTCACCCTTTCCGGCTATAGTGTGGGTGCAATCCCCCAGACATTGGATCGGGTGCATTTGGGTGAGTTGGATCGCACCCGGCGGCGGGATTTGAAGTGTTTGATTGTCTTAGGCGCGACGGATGAACGGCTACCCGCGCCCAACGCCGGACGCGGGGTGTTTACGGAGGATGAGCGTCTGCGTTTGGGGCAGATTGGGCTCACCCTCTCCGGCAATGCGGTGGAGAGCGTACACCGGGAAGAGGCGATGACTTATCACGCCTTTGCCGCACCGAAAGAGCGGCTTCTGGTCTCGTGGCCAAAAGTGGAGGATGACGGACGGGCATGCCGCAAGTCGGCCTTGCTCTCTCGTATGGAGCGGTTGTTGGGTCGCGAGGCCGTCCCCACTTGGACGCAAGATGCGCGATTGTTCATCAATGCGCCTGATCCTGCTTTTGATTTGAGTTTGCGCACCGACGATCCCTCGGATTCTCTTGCGCAACAGGCGCGGGCGTATTTTGCGGCGGATGCGCGGTTTTTGGCGGTGTCGGCGTGTATTCACCGCGCATCTGCCTCCCTTTCAGAGACGACGACTGCGTCCCTATATGGGGAGAAACTGCGTCTCTCCGCGTCTCGGGTTGAGAGCTTCGGCGCGTGCCGTTTCCGTTACTTCATGGAGTATGGTTTGCAAGCAAAGGCGCGGAAACGGGCGGATTTAGACGCGTCTATGGCGGGGGATTTCATGCACTATATCTTGGAGCATGTGACCCGAGAGATCAAAGACGGCGGCGGATTTCACGCGCCTATTGCGGATGAGTGGCGTGCGCTTACAGATCGCTGGGTGGCGGAATATACCAAGTTGCACTTGGGCGAGATGGCGGATAAAACCAGCCGATTCCACTACCTCTTCCGCCGTCTGCGGCGGGACACCTATCAGGTGGTGGAGGATATGGTCTCCGAACTACGCCGCTCTGACTTCGTACCACTTGACTTTGAGCTGACTTTCGGCGATGGGGCTACCCTCCCGGCTGTGGAACTCTCGACTGCGGATATCGAGCTCCGTCTACGGGGTGCGGTTGATCGGGTGGACGGTTGGGTACAGGATGACACCCTCTATCTGCGGGTGGTGGACTATAAGACGGGGCGTAAGAAGTTTTCATTCTCGGACGTTTGGTACGGTATGGGGATGCAGATGCTGCTCTATCTGGGCGCATTGGTTCGCTTGGGGTCGACACACTACGGCGGGGCAAAGCTTGCGCCTGCGGGGGTGCTCTATACACCGGCGCGGGATGTGATTGTGTCTGTACCGAAACACGCGTCTGTCGAAGAGATCGAGAAAGCGCGGCGGCGTGAGCTTGTGCGCTCCGGGGTGATTGTGGATGACCCGGATTTGGTGGAGGCCATGGAACGGGGGGAGAAGCATTTCATCCCGGTGAAGTGGAACAAAGAGGGCGAACTGGTGGGTGAGAGTTTGGTCACGGCAGAGGATTTGGGGCGGCTGAGCCGGCATATTGACCGTACGCTTTTGGCACTAGCCGGAGAGATACGCCGGGGCTCTGTCTCGGCATTGCCCCAGTCGGGCAGCGGGGGCAGTCCTTGCGCGTACTGTGACTATCGCATGGCCTGTCATTATGACCCGGAGACAGACGGGTCGCATTATTTGGAGCCGCTGTCGAAAGATACGGTGCTGGAAGAACTACGGGAGGTGGACGCGGATGACACAGAAATTTGACCCGACACCCGAACAACAAGCGGCCATTGACGCGCGGGAGGCGAATATCCTAGTCGCCGCCGCCGCGGGTTCGGGCAAGACCCGGGTTTTGGTGGAACGCCTTATGGATCAAGTGGATGCGGGGGCTGATGTGAGCCGTTTTCTCATTATCACCTACACCCGCGCGGCGGCGGAAGAGTTGCGGGGACGGATTTTAGAGGAAATCCGTGATCGGGAGGCGATACGTCCCTCTCGGCATTTTGAACGGCAGCGAGCCTTGCTTTACAGTGCGGATATCGGCACGATACACGGCTTTTGCAGCAAGCTTATTCGGGAGTTTTCCCATGTGCTGGGCACAAACCCGGACTTCCGCACAGCGGATGAGACCGAGGCGCGGCTTTTGCTTCGTACCGCACTTGAGGACACCTTAGAGCTACGCTACCGCGACCCGGAGGCTTACCCCGGCTTCGCTGAACTTGCCGACACCGTGTCTGAGGGGCGGCGGGATCAAGCCCTCATTGATACGGTGCTGGATGTGCACCAAAAGTTACAGAGCCACGCCTACCCGGAACAGTGGGCAAGGGAACAATTGGATGCGCTTGACCTCCACGGCAAGCGGGATGCAAGGGAAACGTCTTGGGGGCGGTTTTTGCTGGATGCGACCCAGCAGGAGGCGGTCTATTGGCTGGATGAGATGCATCGCTTGCGGGATAGTTTGCGGGACAGCGAGGTCTATGAAAACGCCTATGGGGCAAATTTTGAGGAGACCATCGCCCATTTGAGCCGTTTGGTCGGGGCTTCCAAGCAAGGATGGGACGAGACAAGTGCTTGCTTCCCTGTTACCTTTACGCGATTGAAAACGGTGAAAGGCGGCGCACCGCCACGGGTGAAAAGTCTGCGGGATGGCTGCAAGGATGCGATGAAGAAGCTTGCTTCTGTGTTTGATTTGCCGTCTTATGAGCTGTTTGCGGATATGAAAGCTGTCCGCCCGGTGATCGGGGCTTTGGTGGAACTGGTGTTGGACGTGGATCGCGCCTATGCGCAAGAGAAAACCCGCCGTTCCTGTCTGGATTTCTCTGATTTAGAACATCTGGCGGTACGCCTCCTGGTGGACGAGGAAACGGGCGCGCCAACGGAGGCCGCCGGAGAGCTTGCCGCCCGATATACGGAGGTGATGGTGGACGAGTTTCAAGATGTCTCCGCTGTGCAAGACCTATTGTTCCGCGCATTGGGCGAGTATGGTGCGCGGGTGTTCATGGTGGGGGATGTGAAGCAGTCCATCTATCGTTTTCGTCTGGCTGACCCACGGATTTTCCTGGGGTATTATCACAGATTTCCGACCGTGTCTGACGATGGCTTGCGGCGGAAAGTCTTGCTCTCGAAGAATTTCCGCTCTCGTCCGGGGATTTTGGACGCGGTGAATTTCCTATTTCGGCGTATCATGTCTGAGACGCTGGGCGAGATGGCATACGGCGATGAAGAGGCGCTTTATCCCGGACGGGAGGATGTGGACTGTACCCAGTCCGGCGTAGCCTTGGATGTATTAAATCTCAAAGGTCTGCCAAAAGACGGTACGGATGACCGGGTCATGGCGGAGGCGCGGCATATTGGGGCGCAGATTCGTGCCTTGCATGAGGACGAGGGTTATGCTTGGGGTGACTTTGCCATCTTATTGCGCAGTGTGTCCGGCAAGGCGGGGCGATATGAGAAAGCCCTTGGGGAGTTGAATATCCCCGTACAGAAATCCGGCGGGGCAGACTTTTTCTATACAGAAGAGGTGGCGACCATCTTTTCCCTGCTCCAAGTGATTGAAAATCCCCGGCAGGATGTGCCTCTGGTGGGGCTTTTGCGTTCGCCCCTGTTTTGCTTCACGCCGGATGAGTTGGCAGCGATCCGTCTGGTGCAAAAAGACGGCTCATTCTATGAAGCTCTCGTCACATACGCAGACGTAGGGAACGGTTCTAAACCGTTCCGTGCAGATAGCAAATGCACGCAATTCCTAGCCGACCTCACCCGATACCGAGAGGAAGCGCCGGATATGCCGGTGGATCAGTTCTTGTGGTATCTGATGGATCGCACCAACGCGCTCTCCATCTTCGGGGCGCGGGTGAATGGTGCGCAGAGACGTGAAAACTTGCTGGCGTTGCTTGCTTACGCCAAGCGGGCGGTTTCCGGCGGGTGTTTGAGTTTGTTCGACTTCGTCCAGCTTTTGGAGAAGCGTTTGGAACAGGGGGACGCACCAAAGCCTGCCTCCTCCGGGGATGCAAACGCGGTGACCATTATGAGCGTCCACAAGTCGAAAGGGCTTGAGTTTCCTGTGGTCTTCCTGCCGGACTTGGCGAAGCGCTTTAATCAACAGGACACCATCAAGCAGATTTTGGTTCATCCCAACCTCGGTCTCGGTACAATCCGGCGGGACTTGGAGCGGAAAATTCGCTATTCCACCCTACCGCGGACAGCTATCGCCCGGCAGATTCGGCAAGAAACGCTGGCGGAGGAACTCCGGGTGCTCTATGTGGCCATGACCCGCGCCAGAGAACGGCTGGTGATGACGGTTACGCTGGACGATGCGGACAAGACCCTCTCCGAGCTTGCCCATCTGACCGGCGATCCCGTTTCGCCCTATGTGTTGGAGGCTTCCGGCAACATGGCGCGGTGGGTCTTGCTCCCCGCCATGCTCCGCCCGGAGGCTGTCACGCTACGCGGCGAGGCCGAGGACGTACCGCTTGCCGCGTGTGATTATCCATGGATAGTCCGGCGGATTGACTGTGTACCCGTAGGGGCAGACCTTGTGTCTGCCCTCTGGATGCAGGGCAGACACAAGGTCTGCCCCTACGTAGAAACTAACATCCAGCCGGACGCGGATTTTGTGCGGGCGATGGAGTATGTGTATCCTTACGATGCGGCGGTCAATTTGCCCAGTAAGCTCACGGCGACGGAGCTCAAGGGTCGCGCCCTCGATCGGGAGGCTTCGGAAGAGGCTGTGGCTTATGGGACAAAAAAGCCGCCTGCCATCTTCCGCCAGCCTGATTTCACCTTAGAACATCGCCCGCCCACGCCGGCTGAGCGGGGGACTGCGACCCACTTGGTGATGCAATACATCGACTTCGCGCGGACGGATACCCTTGCACAGGTGGAAGCGGAGATCGCGCGGCTTGCGGGGGAGGGACATATCCCGGAACGGCTTGCGCCTGCGATTGATGCGGGGTCTATCTTTGCGTTTTTCCAAAGTCCGCTGGGACAGCGGGTTTGCGCCGCGCCTGTACTTCGGCGGGAGTTTAAGTTTTCTCTCCTTATGCCCGCCGGGGATTTGCTGGAGGTGGAGGAGGCGGATGAGCAAGTTTTGTTGCAGGGTGTGATCGACTGTTATCTGGAAGACCCGGACGGCTTGGTTTTGATTGATTTTAAGACGGACTATGTGCCCCCCGGCGGTTTGGCTGCAAAGGCTGCGGAATATGCGGGGCAGATGACGGCCTATGCCTATGCTTTGGAGCGGATTACGGGGAAGCGGGTGAAGGAGACGCTGTTGTATTTCTTTGGTGCGGGCGAGGCGGTTGGGGTTTGATGTGCGCGCAAAAAGCCTCCTTTTGTAAAGGAGGTGGCAGGCGAAGCCTGACGGAGGATTTCTGCTACAAAGCCAGAATTTAAAGCAATTTGTAAGATATTGAAAGGGCAATCCTCAGTCGCTTCGCGACAGCTCCTTTGCGAAAGGAGCCTAAGGGCGCGGACGCGCAATGCGCGCCCCTACGTAAAATTCCCGACACATCGTGTCGGGAATTTTCGATCATCCCTCATATCTTAGCGCCTCAATGGGACGCTTTTTGGCTGCCTGATTGGCGGGATAGAGGCCAAACACTAGGCCAATAAACACCGAAAACGCAACTGCGACCGAGACGATGCCCGGTGACAGATAGAAGTTCATCACATCGCCTACCAGGGCCGAGGCGACTTGGAGGATGCCCCAGGAGACAATTACGCCGATGACGCAGCCGATGAGGCAGATGACCAGAGCCTCGATGAGAAATTGGAACATGATGCTCCACCGTCCCGCGCCGATGGCTTTGCGGACGCCGATTTCTTTTGTCCGTTCGGTGACGGAAACCAGCATGATGTTCATAATGCCGATCCCGCCCACGAGTAGGCTGATGGCCGCAACGCCGCCCAATAGGGTTGCGAGCATACCTGTGATCTCGTCCATGGCTTCTGCCATTAAGGCTTGGTTGAAGATGGAAAAGGCCTCTTCATCCCGGCGGAAGCGGGTTAGGAGCATGTCGTTTATGGCATCTTCCGCGGCGTTCATGTCCGTATCCGCGGCGGAGATGACCATGGTGCTTACATTGGCGCTGGCTGTGTCGGACAGGCGGGTTGCGGTGGTGAAGGGGATGTAGACGGGAAAGCCGGGGACTAATAAATTGGTTAGGCTCTCTTGATCTTCTACCACACCCACAATCTGGAAAGGGCGGCCGTCTAACATGAGGGTTGCGCCCACTACGTTTGTTGTGCCGAATAAGTTTTCCGCCCCCCGTTCCGCGATAACGGCTACGTGGGTTGTGTTGTCTACGTCTGCGGTTTGGATGAATCGTCCGGCTAGGAGGCTTTGGTCGGAGATGTGATAGTAAGCGGGTGTCGTCCCCGATACGGCGGCGCGGCCGCTTTCATGGCCGTAGCGGGCGATGGAGGTCACTTGGCTGAGGGGGGCGACCAGGCCGATGGCTTCGTCTGCTGCGAATGCCTCCAGTTCGCCCAGTCTGAGAGGTCTGCCGCCGTCGTCTATGATGCTGACACGAATCAGGTCAGTGCCGAGACCCTCTACCTGCTCTGTCACAGCGTCTCCGGCGCTTGTTACAAGGGAGACCAGCACGACGAGGGCGAGTACCCCCACGATGATGCCCAGCATAGTGAGAAAGGCGCGTAGCCGGTTTGAAACGATGGCTTTCCATGCCATTTTTACACATTGCCAAATCATAGGATTACGCCACCTCCTGCACACGGCCGTCGCTGATTTCGATGCGGCGGTTGGCCTGGTCGGCGACTTTTTGGTCGTGGGTGATGAGGACGATGGTGTTCCCCTCGGCATGGAGCTTTTTAAAGAGGGTCATGATCTCTTTGCCGGTTTTGGAATCCAGATTCCCTGTGGGCTCGTCGGCTAGAAGCAGGCTTGGTTTGGTTGCAAGGGCTCTGGCGATGGCGACCCTTTGCTGCTGTCCGCCGGAGAGTTCGGTGGGTTTGTGTTTTTTACGCTCGGTGAGTTCTACCAGAGCCAACACTTCTTCCACACGGCGGCGGCGTTCCGGGGCGGGTAATCGCTGGTAGATGAGGGGGAGTTCTATATTCTCGAATGCTGTCATCTTGGAGAGCAGGTTAAAGCTCTGGAAGATGAAGCCAATTTTGTGGTTGCGGATGCGGGCGAGTTCGCCCTCGGTGTATTGCTCGATCCGCTGGCCGTCCAGCTCATATATGCCCTCGTCGGCCATGTCGAGACAGCCCACGATGTTCATGAGGGTACTCTTCCCGCTCCCGGACGGGCCGATGATGGCGACAAATTCACCTTGGGCAATATGCAGGCTTGCATGATCCAAGGCGCGGACTTCTTCCCCGCCGATGTGATAGGTTTTGCATACGTCTTTGAATGTGATCATGGACTAGTTACCCCCGCCGCCCGGGCCACCGCCCATGGGACCCATGCCCCACATAGGCCAGCGTTGGGTCTCGACTTGGATGAAGTATACCGTGTCGCCGGGGTTAAGACCTGCGCGGACTTCTACATATAGGCCGTCTGACAGGCCGGTTTCCACGTCTACAGGGTCAATGGGGGTAGAGCCTTGGACATTTGTGTATACATACACCCGCGGCCAGTCCTCTTGGATGGCTTCTGCGGGGATGAGTAGGATATCTGACACTTCATCAGTGGTGATAATGGCGGATGCGCTCATGCCGGGGAGCATGTGTTCTGTGCGGGGCATGGTGATCTCCACCTGATAGCGCGCGCCGCCCCCGCCTGCTGTACCGGCGGCGTTGATGCGGGTGATTTCACCTTGGAATGTCTCCCCCTCCACTGCTTCTAATGTGATGGCGGCGCTTTGGCCGACAGCTAGACTGAGGATGTCCCGCTCGTCCACACTGACGCGGATTTGCATGGTGTCCCCTGCCGCGATGGTGAAGGCGGGGGTTTGGATATCACTGCTTAAAGCCCCCTGCCCCATCATGCCGGATGCGTCCATGCCCATCCCGGGCATGCTCGGCATGGAGAAACCGCCGAAGCCCGGCATGGAGGGGAAAGATGGTAATTGCGGCATACCCGGGAGGTCACCCCCCGGCATACCTGCTGTGGCCGGGAAAGAAAGGGCGATGGCTAGGTTATTCCCTGCCATTTCTACGCCGATCACGGTTGCGCCGGGTGTTGGGAAGATGCCGGCTTCCAGTTCATCTAGGACTGCTTGGCTAAAGAGGAAGCCCTCTGCCGCTGTTAGGATCAGCGCCGCCCGGTATTCTGTGGCGGGCATGAATACTTGTGCGGCCGGAATCCATTGGACTGCGCCGCTGAAGTTTGTACCTTGCACAGTGGACTGGGGGGTCATTCCCAGTACCGGCGGTGCGAGGTTTAGGGTGCTTAGGCTGTCAATCATTTGGAATTCCGGCTGTGGAGGCGGAGATGGGTTGACAGGCGGTGTGGGCGGATCAGATGGTGCGGAGGGGTATTGCGGCGCGCCGAGGTCGTCGCGCCCTACAGGTGGTGTCGGTGTTGCATCGGAGAGACGGACGATTCCGAGATCTGCGCTGCCATTGCTTGTTTCTGTGTGGCTCACACCTGTGAACATGCCGGGGGGGATGCCTGCCGGAAGTCCGCCCGGCATGGATGGGGTTTGTGGGTTGCCACCTGTATTGTCGCCGATGAACGCTTGCTCGACGATGCCGTCAAATCCTGCTGTGAGTACGCCGGTTTGCATGAGGGATAGGAGGGTACGGAGGACTTCTGCCTGCTCGGTGCGCTCGGCGATGAGGGCTAGGTGTGCGGGAGCGGTGTCTACATCTTCCAGTGTGAACAAGGTCGCACCTGCGCGGACGGAGGCGTTTTCTGTCACATGGATGCGGGAGATTGCGCCGGATGTCCCGGTCACAGCGAGAGGCTGATTGATGCGGAGTGTGCCGCGGCCTAGCTCCGTGCCGTCTTGCGTGATTGTTACGGCATCGCCATAGCGCGGGCCGTTGTCTGTGAGGGTGATGGTAGCGTGCGGCATGGTGTTGACAACATCGCCCGTGTGCTCTGTGCCGTCCGGGAGGATTACGGTGACGGTGTCGCCTGTGTTTAGCGCTGTGGTTTCAATATCTACCGCCATGCGTCCGTCTAGGGAGAGGAGCACGAGGGCTTCGTATGTAATTACGGTGTTTGCAACCAGATCGCCTGTTTCGGCGAAGATCGCCTTGACCCGGCCGGAAACGCCCGCTGTGATGCGGGTGGGCTCTGTGTCGTTTCTGCTGCGCTCGATCTCCCGATCCAAGTCTGCGATCTCTTCTTGCACCTCGGCGAGGCGGGTTTGGACTGAGCCCAGGTCAAAGCGTGCCAAGGCATCGCCTTGTGATACGATATCACCGGCGCTTACAAATATGTCGTCCACTGTGAGCCCTGTTGGGATGCGGATGGTCTCGGCGTTTACCGTTTCCAGATTCCCCGTGGCCGTAACAGTTGTGGCAAGTGTGCCGACCTCCGCCGTGGCAGAGTGGACGGATTCTTGTGCTCTTGCACCATCTGTGCCGCTTGGCAGGATGAACGCGATTAACAGAGCTATGACCAGCACTCCCGCTACGATCCCCAGTGCAATTCGGCGGGATTTTTTATTTTTTAGATTTTTCAGCATGACAACGCCTCCCGATTTTGGTTTCCAAAGAGGTAGTATACCACAGTTTCGTTACTATTTTGTGAACAAGTCCTTATTTTTTTGATAGTTGGCGATGCGCGGGTGGGACAATGGACGGGCGGGCTGACCCCGCCCCTACATGCCCTTAAGGCTCCTTTTTCAAAGGAGCTGTCAGCGTAGCTGACTGAGGATTGCCCTTTGCGAGCTTGGTGGCTGTGTAGGGGCGGCATTCTGCCGCCCGCGGGCGACTACAAGTCGCCCCTACAAGTGTGCGGTGGAATCTGCTACAAATCCTCCGTCAGGCTACGCCTGCCACCTCCTTTGGAAAAGGAGGCTTTGGAATCCGCCCGCACATGGTCGCAGTATACCGCTACAGGGCGGATATGGAATCCGCCCCTACATGATCACCGTAAAAGCAATCACTTTTACCGTTGGGAATCCATATACTAGGGCATCCTAAGAGAAAAAGGAGTTTCATATACATATGCACGAGCAACACCATCACACGCCGGAACATCACCACGGGCATCACCCGCACCATCAGCATCTTTCGGCGCTTTATCATCGGCTTATGCCCCACGTTCGGCATCTGCACCACATGCACAGACATACCCACATGGATGACAGACATTTACACCAGATGGCAAGCCGCACCATGCACGAGAGCGGCGTCATGCACCATATGCCCCATGGCTTTACGGAAGAAATGATGCGGGACTTTATCCGTGTCCTCTTCCTGGCTCTGGCAGAAGAAGACGGTGCAATGGACGGCATGGACGATATGCATGACATGGACGACATGTATGAGCCGGCAACTGAGGCCATGAGCCCCTTTGTCCCTCTCGCTTGGTGGGCCGGATACCCTTGGAATCCGTTCTTCTTCCCATTTTTCGGCCCGCGCCGCTTCCACCATCGCCGTCCCCACCACGGGGGCAGACCGGGCGGTAGGCCGGGTGGCTCACACCACGGCAGACCCGGACGGCGGTAATCGCCCAAAGCCAGAGCCTTTGCGTTTTCTGCGTTGGCTCTGGTTTTTTGTGGGGGGCGATGGTCTTGTTGTTTGTCGTAGGGGCAGACCTTGTGTCTGCCCGGAACGGTAAGGCTGACAGGGCAGACACAAGGTCTGCCCCTACAGGCGTCAACACATTGTAATCACGCTCGGTTTTTCTTGCACTTTTACACCCTCATATGGTATGATAAATGATGGCAAAAGTTGCGCTTTTGCGTGCTCTTATGTCATTTTTCATGGAGGCTAGGAATATGGCAAGTAAACTCAAGCTCTACGGGTTTAACAATTTAACAAAGGCGCTCAGTTTTAACATCTATGACGTGTGTTACGCAAAGACGCGGCGGGAACAAGAGGAGTATATTGCTTACATTGACGAGCAGTATAACGCCGAACGTCTCACCGGGATTTTGCTCCGGGTGGTTGACATGATAGGCGCGCATGTGCTCCATATTTCCAGCCAGGATTATGAGCCCCAGGGGTCTAGTGTGACGCTTCTCATCTCCGGCGGCCCGATGGATGGCTTGCGCCCGGAAACCACTTTGGCGCATTTGGATAAGAGCCATGTGACGGTGCACACTTATCCCGAACACCACCCGGATCACTCCATTGCCACGTTCCGCGTGGATATTGACGTTGCCACCTGCGGGGAGATCACCCCCCTCAACGCGCTGGATCTACTCATTGGGAGCTTTGATTCGGACATTATCACCATGGACTACCGTGTCCGGGGCTTTACCCGGGATGTGGACGGTAAAAAGCATTTTATGGATCATGAAATTGATTCCATCCAAGACTTCATCGCGCCTGAGACTTTGGATCGCTACGATGCGACTGATATTAATCTGCAAGAGACGAATCTCTTCCATACGAAGATGTTGATTCGGGAGATTGACTTGCAGAACTATCTGTTTAATACGACTGCCAATGTGCTGTCGCCGGATTTGCAGCAGTCGATTAAGGAGAGTTTGCAGAAAGAGATGATGGAGATTTTTAGTGGGCGGAATATGTTTGGGTGATGGGTGTCATGGCGGCAAGCCTACATAGGGCTTTTAATTAAGTACATTGTAGGGGACAGATTTCATATCTACCCATGGATATTTGCGATAATTATAAGCTGCGCGAAAAACACCCGCCGCCTGCGGGCGGCACCCTCTTTACAAAAGAGGGCAAGAGACGGGGGAGGCAGATTGTTACCATATAACAAGCAATTAAAATTACGAGCACAAGAACTACGTAGGAACGCGACACCGCAGGAAAACAAGTTATGGTATGAATTTTTGCGTAAACACCCTTGTTCTTTTTCTAGGCAAAAGCCGATAAATCACTATATCGTTGATTTTTTGTGCCTTTCAAAAAAACTTGTCATCGAAATTGACGGAAGCCAACATTCTACAGATAAAGGCTTGGAATATGATGCCATTCGCACGGAATTATTAGAGAGCCTTGGGCTACATGTTATGCGCTTTACAAACATTCAAATAGATACATCCTTTCATACAGTTTGCGCAGAAATACAAAGCTACTTAGACTCACATCCGAAATAACCCCTGCCCTCTTTCGTAAAGAGGGTGCCGCCCGCAGGCGGCGGGTGTTTTTCTTATGCGTAATGAATTTATGAACAGATTACCACCCTAAATAAGCATTTTCTACATTCATACACCACAAGGAGTACACCGTATTGGATCAAATAAGAGCACCCATCTACGAAGCATTAGAGCGATTCCGCAAGGCGCGGGTCGTTCCCTTTGACGTACCCGGACATAAGCGGGGACGCGGCAACAAAGAGTTGCTAAACTTCTTAGGCGAGCAGTGCGTCGAGATTGACGTGTCTGCCATGAAGCCTTTGGACAACCTTTGCCATCCCATCTCTGTGATCCGAGAGGCGGAGGCCTTGGCGGCGGATGCTTTCGGGGCGCACCAGGCGTTTTTTATGGTGGGCGGGACAACCAGTAGCGTACAGGCCATGGTGCTGACTGTATGTAAGCGGGGGGATAAGATTATCCTGCCGCGGAATGTGCATAGGAGTGTACTCAACGCCCTTGTTCTCTGCGGCGCACATGCGGTGTATGTGAATCCTGATGTGGATGCCGAGCTTGGTATTTCCCTTGGTATGCCCATGGCGGCGGTGGAGCGGGCGATTTTGGAGAACCCGGACGCAAAGGCGATCCTAGTGAATAACCCCAGCTATTACGGCATCTGCTCCAATCTGCGGGGGATAGTCGATCTGGCACATCGGCACGGGATGCTGGTTTTGGCGGACGAGGCCCACGGAACGCACCTTTATTTTGGGGATGACCTCCCTGTCTCCGCTATGGCGGCGGGTTGTGATATGTCCTCTGTTAGTATGCATAAATCCGGCGGGAGTTTGACCCAGAGTTCGTTTCTGCTGAGCGCCGATACCGTCTCCCCCGGGTATATCCGGCAGATTATTAATCTGACCCAGACGACGAGTGCGTCTTATCTGCTGATTAGCAGTCTTGACCTCTCACGCCGCAACTTAGCCCTCCGCGGGCGGGAGATGTTCGGGCGCACCTTGGAGCTTGCCCGGTATGCACGGGATGAAATCAGCACTATGGACGGCTACAGGGCGTATTCTTCCGAGCTCATCAATGGGGACAGCGTGTTTGACTTTGACCACACGAAGCTCTCCGTCAACACTCTTGGTATTGGTCTTGCGGGGATTGAGGTCTATGATATCCTGCGGGATGAATATGATATTCAGATTGAGTTTGGTGATCTTGGTAATATCTTGGCCTATCTTTCCATTGGAGATCGTATGCAAGACGTGGAACGGCTGGTGGGGGCGCTGTCTGAAATCCGCCGCCGATTCCGTAAGCCCAGTGCGGGGCTTTTGACACAGGAGTACATCGAGCCTGTTGTTGCCATGAGTTTGCAGGATGCCTTTTATGCGGAAAAAGAAGCCCTCCCCATCGAGGACACCATCGGTCGTGTGTCCAGTGAGTTTGTCATGTGCTATCCCCCCGGGATTCCCATACTCGCCCCCGGTGAACGGGTGACGGAGGCAGTGCTACAGTATATCGCCTATGCGAAAGAAAAGGGCTGTTCCATGACAGGCCCGGAGGACGCGGAGATACGGAGTTTGAATGTGATACGGTGATGGTGCGGGTGTATGCAGTGTTTGTAATTTGTGGGATAATCTGTGCCGCCATGTAGGGCGCGACGACCCGGCGCGCCGGCACATATAACAGATAGCGTATGGTATATGAAGTCCACGGCGCGCCGGGTCGTCGCGCCCTACAAATGCACTGACACCATACACGATAAGAGAGGAGCGGGACATGAAAAAGCTGCGTAAAATTTTTCCCCTTGTAATCGGCGGTTTGATTGGCGTTCTGGGCGGGCTTTTGTCCGGAGATGTCTTGGTTTCTTTTATCCGCGAGATCGGCGTATGGGGGATTGCTTTGATCCTCGTCTCCTTGATCATTTTCTACAATCTCCATATTATCCTCCACGAAGCCGGACACTTGCTCATGGGCAAACTCAGTGGCTACAGCTTTGTTTCCTTCCGTGTGTATAGTCTGATGATTGTGCGCCAGAATGGGAAGCTTGTGCGGAAGAAATTCAATGTAGTCGGCACTGCCGGTCAATGCTTAATGTCGCCGCCGGAGATGAAAGATGGGACGTTCCCTCTTGTGCTGTATAATTTCGGCGGGGTTTTGATGAATTTCCTGTTTAGCGGGCTTTGTTTCTGGCTCTTTTGGCTTCTGCCAAGCCCTTGGTCTGCGGTGTTTCTTGTCAGTATGATTTTGGGCGTATTCATAGGGCTCACAAATATTATCCCGCTGAAAATCGGCGGCGTACCGAATGACGGGTATAATCTGTTTCGTCTGAGAAGCAAGAAAAACACGGCGACACGGCACGGTCTTTGGGTCATCCTCCGCGCCAATGCGCTACTGGCAAGCGGTGTCCGTGCTCGGGATTTTCCGTCTGCGTGGTTTGATGGGCTTGATCTCGACCATTTAAGTGATCCCATGGTTGCAGGTATTGCGGCTATGAAGTATAACTATCTGCTGGATCAAGGTGCGTTTGAGGAGGCAAGGGCGCTTGCGCAAACCCTGCTTGATACGCCGAGGTTGTTGGAACTTTACAAAAACGAGATGCGCTGTGAACTGCTGTTCTTTGAGCTCATCTTTGAGTGCCGAAAAGCGGAAATCGAGGGGCTTTATACCAAGGAACTGGCAGCTTATATTAAGGCCACTTTCAGTTACGCCTCACGCCAGCGGCTTTTATTCGCATATGCGCTGCTTTTCTTACAGGATGCCGTCTTGGCGGCGGAACATTTGGATTTGTTCCAAAAGGCTTGTGCCAAATCCGCAAGTCTCGGTGAGATTCCGGGTGAGCAGGAACTTGTTGCGTATGTTTACGAGGTGGCTGATCGGCGGGCAGACGAGGCAGCGGCTGTTTGAGCAGTATTGATAATAAGAGCAGAGGCCATGTAGGGGCGATTATCAATCGCCCGTGGTTTCAGCGTTGTTGGCAGTAAGGGTATAAAGGGCGCGGGCGATTGATAATCGCCCCTACGGGTGCACCCTATCATTGTAGGGGGCGCACACTGGGCGCCCCGCATGTTCCAACATTCCGTGCATTAGGCTACATAGGTGGAAACCACAACCACGGGACGCCCAGTGTGCGTCCCCTACGAGGGCATTCATTACATCACAATACAAACATCTACACCACCTACAATCACCACACCATAAAGGAGGTCTTCCCTATGGAACTTTGGTTTTCAGAAGCACATTCCAAACATGTTAAATTCTCTGTCCGGGTAGAGCGGCAGCTTTTCTCGGGGCAGAGTGCGTTTCAGCGTATTGATGTGTTTGAGTCCCTTGAGTTCGGGCGTTTTCTCACACTGGATGGGTATATGATGCTCACAGAGCGGGATGAGTTTATCTATCACGAGATGATCACCCACGTACCCATGGCGGTACACCCGAATCCCACACGTGTCTTGGTCGTAGGCGCGGGAGACGGGGGCGTGATTCGGGAGCTTGTGCGGTATCCCAACGTGAAGCACATTGATTTAGTGGAAATCGACCCTATGGTCGTCGAAGTCGCCCGGAAATTCTTGCCCCAGACGGCTTGTTCCCTGGACGACCCTCGCGTACGCATCCACTACGAGGACGGTCTCCGTTGGGTGCGGCGGTGTGAGGATTTGTATGACCTTATCATCGTGGACTCCACAGACCCCTTTGGGCCGGGGGAGGACTTGTTCACACGGGAGTTTTACGGCAGTTGTTTCAAGGCGCTCAAAGAGGACGGCATCATGGTGAATCAACATGAGAGCCCCTTTTATGAGCAGGATGCGATGGCCATGCAGAGAGCCCACAAGCGGATTGTGGAGAGTTTTCCCATCAGCCGTGTGTATCAGGCGCATATCCCTACTTATCCGTCGGGGCATTGGCTGTTTGGCTTTGCGTCGAAGAAATACCATCCTGTCCGGGATTTTAACGTTGCCGCTTGGAACGAGTTTGGGCTTAAGACCAAGTATTACACCACCCGATTACACGTGGGGGCGTTCTTGTTGCCGGCTTATGTAGAGGAGTTATTACGTGATGTTGAGTAGAAATGTGGAAACCTTTCTCGGTTGCGATGCCGGGTATACTGAATCAAAAATCGTCCTCTTCGGCGCGCCCTTTGATTCCACCACCAGCTTTCGTCCCGGTGCGCGCTTCGGCAGTCGGGCGATTCGGCAGGAATCTTACGGTTTGGAGACTTATAGCCCCTATTTAGACCGGGATCTGGCGGACTGCGCTGTGTTTGACAGCGGTGACCTAGACCTGCCTTTCGGAGATCCGGGCGAGCCTTTGCGGCTCATTAATGAACGGACGGCGACGATTTTGCGGGATGATAAGATTCCCTTTCTGTTGGGCGGGGAGCACTTAGTCACCTTGGGGGCTGTCCATGCTGCGTCAGCGAGACATCCTGATCTGCACCTGATCCACTTTGACGCCCACGCTGATCTGCGGGATCAATATCTGGACGTGCATCTCAGCCACGCCTGCGTCATCAGGCGGTGTTGGGAACGGCTGGGGGACGGGCGGATTTCTCAGTTTGGCATCCGTTCGGGGGATCGGTCTGAGTTTGCTTGGGCGCGGGGCGGCCAACATGTGCGCACCCGGATGTTTGATTTTGACGGACTTGCCCATACATTAAAATCCATCGGTAAGAAGCCGGTTTATTTGACGGTTGATTTGGACGTCCTCGACCCGTCCATCTTCCCCGGCACAGGTACGCCGGAGGCGGGTGGGGTTAGTTTTGCGGAACTACTGAACGCCTTGTTCCTTGTCATCAGCCAAGCAAATGTGGTGGCCTGTGACGTGACGGAGCTTGCGCCCGGGCTTGATATAAGCGGGGTATCCACTGCGGTGGCGTGTAAGGTGGTGCGGGAGATGCTCGTTGCCTTGGGATAGGAGACTATGATGAGAAGATCAGATCGAGAGATACGAGACATAGCGGAGATCATAAACATCATCGAAACATGTGACGTTTGCCGTCTTGCGTTATTGGATGGCCATGTTCCCTATATTGTCCCCTTGAATTTTGGGTATGAGTTTACTGATAATACGCTTATTTTGTACTTCCACAGTGCAAATGAGGGCAAAAAGCTTGATCTCATCGCGAAAAACCCTCTCGCTTGTTTTGAAATGGATTGTTCCCATAAGCTGATCGAAGCGGAGGAAGCTTGCGGGTATACGATGGAGTATGAAAGTGTGATCGGCAGGGGCAGGGTGTCTATCTGTTCTGAGAAGTCCGAAAAAATCAGAGCCTTGGGGCTGTTGATGAAACAGTATGCCCCAGGTAAAGCGTTTCATTTTCCTGACCATGCCTTGGAAGCTGTGACGGTTTTCAAATTAGTCGTTTCCGAATTGAGCGGAAAGCGTTTGAAACGATGCTGACACTTTATTTTTCCGGCACAGGAAATACAGCGTATCTTGCCCGGCTGTTCAGTGAACGCATGGGTGCAAAATGCCTGTCCATTGAGGCGGAGGCGGATTTTTCTGCTGAAATCGCCGACCATGATACCATTGCCTTTTGCTATCCCATCTATGGTTCGCGTCCGCCGCGGAATATGCGGGCGTTTGCGGCTCAACATGCGGCAGTTCTGCGGGGTAAGCGTGTCATCATTTTTGTTACCCAAGTGCTCTTTTCCGGGGATGGGGCGCGGTCGATTTTGGATTCTTTGCCGGCCGATCATGTGGAAGTGATCTATGGGGAACATTTTCTGATGCCAAACAATGTTTCAAACCTCTGGCCGCTCTATCGGCGGAATAGTTTGCGGCGGACGGAGCGGTATCGCGTCCGCACTGCGGCTAAGCTGGAGCTTGCCTGCGGGGACATTCGAGCCGGGCGGGTGAAGAAACGGGGCTTTTCCGGCTTCTCTCGTTTTCTGGGTAAAATCCAAGGTGCGGCTTGGCTCAGGCGGGGCGAGATTATCATGGGGCGGAACTTGAAAATTCACAAGAACTGTACAGTTTGCGATCTCTGTGTTACAATTTGTCCTGTGCAAAACTTGGAAAACCGAGACGGCAAAATCGTCTCTGCAAATAAGTGCATCGTCTGCTACCGCTGTGTCAATCGTTGTCCGGCACGGGCGATCACGGTGCTCATTCATCAAAAGCCGAAATGGCAATATACGTAGGGATTCTCATGGGAAAAATCTTAATTGTCGGTGCCGGCGGGGTTGCCGGAGTTGCAGTGCACAAGTGTGCGCAAAACAGCGCGGTGTTTTCTGAAATCTGCATCGCCAGCCGTACCAAGTTCAAGTGTGACGCTCTGGCTGCTGAGATCGCGGGCAAAACACCTGCCAAGATCACCACCGCACAGGTGGACGCAAACGATGTGCAGGCGATGATAGACCTCATCGAACAAGAGCGCCCGGACGTGGTGCTCAATCTGGCGCTCCCCTATCAGGATTTGCCGATTATGGACGCTTGTCTCGCGACGAAAGTCCACTATATCGACACCGCCAACTATGAGCCGGAGGACACAGCGAAGTTTGAATACAGCTGGCAGTGGGCGTATCGGGAACGGTATGCAGATGCGGGGATTACGGCGCTCCTCGGTTCGGGTTTTGACCCGGGCGTAACGGGTGTGTTCTCGGCTTATGCGCTGAAGCATTATTTTGATGAGATTCACTATATTGACATCCTAGATTGTAACGGCGGGGATCATGGCTATCCCTTTGCCACGAACTTTAACCCGGAGATCAACATTCGGGAGGTTTCCGCAAAAGGCCGCTACTGGGAGAATGGCGCATGGATTGAGACTGAGCCTATGGAGATTAAGCGGGTCTACAACTTTGACCAAGTGGGCGAAAAGGACATGTATCTGCTCTATCATGAGGAGCTTGAGAGCTTAGCGGAGAACATTCCAGGCCTCAAGCGGATTCGCTTCTTTATGACCTTTGGTGAGAGTTATCTGCGCCATCTGCAATGCTTGGAAAACGTGGGCATGACCAGCATTGAGCCTATCGTGTTCGAGGGCAAGGAGATTATCCCGCTCCAGTTCCTTAAGGCTGTACTACCCGATCCGGCATCTCTTGGACCGCGGACGAAGGGTAAGACGAATATTGGCTGTATCTTCCAAGGTGTGAAAGATGGGCAGCCTAAGAATTTGTATATCTATAATGTCTGCGATCATGAGGAATGCTATAAAGAGGTTTCCAGTCAGGCGGTTTCTTACACCACGGGCGTACCTGCTATGATAGGCGCGATGCTTGTGATGCAGGGGCTTTGGCAGAAGCCGGGTGTGTATAATGTGGAAGAGTTTGACCCCGATCCGTTTATGGATGCGCTGAACAAGTGGGGGCTTCCGTGGCAGATTGATGAGAATCCGACCTTGGTGGATTAGGGTGTAGGGGCACGTCGATCTAATTTTCGGGCAAAATGGAACGCTTTGTGTAGGGCGCGACGCCCCCGGCGCGCCGTGTTGCAGTTTTGGATTATATTTGAGTGTGCGGTGCAAAATTGATACACGGCGCGCCTAGTGGTCGCGCCCTACACGGGCTTGTGCGTTTATGGCGGATTAAACACGAAACGCCCTGTAGGGGCAGATTCCATATCCGCCCAATTCATGGGACAGTGACAGGTACAGGGCGGATATGGAATCCGCCCCTACGTACAAACCAGAAAGGGTAATCAGAGTGATGAAGCGTAAGCAGCTCCCCACCCCCTGTTATGTGGTGGATGAGGCGAAGATCGAAGCCAACTGCCAAATCTTGCGCGGTGTGATGGATCGCACCGGGTGTCAGATTTTGCTCGCACAGAAGGCGTTTTCGCTCTTTGCGCTGTACCCCTTGATTGGCAAATATCTGGTGGGAGCGGCCTCCAGCGGACTGTATGAGGCGCGGCTTGCGCAGGAGTATTTTCCCGGTGAGAGCCATGTGTTCTCTGCGGCGTTTCGTCCCGATGATTTCCCGGAGATTTTGGGGTATGCGGACAAGATCATCTTCAACTCCATTGGGCAGTTGCGGCAATATGGCACGATGGCGCGGGAGGCTGGCCTCTCCGTTGGACTGCGGGTAAACCCGGAGCATTCAACACAGGATGGCTCTGGAATCTACGACCCTTGCGCCCCCGGCTCTCGTTTGGGTGTGACACGGGCGCAGTTTGATTTGTACAAGGGCGCGCCGGGGGCGTCGCGCCCTACATTGGATGGTTTGCATTTCCATACCCTTTGTCAGCAAGGCGCTGCCCCCCTTGTGGAGACGGTGGCGGCCTTCGAGGAGCGGTTTGGGGAATTCCTCTACGGTCTCGATTGGATCAATCTGGGCGGTGGACATCATATCACCCGGGCGGGTTACGATATCGCGGCATTGGAGGCGTGTATCCGACATCTTGCGGACACCTATGGTGTTACAATCTATCTCGAACCTGGTGAGGCAATTGCGCTGAATGCCGGGGTGTTGGAGACGACGGTGCTGGACATCGTGCAAAACGGTGACACGCAGATCGCGATTTTGGATGCGTCTGCCGCTTGCCACATGCCGGATGTGATTGAGATGCCCTATCGGCCTCCCCTGTTTGATAGCGGATTGCCGGGTGAACGGGCGTATACGTATCGTCTTGCCGGGATGACCTGTCTTTCGGGGGATGTGATTGGGGATTACTCCTTTGACGCCCCGCTCCAGATTGGGGATCGCTTGACCTTTGGGGATATGGCGATTTATACTATGGTGAAGAATAATACCTTTAATGGTATGCCCCTGCCGTCCATTTGGGTGGAGGGTGCGGATGGGGAATGTCGGCTGATTCGGGTGTTTGGGTATGCGGATTTTAAGATGCGTTTGGGGTAAGGGGACGCTGAAACCAAAGCCTCCTTTTCCAAAGGAGGTGGCAGGCGAAGCCTGACGGAGGATTGTCCTTGACCTTACCCCCGTCCTTGCCCTCTTTCATAAAGAGGGTGGGCCGCCCGCAGGCGGCGGGTGTTTTCCACCAACCACCCCGGCACTTCGTGCCACCCCTCCAAGGAGGGGAATAAGGGCAATCCTCAGTCAGCTACGCTGACAGCTCCTTTACGAAAGGAGCCTTAAGGTCAAGGGCAGATTCGTAGGGGACGCGCCCCTGCGCGTCCCGCATTATGGGTTACATTGCATGTTTGACGGGATGCGCAGGGGCGCATCCCCTACATATAAATTCTATCAAGAGGTGATTCAATGGCATGGTACGAAGGTTCTGCGCAGGATGTGCTGCGTAAGTTAGAAACAGATCCCGTGGCCGGACTGACGGCAAGTGAGGTCTCAGCACGGCAGGGGAAATATGGGAAGAATCAGTTTGACGAGGAGAAACCGACCCCTTTAATCAAGCGGATTTTGCACCATTTGAAAGATGCGGCGACGATTATCCTGCTCCTTGCAGTGGCGCTCTCGCTCACCATGTCGATTACACAGGGCGAGGGCTTTATTAAACCTGCTGTCATCTTCGCCATCGTTGTGATGAACTTGACTCTTGCCATCACGCAAGAGGCCAGTGCGGAGAAAGCTCTTGCTGCCCTTGCTCAGCTTTCCAGCCCCTCGGCAAAGGTGATTCGGGACGGTGTGCAGGTGCAGATTGACGCGTCTGACGTTGTGCCGGGCGATATCATCGTGCTTGAGACAGGTGACCTTGTCCCTGCTGATGCGCGGCTCATCGAGGCCACAGATTTGGCGGTGGATGAGGCTTCTCTCACGGGTGAGAGTGAGCCCTCTGAAAAAGACCTCTCCCCTGATATGCCGGAAGCGGTTGCCTTGGGTGACCAGAAGAACATGGTGTTCTCCAGCTGTCTTGTCACCTCCGGGCGCGGGCGGGCGGTTGTTACTGCGACGGCGATGCAGACGGAGATTGGTAAAATCGCCGGGTATTTGAACAATACGCAAAAACTGCGGACACCTTTGCAGGTGCGTCTGGATAAACTGGGCAAGACCATCACTTTGATTGCTGTTATTGCAGCCCTTGTTCTTGTTGGTGTTGGTTTTCTGCAAGGCACTGGCACCTGGGAGATCATCTTCCTAGCCGTGGCCTTGGCTGTTGCCGCAGTGCCTGAAATGCTCTCTCTCATCGTGACCCTTACACTGGCGCACGGTGTGAAGCAGATGGTGAAAAAGAATTCCCTGATCCGTAAATTGCCGGCGGTGGAGACTTTGGGTTCTACCTCCGTCATCTGCTCAGATAAGACGGGTACGCTTACCATGAACCGTATGACCATCAAGCGTCTCTGGCTGGGCGCGGGTGCGCCCATGTCGGACGAGGACGAATTCTCTGCCGATGAGATCACCTTTGTGGAGCAATTGGCGCTCTCCAGCAACGCCATCATTAAGGACGAGGACGATGGTACGCAAAGCTTTGCGGGTAACCCCACGGAGACTGCCATCTTGCGTCTGCTCACGGAAAAGGGCATAGCCAAAGAGGAACTGGAAGCCCGCTTCCCCCGTGTGGGTGAGGTTGCCTTCTCCTCTGAGCGCAAGATGATGACCACCGTACATACCCTAGCTGACGGCGGGTATTTGGTGCTCACCAAAGGTGCGATGGATCGGCTGCCCTTTGCCATGACTGAGGCTGAAATCGCGGCGCGGGATCATGCCCACGATTCCATGGCTGATGAGGCCATGCGTGTGCTGGCGCTTGGCCGCAAACGTGTGGACACCCTGCCGGATGATCTCACTTCCCTAGAGACTGACCTTGAGTTCGTCGGTATTATCGGCCTCATTGACCCGCCCCGGCCGGAGTGCCGGGATGCGATTACCCGGGCTCGTAAGGCCGGGATTCGTACGGTTATGATTACAGGTGACCACGCCGCAACTGCAAAGGCGATTGCCATTGATCTGGGCATCATCCACGAGGGCGGCAAGGTTATGACAGGGATTGAGCTTGCCAAGCTCTCTGATGAGGAACTCATCGACATTGTCACGGAATATTCCGTCTATGCTCGTGTTTCGCCGGAGGATAAAATCCGCATTGTGGAAGCGTGGCAGGAGCATGACGAAGTCGTCGCCATGACGGGTGACGGGGTTAATGACGCCCCCGCCTTGAAAGCCGCGGATGTGGGTATCGCCATGGGTATTACAGGGACGGAGGTCTCCAAGAGTGCCGCTGACATGATACTCATTGACGATAACTTTGCCACCATCGTAGACGCTGTCCAAGAGGGACGGAATGTGTTCTCCATTATCAAGAAGCTCATTTACTTCCTCATCGTTTGTAACTTCTCTGAGGTCACCATTATCTTGGGTGCGTTCCTCTTCGGTTGGGGTATGATCGTCACACCGATTCTCATTCTGCTCATTAACGTACTGGCAGACGGTGTCCCGGGACTGCGACTGCCCCATGAGATATCCGACCCGCGGATGATGTGCCGTCCGCCCATTGGCCGGACGGAGAGCTTTTTTGGCGGCGGGTTGATGTTTGTTATTGTGAAACAGGTGATTGCTTTCGTTCTCACAACTTGGGTCGCTTACTATGTGGCAGTGAATGTTGCAATCTCGGCTGCCATTGCGCCCAGCCATGCAGTTGGACAGACGGTTGCGTTTTTGGTGCTTGGCTTTAACGCCGTTTTGCACATTTTCACGGCACGGACACGGCTTTCTATCTTCAAAAAGCCTTTTACCGATAACTTCCCCCTTACCATTGCAGCCTTTGCCATGATGGCTCTGCTTGCCTCTTTCGTCCTGCTTCCACCGTTCCGCTTCCTCTTTGACCTTGTGCCAATCGGCGGTATGCACTGGCTGATGATTTTGGGGCTGTGTATCATCCCCACCATCGTTGCGGAGCTGGGCAAGCTGTATTCCCGTATTGTAGAGAAACGCGAGTATGGGAAGCGTTTGGTGAAGCATATTCCCCATGAGGATTTGGCGGAGTAGGGAGACAAAGCCTCCTTTCCCAAAGGAGGTGGCGGGCGCAGCCCGACGGAGGATTTGTAACAACCACCTCGGCACTTCGTGCCACCCCTCCAAGGAGGGGAATTAAGAACAATCCTCAGTCAGCTACGCTGACAGCTCCTTTGAAAAAGGAGCCAATTAACAATCAAGCCGCTGTGGATTCTCCATCCACAGCGGCTAACTGTAGGGGCGCACTATCGTCCCGTATAATCTGTGTCCTTTGTAGGGGCGGCTATTAGCCGCCCGCGGGCGATTGATAATCGCCCCTACATGACGGTAGCGTTTGTTGTACATTGTACAACACGGGACGATGTATCCGCAGGGCATGATATGGGCGGCATTCTACAATGTACAATATGTAGGGGCGCGCATTGCGCGTCCGCGGACGGCCAATGGCCGCCCCTACAACCACACCGTGAATTCCTGCTGTTATACGGGACGCCCTGGGCATCATTCTACAATGTACAATGCGGGCGCACACTGTGCGCCCCTACGAAAAACACTGCCCTTGTAGGGGCGAACAGTGTGCGCCCGCCCCACATCAGGCGGGTGTATATTGAGGGATGCCCCGGGCATCGTCCCTACAAAACGATTACCAAGGCTCTGTGGATCTCGACATCCGCAGAGCCTTACTTTTTTTGGAAGAAGTTGACTTCTTTTCAGTTTGACACTATCCCCGGCTTTCGATATGATTAGACATGAAAAAGATGAAATGGGTCGTGCAGCCCATTATCAAAGGAGAAGAATTTTATGAAAAAACTACTCGCCCTACTACTCGTCCTAACCCTCGTCCTGAGCCTTGCCGCCTGTGGTGGCAGTGAAGGCGACATGCCTGGTGACACACCTGACGCGCCGGCAGAAGCAGTTACCTTACCTGCTGAGATCGAGCCCATTGATTCCGGGCTTACATTTGACACGGTGCAACTTGCTTTCATCCACGTTGGCGACCCTGCTGACATGGGCTATACCTACCGTCAACAGCGGGGTACTGCCGATATGCAAGCAGAGCTGGGTATTTCTGACGATCAAGTGATGAACTTCTTCAACGTTGTCCCGGGCAGTGCGGTTGACACGGCGATTTTGGAAGCCATCGAGTGGGGCGCTGACCTGATCTTTGGTACAAGCTTCGCCTTTGAGCCGCACTTGATGGAAGCGGCACGGGAATTCCCGGATATCCAGTTCTTCCACGCGACAGGTAACCAAGCTCTGGCCTCCGGGCTGCCGAACATGCATAACTATTTCGGCAATATGTCACAGGCGCGTTTCCTCTCGGGTATCGCGGCGGGACTTCGGACGGAGACCAACGTGCTGGGCTTTGTGGCGGCGCATCCCTTTGCGGAGGTTATCACAGGATACACCGCGTTCTTCTTGGGGGCACAGTCTGTGAACCCGGATGTGACCATGTATGTCATGTACACCAATGCTTGGAATAACCCGACTCTGGAGCAACAAGTGGCACAAGCCCTCATTGACCGTGGCGCGGATGTGATCGGCCAGCACGCGGACAGTACGGCGACACAGACTACCGCCGAAGCAAACGGTGTGTGGAGTGTGGGCTATAACAACGACATGATCCCGGCCGCACCCAATGCGGTGCTGCTCTCCCCTATGTTTGATTGGAGCGTGTATCTGATCCATGCGGTGCGTTCTGTTGTGGAGGGCTACCCTGTCCAGCCGGACTTTTTGGCTGGTCTTGCAGAGGGCATGGTTTTGCTCTCACCGCTGAACCCGACCACTGTTGTAGATGGTACAGAAGAGCTAATCGAAGCCGCCAAGGCTGAAATCCTCGCCGGATGGAATGTGTTCACAGGGCCTATCTATGATAGCGAGGGGAATCAACTGCTTGCTCCCGGTGAAGTGTTCGTTGAGCCGCTGGCCGCGCCATCTTGGGCGTATATCATTCAAGGTATTACCATCATCGAGTAAGACCCGCTCTATCTGAAGAGAGGTTGCGCATCCGCGCGCGGCCTCTCTTTTTCCATTAACTTTTAAAGCAGAAAGATAAAATATTGTTTTCACAGGTGGTGACGCTTTTGAGTACGATACAACCCGCCATCCAGACCCGGGATTTGGTCAAGACCTTTGACCAAGTGACCGCCAATGACCATGTCTCTTTCGATGTACGCCGGGGAGAGATTTTGGCGCTTTTGGGTGAGAATGGCAGCGGGAAAACGACTTTGATGAACATGCTATCCGGCATTTACTTCCCCGATAGCGGCGTGATTGAAATGGACGGGCGGGAGGTTTCCATCCGCTCGCCAAAGGATGCCTTTGCTTTGGGTATCGGCATGGTACATCAGCATTTCAAGCTGGTGGATGTGTTTACGGCTGCTGAAAACATCGTGCTGGGCTTACCCGGCAAGCTGTTTTTAGACCGCCGGGGCAAGGCTGCTGAGATTCGTGAGATCAGTGAGCGATACGGCTTTGGGCTAGACCCGGAGAAGAAGATTTACAATATGTCCGTCAGTGAGAAGCAGACGGTGGAGATCCTCAAGGTGCTCTATCGGGGCGCGGAAATTTTAATCCTGGACGAACCCACCGCCGTCCTCACGCCCCAGGAGGCGGAACAGTTATTTGTCACCCTCCGCAACATGCGGGATGACGGCAAGGCCATTATCATTATCACCCATAAGCTCCATGAGGTGCTCTCTGTCTCCGACCGGGTACACGTCATGCGGCGGGGGAAATCTATCGCTACGGTACATACGGCGGAGACGAATCAGCAGGAGCTTACCGAGATGATGGTTGGCCGGGCGGTTGATTTGAAGATTGATCGGCCGTTTGTAGCACACAAGGAAGATCGGCTGGCTGTGGAGGGGCTAAACTGCTTCACAGCGGACGGCGTACAAGCCTTGCAGGATGTGAACTTCACCCTGCAATCCGGCGAGATTTTAGGTGTGGCGGGGATTGCGGGCAGTGGTCAGAAAGAGCTCTGCGAGGCCATTGCCGGGCTTTATCCTGTGGCCTCCGGCTCGATTTCCTATCACCCGGAAGACGGCGGCACAACGGAGATTGTGGGCAAGATGCCAAAGGAAATCCGGCAGATGGGTATTACCATGGCTTTCGTGCCGGAGGATCGGCTGGGTATGGGGCTTGTGGCGAATATGGATATGACGGATAACGTGATGCTCCGGCACTATGATAGGGGCCGGGGGCCATTTGCAGATCGCAAGAACTCCCGCACCCTTGCCCAGTCGCTGATTGAACAGTTGGAAATTGTGACACCGGGTACGGCTACCCCCGTACGCCGGCTCTCAGGCGGGAATGTGCAGAAAGTGTTGCTGGGGCGGGAGATCGCCTCCGCACCTCGGGTGTTGATTGTGGCTTACCCTGTGCGGGGGCTGGACATTAACTCTTCCTACACCATCTATGATCTCATCAACGAGCAGAAAAAGCGCGGTGTGGCGGTCTTGTTCATCGGTGAGGATTTGGATGTGCTCCTCGAACTATCTGACCGCATTATGGTGCTTTGCGGCGGACAGGTCAGCGGCATTGTGGATGCCACACAGGCAACAAAAGAGGAGGTCGGGCTTTTGATGACGCAAGTGCCCGGCGCAGATGAGGGGGTGGGTACGTGATGCATAAGCAGACTACGGTTTCTGAGCAAAAAGTCCCCTTTGCACGTATCGCCCGGCGGAATTCGATTCCCCAGGTACAGGCGTGGCTGATTCGCGTTGCGGGCTTGCTCTCTGCCCTTGTTGTGGGCTCGCTGCTTATTTTGGCATTGGGGCATAATCCCTTTGCCGTCTATGCGGATATGATTGATTCCGCCTTTGGCAGTCGGATTGGGTTTAACGAAACAGTGCGGATCGCTGTCCCGCTCCTGGGTAGCGCCCTAGCTGTCGGCCTTGCGTTTCGGATGAAGTTTTGGAACATCGGCACGGAGGGGCAGATTTTAGTGGGCGGCATTGCGGCTACTTACTTCGCACTCTTCCACCACGATACCTTACCCATACCGATTTTACTTGTCGTGATGGGGCTATCCGCCGCCATTGCCGGCGGCCTTTGGGGGCTGATCCCCGCTATCTTCCGTGCAAAGTGGAATACCAACGAGACCTTATTCACTCTCATGCTCAACTACGTGGCTTTCGGTTTTATCCTCTATCTACAAGCAGGCCCTTGGCGCAGAGCGGGGACGGACTTTCCCATTATCCCCATGTTTGAACCTGTGGCACGCCTGCCCCGGCTCTTTGGTATCCACATTGGCTGGGTGATGATTCTCCTTGTGACGGCTTTGGTCTATCTGTACCTGAACCGCTCTAAACAGGGTTATCAATTGGCAGTGGTCGGGCAAAGTGAGAACACGGCGCGGTATGCGGGGATGCATGTGGGACGGATCATCATGCGCACCATGCTGATTTCAGGCGCGATTGCCGGCTTTGTGGGTTTCATTCAGGTGTCCGGCGCGGATTTCACCTTAAATGAGACCACCGCCGGCGGTGTTGGCTTCACAGGTATTACAGTGGCGTGGCTGGCGCATTTGAATCCCTTTATTATGGTTCTGGTGGCCATGTTCATTGCCACATTAGAGCGGGGCGCGCTGCGGATACAGACTTCCTTCATGATCCCGGCTACGATTGCGACACTGCTCATTGGCATCATCCTATTTTTCATGCTGGCTTGTGAGTTTTTCATCAACTACCGCCTCGTACTGCGCGGTCGGAAAGGGGGCGTTTAGGTGGATACTTTTGTAAACTTCTTCAACGCCGCCGTCTTGGCGGGTACGCCCCTCCTATTTGGCACATTAGGCGAGATTTTGACAGAGAAATCTGGTAATCTAAACCTAGGCGTCGAAGGCATGATGTTCATGGGCGCGATTTCGGGGCTTGCGTCCGTGTTCTTGCTGGAGCTGGGACTTGGTATTGAGATGGTCGGTGCTTTGGCTGTACTGATTGCCGTCCTCGGCGCGTTTATTGCGGGGGCGTTTGGGGCTTTGATCTTTAGTGTTTTGGTCGTCTCGCTTCGGACACAGCAGAACGTGACCGGGCTGATCCTCACTATTTTCGGTATCGGATTCGGTAACTTCTTTGGTGAGTTTTTAGGCCGCTTCTCCCCTGTTGGATTTGTTACCATCTCCGGGCGGGCGCGGGATGGGTTTGCGAACTTGCGGATTCCCGGTTTGTCTGACATCCCGGTGTTAGGGCCGTTACTGTTTAGTTATAACATCCTTGTCTATGTAGCCATAGCGATTGCGATTGTCATGTCCATCTTCCTCAATCGGACACGTTTGGGGCTGAATCTCCGGGCGGTTGGTGAATCCCCCGCTACGGCGGATGCCATGAGTATTCCTGTCACCAAGTATAAATATCTGGCTACTTGCATCGGCGGCGGCATTTGCGGGCTGGGGGGTATGTACATCGCCATGGTGACCACTTCCGGCGTGTGGGTACATGACGCGGTACATGGCTTTGGTTGGATCTCCGTTGCGCTTGTTATCTTTGCCACATGGAATCCCGGCCGGGCGCTTTTGGGGTCGCTGGTCTTTGGCGGGCTTACCATCATGCGCTTTTATCTGCCCCTGGGGATTCCCATGCAGATTTATGATACCTTTCCCTATCTGGCGACCATCCTTGTGCTGATTGCGACCAGTATTCGGCAGAGTAAGGAACATAGTCCCCCGGCGTTGCTGGGTGTGAATTATTTCCGGGAGGAGCGGTAGCGGGTTGCACTGGTGATTGTGTGGGTGTTGTGGTAGAATGGTGTGGGGGCATATGGTGGTACAGTACATTTTGTAGGGGCGGCGTTAGGCCGCCCGCAAAACCACCGTTGCAACCTAGTTAGATATGACGCGGGCGGGCTAACCCCGCCCCTACGATGTGCCTAATGTACCATCACACACACCACCACAGGAGGACGCTCATATGACCAACTTTGTACTAAAAGGCGATATCTGCTACAGCGCTTCTCTTGAAACGCTTCATACCATGCAGGACGGCTATCTGGTCTGCATAGACGGCAAGAGTGCCGGTGTATTCCAGTCCCTGCCGGAGCAGTACCAGAACCTACACTTCATCGACTGTACGGGCAAGCTGATTCTGCCGGGGCTTGTGGACTTACACACCCACGCGCCCCAATTTTCCTACCGTGCATTGGGGATGGACTTAGAACTTATTGACTGGCTCAATACTTATACATTCCCGGAAGAGACCCTATACGCTGACCTCGCCTACGCCGAGGACGCCTATCGCGCCTTTGTGCGGGACATCCAGCGCGGGCCGAATACGCGCTCGGTGATCTTTGCCACTAGGCATGTACCTGCTACGGTTTTGCTCATGAGTTTGCTTGAGGAATCCGGCCTTATTACCATGGTGGGTAAGGTCAATATGGATCGACACGCCCCTGATCCGCTGCGGGAAGCGGATGCCGCTACCTCCCTGCATGATACGCGGATGTGGCTTTCTGAAGTCATGGGGCAGTTCCGGCGTACCTCCCCCATTTTGACACCACGGTTTATCCCCTCCTGCTCCGATGCGCTGATGGCGGGCTTGGGGGAACTCCAGCGAGAATTCGGACTGCCTGTGCAATCCCATTTATCGGAAAATCCCAAAGAGATCGCCTGGGTGGGGGAGCTTGTGCCGGAGGCTGAGAGTTACGGACACGCGTACTACCACCATGGGCTCTTCGGCGGGACTGTCCCTACGGTGATGGCGCATTGCGTCTGGCCAAGGGCAGAGGAATTTGCGCTCTTGCAGAGACAACAGGTCATGGTGGCGCATTGTCCCCAGTCGAATATTAACATCGCCTCCGGCATTGCGCCCATACGCCGGCTTTTAGATGCTGGCATCCCCGTGGGGCTCGGCAGTGATGTTGCGGGCGGGGTGCATACGTCTATCTTCCGCGCCATCGTGGATGCGATTGGGGTATCGAAGCTTTATTGGCGTCTGGTGGATGAGGACGCCGCTCCCCTGTCGCTGGAAGAGGGCTTTTATCTGGCAACTTTGGGCGGCGGACGGTTCTTTGGCAAAGTCGGCGGCTTTGATGCGGGCTTTGCGTTTGACGCTTTGGTACTGAATGACCGGGAGCTATCGAGTGTGCATCCCCTGTCTATTGCAGATCGCTTGGCACGGGTGGTGCATCTCTCGGATGAGCGGCATATTGTGCGTAAGTTTGTGGGCGGAGTGGAGATTCCGCTGGGATAGGATGGGATAGCCCCATGTCACGGATGCGTGACATGGGGCTTTTGTTTGGTGTGTGTGAAGTTATGCATACTGTATGGTATCGAATACCCCCGTAGGGCGCGACGACCCGGCGCGCCGGTACATGTAACAGATAGCGTGTGGTATATGAAACCCACGGCGCGCCGGGGTCGTCGCGCCCTACACAGGCGGTACAGATTCCCATATCCAATATAAACTACCTACATCCACCTCACCCATTCCCTACCGAAACACCGCATCAAACTGCTTGCACACCAACTGTGCCGCTTGCCGTCCACTGGCGGCCGCAGATGGCAGACCCCCGGGCGGCATGAGACGATGGCCGGCGAAGTATAGTCCTTGCACCGCTTCCACCGTGCCGGGGTAGGATGGTCGCATGTTGTCCTCCGGGCCAATTGTGGTCATCCATGAGCCGTGGTGTGCGCCGGTGTAGCGCTCGTATGTGAGGGGCGTTGCGATGTCGATTACCTCGATCTTACCTGCCATCTGCGGATACTTTTCATAGAGTGCGCGGCTGATTTGTTCGGCAAGCGCCTGTTTTTCCTCTTTGTAGCGTCCCTCTTCTTTTGCTTTCTTCCAAAAGTCGTAGGTATCTCCCAAGAGTGCCGTTGTGAGGGCTGTGCCGCCCTCCGGGGCGTATCCCGGGCCGGTGTTGACATAGAATCCGAGCTTGTTTATCGTCTCCCCGGCGTAGGTGATTGGCGTGTCCAATTGCCATGCGGGCAGTGTGGATTCGGGTAGCTCTGCGCGGACACCTATGCTGACGAAAGTGCAGACGGTGGACTTTGTGTTCTCGCGCAGGGTTTTGAGCCATGGGTCACTTAATGGGGTATCAAACAAATTAGCTAGGGCGGCAATGGTCTCTTGCGCTACGATTACAGCGTCCGCCTCTAGTGTCCGATCCGCAAGGATGACACCTTTCACAGAGCCGTTTTCGATCTTGACTTTTTCTACCTTTGTATTCAAAAGCAGATTGCCGCCCAAATCCTTGAATGTCTGCTCCATCCGCTCTACCATTGGCAGCGAACCACCCGCGGGATGTCCGCCGTCTCCTGTGTGTAGGGTGGTCAGGGTGAATACAAGACTGCTTGCCGCGTATTCCTCCGGCACGACACTCAGAAGCTGCCGTATGCCGGGATGGGTGAGGCGTTTGACGTATTCGCCGCAGGTGAGTTTGCCTAGGCGGTTTATGGTGGGCATGGCGGGCAGCATATTGAGCAGAAAGCCAAGGGACATAGACTTGGGATGTTCGGCCTTGACGCCTTTTACATCAAAGATGGGCATTTGCATTCTGGAAAGTTTCTTGACCTCTTTGACAAGTTGGCGGATATGGGGCGCGTCCTCGGGCGAGACGGCGCGCAAATGTTCCGCTGTCTTGTGGATATCGCGGTATAGGTGGATGACTTGTCCCTTATGTTCCACACTGCTAAAGGGGTCGTACAGCTCAACGGGGACGGTGTCGCTTAGTGCGCCGGTGTCGCGCCAGATTTGGTGGACTTCTGTGTTGGGGCTTGAGCCTGTCAGCCAGTGCATTGCACCCTCGAAGAGGTAGCCTTTTCTGCGCCAACTGGTACACATGCCGCCGACAATGCTATGTTGCTCGATTAGGGTCACGTCAAAGCCGCTGCGCTGGGCGTATATGGCGGCGGTTAGTCCCGCGATTCCTGCGCCGATTACGATTACTTTCTTGCTCATTTGGAGTTCTCCTTTACTAAAATACCCGCCAATGTCTCCGGGCAGATGGGGGCTTGCATCCCTGACACAACATAACAGCATAGCCCCTGTATGGTCGCCCAAAACAGCATGGCGAGCTGGATTGGGTCGCCTTTTGTCACTGTCCCCTCGGCCTGTCCTGCCGCGATGATCTGCGCCAAGCTTTCAATGGGGTTTGGTAGGATTACATCATAAGTCATTTCCTGCATGGGGAATCCGCTCATGCCCACCTGTATCATGAACATAAAGGTATGCGTCCCCGGATGGTCTTTCACTGTGAGCATTTCGCACATGACATCTGTGATCTGCCGGATCTTCACTGCTGCGGCTTCTTCCGCTTGGGCAACCTCTTTGATGCTTTGGGCTGAAAGCATGACCGCCTGTCTGGTTAGGGCTTCGATAAGGGCTTCCTTTGATTCATAGTGGCTATACATCAGACCATGGCTCACCCCTGCCGCCCGGGCGATTTCGCCGACAGTCACCGACAGCCCCTTCCGGGCGAAGAGGGACAGTGCCGCGGTTTCGATTTTTTGGCGGGTTTGCTCCCGCATGGCGTCAAAGGCGTCTTTGGCTCTTGGCATGGATGCGCTCCTTTTGAATGACTAGTTAGTCAATCATAATGGATTGTTGTGGGTTTGTCAAGGGTGTTGTTTGCGGGGGTAGGGGTTTATGCTGATTTCGTAGGGGCAGACCTTGTGTCTGCCCTTTGCCTTTTAGGCTCCTTTCGTAAAGGAGCTGTCAGCGTAGCTGACTGAGGTTTTGCCCTTGCCCTTTGTGCGGAGGTGGGACCACCCCGGCGCATTCGCGCCACCCCTCCAAGGAGGGGAATTGACTGCACAGTAGCCCTAATTCCCCTCCTTGGAGGGGTGGGTAGATTGTCAAATCAAGTGCAACAGATGAATTCGAGAGGAGAGAGC
>Ga0131853_10001250_pt1 | contig 45883 bp, 26 predicted proteins | sample TergutLab28metaG_FD_92764 | JGI IMG/M metagenome (GOLD analysis project Ga0131853, IMG submission 92764) | Labiotermes labralis P1 segment gut microbial communities from Petit-Saut dam, French Guiana - Lab288 P1 (version 2) (version 2) | ecosystem: Host-associated > Arthropoda: Insects >... | reverse complement strand
AGGGAGTGGCATCCGGATTGGTTTTTTAATCCGGCTAATGCCACCCCTGTCAAAACCATCCAAGAACACGAGTTGTTTTTTAACGAAGTGTGATTGGATATGGTTGACGGCTCGCGGGTCGCTCTCGAACGGAGCGCGGCGTTCTATCTCGCTAGTCTTTCCCGACTCGCTTACGCTTACTGGATAATTCGACTACAGCATACAAAATGCGCAAGCTAAGTCTCATTTACCGCGAATGCGGTTCGCTAACCAATGCTTTTTTCGTCGCCGCTCGCGGCACAAATCGCGGGGTTGGGAGTGGCTTCCGAATCCGTTTTTGGGATTCGGCCAATGCCACCCCTGTGATAAATGAGACTTGCTTTTCGTTTTTTGAAAAGCTTAGTCGAATTATCCAGTAAGCGAAGCGAGTCGGGAAACCGCCAAAGAACACGAGTTGTTTTTTGACGAAGTATGATTGGTTGAAACCTACCGTAAGGGCAGAGCCCTTATCGCCCGTCCGGCAGGACATAAGCTCGCCGCCTCAGCGGCAAAATGGGTTTTTAGGGCAAAGCCCTAAAAACCCGCGCCCGTTGGGCGCAAAATCCGCCGCATTCGCGGCGAACGGTCTAAGTCGCACCGCGCCTTAACCCCGCGCCCGCAGGGCGCAACCGCTCCCGCGGAGGGTTCGTAGGGCAAAGTCCTACTTCAAAAACTTCCTCAAATACTGCCCCGTATACGATCGCTCGCACTTCGCAACTTCCTCCGGAGTGCCGCAGACAATAACCTCACCGCCCATATTGCCGCCCTCCGGTCCCAAATCCACAATATAATCCGCGCGTTTGATCACATCCAAATTATGTTCAATCACCACAACGGTATTCTCCGCGTCAACAAGGCGCTCAAGCACTTCAATCAGCTTATGAACATCCGCAATATGCAGTCCCGTCGTCGGTTCGTCTAATATATAAATCGTTCGCCCCGTGCTGCGCTTTGAAAGCTCGGTCGCAAGTTTCACCCTCTGCGCCTCACCGCCGGAGAGCGTCGTAGACGGCTGCCCGATTCGGATATATCCAAGCCCAACTTCATACAAAGTCTGCAACTTCCTATGAATCCGCGGAATATTTTCGAAAAACATCATCGCTTCCTCAACCGTCATATTCAAAACTTCGCTGATATTCTTGCCTTTGTAGCGCACTTCCAACGTCTCACGGTTATACCGCAAGCCTTTGCATACCTCGCAAGGCACGTAAACATCGGGCAGAAAGTGCATCTCAATTTTGATAATTCCGTCGCCCGAACATGCCTCGCACCGCCCGCCTTTGACGTTGAAACTAAACCGCCCCGACTTATAGCCGCGCGCTTTCGCCTCGTTCGTCGCGGCGTAAAGCTCACGAATATCGCCGAACAGCCCGGTATACGTCGCCGGGTTCGAGCGCGGCGTGCGCCCGATCGGCGATTGATCGATATCAATTACTTTGTCGAGATTATCGACACCTTTAATCTCCTTATGCTTGCCAACCCGCTTTTTCGCCTTATTCAGCTTGTTCGCGAGCGCTTTATACATAATTTCGTTCACAAGTGAACTTTTCCCGCTTCCCGACACGCCGGTAACGCAAGTAAGCGTTCCGAGCGGAACTTTCACGCTAACATCCTTCAAATTATTCTCCGCCGCGCCAATAATTTCAAGTTTTTTCGCCCGCGCGGTTTTACGCCGCTTTTTCGGAACTTCGATTTTCTTCTTCCCGCTTAAATATTGTCCCGTAATGGAATTTTCGTTCTTCATTATTTCCTCGGCAATCCCCTCGGCGACAATTTCGCCGCCGTGAATTCCCGCGCCGGGACCAATGTCGATAATATGATCGGCGGCAAGCATTGTATCCTCGTCATGTTCAACCACGATGAGCGTATTCCCTAAGTCCCGCAGGCGTTTCAACGTCGCGAGCAGTTTTTCGTTATCCCGCTGATGAAGCCCGATTGATGGTTCGTCAAGGATATACAAAACGCCCATAAGGCTTGAACCGATTTGTGTTGCAAGCCGTATTCTCTGCGCCTCGCCGCCGGAAAGACTTCCCGCGCTGCGTGACAAACTCAAATAGTTCAGCCCGACGTTGATTAAAAATCCAAGCCGCTCGTTTATCTCTTTTAAAATTTGCCGCGCGATGATTTCTTCCTTTTCGGTCAGCTTTAAGTTAGCGAAAAACGCGTGCGCATCGGTGATTGAGAACTTCGAAACCTCGCTGATATTCAAATCATTCACCGTAACCGCCAAAATTTCGGGTTTAAGCCGCTCGCCGTGGCAAGCGGTGCACGGCGACGAAATCATCATACTTTCAATATCTGCGCGGCTCCATTCAGAGTTAGTTTCCTTATATCGCCGCTCAAGATTGTTAACAATCCCCTCGAACTTCGCGAAACCGGATTTCATCCCGAACATTCCGTCGTATTCAAGCTTAACTTTCTCAACCCCCGTGCCGTAAAGGATGATGTCGATAATTTTTTCGGGCAGCTTCCCAACCGGGGTATCCAAACTAAAGTCATACCGCTCTGAAAGCGCGCGATAATACAGAGACGAAATCCGATCCGGCGCGCCGCCCGACCCCCAACCGCTCGCAATAATCGCGCCCTCGTTGATACTTTTCGTTTTGTCGGGCAAAATCATGTCGGGATCGACTTTCAACACGTTTCCAAGCCCGCCGCAAGTGGCGCACGCGCCGAACGGACTGTTAAACGAAAACATCCGCGGCGCAAGCTCTTCCATGCTGATTCCGCAATCCTCGCAGGCATAATTCTGCGAGAACATCAGTTGCTCGCCGCCGATAACGTCGATTACAACGATTCCGTCCGCCATACCAAGCGCGGTTTCGACAGAATCCGCCAATCTTTTTTTGAATTTATTAAACTCCGTGCCTCGCGGCTCGGAAGTCACGTCTTTCGCTTCTTTCGACGCGGGAATTGGTGCAGGCTCCGCCTGCTTCTGAAACGCCGTATCATCTTCTTTGACGACAAGCCGATCAACCACAATTTCGATATTATGCTTAATTTGCTTGTCGAGGCGAATGGTTTCGTTGCCAAGTTCACGCATTTCGCCGTCAATAATCGCGCGGACGAACCCCGCTTTCTTCGCGTCTTCAAACGTTTTGACATACTCGCCCTTCCGCCCTCGCGCGACGGGAGATAAAACCTGAATCTTCGTTCCACTCGGAAGTGATGTAATACTATCAACGATCTGGTCGATACTTTGCGCACGGATTTCTTTTCCGCACTTGTGACAATGCGGAACGCCGATTCGCGCGTAAAGCAAGCGCAGATAATCGTAAACTTCGGTAACCGTTCCCACCGTCGAGCGTGGGTTTTTACTGGTGGTCCGCTGATCAATCGAAATCGCGGGTGACAAACCTTCGATATAATCAAGATCGGGCTTGTCCATCTGCCCCAAAAACTGCCGCGCGTAAGCGGATAGTGATTCCACATACCGCCGCTGCCCCTCTGCGTATATTGTGTCAAACGCCAACGACGATTTTCCCGAGCCTGACAAGCCGGTCAGGACAACAAGCTTGTCCCGCGGAATTGTAACGTCGATATTTTTTAAATTATGCTCTCTCGCGCCTTTTATGTGTATATGCTTCAATGTGATTTCCCTCCAAAAAGTATATCGCTCAAATGATCATTATACACCTTGCAGCAAAAAAATACAAGCATATTTTTTAAAAATTAGTTTAAAAAAACAGTTGACAAGTGAAAATGTATTTGGTATAATATATTTCGTTGCGCGGGGCAAAATTAAAGTGTGCTATAATATTACGGCGCGTATGAACTCTGCTCTTTGCACTCTGCACTATCAGGAGGAATACCGAAGTGGTCATAACGGGGCGGTCTTGAAAACCGTTAGGGTGCAAGCCCACGGGGGTTCGAATCCCTCTTCCTCCGCCAACTCATTAGTGACCGTGCGTTATGCGCGGTCATTTTTGATTTTTGTAATAAGGTTGGCAAAATATCAATATTATAATTTTAGGAGGGCGATTTAATGAGAGTAATAACTTGCAAAAACTACGAAGAGATGTCAAAAACTGCGGCGAGACTGGTTGCGGGGCAGGTTTCACTAAAACCAAACTGCGTTTTAGGACTTGCGACCGGCTCTACTCCCGAGGGAATGTATGTCGAGCTTGCGAGAATGTATCAAAACGGCGAGTTGGATTTTTCAAACGTATCGACATTCAACCTTGACGAATATTGCCCGATTGATAAGGAAAACGACCAAAGTTACTACTATTTTATGAATAAGCATTTATACAGCAAGGTAAATCTAAAACCGGAAAACCTACATATTCCGAACGGAAGCGCGAAAGACATCGAAACCGAATGCGCAAACTATGACAAAATGATAGACTCCGCCGGCGGAATTGATTTGCAAATTTTAGGGATAGGAAGCAACGGGCATATCGCCTTTAACGAGCCGGAAGACGAGCTTACCGCCGGAACTCACAGAGTTGAACTGACCGAAGATACAATTAAAGCGAATTCAAGATTTTTCGCGTCTGAAAGCGATGTTCCGCGGCACGCTTTAACGTCGGGCATGGCTACGATTATGAAATCGAAGAAAATCATTTTGATGATTAGCGGGAAAAACAAAAGCGAGCCGTTGAAAAAACTGCTTACCGGCAAAATTACGACTTCCTGCCCCGCGACAATGCTTAATATGCACGCCGATGTGATCGTTCTTGCGGACGAAGACGCTATGAACGGATAATAGAAAAAGAGCCTTTCGGCTCTTTTTTTATTGTGGTACAGGCTTGCCTGCTTTTTATTTATTATTCGTTACAATCGGTGCTTTCCAAAGGATGATTACACCCGAAGAGGTGCCGCAAACCTTTACCACGCTTGTGCTAACCGTCATCGTTATATCTTGTGGCAGAAGTGAGGTCTTCAACTTAGCTTTTTTTAGTGCAGCTCGCAGAACTCCGCTCGGTTTTCCCGGCTTTTCGAATGCCGTATAAGCCGCCGCGTTCGGCACTTTTGAATATATCTCAATTATCCCCTCCGGCAAATCGAAAACTTTGGCAATTCCGGCGAGGAGAGCTTCTCTGAACATCTCGCCTTCTTCGGCGGAAGCCTTTTCGGCAACCGTGGCACACCAATAGTCTGCCGCCGCCTCGATAGCAGGGTGATATGCGAGTTTTTCGAGTGGTGCTTTTTTCTTGCCTTTCCAAAATCGCCATAAGACCAGCGAAATAAGCATTAAAACAACCGAAGTAAAAATTATAGTCAGCCAAGGCGACGGTTGTTCTACTGTTATCCCCCAATCGACATCTCCGAATTCTCTATTAAACATATGCGTAGGAATTACTTCGACCACACGCAAAGGCATTATCATCTCTTCAAGCATAACATGTATCACGCCGAAAAACGAAGTTGTCAAACCTGCCGCAACGGGCGCCCAAATTGAGTTGGATTTATAGCACAGTATATACAGCACCAAAGTATTTACAAGTATCAGCAAAGCGGAAGTCACAAACGGTAAATGTAAACCAAATCGAGACCAAATCACCGCAAAAAATATTACGGCAGACAGCAAACTTAAAGCGATAATCGCCCACTTCGCATTCATATATTTCCTAATTTCCGAAAATATCGCGCCGCGGAGTATCATTTCGCGGCAAACAGTAACAAATATGGTAGGAACAGCCGCAATCAGCGAAATTCGAAGCATATTTCCTAATATCATACCAAGCATTGGATTGCTAAACCCTATTGCAATGAAATCGCGGCTAAAAAACATTGCAATCGTATACGACATCTGCAATATTCCAATCAGCGCGCCGAGTAAAATCGCCATTCCGACGTTTTTACGAGACGGTTTACGCAGATAAAACGTGTCTTTCAGCGATTGCTTGCGCAGCTTTGTGAATAAAATTACCAATGATAGTATGATGACAAACGGAATAATTGATATTGTATGACGAAGCGCAAAATTGCTAAAATTTCTCATGAAAATAAAGTTTATCATATTCGGCAACACTAATAAAAGCAAAAACACACCGGCAACAAACAATATTGAGGTTATGATTTTTTTCAAACTATCAACTCCTAAAAAAATAGCGCAGAGTGAATGACTCTGCACTATTTTGGCACGCCTGACGTGACTCGAACACATGACCTACTGCTTAGAAGGCAGTTGCTCTATCCAACTGAGCTACAGGCGCATATTTTTTCAACTAAATGATTATACCACTGTCCATAAATTTTGTCAATATGAAAATTAATTTTTTTCGAAAAAAATTAAAAGCCGCAAAGCGGCTTTTAATCTAATCAACTTTAAATTTCAACTCATCTTCTCTCACGCCAACCGTCACCGCGCTTCCGCCGCGGATTTCACCGCGCAGCAGCATGTCTGAGAGTCTATCCTCGATATTCCGCTGAATAAATCGACGAAGCGGACGCGCGCCGAACGTTCGGTGGTAGCCATTTTTGAAGATATGTTCCTTCGCCGCGTTCGTTACGTTCAGCGAAATTCCTTTTTCAGAAAGCCCCTCCGCTAAATCAGCTAACATTAACGTAATAATCTCGATCAGCTCAGCTTGTGAAAGCTCGTCAAACATAACAATTTCGTCAACGCGATTCAAAAACTCGGGACGGAAAATATCTTTCAAAGCGCGGTCAATCTTATCTTTATTGGCGATTCCCGTGCTTCCGCCGAAGCCGGCGATGTTGCTTTTCTCGTTACTTCCGGCGTTGGACGTCATAACTATGACGGTGTTTTCAAACGAAACCACGCGCCCTTGTCCGTCGGTCATTTTTCCATCGTCCAAGATTTGCAAAAGCATGTTAAACACGTCGGGGTGCGCCTTTTCAACCTCGTCAAGCAAGATCACCGAATACGGACGCCGCCGCACTTTTTCGGAGAAATGCCCGCCATCGTCGTAACCGACATATCCCGGCGGCGAACCCGAAAGTTTCGACACCGAATGTTTCTCCATAAACTCACTCATATCAAGGCGAATCAGCGCTTCTTCGCTTCCGAACATCACTCGCGCGAGTTGCTTTACAAGTTCGGTTTTCCCGACGCCCGTCGGACCGACGAATATAAAAGACACAGGTCGGCGTTTCACCGAAATTCCTGCGCGGCCCCTCCGAATCGCTCGCGCAACAGCGTCAATCGCGTCATTCTGCCCAATTACCCGCTCGTGTAAAAGTTGCTCCATATTCACAAGCCGCTCGGTCTCGGTTTCGGTAATATCTTTCACCGGGATTTTCGTCCACATCTCGATAACGGCGGCAATGTCTTCCCGCTGAATATAAATATTCTCGCTCAATTTTTCCAAATTCGCAATGTCATCAAGCAACTTACATTCGCGGCTTTTAAGTTCCGCCGCTTTTTTATAGTCTTCCTCAGAATCGGCGCTTGCCGCGTCTTCTTTCTCGTCCTGCACTTTTTTCAGCTCGATTTTCAGCTTTTCAAGCTCGACAAGCGACTTGTTTCCTAAATTCACCTTGCTCGCCGCCTCGTCGATCACGTCAATCGCTTTGTCGGGCAAGAATCGGTCGTTAATATACCGCTCGGACAAAATCGCCGCCATTTCGATAATCTCATCGGTAATTTTCACCTTGTGATAATCCTCATAATACTCGCGGATTCCTTTGATTATCTCAATTGTCTCGTCAACGCTCGGCTCGTCAACCATAACAGGCTGGAACCGCCGTTCAAGCGCGGAATCTTTCTCGATATGTTTGCGATATTCGTTCAGAGTCGTCGCGCCGATAACCTGGATTTCGCCTTTCGCAAGCGCGGGCTTTAGAATCGCGCCTGCGCTCATTGCGCCCTCCGCGTCGCCGGCGGTCACGATAGAATGTACCTCGTCGATTACAAGCACAATATTCCCCGCGCGCTTCACTTCGTCGATAATTGCTTTAATGCGCGCCTCAAACTGCCCGCGGAACTGCGTTCCCGCAACCACCGCCGACAAATCAAGCAAATAAATTTCGTATCCCAAAAGTTTAGCGGGAACTTCGCCGGTCGCAATCCGAAGCGCGAGCCCTTCGGCGATTGCGGTTTTTCCGACGCCCGGCTCGCCGATTAGGCATGGATTATTTTTCGTCCGGCGGTTCAAAATCTGCGACATTCTCTCGATTTCGGTTTCACGCCCGATCACTCGGTCGATTTTTCCTTGGATAGCTTTCGCGGTCAAGTTCGTGCCGTACATTTCAAGATATTTCCGCTTATTCGGCTTTTGCCTGGTTCGCGTGCGCGCTGAAGCGGCGGGAGCCGCGCCCGTTTGGTGCGGCAGGTGCGGCGGAGGGGGCATTTCTTCCTCCGAGCCGCCCATTCGATTGATTCCAAGCGTTTCGCGTAGTTTGTTGATATTAAAATTCATATTCGAACTTCCCGGGTTTTCAGGGTCGTCCACAGGTTCGATAACTTCACCGCTCGCAAACGCGTCGGCGAACATTTCGCTCATTTCCTTATTCATCTCGTCAATCTCGCTGGGGTCAACGCCCATTTGGGAAATGATATTGTTGATATGCGGAAGATTCATATCTTTCGCGCAGGTCAAGCACAGTCCCTCATTTGCCTGCCGACCTTTTTCATCGATTTTGGTTATAAAAACAACCGCCAAATTTTCGTTACATTTTGAACAAAGCATATATAAATTACCCCGATTTCTTAATTGTATATGATATGGTACATAAAAAAGGTTTGCGTCATTAAACACAAACCTTAGTATACCATATGCAGCCTTGTTTGTCAATCATTCCGACAAATGCTTTACATTTTCGCAATAAATTTACACAAACTTATGCGGGAATTCTTTGAAAATCCCCTGCGTGAAATAGTCAGCCATCATCATGGCTTCACGCTCGACTTTGCCGAACGCTTCAATATCCTCGGCATAACGCCCCGCAAGCCGCGCGGTAACTTCTTTCGTTGTCAAATCCAAATGCGTGCGCAGCATTTGCCGCATTTCATCAAGCTTATAATTCGGGTTTATCGCCGCGAACGCCGCCGCCATTTGGTCGGCGTTTAAGTACCAGCGACGGTTCAACTCCGCCGCTTCCGCCGCTTTCTTATCCCGCAAAGCGGTAATCAAATCGCCGCCGATTTGCAAGTGTTCGGTCAACAACCGCGCGATTTCCCGCGTGACATCGGCTGGATAATACGGCTCGAAAACTTTCGCGATATCTTTCGGGTTTTGCATAAGCCTTGCGGTCGTATCTTTCAAGTCGGCAAGTCTTTCCGCTGTACTGATTAAAAACAGTCGCGTCCAGTAGATATGCTGCTCCCACGCGAGACGCATACCGTTTGTCAAAATAAACTGCCGATAAAAATCGGGGCATTTGCAATGCTCACCGCATGGGTGCGCTTTTTCGCATTTATAAGATGGTTCCGGAAAATACATAGTTTCAACTCCCAGTATAAAATTTATGATTCCGTACCATTTTATGCTTAAACTCATGTTTTGTTGCTTTAAAACTGTTAATTATTAATTGAATAATATCCCGCCGAAGTATGTCACGGTATTTACGCCGTTGATATACTTGATTCCGCTAACCTCCGCCAACTTCGATACAAAAATCCCGTACGCCTCCAGCGCGGCGTAAGCTCTGTCCGGGGCGCGGCAAGGTTCGTTGGTTATTGCGCCGCACTCGTCACAAATCGCGCACTTTCCTGCTGATAACGTAAGTATGTCAGTCCATTCAGCCCTGCAAACGCGATCAATATCCACCGTCAGCTTGCGAAAACTCTCGTTCGCGGCGAACATTCCCTCGATGTCAAAGCTATCTTCCAGCGGGTAGACCGCCTGAAATACAAGCATTCGCTTGTATTGCTTGGCTCTCGCGATTAAGTCGTCAATCTCCCCGCTAAGCGGGGGGCAAACCCAGCTCTTGCCATAGTTCCCGCAAGTGTTCATTTTGCACATGTCAATCAGCGACGGCTCGAACGGAATGTCGGAAACCTCAACAATCGCCGCGTTATGCGCGCCTAAGTTTTTGATTTGTTCGATTAGTTTCATATGATTTCTCCTTTTTTGCGTCCGAGGGCGCGGACTAAAAACTTTTCAGCGAAGTCGCTGTAGCACTTGCGCTTGTCAGCGCAGGACGACAAGGGTTTATTGAAACCCTTGTCAAGCCCCAAAAATTTTTTCACAAAAAATTTAGTAAAACTTTGCGGCACAAACGCGCTTTCGCGCTATCAAAAACGTGCCGCTATTTGGGTTAGCTAACCGCATTCGCGGAAAGATTAGTATGTACGAACGCCGCTTCTGTTCGAGAGCGACCCGCGCCTAAAAGCGCGAGATGTTTTTGGTTAGTGTGCTATGTTTGCACTAGCTTCCGCGCCACGTGTGCTTGGTTTTTAAGCACGTGCGTGAGCGCGGCGCTTTTGATCAAACTTTTGGCGCGCAAAAGTTTGCTGGATTGACAAGGACTGGTCCTTGTCGCGCCGCGCGCGCACGCGCAAAAGCCTCGCCGCCTCAGCGGCAAAAAAGGGTCTTAGAGCAAAGCCCTAAAACATCATATGCTCCACATACTTCTCCATAAAGTACGAACTGGTCGATAAATCAACCGTTTCCGCCATTTCGCCGATTCGCTCCGATTCTTCCAAACACGCGCGGCTTTGCAGAATCATTCCCGCGCCGATTCCCGCCGAATTGCCGATTACAACTACCTTATCCAAAATCTCGCTCGGAATCAGCCCGATTTTAGCGCAACTCTGCTTGTCGATATAGTTCCCAAACCCGCCGGCGATGTAGAAATTTTCCACATCGTCAACCGTAACGCCCCGCTCGTTCAGCAAAGTGTCAATTCCCGCGCGAATCGCGGATTTCGCCAACTGCACCTGGCGAATATCGTTCGGCGTTATAAAAATCCCACTGTCGCCGATTTGAAAATCATCTTCCAAATATCCGGTTTCGTCAATCACTCCTAATGCAAGCATACAAGCGATTACGTCGATAATTCCCGTTCCGCAAATTCCCATCGGCGTTTCATCATCTATGGTTGTGTATGAAATTTCGCCGTTACTTACGCAAACTTTGTTAATCGCTCCGCTTACGGCAGGGCAGCCGGCGGCGATTCCCGCGCCCTCAAACGCCGGTCCCGCAGCGGTTGCGCAGCATACCAATTTCTCGCCGCTCCACAGAGCCATCTCGCCGTTGGTCCCGATATCAACTAGAAACGACACTTTATCTTCCATCATTCCGCTCGCCAAAATCCCGCAAGTAATATCCGCGCCGACGTAGGATGATATACACCGCGGGAGATAGGTTTTTCCAGCAACCTCTCGTGTCTCGCGGGCAGATGTTTGCGCATCTACAACGCGGGATTGGTGCAGGCTTGCCTGCCCAAAGAGACTTTGCGGCGTAAACGGCGCGACCGCCAACGACCGCGGGTCAATCCCTTCGAGAATGTGCAACATCGCGGTATTTCCGGTAATTACGAAAGTGTCAATCGCTTCGCCGGCTTTACTTTCAAATGCGGCGGTGATTTTGTCTATCTGCGCCCAAACTTTGTCTCGCAGGTTGTCTAAACCGCCGTTGTTGGCGTATTCTATTCGCGAAATCACGTCCGCGCCGTGTATTACTTGCGAATTTGGTACGCAAATTGAACTGACAAGCTCGCATTCGGGGAATTTATAAAGATATCCGGCGATGGTCGTCGTTCCAATATCCACCGCCATTCCATAGCAGTTTTGCTTGCTTGTAATCGGATTTTTTGTAAACTTTCGGTAAATTCCCGAAGTTACACCTTGAAATTTTCGGTTATCTGTGATATAATTGGTGCAGCGACCGCACTCGGCGCAATTTCCGGTACATTTAAACATCGGCAATCTCTCCATTCAAAGAGATTGTAGCGGATTTATACGGAAATGTCAAGTAGGAACATAGGTTCTAATACGGAGGGTAGCACATGGAGTTTGATTTCGCAAAGTATCCGATGCGGCTTGAAAAGCTGTTGGTTGAAGCGATTTCCAAAGGTGACGAAACATTGGCGAAAGAAATCCTTAACATACTTCTTGTTAACATTTACTACTATTCTCAAGAAGATCTGTCTGCGCTAAAGACACGCGCGCTTGAGCTTGTGGTTCTTCTTTCTCGAAGCGCGATTGACCGCGGCGCCGATGACGACGAAGTTTTAAAGCTTAACAACACATATTTCGAAACCATTCAAACACTTAGCAATTTCTACGAGCTTAACGTGTGGTTTACCGCGGTTTTGGAGAACTTTTTGGGATATATGCTTAATTTTAAAGGGTTGAAGCACACGCACACTATTGCCGAGGCGAAAAGTTATATTCGCGAGAATTGTGGGCAAAAACTTACGATTGAAGATATCGCGCACCACGTTTATTTAAGCAAATCCTACCTAAGTCGCATCTTTAAAGAGGAAACAGGCGACAGTTTGACAGCGTATATCAACAAAGTTCGTATTGAGAAAAGTATCGAACTGCTTGCGGACAAGTCTTTATCGCTGATTGATATTTCGGATATGGCGGGATTTGAAGAGCAAAGCTATTTTACAAAGGTTTTCAAAAGTGTTACCGGCGACACTCCCGCGAAGTATAGAAGTAAAGTGGTAAAATAAAATTCGATAAATATTAAATTAACATAGCGCAACCATTGAAGCGAGTGGAAATCTCCACGGTACCGCCTCTGTGAAAGTCAGCCCTTTGATTGCGCAAAAATTAAAAAATCCAAACTACGGATTTTAGGAGGATTATTTATGAAAAAGATTTTAGCAATACTGGTAGTTCTGGCAATGGTTCTGACATCTATGACGACCGTACTCGCCGGTGCGCCAAGCGGCGGTGGGAATTTAAGCGCACCCGGCGGAGGCGGCAATGTTAGTGCGCCGCACCCCGGAACAGGAACCGACAACGACGACGATGTCGTTACCAATTGGGACCTTATTAACCAAACGCTTGAATGGTATGAAGAGAACAGAACGGATTTATCCGACCTGCACGGCGACCCTAGTGTTATGTGGGAACTTGTCGCGCTTGCGACGATAGGTTATGCTTTTGATGACGGCAATTTTGACTTGCCTGAGTTGGGGGATTTGCCGAACGCGAGCGTGTTTGACGACGACGTTACGTATCTTTCGGTGTGGGCAAGGGAGATTATTGCTATGGCGGCGTTGGGATATGATTCGTGGAATTTTGACGGACGAAATTTTGCTGAAGAATTAGGCGAATTTATAAATGATACCGACAATATAGCAGAGATTGAAGATGCTTTGGTTGATTCGGACGTTGATTTTACATTTTCGGATATTTTACTTATACTTTATTCACAAAGAGCTTCAACTTGGGACGCGTGGAATTTTAATGATCATTTCGTACCCATTATTCTTGATTTACAAGAGGGCAACGGCGGATTTAATATAACAGGTTGGGGCGAAGATGTTGACTCTACCGCTATGGTTTTTTTGGCGTTTCAAATGGGATTTAGTCCTTCTATATGCCTAGAAGCAGCTTTTACGAAGATAGTGCAATATCTGCGTGACGCGCAGTTGGAATGCGGCGGATTTCCGTGGAATCCGAACCAACCGGAAGAATTCGGGCCAATTGAGGCGAATGCAAACTCAACAGGCGTAGTAATGCTTGCGTTGGCGGCAGCAGGTTTTGATATACTTGAAGATTGGCAGGTAGACGATGATGTTTACGCGACTCCGGTTCATTCGCTTATGAGTTTTATGATGGACGACGGTTCGTTCGGCGCGGATTGGGGAACAGGCATGGCTTCAAATGCTTTGGCGACGCGAGACGGATTTCTTGGATTAGTTTCTATTGGATTGGGAACCAGTGTTTTTTCGAATTTAGGCGTTGACAATCCGAGAACACCACCGACGGTTGAAATTCCGATTTATGACGACGAAAACGGTAACGGAAACGGCGGAAATGGCGGCGGAACAACTCCGCCCATTCGTACGGCAAGCATTATTGTTATAGACCATCAAAATCGCAGGCTTGCGGACAGATCGTTTAGTATCGCGGCAAACGAGACTGCGTACAGCTTGCTTAGACGAGCAGGTTTGGCTTTGCAAACCACCGGTTCTGACGACACTTTGTTTGTAACCTCGATTGCGGGACTTTGGAACGGCGCGCAAGGCCCGCAAAGCGGCTGGAAGTTCGCGATTCAAGCGCGCAACACCACGCAATGGACTGTTCCTAACGTTTCATCGGCGGCGGTAGAGCTTCGAGACGGCGACCTTTTGGTTTGGTATTTCGCGCTGCAACCGAATCAATTGCCAAACCTCGGCGGAAGCGGAACTTGGCCGGGCGGCGGTGGCGGCGGCTCCGGTAGTGGCGGAAACCAAGGCGGCGGAAACGTCTTTACACCTCCTCCGACAACTCCGGGACCGGGTACGCCGAGCGTAACCGAGCCGGACGGAAATTTTGTTGATGTAAATGAGAATGATTGGTTCTACTGGTATGTTGCTTATGCGTTTGACAACGGACTACTTAACGGAGTTTCCGCGACCGAGTTCGCGCCGAACGCGGCAAGCACTCGCGCGATGTTCGTGACGGTTTTATGGCGAATGACCGGTTCGCCGTCTGCGGGCGCGTCTGATTTTGTTGACGTCGCGTCGGGAACGTGGTATTCTACCGCTGTCGCTTGGGCGGCGGCAAATGATATTGTAAGCGGAGTTGGCGACGGATTGTTCGCGCCGACGGCGGAGATGACCCGCGAGCAAATGGCGACGTTACTTTATCGTTATCAGCAATTTAGCGGTCAAATTCCGCCTGATTTGGTAATGGGCAGAGAGTTTGCCGATTGGGATTATATCAGCGATTGGGCGAAATCTTCTGTAAACGTTTTGACGATTCAAGACATCTTGCGCGGCGATGAGGCGGGGAATTTCAACCCGCGCCGAGCTGTAACCCGCGCGGAAATCGCGGCGGTGTTGTATCGTTTTTTAAACTCATAAGTTTAGCGAAAATTTTATAAAAAAAAGAGCCGAAAGGCTCTTTTTTTTAATCTAATTTCAACACTGACATAAACGCCTCTTGCGGAACTTCGACCGAGCCGACTTGCCGCATACGTTTTTTACCCTCTTTCTGCTTCTCAAGCAGTTTTTTCTTCCGCGTAATATCTCCGCCGTAACATTTCGCCAAAACGTCTTTACGCATAGCCTTCACCGTTTCCCGGGCAATAATTTTCCCGCCCACCGCCGCCTGAATCGGAATTTCAAACATCTGCCGCGGTATGCTTTCTTTCAGTTTTTCGGCAATCTTGCGCCCGCGGTTATATGCCTTATCGGTATGAACGATAAACGAAAGCGCGTCAACAATGTCGCCGTTTAGCAGCATGTCGAGCTTAACAAGCTTCGACGGCTCGTAACCTTTGAATTCATAGTCGAACGACGCATAACCTCGAGTGCGGGATTTCAGCGCGTCGAAAAAGTCGTAGATGATCTCATTAAGCGGCAAATCATAGGTCAACGTCGCCCGCCCCTCGTCGATATAAGTCATATCCTTATAAGTTCCCCGCCGTTCTTGGCACAAGTCCATAATACTTCCCACATATTCGGTCGGCGTCATAATCGACGCCGCGACGATTGGCTCTGCCATACCTCTGATTTCCCCCGGCGGCGGCAAATTGGTAGGATTGTCGATAGAAAGTTCGGTTCCGTCAGTTTTTGTAATTTTGTAGACAACCGACGGCGCGGTTGTTACCAAATCGAGGTTATACTCGCGCTCTAACCGCTCTTGAATGATTTCCATATGAAGAAGTCCGAGGAATCCGCAACGGAATCCGAACCCAAGCGCGATTGACGTTTCCGGCTCGAACTTTAGCGCCGCGTCGTTTAGCTGCAACTTCGCCAATGCCTCACGCAAATCGTCATACCGCGCGCCGTCGGCAGGATAAATTCCGCAGAACACCATCGGATTTACCTCTTTGTAGCCCGGAAGCTGCTCGGTCGCGCCGTTTTGCGCGGTTGTAACCGTGTCACCGATTCGAACGTCGGAAATACTTTTGATACTCGCCGCGATATACCCAACTTCGCCGGCGGAGATGGATTTCGACGGCTCCACGCCGTTCGCTTGAAGATATCCAAGTTCCACGACCTCAAACTCGCCGCCCGTCGCCATCATGCGGATTTTATCGCCGAGTTTCAGCGTCCCCTCCATTACTCGAACGTAAACGATAACCCCTTTGTAAGCGTCATAATACGAATCGAACATCAACGCCCGAAGCGGCGCGGATTTATCGCCTTTCGGCGCGGGAATATCGGCGACGATTTTTTCCAAAACGTCTTCAATCCCGATTCCGACCTTTGCCGAAATAAGCGGCGCGGTGTCGGCGGGAATTCCGATGACATCTTCGATTTCCTGTTTTACAACGTCGGGTTGCGCGCTCGGCAGGTCGATTTTGTTGATTACCGGCACGATTTCAAGGTTATGTTCAAGCGCAAGATAAGTATTCGCAAGTGTTTGCGCCTCAATTCCCTGCGCGGCGTCAACCACCAAAATCGCGCCCTCACACGCCGCAAGCGAGCGAGAAACTTCGTAGTTAAAATCCACATGTCCCGGCGTGTCGATAAGGTTCAGCACGTAAACCTCGCCGTTCTTCGCGGTATACTCAAGCTTCGCCGCACGCGCCTTAATAGTAATCCCGCGCTCGCGCTCGAGATCCATGTTATCCATAATTTGATTCTGCATATCCCGCGCGGCAACATCACCGGTAAGTTCGACAAGCCTGTCGGCAAGGGTTGACTTCCCATGATCGATGTGCGCGATGATTGAAAAATTTCGTATGTTTTCTTGTTTGTATGGCATAAATACGCTCCTGTAAAAATTTTGTATGAAATATATTGACTTCAAACCAACAACGTGATATAATATAAATATAAAGAGGCAAGACCAAAATGGTTAGCCCGAAATAGCAGAAAAAATAACCGCTACAATTTGGGTGTTGGGGCGGTTATTTTCTTATAATCAAAACGAGTAATAAAATTATCGTTAAATAGAGTATGTACTCTCCCATAAGAACCACCTCCTTCTCCTCGCCGCACGCCCTTGTTGCTCGTTTCGCCGCAAAAACAGCGACAAAAGCTCACACTATGGGCGGCGACTCGTCTTTCCCAAAAAATTTCGAGCAACGGCTCTCATTTTTCAGGAACCCTATTAAGAAGTTCAAACGGTGGACTAACCATCCCTACCTTGCCTTAAAAATTATTCTACCACAAACTCCACAAAAAAACAATTGCTTTTTTAAATCTTCTATGATAAAATTGACGTGTTCAATGGTAAAATAGGGAAAATCCTTAAAATAACGCCGAGGAGGAATACATATGCCCGATGTAAAAACTTTTAGCGGAACACCCGAGCAGCAATCGAAACTTATGGAAATTATCGAAAAGCAAAAGAACGTGCGAGGTTCGTTGATTGCCGTACTTCATGAGGCGCAGCAAATTTACGGATACTTGCCTATTGAAGTGCAAGAGATGATTTCAAAAGGATTAAACGTTCCGATGACCGAAATTTACGGCGTTGTTACGTTTTATACCCAGTTTTCGCTTGAACCGAAAGGAAAATATAATGTCGCGATATGTATGGGAACCGCCTGCTACGTCAAAGGCGCGGGAAAAATCCTGGACGAGTTCAAAAAAGAATTGGACATCGACGTTGACGGAGTGACCGACGACGGCAAATTTTCAATTGAAGCGACTCGTTGTATCGGCGCGTGCGGACTTGCGCCTGTTTTGACGGTCGGCGACGATGTTTACGGACGGATTGACGAGCATAATGTTCCGGCAGAGGTCGCGAAGATTTTGAAAAACTACAAGGAGGTATAAAGCCATGAAAAGTTTAGCTGAATTACAAGTAATTCGCGACAAACACGCCGGTTTGGTAAGTTTGCGAATTGACGAAAATGACCAGTTACACGGAAAATGCGATTCTACCTCCATCGCGCGCAAGCATATATTGGTTTGCGGCGGAACGGGTTGCGTTGCTTCCGGTTGTAAGAAAATTGTTGACGAATTGCACAAGCAATTGAAGTCGCATAAGTTGGACAAGGAAATTGACGTTGTAGTCGTTGGTTGTTTCGGACTTTGCGCGGTCGGCCCCATTATGATCGTGTATCCCGAAGGTTCATTCTACAGCCTTGTCGAGCCGGAATATATTCAAGAAATCGTTGAGGAACACCTTGTTAAGGGGCATCCTGTAAAAAAATATCTATACGACGAATCGATTAAGGGGGATGTTGACATCCCCCTTAACGAGACGCCTTTTTATAAGAAGCAACTACGTGTCGCGCTTCGGAATTGCGGACTTATCGACCCCGAATGTATCGAGGAGTACATAGCGTTCGACGGTTACGCCGCGCTTGGAAAAGCGGTAACCGAAATGAAACCGCAAGACGTTATCGATATAATCAAAGATTCAGGCCTACGCGGTCGCGGCGGCGCAGGATTTTCAACAGGAACCAAGTGGCAATTCGCCGCGAACGTTGAAAGCGACCAAAAATACGTGCTTTGTAACGCCGACGAAGGCGATCCCGGCGCGTTTATGGACAGAAGTATCCTCGAGGGCGACCCGCATACCATCATCGAGGCAATGGCTCTCGCCGGTTACGCGGTCGGCGCGAATCAAGGCTACGTCTACATCCGCGCGGAGTATCCAATCGCGGTCGAACGCCTGCAAATCGCGATTGATCAGGCTTTAGAATTCGGACTTTTGGGAAATAATATTTTCGACAGCGGATTTGACTTTCATTTGGAAGTCCGCCTTGGCGCGGGCGCGTTTGTGTGCGGCGAAGAAACCGCGCTTATCACTTCAATCGAAGGAAAACGCGGCGAACCTCGTTCTCGTCCGCCATTCCCTGCGGTTCGAGGCCTGTTCGGTAAACCTACTATACTAAATAACGTTGAAACCTACGCGAATATTCCGGTTATCATCAACAAAGGCGCGGAATGGTTCAAAACCATCGGAACCGACGGAAGCCGTGGCACAAAAGTGTTCGCGCTTGGCGGAAAAATCAAAAATATCGGACTTGTTGAAGTCCCTATGGGAATTACGCTACGCGAAATCGTTGAAGAAATCGGCGGAAATGTCGCGCCCGGCAAAACGTTCAAAGCGGCGCAAACAGGCGGCCCGTCCGGCGGATGTATTCCGACAGAGCTTGCAGATACGCCCATTGACTTTGAATCTCTGATTGAAATCGGCTCTATGATGGGCTCGGGCGGATTGATTGTTATGGATGACGATTCTTGTATGGTTGACATCGCGAAATTCTTCCTTGAATTCACCGTGGACGAGTCGTGCGGCAAATGTGTGCCCTGCCGAATCGGAACCAAGCGTATGCTTGAAATTTTGGACAAAATCACCGAGGGTAAAGGAACGCTTGAAGACATCGAAACGCTGAAAGTCCTTTCGGCAAACATTAAATCGACAAGTCTTTGCGGACTTGGACAAACCGCGCCGAACCCCGTGCTAAGCACGCTTCGTTACTTTGAAGACGAGTATTTGGCGCATGTTAACGATCATAAATGTCCGGCGGGCGTTTGTAAATCACTTTTAAAATATGTGATCGACGAAGATAAATGCGTCGGTTGCGGAATTTGTAAGCGCGGTTGCCCCACCAACGCGATTAAGGGCGAACCGAAAACGACGCATTATATCGATCAGGAACTATGTACCAAATGCGGAATATGTATTGATATGTGTCCGCCGAAGTTTGGCGCGATTAAGATTGTGTAATTGCGCCTGCGGCGCGGGCTTAAAACCTTATTAGGGTATGCCCTAGGGCATAATACCGTCAAGGGTGTTGTCGAACACCCTTAACAAACCCCGAAAAACTTTGACGGCAAAGTTTTATCAAACCGTCGCCTACTATGTCTGCGACCCACGCAAAAACCGCGTGGGTACCCCGCTGGACATGAGGGCGACAAAGTTTGGATAGCCGCGTTCGCGGAAAGATTAGCGAGATATATCACTGTACTCCACTCGAGCATGCGGCTTTTGCCGCCGTAGGCACTTAACTGAGAGGATATTGTTCGCAGTCCTCAATAAGCGGCGCGCTTTTAATAGCGCCATAGCGCGTTTGCGCCGCATGTTTTGATAAAACTTTTCGAAAAGTTTTTCGGGGCTTGACAAGGGCTTCGACAAGCCCTTGTCGTCCTGCGCTGACAAGCGCAAATGCTACAGAGCCTTGCTCTGAAAAAGTTTGAGGCACTCGCCTCACAAGAAAGGAGTCATTCAAATGCCTAAAACGATTAATCTTACAATAAACGGAATCGCAGTTTCTGTGCCGGAGGGAAGCACAATTCTTCAAGCCGCCCGCGAGGCGAACGTTGATATTCCGACGCTTTGTTACCTTAAAGGTGTCAACGCGCCCGGCTCGTGCCGTCTTTGTTTGGCGGAAGTGAAAGGTATGCGGACTTTGGTCGCGGCTTGCCTTTATCCTGCGGCAGAAGGCATGGAAGTTCTTACAAACACCACCGAAGTGCGTGAGGCGAGACGGATTAATGTTGAATTAATCTTGTCAAACCACGACCGCGAATGCCTAACTTGCGTGCGTAACGGAAGTTGCGAGCTTCAAAAGCTTTGCGACGATTTGGGGATACAGGATATTCGCTTCAAAGGCGAAGATCCTACGCTTCCGCTTGATGAAAAATCAGTCGCTATTTGGCGAAACCCGAACAAGTGCATACTTTGCCGCCGCTGCGTAAGCGTTTGTAAAAACGTTCAAACCGTTTCGGCAATCGACACCGTGAATCGCGGATTCGCGACAAAAATCGGAACGACATTCGATAAATCTATCGCCGACGTTAACTGCGTAAACTGCGGGCAATGTATTACGGCGTGCCCCGTTGCGGCGTTGCGCGGCGCAAATATGCTGACAGAGGTTCAAGACGCGATAAACGATCCTGACAAGCACGTTGTTGTGCAAGTCGCGCCGTCGGTCAGGGTTTCAATTGGCGAACTTTTTGGTATGCCGATTGGAACGCGTGTAACCGGCAAACTTGCGGCGGCGTTGCGCCGCTGTGGATTCGACGGCGTGTTCGACACGGATACGGGCGCGGATTTCACCATTATGGAAGAGGGAACCGAGCTTATTCACCGTTTGCAAAACGACGGAAAGTTGCCGCAAATCACATCATGCTCTCCGGGATGGGTAAAATTCTGCGAGCATAATTATCCCGAACTTTTGGATAACTTATCCACCGCGAAATCGCCGATGTCAATGTTCGGCGCGCTATTGAAATCATACTACGCGAAGCAAAAACGCATTGATCCGGCAAAGATATACGTCGTGGCGATTATGCCGTGTACGGCGAAGAAATTCGAAGCGTCGCGCGAAGAACTGAGCGGCGCGGGATATTCTGACGTTGACGCGGTGTTAACCGTTCGCGCGGCGGCAAGATTAATCAAAAGCGCCGGCGTTCGGTTCGATAGAATGCCTGACGAAGAGTTTGATACTCCATTTGGAATCGGAACCGGCGCAGGCGCCATTTTCGGCGCAACCGGCGGCGTTATGGAAGCGGCATTGCGTACAGTTTCGGAAGTTTTGGAGAACAAACCGCTTGATAAAATTGATTTCGACGCGGTTCGCGGCACAAGCGGCATTAAAGAAGCTGAAATTACAATCGCCGGCAAACCGCTTAAAGTCGCCGCCGTGAACGGACTTGGAAACGCGCGAAAAATGCTTGATAAGGTTATTTCCGGCGAGGCGAAATATGACTTTATCGAAATCATGGCTTGCGAAGGCGGCTGCGTAACCGGCGGCGGCCAACCTATTGTGGACGCGAAAACCCAAATGGATATTGATGTTAAAAAGGTTCGCGCGGGCGGACTTTATGATGAGGACAAATCGCTAAAAGTACGCAAAGCGCATGAAAACCCGATTGTTAAAAAGGTTTATGAGGAATTTTTGGGCGAACCGTGCGGACATAAGTCGCACAAACTGCTTCACACACATTTTACCAAGAGATAAACTGTTCAGCTACACCACGGCGCCCAAAAGGGCGCCGTTTTTGTTGGAAATGCACAAATTTTTTCGTAATTTATGTGAAACATCTACAAAAATAACCATTGTATTTTTCGGATAAAGGTGATAAAATATACATGTACGATACACGAGTGTGTCGGACTACAGAGAACTGTTAGCAGTTCTTTTTACCACAACTGGTAAACTTTTTTCATTTCCCTCCGTTTATTTTATTAAACGGACATAGGCTAAATGTCTTCGACATTTAGCCATTTTTTTATTGATTTGCAATTTAGGTTGATTAATGATATAATTTTAGGCGAGAATTTTTTGAAATATTGCGATTGGTTCACATAATTTGAGCAGCAGGTTCACATAAAAAATTTCAATTACATTCGAACGATATTATGTAAACTTTTTTTGGTTTTAAGGGGTGAATTTTTATGCAAGTTATAAATACTGTGGCGGCATTTTTGGTGCTTATTGCGATTGGCTGGTTCGTCGCGAAACGAAAATGGGTAAACGACGACTTTGCGAAAGGTGTCGCAAAAGTGCTGTTTAACATTATGCTTCCAAGTTTGATCATTATTTCAATGCAATACGAATTCACGCCCGAAATTTTGGTGACAAGCGGCGCTCTGATTTTAGTCGCGTTCGCGGTTGTACTTGTCGGGCTTTTAATCGGTTGGCTTTTCAGCGTCATCACCGGAGTGAAAACTTATCTAAAGCGAATAATCACATCGGTTATGGGATTTTCGAACTTCAGTTTCATGGGCTATCCCGTCGCGTATGCGGTATACGGCGCGGAAGGCTTATTTTACGCGGTAATCTTCAGTTTGCCGTTTTTCGTACTGGCACAGTCGGTCGGAAATATCATTTTAAACGAAAAAGGGAAATTCGGCTTGAAAAAGCTGCTTAACCCGCCGATAATCGCGGTTTTGACAGGATTTGCGCTGTTTGTGCTTTCAATTGAACTACCGAGCGGGATTTACATTACGCTTGAGCTTGTAGGACGGTCAACCGTGCCGCTTGCTATGCTTTTAGCAGGACTTTTGTTGGCGGGCGCGCCGCTTAAAGCGATGTTTGGCGAATGGCGATACTTCGCGGTGTCGGCGCTTAGGCTGGTTCTCTATCCACTCCTACTGTTCGTAGTGCTGAGATTGCTGGGATTTGAAGGAATGATGCTCGGCGTTCCGGTTATAATCACCATGATGCCCGCGGCGGTTAAAATAATCGTAAGCGCGGCAAACTTTGACGGCGACGCAGTCGCCGCGGCGCAGATAATCATGGTAAGTACAATTCTGTCTGTTATCACCGTGCCGCTTATGGTTTGGTTTTTGCTGTAATTTCAACTTAGTATACCACCTGAGTAAAAACTGAAAATTTGAACAAAAAAACGTTGACAGTACCGTGTAAATATGTTATATTTACATAGTATACTAGGCATCCTAGTTTGTCAGCGTTTTTCGTATTTCAAGGAGGGATTTTGTTGCGTCCGAAACCTTTATATAGTCAAATTGTGAAGTTTGTGAAGGAAAAAATTCATTCCGGCGCATGGGCGGCGGGCGATAAAATTCCATCCGAGAAAGAACTTGCCGAGATGTTTAACGTTAGCTCGATTACCTCAAAGCGCGCGCTTCGCGAACTTCAGGTTATGAAACTGATAGACAGCAAAAAGGGCGTCGGAAGCTTTGTCGCGGAAACGCCGCGCGACGTTCGTGATAACAAAACCAATTTGGTTGTTTCGCTGGTTATGCCTAGAGGAACGACAGGTGTTGAAGTCGTGGATATGATTTCGGGCGCGTCGGATTTTTTGCAGTCGAAAGACTGCTTCCTCTCGTTACATATAGTTTCCTGTAACGCCGAAGCGGAACGTGAAACCTTGTTAGATTTGGCGCGGAAGCGAACCGGAGGAATTATACTCGCGCCGTACATGTCATCGGCAAATTCCGCCGTCGTCGCGACGATAAAAATGAACGGAACGCCTGTGGTAACGGTCGGGCAAAGCTATGAAGGAATTCCTGTTTCAAGCGTTGTGTCTGACAATTTCGGCGGCGGTTTTATATCCACCGAACATTTAATCAAAAATGGGCATAAAAACATCGCGTTCCTCTCGAATGTTCCAATCGCCGACTCTTCCTCCGCTCGCGAGCGGTATTTGGGGTTCAGCGCGGCGTTACAAAAATACGGAATCAAAAATGAGTTTGAAAACAATCTGCTCGACACTCTTTGCGAAGAGCAGTGGGCGAGCGAAATCAAGAGTATTAAAGACCACGAAAAGCAGTCTGATTTTTATATTAAATTTTTGAAGAAACTGAAAGCGAAAAATGTCACCGCGCTGGTTTGCAGCTGTGACTTTTTCGCTTATTTGCTTATTTATTTGTGCAAAAAAATCGGATACAGCGTTCCGGGTGATTTTTCGGTTACCGGATTCGACAAAATGGACATACCTTACGAGGTCGCAATGCCCGTTACGACGATTGAGCAGGATTTTTATTCGTTAGGTTATAAATCGGCTGAAGAAGTTTGGAACATCATAAATACCGACGCGGCAAGCCGTATAATCGCCGTTCCTGTACGGTTTATCGATGGCGAAACCGTGAAAGATTTGACGTGTAACGAAGAAAAGTTGCGAAAATTAAGTTAAATATCAATTTTACATATTGAAGGAGCGTTAAAATGACATCAAGAGAGCGAATCATCAAAACCGTATTAAACGAGAAAACCGACCGAGTGCCGTTTATATTTCCCTTCGGGCCGTGGATCGAAACCGTGGAACTTTGGCGGACGCAGGGGCTCGGAGTGAACGAGGATTATACAGCGAAAACAGGTTGCGACGCCGGATTTTTGCCGGTTCCCGCAAATTGGGTAAACCTTGGATACTGCCCGGCGTTTGAGGAGGGAACCATTAGCGATGACGGGGAAAAACGGGTGTTTTTGAATTATCAGGGAATCGTTACCGAAGTAAAACACGGCAACGTTAGCATACCGAACTTTTTGGAATATCCGGTGAAAACGCCGGACGATTGGAAGCGGCTGAAAGAAGAACGTTTGCAACCTAAACTTGAAGAGCGAATCACCGTTGACATTGACGAACTCAAGGCTTGGGCGGCTGCACACGATGGACCAATTCAGTTGGGCAACTTTCCTTATGGGCTTTTCGGGACGGCGCGGGACTTGATTGGCGTTGAGGAGCTGCTTATGTGGTTCTATGATTATCCCGAAGTTATCGCGGATATCATGGATACGCTGACCGATTTGTGGCTTACAATTTACAAAGAAGTGGCGAAGCACATACAAATTGATTGCATACATATTTGGGAAGACATGTCGGGCAAGCAGGGGCCGCTTATCTCGCCGGCGATGATGTACGAGTTTATGGTTCCGAATTATAAGCGAATTCGGCAGTTTTGCGACGAAAATAATATTCCGATCCTCTCGCTTGACACCGACGGAGATTGCGATTTACTGTTCGATCCGCTTATCGAGGGCGGAATAAACTTGATTTATCCCTTCGAGGTTGCGGCGGGTTCTGACGTTGTGGAGATTAAGAAACGATATCCGACGCAGTTTTGCGCGATGGGCGGAATTGATAAGATGGAAATCGCTAAGGGCGAATATGCTATCGACAAAGAGATTGAGCGAATTATGCCAGCGATTGAGGGCGGCGGATATATTCCGGCGTTTGATCATCTGATTCATCCCGAAGTTTCATATGATGATTTTTTGTATTTTGCGAAGAAGTTACGCAAGGCTTGCGGGATTGAGTAGTTTGCGCCTTGCGGGCGGGGGCTGTCTTGCGCTGACAAGCGCATATGTGCGGCTGCTGCCGCAGGTTTTTAGGGCTTTGCCCTAAAAACCCCTTTGCCGCTGAGGCGGCAGACTTTGCGCTCGTCAGCGCAGGACGACAAGGGTGTGTTGACACCCTTGTCAAGCCCCAAAAAACTTTTGACGGCAAAAGATGATGAAACTCCTCGCCAAAACCGCTTCGGAGGTCTAAATCTCTAAGCAGTAAACTGCTAAGAGCTTTATGCCAAACCGTCGCCACTATGCCGCCGACCCACTAGCGGTCAACTGCAACCAATCACACTTCGCCACGAAACGTCTCGTGTTCTTGGGCAGTTTTCACAGGGGTGGCATTAGCCGAATCCCAAATACAGATTTGGATGCCACTCCCAAACCGCGTGTGTGCCCGTCTGGCATGAGGGCGACAAGAGTTAGCGAACCGCATTCGCGGAAAGACTAGTGTGTGCGAACGCTGCTCTCTGTCGAGAGCGACCCGCGCCTAAAAGCGCGAGATGTTGTTTTGACAGGGGCGAGTTGTTTGCACTCACTTCCGCGCCATGTGCGCTCGGTTTTTGAGCGTGTGAGTCCGCAAGGCGCTTTTGATCAAACTTTTGGCGCGCAAAAGTTTGCTGGATTGGCAAGGACTGGTCCTTGCCGCGCCGCGCGCGACCGCGCAAAATGCTCCAGAGCCTCGCTCTGAAAGAAAGGACAAATTCTATGACCAAATACATACAACTAAAACGCTCAAACGATGATAAAACAGTAAAATTAAACGATATCCCATTTTCGTTTAGCTATAAAAGCGACGGATTGAACGCGAAGAATTTTGAAATCGGCGAATATTACACCGTTGACGGCGATGAGCCTGTTTCGTTCGGATATTTCACCGGAATGGTGACCACTAAACAAGCGATGAGCGACTGGTGGGGACCTGACGAGCTGAACGCCAACTATTCTCCGCGAATTTTCATTGGTGATACGTTGGGATACCTGCAAATTGTATATCGAAATCAAACATGCGAGTATATTCCGCTGATTTTCGGGCTAAACATTTGGAATTACGAAGTTTATTACGAGCAAAAGGAGCACGAGCGCGGGAATTATCAAACTTTTTTCGCGCCGCATAAGGAACCGTTTGTGTCAGATATGAACGCGAAAAAATTGCTGGACGACGCGCGACTGTTGAACGAAATGGATGAGGAAACCGATAAAGGTTCGAAGTTTATCATGGCGGTGAAGCTTGCGGACGAAGCTGTTGAGGGGATAAAAATTGTATCTTCCTCTGCTAAGGCAAACGACGCGTTTATTACCGCGGCGACGTTTTTGAAGTCGGGCGAGGCCGCGCCGAATGTTGAAAAAATTATCGAACCGGAGATTTTCTTAAATAAAAGGTATGAACCCGCGTTGGAGTTGCTTGCGCGGCGGCTGTATCAGTTCAGGGACGAGATTCCCGCGCGATTGGAGCGCGTTTTACCGGACAATTACGCCGGACCGGACGTTCGGTTCTTCGGCAACAACGTCGCGGATATTTTGACCAACGTTTACGCGGCAAACCTTGACGATATTGCGAAGAAAAAGATTGACGCGAACGGAATGCCGGTTACATCGTCGGAGGGTTCGCCGAACTTCGGATGTTACGTCGGATTCGGGACGTTTCGCGACAACGTCGGCGCGTATTCGAAGGATATTTGGAGCCGCGATGTCGGGCGAACTTTGATGGAGTTGAACCGCGCGGGCTGCACCGAACGAATCAAAGAAGCCGCCGAAAGCTTGAACGGATATTTGTATGATTTATCGCCGCTGAACGGTAAGCCGAATTGGAAGCGGATTGCGAACGCGGGCGAGAAAAGCGAGCAATGCGCCATAAACGCAGGCGGCAAGGAGAATGACGGACACGGCGCGATCATGCTGTCTATGTACGCCGCGTATCGGGGCGGAGCGCTTGATATCGCTTGGTTGAAGGAACATGAAAAGGAAATCACCGACGCGGCGGCGTTTATTTTCTGGCAGATTGAAAATCCGACCGAGTCGAATTTTGATAAAGTTTTGCATTCCGAAAGCGAGGCGTCGATTCAGAAGTACGGTTTTCGTGATTTGTACTCGAATACCTTCGCGTACTACGGTTTGAAAGCGTACGAAAACATCGCTCGCGACTGCGGGTTTGACAAATTGCGGGAAAGATGCGAAAAGCATGCAAAAACGCTGACGGACGGAATGTTGGAGGTTTTCGTTTTCGATCATCCGAAGTTCGGGAAGATATTTAACGACAATACATACGACGTTTGGACGTATGACTACAAGCGATTTGCGTTGTTATTCTTAGTGCCTGATTTGTATGGGTTCGAGGCGAACGAGTGCCCGTTTTTCGATATAATCAAAAATACATACGATTCTATGAAAGAAAGCGGCATTGACCCGTACAGCGGGCGGCAAATGGGATACGCGCAAGGTTGGATTAACGAGATTTGCGCGCTTATGGACGATGTTGAGATGTTTAGCAAGTGCATTGAGGCGACGGCATTTTGCTGCTATAACCAATACGAGTTTCACTACATGATTCCCGAGGGCGTGGTGAAGCATTTTTCGAATAAATATTGGTTCCGCCAGTCGGATTTAGGCAATTCCATTCAGCAGGGCGAGATTATGAAGTCGTTGAATTTGATTATCGGGATTGACACAATTACCGATAAGGTGAATTTTATCCCAAGGTTGACAAATGATGTTGACGGCGTTGAGGTTAAAGGGTTTAAGGGAATTGATATGCGCTACGTTCGCTCAAACGACGGATATGAGTTTACTTTCAAGTCGAACGAGCCGATTCATGTCGGAAAAGTGCGGTTAGGACCGTTTGTTAAAGGGTTTGCGGCGCCAAATGAGGTTGGCGGGTATAAAACTTGCGTAAAAGAAATTTTTGGAAACGTGTATCTGGATATCTTAATTGATAAGGAACTCGGCGAGTTTGAATTAAATATTTAATTAAATTCATATAAAGCAACACATTTTAGGAGGGTAAAAAATGAAAAAGTTTAGCAAAATTACATCTTTATTGGTAGTATTCACAATGGTGGCAACGTTGTTTGTGTTAATTCCGCTGCAACCTGCGACGGCGAATCCGACGAGTCCGTCTGCGCCGCCGATTGAGCGGGCGTGGCATGGTTGGGCGCGCTCGCAAAGAGGCGTCGGACCGTTCAGAACGTCTCCTACCGCGACGGCGGCAGAGTCGGTTGCAAACGCAACAACTGCAAATAACGACCAAGGTCCGTATGGTTTGCACGATTCGGGCGGTGGCGGCGGCGTTAATGTTACAAGTTTCCAGCTTGGAACTAACAATTTAAGCGCTACCGGCGATTATCGAGAAGCGTGGGTAATGTTTGAGTTAACCGAAGAGCAGGTAGATACAATTAAATCGTTAAACCCTTTAAGCACCGATATAGACGAGCAGGTTCTGTTCGGATTTACTCCTATTGAAATTTCGACAGGCGGCACACCTGCTTGGCCGTTGTATTGGAATATTTATTTGGTTCCGGCGGAGATAACACACGGTTTTCTAACTTATGATGATGTAGAAAACACTTATTCGTACCCGGGCGGCGTTAATTATATCACAATGTTCCAACGAATGGCTACAGCGAGAGACTTTTTAAGATTTATTAATCCTGACTTGCCGCAAGCCGAGCTTACTTCGTCATCTAATATACGCCCGCCCGCGGCAAGAGCCGGCGTGACGAACGCCGCAGGACTTTCCGGCGTAGTATTCTTTAATATTACCGCGGCTCTTCAAGCTTATCTTGAAGATTTCGCGGCAGGCGAAGTGTATGACGATCTTTTTAACGATGGCATAGTCAGAGTTATGATGTCAATATCTTGTTTAGACAATAACGGAATCCTTGCAAGCGCTTCGGTTGCGCCGACCATGAGATTATATGTTCCGACCGAACTTCCGGACACGTTTGAGTTTACTGTTAACGCAAACAATCCCGCGGACACGGTTGCGATTGAAATAGTCGGCACAAGAGCAGGCTATACCATCAACGTAACATTTGAATCAAACGGAAATTCGGAAACAATCAGCGGTCTTGCCGCTTCCTCTGCTATTACACTATTTCCTACTCTTAATGTTCCGTTTGTCGTAGATAACGACAGCAGTTTTAATGTTATAATAGAAGTGTTTAACAACGAAGAAGATTTAGAGGCTTCGTTTGATTACTTTGATGAAGAGGGCGGCTTGCTTACCCTCAATACATTCAGAGTTAATTTTGACAGCCGCGGCGGAAATTTAGTTCCACGAATCAGAGGGGTCGCAGCAAATGCAATCATCACAGAGCCGAATGAACCTATTCGCGAGTACAACGAGTTTATCGGTTGGTTTAGAGATAGAAACCTTATGCAAGAGTGGAATTTCGATACTGATTACGTGTCGGATTACGCCAATTCAACAACCGGAATTTTGACGCTGTACGCCGGGTGGTTATTCGACGGCGCGAATCCGGCATTATCGAGAGTTATAACTCAACCGTCATTAATGCAAATGGTTCGAAGTGACGGCGGAATTTACGCTATTCCGGATCGAAACGATTTCGTTATTCTTGGAAACGCGAACACCATTATGGGGCCGGCAGTAGGAACCGGTGTACAAATCGGTCCCGGTGGAGGTTCTCCGGCGGCGCGGCGCGACGTTGTGTTCAGATATGATTTATCGCCTGAAGATATCACGAATATTCTGTCTGTCGATGGCTCTACCGACGAGAGAAGTGTAACTTTTACAGTTACATTAAACGGTATTGAGAATGCAAGCGGACCGGAGCCGGCATTTACGGCGTTTTTGATTCCTGCGGACAAAGTTTATGACATACACTTAAATCATCCTCAAAGATGGCCGGCTATGGGAGTTACTAATCCGTTTGCCGCCCAAATTCCGGGTATTATTGCTCCTTTGAATCAAAATGTTGGGTTAAGCGCGTTTGATATGCTAATTAACGAAATGTCTGCCGCCGAATTTTTAAGATATGCTCCGCAAGTTACGGTTTCTTACCCGCGAAGCGGTCCTTTCCCGATGGAATTAAGCTTCGACTTTACCAATATATTACAAGCATACTTCGATGACCCTGCAAACGCTGGCGTTACCAACTTCGCTTTTGTTTTAACGAACATAACAACCGTTAACACGTTGGCATTCATTCACGGAACAGACCAAGACACGCGCCCGAAATTATTTATACCCGCTGAGCAAACTGAGGGATTGGGACTGCCAAGAATTCAAGCTTTCGATCAAGCAAACGCACCGCTTACTATGGATAATATCAAAGACGCGACCGTTATAAATATACGAGGATTCGGATCGAGGAATATTCCGGGCGGCGACCCGGAAAACGTTACACCAATTCTCGCATTCTATGACGGAAACAACCGAATGATAGATTATCTGATCGTTCCGGCGGCGAATATTGAGTTGTATGCTACGCAAACGTTTATAAGTTTCGCGGGCGGAGTCGGCGCGTTTACTGATGTTGCGGCTGCATCATCGGTAAGAGTAATGTTCCTTGAAGGTTTTAATACTCTTCGTCCACTTGCAAGAGTACTGGCCGTAGAATGACGGGTATCTACCCCAGAGCAAGCTCTGGACCCGCGTGCCTTATGGCACGCATTCCGCGGTAAACCGCGGGGTATTTACCCGGCTGTCGTCGCAAAAATGTCATTTGCTGAGCCGTCGAAAACTGGCTGTGGCATCAAAATTTTAATTTTGCTAATGCCACGTCCTTGAGGACTTCCCAAGAGTTCAAGGTGCTTTTTGCCGCTGAACGATTGGGTGAAGTCTACCGTGTTTTCGCAAACGGCTCGTACTTGAGGATTGCCCAAGAACACGAGTTGTTTGCTGACGAAGTGTGATTGGTCGCAATCTACCGGCAAGCAAGCATTTTTGCTTTCTCGAATAAATAAGGAGGAGTTTGAATGAGTATCAGAATGAAACCGTTATGCTTACTACTGGCATTTACTATGGCGCTTTCCATTTTGCCGATTTTTGGCGCAACGCCGGCAATGGCAGGGACAACGGTGGAATATGTCAATGTCAGAACGATTGTAAGCGTTGACTTTGGAGGAACACAAGGCAATCCGACAGTTTCGGGCGACAACACGCCAAGCGGAACGCAAGTCGTTCTTGACGGAAGGATAACGAACGGCGCGTTCGCGGGCGGCGGTGGCGGAAATCGCCATAGATTATTCTTTTTAACATTTGATTTAGCGAATTATATGAATATTTTAGACGAGTTGGATTCGCTTACCATTGGAATGCACGCTGATCTTGGTGGCGGCGGAAACGCTAACAGTAATTTTAACGTGTATCTTCTTACATCCGATCTTACCATGAGAATTACGCAAAGCGATATACCAACCTACGGCGCGGCAAGAAATTTAGGTTTAATCACTTACCGCTCTAATTTGGTGTGGCAGCAAACAGGCGTTCCGCCCGCCTCTCCGATGAATTCGCCTAATATATTGCCTCACGTGCTTGAATATTTTGCGAATAATCCGGGGCAAACCATTGTTGGACTTAAATTTTTCGGAACGTCAGACGTAACGGTTTTCGTGCCTAACACGAATCTCACATATGGCGCTAACGGACGACCGCTTAGGCCTCACCTTGAAGTTTCATACGCGCCGGAGTTGGTTCCAATTGCTAACGTCGGCGAGGAACTTGAACAGCTTTTCCCTCGCGCGATTTATACCGACACTTTCAATTTAGGGCTAGCAACGACCTGGCCGGGATTCGGCGGCACGATTTCGTGGCAAAGTTCTCGTCCTGACGTGATTAACAACAGCGGCGTTCTTGTTAACCGCCCGGGATTTCATGGAAGTAGCACGCTGGTTCAGTTCGAAGCGACCGTTACTTTAAACAATATCACCCGCGTTTTCACCTATGAAACAATGGTGTTGCGTCAAGGAAGTTTTCCGGGAACCGAAACCGCTGTGGTAAACAACTCGATGGATATATCGTTTAATATATCCTCAAACGTCTCAGGCGTAACGGGATACGTTCTCAGAGTTCCGAATTCATACCTTGTGCCGGGCGATTACTATACTTTACATTCGGCAAACGGAACCCTGATATCAAGATTTATAGCAAATATGAACGAAACCACTACTCAAATCGACGTCTCGAATTTTGTAAGCGGAAATTCCGCAAATTTCGCGCTTGCGGCGACAGGAAACGGACGTTTAAGAGACAGCGATGATTTATTTATTCTCGACGGCGTTGACGACGATATACGACAGGCTATGAACGCGCTTGCAATGTTAGATCTCGGCGATACAAGCGCGGTAATCCGCAATATGACATTGCCTCCTTCAATCAACGGCGTCACTATACGTTGGCAATCTTCAAATCAAGAGTTTTTGGGAAACAACGGCCGTGTTGACCGGCCGTTTGCAGGCGAAGGCGACGCACACGTTGCGTTGGCGGCTATTGCGACTGTCGGCGGATATACGTTTAGCCGGGTTTTTTCGGTAACCATCTTACGACAAGATGGCGGCGCGGGTTTCCGCGAGCTTCGAGACCCGCAACATATAACCGACGAAGCGTTTTTCGGAGTTTGGAACCCTAACTTAAACAACGGACTCGGCGGGTGGGTTCCGCAGCAGGTTTTTAGGGCAAGCATGAATAACTGGGCAGGCGGCTGGGTGACTTATAATCATCCTGTGCTAAGATACGACTTGCTCCCGGACCTCAGATATGTTATGCTCGCGGCACAGCGTGGAGATTACGACGAGGCGAGAGCGCAACTCTTGGTTTACTACCGAAACCGTGATTTAGGGCGAACGTATGAAGTTCCTATGCGTCCGAATTTCTTTGCCGCCGAAATGATGGCGGAAGACATATTCGGTTGGTGGCAATTAGACATTCCCGTCGCAATGACTCACATCGGACCGGAATGGCGGTGGCACACTATCGATATCGACCTTACGCCGTTAGGATATTCGGTTCCCAGATCGTTTTTCCTAATGGACAGCGACATGGACGGCTCCGCGATTGAAATAAAAAGCCGCAGATGGGGCAACGGGCAATATGGAGCGGAAATGCTTATTATGGTGGACGGAGTACAAAGAACTTTCCCTGTTCACGCTGACATGTTCATAAGCGCGGGCGCAAATTCTGACGTAAACTTTGGTAATGAGGAAATATTGCTCGTGCGCGAAGCTTTGGGCGAGCCGCAGATACATACAGATGTACATGGCAGAACGTCTATCATCCCTACTCCTTTCGGAGATGACACCGCGCGAACTTATTTGCACTTTAACCTTCCCGACATGGGGCGAATTACGTCAATGCAACTGAGGTTTTACGCACGATCTGACGTTGATCGAGATAAAAAGATGTTCGTTTTCTTCCCGAGGAGTCAGCAGGTTCTTGACACCGTTTTTAACGAGCATGCGTTCACGTGGGACGGACATTTTCCGATGATTTTCAACTATAAACTAACCGGATACATATGGCATGCCGGAATATCAAGTTTGTGGAACCTGGAAGCCGAGTGGCTGAATGTTGGCCCTCGTTTGCAACCTATTCAATGGATGTTAGAGCGATATCTTCGAACCGAAGAGGAAATATTCGGCTTTAAAGCATTAGAATATGTGATAGAAATGTATACTCAGCAATCCGACGTAGGATTTCCGCGCCGCCTCGACGCCGGTTGGCGTGTCGCGAACTTAAACAGCCTGCTTTTCGGAATGTTGGACAGCAGTCTTATGACGCCGGAAATTCTTACCGCACTCTTGAAGTATATTCACGAGCATGTGCGAGTCGGCGGATTGCAAGCCGTCAGCGTCGGCGGCGCGTTTAACCAGGTTTTGGCGCAGCTTTACGGTTCGTTCCACGCAATGGGATGGCATCCTGAAATACGAATTGACGGCGAGTGGGAACGGGCGAAAACATCACTTGTAAATTTGTTTGATATATATCTTAATCCCGACGGAAGTTATCCTGAATCTACTTCCGGTTACATCCTCGGCGTTTTAAGAGAAATGTTGGCAATACTTGAAATAATATCTATTCATGAGGAAGAGGATAATCACCATTACGCCGCTATGATTCGACATTTCCAAATGCTCGCGCGGTATTTCGTCGATATGACAATGCCCGCAAGGCAGATGCAGCCATGGGGAAGCGGCGGGCGGCATGATGGTATCACCGCGGTTTATCAACAGCTTTATCAGCGATTCCCGTTAGTTGATCCTTACGGATTTACCGCCTATTTGCAATCGAATGGCGAAAGAGGAACCAGGCCGTATTGGTACTCTGTTTTATATCCGTGGAAAGCCATTGCGTTTATGCGAAGCGGTTGGGGGCGTAATGATTACGGCGCGACTATAAACACAACGTTCGGCGGTTCTCACTCTCACCCCGATGATTTGGGGCTTGACGTGTGGGCATATGGCAGAGCTATGCTTGTTGAGGTTGGCGGAAGCGGATATGTTCAAGGTTCGCCCGTATCCCAAATTATGACCCAAACTTCTTCGCACAATACGATAGAAATCAATAACCGAAATCAATTACGACATCCCGGTAACATCAACTTTAATCAGCCGCAGAGAATGCTGCTTGCCACAAACAGAGTGTTCGACTTTCTTCACGCGGGTTCCGATAAAATTTGGCCAAGATATCAAGATCATGAAGACATTTGGCAAGCAGGGTTTGAAGCGCACAGAAAAGTTTTCTTCGTTCACAACAGATTTTGGATCGTTTCGGACTTCATATTCCCTGACGATAATGACGCGCATACTTACAGGCAGATTTGGCGTCCCGACACTCGAAACTTCTTAAGTATTGACCCGGTTACCAAAGCGATGACAACCAACTATGCGAATAGCCCGCAGATACAGGTCGTTCCTGCCGACCCTCACGAAATTATCGCGAGAAACGATAGAGGCTTTATGATAAGCCCGCAACATGGCGAAGAAATTGCCGATTTCGTTTCATACCTTCGCGTAGATCATGTGGGGCCGGCAACATTTGACACCCTGCTTTTCCCTGATCGTCAAGGGCAACAAACATTCGTGGCGGTGAATAGAATTCCCCTTAACGTTCCGACATATGTTGCGACTTCACTTAGAATTAACATCGGTCAAAACACCGGATTCTTCTATTCAGGGAACGATTTCCATCCCGGCTTCCCGCCGGAAATGAGATTTTCGGCAACGGTTTGGAATCCGCCCGCACCGTTGCCGCCCGGTTGGGAACGCCCTCGCTGGTACGCAGGAATGCCTGACTGGCGCGAGTTTAACTTCCCGACGCGCTCGTTTGACAGATTTACAACCGACGGTCAAATGGCGTATGTTGAACTTGACGTTAATAATAACTTAGCGATGATAGCGTTAACTAAAGGAACTACGCTTACACGCGACGGTGAAGATTTAGTATCTTTCGACGGAAGATTGGCTGACTTAGGCGTAAGATGGGAACACCGAACCATGTTTATCGACACCGAAAGCCGCACTCTTCCTGAAAACGGAGTTAGAATCGTAACCGACACACAAGTTGATCGCGTAATCTTTAACGGCGTAAGTGTTCAGTTCACAACCGATGGTAACGCTATCACAACCAACGGCAGAACACCCGTTCCGCCGCCACAAATTCCTCCGAACGCTCCGCCTATCGGTTCAGATCCGCCTATCGGCAGACCTGACGGCGGCGGAAACCTTTCCGCTCCGGGCGCGGGAAATAATGTGAATCAACTTCCTCCGCTTCCTCCGCTTCCTCCGATAAATGGCGGGGATAACGGCAACGTAAGCGATTTGCCGTTCGCAGACATCGAAAACCACTGGGCGCGGGAAGAAATTCTTCGAATGTACGCGCGCGGCGTTGTAAACGGCGTGGCAGACCATGAATTCGCACCGAACAGCAATATCACACGCGCGCAATTTACCACAATTTTGGTAAGAGCGCTTGGAATTCCGCTTTACACCAACAACGGCAACGGCGACATATTCAATGATGTAAACGGAATCGATTGGTTCGCCTCCGCCGTCGCCGCGGCGTATAACGCCGGACTTGTAAGCGGATATAACGGAACTTTCCGCCCGAACGACGAGATTTCACGGCAGGAAATGGCGATAATGCTTATGACGGCATTCGAAATGATGAATTTGGAGAATGATCACTCCGCTGATTTAAGCATATTTGCAGACGCTTCGCTGATTGCCGACTGGGCATACGACGCGGTTGCCGGCGCAGTTGGCGCGGGGCTGATGTCAGGCGTTGGAAATGACGAATTCTCGCCGCTAACATCCGCGACGCGCGCGCAAGCGACGGTTGTAATCAGCAGACTGCTTGATTTATCGCCAACATCTGAAAGGGGGCTTGACTGATGAGAAAATTTATATCGTTAATAATTACATTCGCCATGATTTTCGCGCTTATGTCGGTTACAAGCATAATGGTAATGGGAATGCCCGACGAAACGCCGGGCAGAGAACGACCTGACTTAATGTGGAGCACGGTGCGACTTGACTATGGCGCGTTCACGCGGGAAACCATAGCGCCACAGCAACGAGCAATGTTCATGATTGACGGCGGCCCCGGTTCCGCGATAAGGGAAACATTTTTACGATTCGACCTTGAAGATTTCTTCGAGCAATATAAAAATGACGAAATCGAGATTCAAGAACTTAGAGTAAAGCTAAATATCATGGGAACCGACCAGCAACCTATCGGCATCTACCTAATGCCGCCGCATATGTCTGAGTTTAATTACAGAACAATAGACGGAGCTTTCGTTGCCGCCACTCGTCCGCCGAGCAACAGTTCGATGAGAAACAACGTTGAATATCTGGTCGGGCGGTTAACTCCACGATCTCCGGGACATTTGCTTACCGCTGATTTATGGAACGGTGTTGACGGCTTCGGAATCAGAGACTTTTTGGCAAAATATCCTGACATCACCGGCGTAACCATGAGGTTGTCAAAGCTTTATCAGGTTGGCAGCAATGGTTTAGCGTTGACTCACACCGGTGCGAGAACCATCGTTACCATGACGGGCATGACAAGAATGCCGAACGAACCGATTATGAGAGTCGGATATATAAGCGACGCCATCAGACGTGTGCGAGCTTGCATTGCTGAGCTTAACATCACCGACGACCCGCTGAATATATCGGAAAATCTAACTTTGCCGACGTCATGGCATAACGGTGTCGCAATAAACTGGCACTCGTCGAATCCAAGCGTGATAAATCCTGCAACGGGAGCTGTAAACCGCCCTGCGTTCGGCGCAGGGGACAGGGATGTGACGCTGACCGCCACATTTTCTTACGCCGATTTCTCATATCAAGTGAGATATGACCTAACGGTGCTGGCAATGCGCGCGAATCCCGCACACGCGCACGTTACGTTTCCCGTTGACACCACCGCAACCGACGCGCTCGTAGGAAACAGCACGATAACAGCTGACGTATCAAGCATTATGGCGAGTATAGCCAACTTAGATTCGGTATGGCTTAGACTTATCCCGCTTAACGGCAGATTTAACGTTGGCGATAACGTAACCGTAACTTTCGGCGGCAATACCATTACGTCACAGCTTGACGATAGCGGAAGCGTCTACATCGGCGACTTATCCGCCGCTCTTGCCGCCGCAGGGAGCAATAATGTAACCTTTAACATTCAATCAACCGCCGCATTTAACGGCGCGACGGTAAATGTAACTCCCGACTTGCGTCCCGCGATATTTGCGCCGACATTGCAAGACGCGCTTAACGAAACCGCGGATTATATCACGGCGGACGCGATATACTACGGCGATATAAACTATGTGCGGGGAAATCTGAACTTATTTACCGAATGGCGGTATTCGGCGATTATAAGTTGGGCGTCGATCCGACCGGATATCATCGATCCTGCGACCGGAATCATTACTCGTCCGCAGACTGATACGCCGGTAACTCTTACTGCAACGGTGACGATCGGCAGTTTGTCAACGACGCGAACCATAAACATTATCGCTCTCGGACTAAATTCCGACGCCGCATATTTCGAGCGACTGTTTAGCGAAATGACATTCCCGCGAACAGTTGAAACATACAACTTCACCCTTCCGACCAACATCGCGCGAACGCAACTTACCGTTGATTGGGAATCGAGCAGCCCTTATATAGTCGCGATAAATGCGGGTTCCGGTGATTATGTAAACGTAATCATTGACCGCCCTCGCTTCGCGGATAATCAAACGCGAATCACCGCGATAATCGACGACGACGGAACGCGAGTTGAACATGACTTCGTCTTCACTATCGTTCGTCACTCGGCGAATAACCTCTTTATTAACAGACTTATTATCGACGATGACGATAGCGAACACAAACGTTTGGCAATCAGCGAAAACCTTGATATCCCATGGCGAATCGAGGGCAATAACCGAACAATTTCGATTGACAGCCGTGATTTTAATCCGTTTTCCGAATTTTTGGTGGTGTATGAAGGTCTGCCTGTCAGCGGTTTAAGAGTTTACTCTTCCCGCGACGCTCTTTCGTGGCAGCATATGCACACAACAGGGCTGATTCAACCGAACCGAGCGAATTTAATCTCGTTATCAACGGCGGTATACGCAAGATTTGTGCGCTTTGTATTCCCTACGGGAGTCAGCGCGGTAAACCTTGTGGCGGGCTATGCCACCGGAACCGACGCAAACGAACCGGGCGGAAATATATTTGAAGGTTTAAACTTGCCAAGCGTGCTAACCGCTCCGTTCGAAGTTCCCGAATTTATAAATGGCTTCGCAATATCATCTTTGACGTCGGCAAATCCGTCGGTTATCAGAATAGAGAACAACGTAATGACGCCTATACCTCAAGCAAGCGATATGACGATAAACGTAACCGTTGCAATCAACATTGACGGAAATACGCACACGCTTACAAGCCCGACAAGGGTTCCGCGAACTTCGCAAGGACAAACTCCTCCGCCGGGCGGCCCCGGTGGACCAAGCGGACCAAGCGGTCCCGGCGGTTCGAGCAGACCTCCGGGCGGCGGCATGGACGTTGGTAATATCGGCAGTTTAACGCCGCCACCGCCCGAAGACAGACCTGTTGAGTTGCCGTTTACCGACATCGACGGTCACTGGGCGGCTCGCCAAATCGTTTGGCTCTATAGTCGCGATATAATCGGCGGAATGGGCGACGGAACTTTCGCTCCAAACAACCCAATGACTCGCGAGCAAATGGCGACAATTATCATGAACGCGTTCGACCTTGAACGTACAAACGACAACTCGCCGTTCGCAGACGCAATTCCGGGCGATTGGTTCTTCAATGCCGTTTCAGCGATGTACGACCACGGAATCTCGCTTGGCGACGGAACAGGCAACTTCGGCGTAGGATTAAATATAACTCGCCAGGACGCGGTTGTGCTTCTTTACAGATATATCACGAACACTATGGAATGGAGCTATGATTTGGTCGAGTTTGCGGACAGCGATACGATTGCCGACTATGCATGGAACGCAGTTCACGCTATGAGAGCGGCAGGAATTGTCGGCGGCACGCCTGACGGCAACTTTAACCCCACCGCGCAGATAACTCGCGCCGAAATGGCAGTAATAATTTATAGAACGCTAGAATTTTTGAGAAATTAAGTAATTTTCAACAACAAAAGCGGCATAGCTTATGCTATGCCGCTTTTGTTATCAAAACTCTCTATCCTTTCAGCCAAACTCCCAACATTCGTACATACATCTGCCAGGTATTAATCCGCCGAACGTCAACCATCGCGTGTATCTCCGCGCGGTAGAGTTCCTCGCCGTCCGCTGTGAAGATTGCTTCGCCAATTTTTTGTCCAGCCCGAATAGGTGCGCGAATCTGTTCAGGCAACGTGATTTCGACTTCCATTCGATTCTGCTTCCCACGCGGAACGACAAAATTGAGTCCATTGTAAAATCCAACTTCCAACTCTTCCTCCACCCCGCCGGTAACTTCGATAACAGGCAGCGGATTTTCTGCCATAACCTCCTCATTCACCACCGCATAATTCGCGAACCCGTGATCGAGCAGCCGCGTTGCGCTGTTAAACCTATCGTTCGTAGTCGGCGCGCCCAAAACCACCGCAATCAAGTGCATGTCGTCCCGTAAAGCGGTTGCTGACAAACAATATTTCGCAAAACTTGTCGAACCCGTTTTAAGTCCCGTCGCGCCATCGTAAAACCGGATTAGACGATTGGTGTTTGACAAACCAAACTCTCCATCCCGCAAAGAATCCATCCAAATGGTGGTGAATTCAAAAATTTTCGGATGATTAAGTAGCTCCCGCGAAATAAGCGCGATATCGTGCGCGGTTGAATAGTTATTTTCCTCCTCCAAGCCGCTTGCGTTATCAAAATTAGTATTCTCAGCGCCGAGCGTCCGCGCCCGCTCGTTCATAAGCTCGGCGAACGCCTCTTCCGAGCCGCTTATATGCTCTGCAAGCGCAACGGCCGCGTCATTTCCCGACGAAACGGCAACAGCTTTCAACATATCCTCAACCGTCATCTGTTCACCAACTTCAAGATAAACCTGCGAACCGCCCATTCCCGCGGCGTGCGGGCTTACAGTCACCATATCGTCAAGGGAGATTTTCTCGTCGGCGATTGCTTCCATAACGAGCAACATCGTCATAACCTTGGTAACACTCGCAATCGGCATAGGGTCATGCGGATTGAACTCGTGCAGTACCACGCCGCTTGACGCCTCCATCAATATCCCGCTCCGCGCGTTGATAAGCCTGTCGGGCATTTGAACTTCTTCTTGCCTCGGCGCGGCAACGACGCCAATAACTCCTAATATTAAAATAGCAGATAAAATCAGACACAATATTCGCTTAAACATAAAAATTCCCCCTCATTGCAGATATATACGCAATTCGGAGGGAATTTATGATTGTTTTACATTATGTCTTAGGCGACAAATTATCACTCAAAAGTTTTTTGGACCGCCTCAGCGAAATTATCTAAAAAACTATGCTCTACGCCGGCTTGCTTATACCCGGGCAAAGTGTCAAGCTTCACATTATGAATACTTTTAAATATATTCCGCTCTAAATTCGGGTTTTCCTCAGAAAGCCGCTTCAAGAGACGTTTAATTTCCTGTCTCTTAGAGCCGCCGCTGTCAGGGTCAACGGTACAATATTCGGTAAAACGGCAAGCGCACTGTATAAATTTCAAATTATTATAATCACGCCACATGGTTATACCACTTTCGTGAACCATATACAACGGGCGTATTAGCTCCATTCCGGCGAAATTTGTGCTATGAAGTTTTGGAAGCATCGCCTGAATCTGCGAACCGTAAAACATACCCATAAGAGTTGTTTCGACAACATCGCTGAAATGATGCCCCAACGCGATTTTATTGCAGCCATGCTCCTGAGCGTTTTTGTAGAGATGTCCTCGCCGCATTCGCGCGCAAATATAGCATGGCGAACCGTCCATTTGCGCCACCGTATCGAAAATATCAGTTTTAAATACCGTAATCGGTATGTCCAGAAGTTTTGAGTTAAGCTCAACTTGCGCCATATTTTCCTCGTTGTACCCCGGGTCCATCACCAAAAATACAAGTTCAAACGGAACATCGCTATGCCGCCTTAGCTGCTGCAACAACTTCGCGAGAAGCATAGAATCTTTCCCGCCCGATATACATACGGCGATTTTATCGCCTTCTTTGATTAGTTCGTATTCCTTAACACCCTTTACGAAAGGTGTCCAAAGCTCTTTGCGAAATTTTTTGATAATGCTTCGCTCAATTATTTGCGCCTGTGTAAGTTCGCGTTTCATTAGTATATAATCCTCCCCTTGTTCCTTTAGCTCTTGAATTATATCATAATCTTGAACTTAGGTCAATAATATCTATTTTAAATCATAAATTCCCGCTCCCTGTCGCATAATGCGATTAGAAGCGGGAATTTATGATTATTTTCAACAAGGCTCAAAAAGGGTTATTTTGCAACTTACAAATAAGGATGTTTTTTTATCGCAAAGATTCTGCAATTTTAATAAGTTCCGCTTGCGTAAGGCTTGACGCGGTAATCGTATACAACACATCGTCAATTATCACCATAAGCATACCGTCGGCGATTGCTCCAACATTCCCGTTGACTGTGATAGCCACTTGACTTGGTGAGAAAAAGCTTATTCCCCATGCGGAATCCCATTGCATCGTTTGCAGTTGGATGTTATCTACACCGTTAGTGTAATTGGCAACAATATGCGTCGCAGCGATTGGATGATCAGGATGATTCAGCGGATTTATAGGAAATCCGGCTCGTTGAAACGCGAATCCTGCAGGTAAATATCCCGGAACAAGCACGTTATCAAGCGTCGTAATATTCAACACTTCGTCCATATTGTCAAATTGAACCGGATCAGCCAATACGATATATTCACCGTCTGCTTCAACTTTTACCAAGCCGCCGTCCAAAACATCACCATGAAATTCCGCGCCCATAACCATTTCGGTGCCGTCTTCTGAAACTTTCATGGTAAAGTTACTCATATATTCTTCGCCTTCAACGATTCTGGTGTCAAGATGTCTCCAGATAGCCGGCATAGCAAAGGCAAACACCGAAATTGACAACACAGCAATCAAAACAGCCGCAACTAAAGATGGTTTTGCAAATTTTCTGTTTTTCATAATACATCTCTCCTCGTTTAATTGATATTTTAGTTCGTGGACTAAAGCCGTGTCCGGCTTTTCCTTACTCTGTAAGGCTCCTCGAAGAAGAGTGTCCACGTTGTATCGTTTATTATTCATGTTCATTTCCAACCAATCCTTCCTCGATTAATTTTCGCGCTTTAAACAATCTGCTCTTTACCGTTCCGACAGGGAGTTTCAAAGTTGAAGCTATGTCCTGCACATTCATCTCTACCGTATAGTACAATATCGTCGGGATTTTAAATTTCTCAGGCAAATTTTCAACCAATTCGCGAACAATTCGGTTTTCTTCCTTTGCCATTATGCTGTTTTCCATATTAATGTCGCTTACCATCGTATCGTCCAAAGGTTGAATGGGAACAAGTCGGTTACGGCGAGCATATTTCCGTTTCCTGCTTTTCCACAGATATAAAGCCGTTGAAAACAGAAAACTTTTCGGGTTATTTGAAGCATTTACTTTAGGTAATTGTTCAAACGCCTTCAGGAACGTATCCTGAAATAAATCCTCCGCGTCCTCTTTAGAATAGGTTAGCCTGCAACAAAATCTATAAATTGATTCGTTATAGTCGTCAACCAAATCCTTAAAATTGATTTTCGCGGGAATAATTTGTGTTTTGGTTTTTTTAATTGCGCGCAATGTATCCTCCACTTTGACCTCCAATCTAATCCCGTACACTTAGTAATAGCCGCAAGATCAGAAAAGGTTCATTTTTATTTATAAAAAAATAATACAACCCCCGGTTCATACTAGGGATTGTATCATACATTAAAGTAATTTTCAAATTTTGGTTGTTGTTAATCGGTTACGGAATGATAATCCATCTCCAGTCGGTATTACTTGAAATTGTTTCGTCAAGCTCGGAATACGGCATTAACTCACGCAATTTATTTTTAGCGCAATTTTTAGCGATCGTGCCAAGGTATGCGCGAATACTACCTTTATCATATACACCGAAAATTTTAAAAATAATTTTCCGATACGTTATAAACTACATTATATAAAACTTTTATCGTAAAGGCAAATTTAAATTCCTAACAATTCTGCATAAAAATACAAAAAATTTTCCATACTATCATTGTAAATTACTATATTGGAGGTTAAACCTTTGAAAGCTACCGGAATAGTAAGAAGAATTGACGACTTAGGTCGTGTTGTTATACCAAAAGAAATAAGAAGAACCATGCGAATACGAGAGGGCGACCCGCTTGAAATTTTCACCGATAAAGACGGCGAAGTGATTTTCAAAAAGTATTCGCCTATCGGCGAACTTGGAACTTTCGCAATGCAATACGCCGAAAGTTTATCAAAAACGTCGGGACTTCCCACTTGCATTACCGACAAAGACAACATAATCGCCGTTTCGGGCGCTCCGAAAAAGGAGCTGTCCGACAAAAAAGTGTCAAGCGAGCTTGAAAAAATCATGGAAAACAAGGCGATATTGCTCGCCAAGCCCGGCGAGAAAAAAATCCAAGTCGTTGAGGGCATGGACAAGTACCTCGCCGGCGTTGTCGCGCCCATTATCTTCGAGGGCGACTCAATCGGAACGGTTATTTTCATGGTAAACGACACAAATCATGACGTCGGCGAAATCGAAACAAAGCTTGCGCAATCCGCCGCGGGATTTTTAGGCAAAACAATGGAATAGCCAGTAAAATAGGCATATCCACTCATTCTCGCAACCAATAGTTGCGCGCCCGACAATTAAAATTGATTGCCGCAACCTCCTATTTATGATAGAATATAATCAATAAATAAATAGGAGGCTACATATATGAATATTTCTATAGCAAATAAACTGCTTGAACTCCGCAAGGAGAAAAACCTTTCGCAGGAAGAGCTTGCCGATCAAATTGGCGTAAGTCGCCAATCCGTGTCAAAATGGGAGCGCGCCGAATCGTCGCCCGACCTTGATAATCTAATAGAACTTGCAAAACTTTATGATATTTCGCTGGACGAGTTGCTGCTCGACAAGGAATCGCCGAATGACGAAGAGAATAACGAATCATCTAACCACGAAGATAATAAGGAATCACCGAAAGGCAAAGAATTTGTTTCCATCGGAATTGACGGCATACACGTCATAGACGCCGACGGCACCGAGGTGCATATAGGCGCGAATGGCTTACACGTCTTAGACGAAGACGACTGCGAATATAAATTCGATTGTGTTTACCCCATTATAGTTACCATCATATATTTGCTACTCGGATTTATTTGGCGTTTATGGCATCCGGGCTGGCTTGTATTTCTAACAATTCCCATATATTACGGAATCGTGGGAATGTTTTCAGGAAAAAAACGAAAAAAAGACAAATAATCTTATTTTTCCTCTTGAAAAGTTAGATGAAGTATTGTATAATGAAGTTTGACTTATACGAAAATTTCAAATAAATTCACGAAAGAGGAGAAAAAAGATGAGTGAAATCAAGAAAATAGCAATAATGACAGGCGGCGGCGACTGCCCCGGACTAAACGCCGTAATCCGCGCCGCGGTCAAAACCGCAATCCTAAAATACGGGCT
>Ga0131853_10001249_pt1 | contig 45887 bp, 31 predicted proteins | sample TergutLab28metaG_FD_92764 | JGI IMG/M metagenome (GOLD analysis project Ga0131853, IMG submission 92764) | Labiotermes labralis P1 segment gut microbial communities from Petit-Saut dam, French Guiana - Lab288 P1 (version 2) (version 2) | ecosystem: Host-associated > Arthropoda: Insects >... | reverse complement strand
AGGATGGATGATACGATAGTGACATTGTTTTCAGTATAGCATTATGTGATATGACGAAAGCAAAACAAATCAATTGTGCAATTTGACGCAAATTAGAATGACGTGAGCCCGGAATGACAAACATATGCATAATTATTCAACTTAGGTGCTTTGCAAGACAGCCCCTTTGTTTAGTTTTCCAAAGGACTTAGATATTAATGCTAATCGTCCTACTATCTTTGAAGTTATCTTACGTTGGTATCTACCATTCATCACCCTACATAAAATGAAAATCTATCTACAATCATTTTGGCTACGGCGTCTGGGGAAATGTTTGTATTGTCGATTTTCATGTAATTGTCAAATGGCACTTCTCCATCGTAACTGACAAGACGACTTGTTTTATCCAGCTCAATCAATCTTACACTTGTCCCCTCAACATCTCGTTTACATGGTTTGTTTCGTAGTCTATTTTCTGTGCCATTTCGTTGAAGTCTTACTTCCAGTGTCGCGACCAACTCAACAAAATATATTTCTGCACCATTGCGCTTGAAAATACCAGCGATATACTCCAGATGGCTCCAATCAGACGACTCGCCGCTAAGTGACTTTGCAATCGTATAAATCATGCCAAACAAGTCGGTCTTTGCAAATTCATCACATACCACTTCTTCAACGCGCCTTTCTGCTGAGCCACAACGCTGGCCGAAGACTTCCGCGATAGGGTCAATGGTCATGTGATTGTGATACAGTCGCAAATCAGTTATTTTCATTAATTCTTGCCCAACAGTCATTTTGCCAACGGCAGGCGCACCAAATAAGAGTACAAGCTTCATCGTATAATTCGCTCCTTAAATTCCTCTTTAATTATAGAGTACATCATGCAATCAAGGTGCATTTCACCCATTCCAACATACTGTCTTAATGTCCCTTCGTACTGCATGCCTGATTTTTGTAGCACACGGCCGGAAGCGTAATTGTTTGGAAAGTGCATAGCCTGGATTCGATTTATTGACATATTGGTAAATGCATACGCAATGACTTTTGAGATGGCTTCTGTCGCAAAGCCAGTATTCCTATATGAATTTGAGATCCAGTAACTTATCTCTGCTCTTGGGAACGTCTTGTCTTTATCGAGAGTTATCGTGCCAATAAGTAAATTTTTAGTTTTATCTGCAATCGCCAGAGTACGGTATTTTCCAATATCATACTCGCTAAGTAAAACATGAATGTATTGCTGTACCTTTATAATTGAGTCAAACTGATTTCCATACATCATGTGTATTTCTGGGCATTGCACTGCATCGTATATGGCTACATCATCAGAACTTACCACGTTACGAATCCGCAATCTACATGTTTCTAAATTCATAGTTTACCTCCATTGCTTAAACCAGCCATGCTGACATATCTGGCTTGATAATGTTGTTGAAGCGATTATAGCATGTCTGCGTACAAACAGGTGCATTTTTCATCCAAAATTAGAAAGCATTTGAACAGTGGGTGTATCAATACCACCGTCCAAATGCTTATAAATTTTACTAATTTCAACCCTGGATAACTTCAATCACAAACATATAGTAGTCTATTACAATTTGCAGAAAATTTATCGCCTTACAACTTCAAATACTCGCACATTTGAACCGTTGCCGGATATATCAAACACAAGATAGCAGCCGCTACCAAGGGGAATCTCGCCGCTGACGTTTCTGTTGTTAGTGCTGTGGCTCAAGATGAATTGCCTGCCGTCCAGGATTAGCGTGAGTACGGCATTATTGCTGGCGCTAAGATGCAATTGCTGCGGAGTGAGGCCATTTGCAAGTATGCCTGGTGCCCTTTCCCGCAGGAACGTACAGTCGGAATTGCAGCAGAGGTTTGGCTCCTCTGGTGCAAATACAGCGGTAAATGTCCTGTTGTCGCGCACGACAAAGCCCGCCGGGTTTGCTGGATACCATTCTACAAATTCGTAACCCGCGTCTGCTACCGGTGTCGGTACTCTGTCAGGCCAGAATGTAAACCCATCGCGGATGCGGACAACAAGGCCAAGCCCGTCTGCGGGTACTACTTCGCCGCCATGCCCGGCCTCAAAGGTCACATAGTGGAACAATGGATTAAATCTTGCTGTAAAGGTTGTATCTTCGGTTACATATCCAAACTCTGCTGGGTCGCTTGGATACCAGCCCGCAAAGTAGAACCCTGTGCGTACTTCTGTGTTTGGAATTGCACTAGCAGGGATTTCTTCACCTGCTGGCACTACTACAGTGGTTGTAGTTGCGGCATAAACGCCAACTGCGCCGGCTTCTACAACAAATGTTACGGTAACGTCTTCTACTGGTGTTGTTACAAAAAGCGCGTTTACAAGTAGCACATGCACAGTTTCGCCGTATACAGTGATGGTCAGGTTGATATACAGCCAGCTGCCGTCGTCTTTGTCAACGTCAATCATGTTAAAGTAGTTTATCCAGCCTGTACCGGCTACCCACATTCTGTTGACCCTTACAAATTCCAATGCACACTGCCCATCTTGGTCTGTGGCAACAATGGTATCTGCGGCGTCAAGATACACAGGCGCGTTTACACCGTCAAGCTGTGCCCACATGCGGATTGTGCCGCTGGCGGCAAGACCTGGGTTTGGACGTGGATATTGTGTACCGCCTGGGCCGTTGTTAAAGATATTCCAGCCAAACTCCGGCACTATTGGGGGTACAAACAGTGCGTTAACAAGCAATACATGCACAGTTTGGCCATACACAGTTATATAAAGGTTGATATGCTGCCAGCTGCCATTGTCTTTGCTTACGTTAACCATGTTAAAGTCGTTTGCCCAGCCCGTACCGGCTACCCACATTTGGTTTACTGTTACAAATTCCATTGCGCACTGTCCGTCTTGGTCAAGTGCAACAATGGTATCCGCCGCGGCAAGGCGTACTGGTGTATTGGCACCATCAAGCTGTGTCCACATGCGGATTGTACCCGCAGCGGCAAGGCCTGGGTTTGGCCTTGACGGTGCACCGCCCGGGCCATTGTTAAAGATATCCCAGCTAAATGCCGGCGCAGCATTAAATGCACCTATTTGCGGGGCCGCGCTGTCTGCACGGGATGCTTGTCCCCACACAAAACCGTCAGGCGTTGCCACGAAATTAATTGGCGGTGACGCAATGTTTGTTGCCACAGGCGGTTGCCATGTGCGCCAGCGGGTATAGTTTGCGGAGTCGCCAAAACCAAGACCGCGCCATTGCGCAAAGCCCCTTACATCCGAAGGCACAGCAGGGCCGGGCCAACTGCCAGAGCCTACAGCAACCTGTACGCCGTCTACAAACTTCCATTCGTCCACGTCGGGCAGCAACCCGGCGTCGCGCCGTTCGGCGAAGTCTGCGTAGGTCATAAACTCGGCGGTGGTGGAAACCGGCACACCAATGGATATTGCAGAACTATCGGCTTTGATACGTAAATCAAACGCGGACGGGTCTACAAGAAGCCTGGCTGCCTCGTGGCCGCCCAGGTCAACAAATGGGTTTTCGCCGGGTGCGCCAAAAATGGTATCGGTGATATAGTCTGTCAAGTATCCGTACCCTGGGGTATTTCTTCTGGCATTGAGACGGGCATTGTAGTGCAGCCAGTTGTTGCTGCCCGCAATTTGTCGCTCGCCAAATGCCCAGGTTATTTCGCTCCATGCGGTCATCTCTTCAATAAATGCGTAAAAATTATCGTGTTGCGAATAGAAAACATTGTTGTAAAGTTCTACACTTTCCACACCAAAACGTGCGCCAATGGCTTCACGTGGCAGGTCACCCGGGCTTGAGTAGCCTGCAAGGTGGACAAAGGTATTGTTAAGGAAACGATAACGCCCCCAAGATTCTTCCCACAACATACCTGCACCACCTACGTGTACATGGTTGATATGGAACGGGCCTGTTACTATGGAAACATTGCCAATAAACTCGGTATCAAGCGGGACGTCAAAAATTGATTCCCAATGCGGCAGGTTTTCATGAGGCTCTAAACCATGATACGCCTGTGCAAGCGGATATACACCAGTAAGTGAACCGGGTGTAAGGCCAACCAAATCAACTTGTTTTGCCGCATTGTTTAGGAACAGGTTGTTTTGGATAATATTGCGGCCTATTCTGCTGCGGAAACCCTGTGTGCCAATTGAGTTATGCACAAAACTATTGCGCATGGTTAATGTCAAATTTGGGTGGCGCATAGGGTCGCCATTAAAGTACATGTTGTGGCCTGCAGCCCACATTCCGTTGTAAGCGGCCTCTACACCGCTAACAAGCACATTGCCCGTACCGGCGTTGCCACCATGTAAGCCGGTGCCTGCACCAACCACCATTGTGTTGTGAATACGGATGTTATTGCCGCCTTCCAAAAATAGGGCACGGCTAGAGAAGAATGACCGTCCGTGGATGTTGTCGGTACCGCCATTGCGCATCATAAACTCGTATGGGGTGCCTACGAATGCTTGCTCGACACGTGTTTGGCCGCCATATGAGCGCGTACCAAAGCGTGCGCTATCAGCAAACCACGGGTTTGCAAACGGGGTATGGATCAGAATTGGGAAATTCTCGAACGTGACATCTTCGTTAAACGCTGTCCCCGGTGGGGGGCCAAAAAAGTCGTAGAAGCGGTTGCCCGGCCCGGCTATGCCATTAAAGAAATCGAACATATCGGACATGCCGCCGTCAATAATCAGGTCTTCTACCACAAGCCAGTCACCGGTATGGTGGCGAGGCAAACCATCAACTGCCGCAGGCTGTGCGCCGCTGCCTACTGTCAAAACAGAATGTATTAGACCCTGCCGGTTGGTGATTATAGGCCTGTTGCCCTGGCTGTCTACTACACCGCGGATGGTGATTGGCAGTTCTTCCGTGCCGTTGGCGTTAATCCATAGGCGGCCGTTGGCAGGTACTAAATACGGGATGTTTCTGCCGTCAACGATGTTTGGGTAAATAAGAATTGTGTCGCCAGGGTGCATGTTGCCAAACCACATTGCGGGGCCAAGCGTGTCCATGTACAGGCGAAGATCTTCCAGGTAGTCAAATTCCCTGTCCGGCCCTACTTCAAACACCCTGGGTGGGCGAGGCACAAATTCATAGCCCTCGTCACCTTCGTTTGCGGCTACTACCATTGGCAACATGCTAAGTACCATAATAAGTACGACAGCCATTGCCAGCAACCTTGATAAAAACTTCTTACGTTTCATAGACTTTCCTCCTTTTATTTTGAAACTCAACCGGCCAGTTCTCCTGACCAGTTGAGTTTGCTTTTGGGCCTATATAACTTCAATCACAAATGCGTAGCTATCTATAATAACTACGCTTCCCCAGTCACCTGCTACGCGTGCGGCTACGGCAAACCCGTCCCGACCAAGCCGCGCATTTTCGGCAGCGGCAACTGTTATTGTGGCCTGGTTGTCCATAATGTAGAACCTTGGGCCGCCTACAATAGATAAACCAGGACGCCAAGCAACATTTAAATCTACCCATGCGCCATCAGGCATTTCCTGGGTAATAATTACGATTTCCACTACACCGCCTTGTTCTACTGTTGCCGGGTTTGGTGTAACGCTTACGATTCGCGGTACTTCTACCGGTGGTTCAAACAGCGCGTTTACAAGCAGTACATGCACGGTTTGGCCATACACTGTGATATATAGGTTGATATACTGCCAGCTGCCGTCGTTTTTGTCGACGTCAACTAAGTTAAAGTAGTCTGCCCAGCCTGTGCCGGCTACCCACATTCTGTTGACTCTTACAAATTCCATTGCGCACTGTCCATTTTGGTCGAGTGCAACAATGGTATCCGCTGCGTTAAGGTATACAGGCGAGTTTACACCGTCAAGCTGTGTCCACATGCGGATTGTGCCATTAGCCGCAAGGCCTGGGTTAGGCCGTGACGGCGCACCACCCGAGCCATTGTTAAAGATATCCCAGCTAAATACCGGCGGTGAAACTTGTTCAAACAGAGCGTTGACAAGCAGCGCATGCACGGTTTGGCCATACACCGTGATATATAGGTTGATATACTCCCAATCACCGTGTTTGTTGATGTCTATAGCCATAAAATAATCTAACCAGCCATCAGAATCCGACCAAATACGGGCTACATGTATAAATTCCATTGCACACTGCTCATCTTGGTCAAGGGCGATAATGGTACTTGCCGCACCATAATATATAAGTGCATCCGCGCCATCAAGCTGAGGTCTCATACGAATTAGGCCTGCTTCTGCAAGGCTCCAGTTTGGATTTGGATACTGCGTTCCGCCCGGCCCATTGTTGAAGATATCCCAGCTGAATAGTACGAAGGGGCTTGGGTCGTTGTAGGTAACATTGAGTGTGTAGGTCGAGTACAGGCTACCTATTTCGTTGTAAACTACGATTGTTATGACCGCGTCGGTTAAGCCGTGGCCTGTGCCGGTGATAACGGCGGTGTGATACACTCCATGCGCTTCCACGTTAATACTGTCGCCACTAACCGCCACGTTATAAGTTTTCACATTAGGGTCAAATTCCTCGATAGGCGAACCATTGATTGTGATTGCACCCAGGCGTGGCGTAACATTGGACGCACCGCGCCAAAGGTTGCCGCCAAAGCCAGTGACAAAGATAAAGTCTGGGTGGTTCATATCTATGAAAGGCTCGCTGGCCTGACGGAAGGTCATGCCACTCTCTTGGTGCACACTCCAATTGTTTACATCGTATCCAACGCCAGTGTATAGCTGGGCACTTGGGCCTTCGTACTGGAATATCATGACTTCGCCGTTGAAAGTTACGACAAAGAGGTTGTTTGGGTTAAGCGGGTCAACCTGAAGGCCGTAGACGCGGCGGTTTTCGCCACCAAGCCATATTTGCTCCCAAGTGTTGCCCCGGTCATGGCTTATGAATACGCCGCCAGAAAAGTTTAGACGCTCGTGCTCATGGGCCATAAGAGTGTTGGGGTCGCCATTGGTAGACTGCCATGCAGCCGCAAAAACGGTGCTTGGGTTGCGCGGGTCAAAGACCAAGTCGGAGACATAGTTGACCGGGCGTGATGCCATACTGTTCTGCGGCATGTTTACGCGGTGCCAGTTGTGGCCGCCGTCAAAAGAGCGGTATAGTTGGCCGGATGCCTCGCCTACAAATTCCGAGCCACTGCGGGCTATCAGACCATAAAGTGCGCCGCCATATGGGATAGTCTCATCTGGAACCCATACAATTTTACGGCCAAAACGGCCATCTGTTTCCTCTGTCCAAGGCCAGTTTGCGGCAGGTTCGCCTATTCCCGGAGGGCTGCCCGGTGTCCGTTCACCAGATGTAGTCTGATTCTGGGCATAATGATGCCGTACCGGGTCTACACCATTGTTGATTGGCTGCCAGGTTTGGCCGCTGTTATAGGATTTAAAGAAGCCTTTGCCGTGGGTCGATATGAAAAGCGTCGTACCCAGTTCCGTTACATTGCCTACTTCTATATGCATCGGGATGATATTGGGCGGCAGGCCTGTGGTACTGCGTACCCAGGTACGGCCGCCGTCGGTAGAGATTGCAACGCCGCCTGTGCCGGTTCGCGAACTTAGGTGACGCGGCGGGAAGAAACGCAAACGTGCTACGTCGTGTGTGTTTGAGAACACGCCGTACAACTTGTCCGGTATTACTGGGTCAAATGCAACCCAATACATGGTGTTGCGCCAGTCTGCATAGCTGCCGCTGGCCCCGGTACCCCAACCAATAGAGCGACGGTGGTTGTCCGGCCATGTGATTTCGCTGTTGACCCTGCCTCGGCTTGGCACATCGTCAAAGCCCGATGATGGCAACAAGCCGTGTATCCCGCTATGCCGCCAAGAGTAGCCGCCGTCCCAAGATTGGAACGCGCCTACGTCTGTGACGCTCATGAACACGTGCATTGGGTTAAACGGGTTAAAATGAACACCGTAGGTCGTTGTGACATTCTTGCCTGTTGTTACCCAGGTGTCTACACGGTTGCCACGGTCGTCATATCCTTGTACTATTCGCGAATTGGTGTGTGCCCACAGTTCCCCGCCGTTGCGGGTGGATGTTATATAGCCAAAGCTACCGTATCCGGCCATATATGGGCTGGCCTTACTTACTGCAAAGCTGTGGATATTGGCCGACCAGTTTGCGCCAAGGCCAACGGCATATTCCTGCCAGCTAACGCCCGGGTGCCCAAAACCAGACCAACGGCCGGGGTCGATAGCCGTATTTGCCCGGCCGCTGCCACCGAAGCCGCGCCACACATGACGCCAGGTTTCACCGCCGTCGGTAGAGCGGAAAACATGATCGCCCGCCGCTGCGCCGCCGCCAGTACCGCCCTGATACCAGATAACGCTCTCGCTGCTTATGCCCATTCTTTCCACAGCCTGAGCACCCGTGGTTGGGTTAGTGTTGCCGGGCAGTGTAGTTTCGCCGCGGCTAAGCCTGGTCGCGGTTTGCAGGTTGTCATCGGAACGGTAGATAAACCCGCCGTTAACCATAAAGTACACCATACGGGCTTCCTCTGAGAACCATAGGAAATCGGCCTGCGTGGCAGTCGTGACATTGCCATATGGCGCGTCGGTTCTGGACACTTCCACTATCGAGCGTACACCTTCATCGGTAAAACGCTGGATGTGATTTGGCGTAAACACTAATAGGTCGCCGGTAAGCGGGTCAACAATTACATCTTTGATGGCGCGGGTAAGCGTATTTATACTAAACACCGCGTCTACAAACGGCCAGCCGGGAGTTGCTACACGCGTCGTAACATCGCGGGCTATTAGGTCAAAGCTTTGCCCTCGGTCATTGGAGATAAACAGATGGTCGCGCGTAACAAGGCCAGCGTTTTGGCCTTGCGCTTGTCTTACGATAATGTAAATTTGGTCGGGGTTGGCCGGGTTAACAGCCAAATTGGTCACACGCCCCTGATATGGGAAGTTGTCTGGTGGGTCACAACGGGGATAGCCAACCCAGTTTTGGGCCATGCACCCGTCTGCACCAAATACGCCAGTGTCATATAAGCCTGAATATATCAGACCGCCAAGTGTAGCGTTGGCGAAAGCGGCTGGCTCACGGCCTGGGTCGGCCATGGTGCGCCCGCCAACTCTATGGTCGCAGCCCAGTACGCTGCATTCAAGTGGCAGGAACCAGACGTCGCTGTGGTCGCCCCGGTGCGCCCTTGCAGAGCGATCCTGATGCGGGAAAATGCGGATCCAGGTTAGACCCTTATCGGTGGACTTCCACAGTCCCGCGTTGGACATTGCAGCATAAACAATGTTTTCATAAGTAGGGCAGAAGTTGAACGCCCTGCCATCGCCTGCCGCCGCGCGGGCCCCTGCGCCGCCGGTGTTAGTGCCGCCGAAATTGAGCATGGCCCACGTAAGACCGGCGTCATGGGAGACGTAGGTGCCACCCATGTCACATACAGAGAACCACAAGTTAGGGTCATGCGGGCTAAACACAGGATCGAATGTACCGCCGCCGCCGCCAATGCCAACGGGACGCCACTCTGGGTTCAGCCAGTCGCTGCCAGCATTAGGCTGGCCAGGGACAATGACTTGGTAGTCAAGCAGATTGCCTATGCCACGCGCCGTTACCGGATTGTCGTGGGCGGCAAAGGCAGGGTCAAGGCCTAACGAGGCAGGCATGATGCTGGCAGACCTCGCTGCCGATACCCAGCCCGTGCCGACGGTGGAAAACAACATCACTACCGTCACGATGAGGGATAGGACTTTCTTGAGACGTACTTTCATTGGGATACTCCTTTCAAATTATAAGGCACTTAACCAATGCTCCCAGCACAATACAGGAAGCATATACTTCTTTAGGCAAATATTAGCGCTAAACTTACTGCTTGTCAAATGTATTTCTATCATTTTTTGAAAAAACAAAAAAAATCCACAAATGCCACCTCGCCAACAAGGGGATGTTTGTGAATTTTTAATGCATTAGTCACATATGTTAAATTACTTTATCTATAATTGCTTCGGCATATCAAGGCTGTAACCTCTACCTTGCCTGTATGGGGAAACATGTCCACAGGCTGGACAGTTACCAGAGTATATCCACTTTCCGCAAATATTTTTACATCCCTGGCAAAGGTTGCAGGGTCGCAAGAAATATATACGATTTTTTCAATTTTGGCGGAAATTATCGCGGAAAGCAAGGCCGGGTCGCAGCCTTTGCGGGGCGGGTCAAGGAAAACTATGTCCGGAATATTTTCAGCTGCATTTGAAAATAATTTTGGCACAACTTCTTCTGCCGCGCCGCATAAAAACTGCATGTTTGTTATGTTGTTAATTGCGGCATTTTTTTCGCCGTCGTCTATGGCCTCTTGCACTATGTCTACACCAATTATTTTTTTTGCGTGCTTTGCGGCATAAAGCGAAACGCCGCCAGCACCAACATGGGCGTCAAGCACTGTTTCGCTACCCTTGAACTTGGCTTGTGATATAGCCATTTCGTACAAGGCCTTTGTTTGCACCGGGTTAATTTGAAAAAACGACGGTGCAGAAATTTGATATGTCACATGGCCTATACGTTCGCGAATAAAGCCACTGCCGCTAACCACTCGAAAATGGTCACCCAAAACCACATTGTTTTTTGCGGTGTGTCGGCTTACAACTACGGTGGTTACGCCAATACCCGCCAAATCTTCTGCAAGCCTTGACTCCAGCGGCAAACCGTTGCCGTTTACGGTAAGCACCACCATGACTTCTTTTGTCGCAAGACTGGTGCGTATCATAACAAAGCGCATGAGCCCGCGATGGGTGGCTTCATCATAGGGGCTTATTTTGTTGCGACACATGTATTTTTTCACGACTTTTAGCACCGCAACATGAGCCGGATGCTGAATATTACAGTTTTCCACCTCTACAATGCGGTGACTGCGGGCAGAAAACATACCTATCGCAAAGCCGCTTTCGTTGTTGGCAGGAACAATAGGGAAAACTGCTTTGTTGCGATAGTTCGTGGGCTTTAACATACCCATTACATCTTCTGCAGGGGGATTTTTTACATTTCCTATACGCTCCAGCGCGTCCACGACAATTTGCTTTTTAAAGCCCAATTGAGCCTTATAATCGCAATGTTGCCATTGACAGCCGCCGCAGCGGTCAAATACCTGGCATGGGCTTTCAATTCTGTGGGGTGACGGCGATATTATTTCGATAATTTTACCGTAGCCATAGCGCGATTTTGCTTTCAAAACATGAATTTTAAGTTTGTCACCGGGCAGCGCGCCATCCACAAACATTAAATCCGTCGATATACCCTACACCAAAGCCTTTGGCGGTAACGGATTCTATTTCTATAATTTGTTGAGAATTTTTCATAATGCTCCAATCAAGCGACTACGTCGCTTCCCGAAGGAAGCGGAAACGGGCTTTGCCCGTTGTAGCGGCGGGGTTTGGGGCAAGTAGCGGGCTTTAGCCCAGCGAGGCCCCATTTTATTAGTGATCAGACTTTCTAATGTAGCGGTTAAGTGCTTTTTGGTACCCTGCCCACGGGCCGGGCGAAGCGTTGCTGTCAATAACCTCTTCTATTGTTTTTAGCTTTGCATCCATGTTATCTGCAAAATGCAGCAACATAGCCTCTGCCGTGGAAGGCAATTTAGGAGAGCCAAATTCAAATTCCCCATGATGGGAAATTATCAAATGTTTTATCAGTGACGCAAGCTGGTGCGGGAAGTCTTTGATTTTTGCAACTTCCGCGCCAACCAATTCTACGCCCATTACAATATGACCAAGCATTTGCCCGTCGTCGCTGTACTCATTGTGGGGCATTGGGGTAAGTTCATAAATTTTGCCAAAGTCATGTAAGATGGCCCCTGCAAGCAGAATGTCCTTGTTTACATATTTATAACGGCTGGCCGCAAAATTGCATATTTCCACAACACCAAGAGTATGTTCAAGCAGCCCGCCCATGTAGCTATGATGCATAGATTTTGCGGCAGAACCAGACTTAAAGGCCTTTGCGCGCACTTCGTCTTTTATCACGATGTTTTCCAGCAAGGTTTTGACAAATGGGTTTTCTACCTTGTTAATATAGGCGGTAAGCTGTGCGTACATTTCGCCAATATCGTTGGTGGACACTGGGACGAAATCCGCAAGATCATATTCCCCTTCCCTGCTGCGACGGAGTTTGTATATTTTCATTTGCATTTCGCCCTGATACAACAGCGCGTCGGCATCGATTTTTATCATTTCACCTTCGTCAAAATCTTGGATATCGCTGGTGATATCCCAAACCTTGGCGTCTATAACTCCGGTTTTGTCTTGAAGCTTCATAGAATAGTACGACTTTCCGCCCTTTGTTTTTAGCGTTTGCTTAAATTTGCAAAAATAATGGCCAATTATGTGTTCGCCGTCTTTTATGTCGTTTATAAATGTCATGTTGTGCACTCCTCATCTATCATCTCTTTCACGCGCAGCAAGTTTTCCGGCGGGGTGTCATACGGCACAACGCCGCTGCCTATAATCAGCTTGGGGTATGTCTGCGCTTGGATATGAATTTCCTGTATGCGTTTGGCAACTTGTTCCCAGTCGCCAGTAAGTATAATTTTTGGGTCGATATTGGCACGTACAGGCAGGCCTTTTTCACACGCTTTTTGCACATATAACTCAAGTGGCGTGTTGTAGTCCGACAGCAGCATTGACGCGCCAGACACCAACATATCATCAACAATGCCGCGAGTATCGCCACCAATTACAAGGGGCCGGGCTTGGAAGCCCAACTCTTTCATATGGGCAAAAAGCAGCTTCTCGTACGGCAGTGCAAAGTTCTGGTACATTGCGGGGGTAACCAGCGGCGGGGATGCCCACGACTCGAACACAACCGCACCCAAGCCAAGTGCGGCAATTTCCACACAATATGCTTTTTGAAAGTCCAACAGTTGCTGAAGCAAAGCATGTATTTCTTCCGGCTCGTCACAAAAAGCGTCAATTGCGTTTTCGTAGCCCAACAGTTCTATCAAAATGGAGAACGGGCCGCATATTGCTACGCCTACACTTATTCCAATTTCTTGTTTTACACGAGCAGCCGCATCCAGCAGTAGTGCAATACGACCTTTGGATTTGCAAAATTGTATAGATAACAGGCTGGCTACACTCCCCGGGCGTTCCACTATCCCAGGTATGGAGTTATCGTCATAAAAACGCACCGTACAGCCAAGTGCTTCTGCTTCTATATTATATATATCCATGCCCACGGTTACTGTACCGGGTTGATATCTCCTATACGCCGCTATGTGGGCCTTTGCCAACAAGCCGGCATCTTGGGCGGCTTCACTTGGCGTTAGGCCAACTAAAGCGGCAGCATGTTCCAATATGGTTGGCGAAAATGGAATGTTCAAGCGCGCCACCTCCTATCGTATTATGTTATAAATGTATTGCGAAGTCAATAAGTGCGCGTAAAACAAAAATCAACTGACCGGGAAAATGGCCAGTTGATTTTGTTTTAATTTTGCACTTACTCTAAATACCGCCCAACATCTTCGCGCGTAACCCCAGGATGCAACGCAATATTTAGCGTATCGGCAATTATTTTTGCAAGCCGTGCAATTACCGCATCCACTTCCTTTGGCGTAACAAACATATTGCCGGCATACGGCTCCAATATTTCTGTTATTAGGCCGTACCTATCGGTATCTTGCATGTTTTTTAGCATGTCGAAGAAGGGGCCGCCTTCCGGGGCGGCTTCTGCCATTTCATTAATCATTTGATCCATTGTGTCATTAACTAAGGTCGCGGCGTCTACCACGGTCGGTACTCCAATAGCTATAATGGGAACACCCATGCTGCTTTTGTTTATGGGCGTTCGCTTATTGCCCATGCCCGCACCGGGGTTTATGCCCGTGTCAGAAATTTGAATTGTAGCGTTTATGCGGGATGTGCGGCGTGCGGCCAGCGCGTCTATGGCAATTATAAGGTCGGGCTTTATGCGGTCAGCTATTCCCTTTACAATTTCTGCGGTTTCTATGCCAGTGATACCCATTACGCCCGGGGCAATGGCGGATACCTGGCGTAGTTTGCCGTGCAATTCTATTGGTGTGACATCGCCTAAATGGCGGGTTACCAGCAGTTTGTCGCACACTTTGGGGCCCAGCGCGTCCGGTGTTACATAGCGGTTGCCGAGGCCAATCACCAATATGGATGCGTCTTTTGGCAGCCGGTGTAACTCTCCCAACTTGCTGGCAAGTATTTTTGTTATTTCTTCGTGGGCATGGGGGTCGTTTTCCTTCATTATGGCAGATTCCAGGGTTATATAGTTGCCTACGGGCTTGCCCATTGCGCCCGCGCCTGTATCATCTGTTATTTCCACCCAGGTTATGGTTGCAAATTCGTCTTCTTCTACTGTCATTTCCACACCGGGAATTTCCGCGCCGGTTTGACCATACAAATTTTCGCGTACTTCCATTGCCAGGTCGGTACGATATGTTTGCTTTGCTCTCATAAAATCACCAATGCTTAGTTTGGCTCGCACATGCAAATTTAATACGGTACAAAAATATTTTCTATTTATGGCTTGTTTATTTCCCACAAAGCGTATACTCTTATAGGGAAGAAAAATTGGAGGTTTATAAATGCAACCCACAGAACCAAAGCCGGAACAAAAAAAATGGAGTGCTAAGAAAATTGTTTCATATATAGGAACACTGCTTATGATATTGTCGCTGGTGTTTATCGCCAGACAAATTTTAAATACTGGAACAGAAGAACTTAACTTATCGCTTCTGACATCGCCCTGGATTATTGCGGGGCTTTTAGCTGTGGCTCTACTGGAAGGGCTGGGGATTTTGGGAGCCGGGCTAAACTTTCGCGCGCTTTTACGCAATGTGTCAGGCATTTTTGTAAACCGCAAACTGGCTGTAAAAGTTTATACAGAATCTAATGTTTACAAATACATCCCAGGCGGCGTAATGTATGTTGCAGGGCGCAACCGCCTTGCAATAGAAGTGGAAAACCTTACACATGGCAAAGTAGTGCTGTCCACCGTGTTGGAAGGCGCATGCATGGTTATTGGCGTAGTGGTTGTGGCGGCTATTTTTGCATTCGATTATTCCATTACTTATGTACGCCAGCTTGAAATACTGCCCGTTATTATGCTTATTGTTGGGCTGGCTCTTATTATTGGTGCGTTTGTACTTTATTTTATGCGGCACCGTATAGGCGGCGGGCTAAAACGGTTAACCAGTAATATGGAAACCATAAGCTGGTCTGTAATAGTAAAACGCGTAGGCTTTTCTATTCTGCTTATGTTTTTGTACAGTGTCACATTCTTGCTTACCCTAATGCTTATGGGGCAGCAATTAACATTTGACATTGGCTTTGCAATTATTGGGCTATACTTGCTGTCTTGGCTTGCAGGCTTCTTGACACCCGGCGCGCCCAGCGGCATTGGCGTACGCGAAGTTGTTATGCTAATGTTCCTAGGCGATTTTGTGGACCCAAGTGTGCTGGTAGCCGCCATGGTAATGCACCGGGTACTAACGGTTATTGGTGATATTTTTGCGTATGCCGTTGCCTTTTCATTTGCGAAAAAAAGAGAAGCGGTTTAGTGTTAGAACCCCTACTCCTACTTGCTACTCGCTACAGCTGTATTTCATACGACACATGCGAAAGAATATTTTCCAAGTTATTGAATAGCTTGTCCATGTCTTCATATTCGCCAACTTCATAAAGCTTTACTTTGGCGAATTTATTATTATGAATTGGTTTGCCTTTTTTTATTTCGACATCCAGTTGAATGAATAAGCCCCGCGTTGATAGTTCGATTGTTTTTTCGGTTAAACTATCCGGCAATAAATGTACCTTATCGCAAAAAGTTTGCTGAACACATTTCAAGAGTTTGTTAAGCAGTATTGACGTTAATGTTTGCCATTCTTTGCAATACAGTTTGCAATACCACCCATCGTCATGGGATAGGTATGCATAATTGTTTTGCAATGTATCAATAAATGGCGTATTCAAAGGCTCGTACATATGTGATAAGTAGAGTAGTTCTGCAACTTGCTGCTTTGTTAACGAATTTGCTGAAACTGTATCTGTGTAATCAACAAAGTGAAAGTCCCCATAATGGTATATATTTTCAAGTATTAACTTAGCAATGTCGCCCTTCCCCTCAAAAAATTCAAAATTGTGGCAATACTTCTCCCCAATATTAGTATGGCTAAGCATAAGCATGTTTCCGATTGGGATAGGTGTACACTCGATAAAGTCAGCAAATTTAATACCAAAAAATACAGCTTCATTCCGTTCTGGTGACAACTTAGCGTATATTTTTGTGGTTGAATATTTCGACATAACGCAACTCCCTTTTACCCACGCACCCCAAAAATACTACTACCCACACGCACTATGGTGGCACCTTCTTCTACCGCCACCATATAGTCGCCGCTCATGCCCATGGACAAATGGCGCAAATCTAAATGCGGCAAGCCGCGGGTGGCTTCGCGCTCTTTAATATGCCGCAATTCTGCAAATATTGGGCGCATTTCTTCCGGGTTATTTACAATTGGGCCTATGGTCATTAGCCCCTGTACATGCAGCAGCGGGAAGTTTGCCATTTCTGCTAAAAAGCCTGTTACTTCTACAGTAAATATACCCGCTTTATTTTCATCTTCGGCTATGTTCACCTGCACTAATACGGGCAAGCGGCGGCCAACTGCGGCGCAGCGTTTTTGCAATTCCGCAGCCAATGCTAAAGAATCCAACGAATGCAGCATTGCTATTTTGTCAACGATGTATTTGGCTTTATTGGTCTGCAAGCGGCCAATTAAATGCCAATCCAGGTCTGGCCTGGCGTCCCGCTTAGTTAACAGCTCTTGCACGCGATTTTCTGCAAAGTGCAACTGCCCGCACCGGGCTACCGTTTCAATTGCTGTAAGCGGCTGCGTTTTGCTAACCGCCAACAATGTAATATGTTTTGCAGCATTTGTGCTGGCTTCTTTGGCCTTGGCAATGTTGCGTTGCACTTCCGATAAATTTTTCATAAACAAATTTTCCATAGATAAATCCATTGCAAAGTCACTCCTTATTCGCGAATCCGCAATATCTTCGCCAATTTTTCGCCCTTTGGCAACATTTGCATATCTTCGTAGGTGATAGCCCCGGTTACAACTATTAGACTCAAGTATATTAGGGCGGCAGGCAGCACCGCAGATATAAGCGCAATTAATGGAGACGGCCACAACCAATATACCCCGCTATACATTGCAAACGCTACCCCACCCATGCATATTGCGCATAGCAATGGCTTTGCAAATGCCGGCATAAACCGTGGCGGCTTTTTTATTTTATTTGCGATAAAAAATAAGTTTAATACGCTGGAAATTGCAAAGCATGTTGCCATACTAATTGCGGCACCATAAATATTAACCTGCGGGTTGCCGATTAAAACCCATGCCAGAACAATTTGTATTGCGCCGCCCACTGCCAAGCTTATTATTGTAAATTTCTCTAATCCATATGCCTGCAATATCCCGTTTGTTATAAACACAAGACACAAAAAATATGATGCAACTCCCATAATGGGCATAAGCATCACAGCCTCTGCCCCAGTTTTGGGAAATACTACTCGTATAATTGGTGATGCCAGCACTGTAAGCCCAACCCCGGCGGCAAGGGCAATTATATTGGCAATCTTTAGCCCGGACTCTGCCTGTGCAACGGCATTTACTTCGTCATTATGTGTACGGAAGGCCACAATAACCGGTATCAAACTGGCTGTTAGCGGCAGAATAAAGGTAGACGGGATATTAAACAATGTTTGCGTATTTATATATGTGCCAAACAATGTGCTGGCCTCTGATTCGGAAAACCCAAGTGCCGTTTGCAGGCGATTATTCGCGAAAGCCGCTGTTGTTAAATAAAGCAAACTTATTATAGACGCGCAAATTGTAATGGGAATGCCTATTTTAAGTAACTGTTTCATTATGGATATTCTTGTGTCTGGCTCAACTTCATTGGCGTCTGTGTTTGATGAAACTACTCGGCGTAACTTTTTCTTGAAAAAAATATAGCATAAAAGATAAATCCCTGTGCTTATGGATGTACCCCACATCGCACCGGCTATTACAGTTGGCATTGGGTATCCGCGGTTCATTAAAATAAGTACAATACTGATTACTATTATAAACCGCGATGCCGCTTCAGAAACTTGCGCGACGGAAACAGGAGTCATGATTGATAACCCCTGCGCGTAGCCGCGATAAACTACAGCAATACATATTATAAAAATAGCCGGTGCAATAGCAACAATACCATCTCTTGCGTGAGAATTATTCATAACCGCCGCAATTTGCCCAGAAAAAATAACCACAGCGGCGGCGGCCAAAAACCCTACCGCAATAAACATTACAAAAAGGGTGGAAAATATTTTTTTTATTTGCATGGCTCTGTTAGCGGAATGTGCGGAAGAAACCATTTTTGACAGCGCAATTGACAACCCGGACGCTGCCACTGTAAGTATGAAAAAATATACAGCATTTACAGTGCCAAAAATCCCCATACCCTCGTCCCCAACAATTCTTTGAAGCGGTATACGAAAAACAGCACCAATTATACGAACAATTAAAGTTGCGGCGGCAAGAATTGTTGCGCCCTTCAAGTAGCTTACTTTATTCAAAAAAACGCCCTCTATTCACTTTTGTTGCGGTAGAATGACCTATATGCTATACTCGAGAATACTGAAATTTAACTAATTTGTCAACACAGGAGGACATAATGAACAGGGCAGCAAAGATATGTAAATGGCTTAACAGGCGGTTTCGCAAGCCAATTCACCCATTAAACTTGCGTGAGGAAACGGGGAAATCTATTGCCGAATGGCAGTTTGAAAAAGGGCCGGACACAATAAAATTTTACATGCCTGTTGCAACGCCCCAAGAAATGTTTAAAGATAAAGTCGTACTTGATATAGGTTGTGCCGCTGGTGGAAAGACGCTTTTTTTCGCATCCCATGGCGTAAAAAAAATATATGGGCTTGAGTTTTTGACACATTACCAAAAAGAGGCCGACGAGCTGGCCCAAAAATTAAACCTTGCCGATCGTTTTGAATTTTTGTCTGCAAATGCAGAAGCGCTGCCTTTTAAAGACAATAGCATAGACACAATTATCATGAACGATGTATTCGAACATTTGGACGAGCCGGAAATATGCTTGCGCGAAGCACTGCGCGTTTTATGTAAGGGCGGGCGGATTTATTTAAATTTTCCACCATACTACCACCCATTTGGCGCACATTTAAACGATGCAATTTATATGCCGTGGGTACATTTATTCTTCTCTGACAGTACACTTGTGGATGTTTATGAAGATGCCGTTTCCAGCTTACCGGACGGGGAAGAGCGTATTGCATTGCGCATTTCTAAAAATAAAAACGGAGTTAAATATTTTTCATATATCAACAAAATGACGGTAAAACGCGCACGGCGTATTTTTCGTAAAATGGGGCTTAGCCCAATATATTACCGCGAATCGCCGCTACGGCCTTTTTTAACTGTGTTTACAAAAATACCAATTTTGAAAGAGATGTTTGTCAAAATGGTTACCTGTGTGTTGGAGAAACAATAGTTTCGTCATACTCAAAGCCGCGGTCAAAGTCCTGAACACCATGAAACTGGCTTTCCCGTGCAGAATCTATAAGAAAAAACACCTGTCGTATATCCCATACGGAATTGCTTAGCGCAGTATTTACAATTGCCTGTATGGTAAGCTGCGCCTGGGCATGGCTACCATTGAAGCGTGTAGAAAATTCGCCGGATAGGATTATATAAATACTTCTGGTATCAACGTCACGCAAAACGCGAACCCGTGTTTCGGTAGGTATAAACGAAACTGCACCTTCTGGGGCAGGGCCGGCAATAAGACGCTCCAGGGCAGCAAGTTCGGTTTCCCGTTGGTTGGCGTCCGTTATAATAGAATAATCGCGCACAAGGCTATCGCCGCTTTCGCAAACAAAATATAGTATCGTATGCAAATTCGCCAGCCTGGCAGAGCTAATCTGCGGCGCATTAAAAACCGTGGCAGATGATTCTATCCAGTTTATGTCGCCAGCGCGCAGTATAACTTCATCTATATACGGCCCGGCGGTAATAGTCAAAGTCAATGCAGTGCGGAACAATGCCTCTTCCAGCGGCGGTATATCCAGATACGCTTCGTTAAAGAGTAAAAAAAGAATTCGCTCGTCTACAATGTAGTCAACGGGATGCACTGCTTCTGGCCAGACAGATGATAAATTCCTGCCGGGGGGACGTTGCATATTTGCAAATGCCGCATGAATCCAGTTTAAATCATTTTCCCAAGGCGATGTAAATCTAAAATCGCGTGTGTTGACAGGAAGATTTTCTGCCTGCAACTGCCCAGCTTGTGAATTAAAAAAATACACACGCATTTCGCGTCCTGCAGGCGTAAAAATGTCTTGCACCCGTCCGCGCAGCAAGGCAAATATTAACGCTATACCGCAGCAAATTAGCAAAATTGCAATAATTGCAACGGTTGCCCGCTTACGCGTTAAAATAGCCGCAATGCGCTTTACATAATCCATTAAACCTGCCTCCTTAACGGTAATCTAATAACAAATACCGAGCCTTCCTCTGCATTAGAACTGACGCGGATACTACCGTTATGCAACAATACCGTGGCGCGGGCAATTGCAAGCCCAAGTCCTGTGCCGCCCGTTTCCCTGTCACGGGTTTTGTCTACGCGATAAAAACGGTTAAAAATTTTATCATGTTCTTCTTCGGGTATGCCAATGCCTGTATCCTGGATGGTGATGATAGCAGATTGATGGTCGGAATCTACAATTACTCTTACTGTACCCCCGCGTGGGGTATATTTTATGCCATTTTCGACGATATTGGAGATGGTCAAACTCAGCTTAATTTCGTCCGCGTCAATATGGACTTCGCGCTCGGCCTCGTATATAAGGGCGATTTTCTTCTGCTCTGCTAAAGGTGAGAGGCGTTTCAATATATCTTCTACAAGCTGATTAAGATCAAAATGGCCAATGTTTAGCCCCTGCTCGCGCTGGTCTACTTTTACCAGTGCAAGCAGGTCATTGGTGATGTTGGTCATGCGATCCACTTCGCCGGTAATGTCCTGCAAGAACTCGCGATACATTTCTTCCGGGGCATGTTCCTGCAGCAAGATGGACTCGCTAAGAACTTTGATTGCAGAAAGCGGGGTTTTCATTTCATGTGATACATTAGAAACAAATTCTTCGCGGTTTTTTTCTATTTGTTCTAATTTTTCTGTCATGGTGTTGAATGCGCGTGCAAGAATTGAGTATTCGTCCCGGCCGCGCACGGGTATGCGCAGGGATAATTGCCCGGTGGTCATACGCTGGATAACATTCATTGTGCGGCGCAATGGACTAATTAAACTGTTGCTTATGACAAACACCAGCACAATAGACAAAAGCCCTACCAGCAGTGTGGCAAGTACAAGGGTTGTGCGTATATCCGATACCGACTGAAAAATGTCTGAAACATCGGCAACAAAAAGAACAGCCCCAGTCCGCCCGCTGCTTACGTCGTATACACGTATTGCAACATGCAGCACATATATGTCCCGTATAAGCGTGGTGGTGTCTGTCCCGTTTATAGCGTGTATAACTTCGCTTATAATTACGGTTTGCCCAACCCTGCCATCAGGAAGCGAGTCTGCAATAACTTGCAAGGAATCGTCAAACACCAAAATCCTAACGTCATAGCTTGCTGCCCGCTGGCGGACTGTATTTTGCAAAACCGATAATGCAACCGGTTGGTCTAATCTATCAAAACCCTGCGCGGCAACGGTGTTTGCCATCACGATAGCAGCGGGCTGCAGTAGGTTTTCGCGCTCGGTCATAAAATTTGTTTGTATGAAATTTAGCACTATAAAAAGAAATATGAGCAAAAGCATGAGACTTAGTGCAACGTAGCTAAATGCAAGCTTCCATCTGATGCTAAAGTACCAGGGCAGTTTATCTAAAATAGTAACCCACTCCCCATTTGGTGTAGATGTATTTTGGGTCGCTTGGGCTTTCCTCTATTTTTTCACGCAGGCGGCGCACATGAACATCCACGGTACGGACATCGCCAGTGTTATCCGTGCCCCAAAGCTGCGCAAGCAGGGCTTCGCGAGTATACACACGCCCCATGTTTTTGACCAGAAATTCCAAAAGGTCATACTCTTTTGCGGTAAGAGAAATTTCTGCCTCGGCAACAAATACCCGTCTGGACTGCGTATCAATGGAAAGATCGCGCACTATAAGCGTATTTGTTTTAGGTGCCGCGCTTGGCTTGGTAGCGCGGCGCAAAATTGCTTTTATGCGTGCCTTTAGCTCTAAAATATTGAAAGGCTTGGTGATGTAATCATCCGCCCCGTATTCCAGCCCCATGATTTTGTCCATGTCATCGCCTTTGGCAGTAACCATTACCACAGGCACCGCGCTAAACTCCCTAATCTGCTGGCAAATTTCTGTGCCGTCCATTTTGGGAAGCATAACGTCCAAGATAATCAGGTCGTATGCATTCTGAGTTGCAAGCTGAAGAGCCTCTTCCCCGTCGTGGGCAGTGTCCACCTTCATTCCGTCCTGCTCTAAGCTAAATTTAATACCCTTAACGATATTTTTTTCATCGTCTACCACTAAAACATATGCCATATTATCACCTCATGGGTTTAGTTATCGAATTAATAAAGGATGATTTTTTTGAAGACTCTTGCTCTCTTTTTAACATTATACCTATTAGCCGGTCAAATTACCAGTCTTTATGCATACAATAATGCCTACGATTTGCAGGAAATTGCGCCGCCAGTATATTCGTCACAGTCTGTCGTGCTTATAGAAGCAAATACAGGCATGATTTTGTACCAAAGCGGGGCCCGCGATGTTTTGTATCCAGCAAGCATAACCAAGATTATGACTGCCCTTATTGTGCTGGAACAAATTGAAGATTTATCCGAAAGGGTAGAATTTTCTAACAGGGCGGTGTACACAACGCCGCGCACTTCCAGCCATATCGCAATGAATGCCAACGAGACGCTGTCTGTATACGAGGCATTGTACGGTTTAATGCTGGCATCTGCCAACGAGGTATCTCTTGCATTGGCAGAGCATGTAGCCGGCAGTATAGAGGAATTTGTTGAGCTTATGAACCGCCGCGCATATTCACTTGGCGCATATGACACGTATTTTGTAAACCCAAGCGGCCTGCCCGCAGATGGCCAGGTCACAACTGCATACGATTTTGCACTAATAATGCGTGAAGCAGTGCGTCATCCAATGTTTGTAGATATTATTAGCGCGCGCCGCTTCGATATCCCCCCAACGGAACGCAAACCAGAGATTAGAATGCTGCGGAACACAAATGAGCTGATTCACCCCGGCCCGCTGTTTAATCCTGCGGTAATTGGCAGTAAAACCGGCTGGACAACCGCCGCCGGGCACACATTAGTAACTTACGCCCAGCAAGATGGGCGCAGGCTTATTGTAAGCGTACTTGGCGGGACTTCACCAGCGCAGTTTAACGACACGACGACATTGCTCAATTATGGTTTTTCACTGCCCTTTATACCGACACAAATTTTTAACAGTATGGAAAACACACCAACGGTGCCGGTATATCAACAAATGGAAGATGGCCGCAGGCAAATTGGCAGTGCCACCCTGCGCGCCGCAGACGATATTTATTTTGACCTGCCATCAGGCTTTGATATATCGCAATTGCGGTATAATTTGTCTATGCCGCAGGCAGTTATAGCCCCAGTACAACAGGGAGACGACCTGGGACGCATTACAATATATATACATGGTGTCCGCATTGGCGACGCACAATTGTTGGCGGCAGAAACTGTGCGGGAGTATCACCCAAGCGCGGCAAATATGGAATACGAACCCAGCGCGTATACAGCGGAAACATACAGCTATGCCAGCTTACCAGAAGTGGTTTACTACGCATACGAAAGCAGCATATTGCCCGCATGGATAGATGATTACTTGCCATTGTTTGCAATACCGCTTGCAATATCTTTGGTTACATTGCTTGTATCCCTACTTTTGGCCCGGCGCAGAAAACGCTCGCGCCGTATGCTTCATGCAAGGTATGCCAGGTACCCAGAATACTACAGATACAGATAGACACCCGTTTACAGATAATAAAAGCCCAGTAAGCAGGACAAATTTACCTACTTGCTTGGGCTTTTTTTGCGTCTCAATAGATATATTGTTGCATAAATGATATTTTCGTTGACACTAATTGGACAACTGTGATAAATTTACTCAAGCTATGTGAAGGAGGATAGCATAAGCGAAAGTATTGACCAATTGAATATTAATCGACAAACGGGGGGCAGAAAAAGGAGGAATATCATGCAACACAAGAAGACATTAACAAAATTACTGGCCATTATGATTTCTGTCATCATGGTAGTAGGCAGCTTGCCGATAGCGGTAACTGCAACCACTCCAGCCGCAAGCTATGCACCTGTAGCGGCAAGTGCACCAGCTGGGTTTGTAAACATTACCGTTGCAGGGACTGATGCGGTAAACGCATATCCCGTGTTTACCCCAACCGAGCCTATAGTCGCTTATACCCCGGTAATTTCACCAAATATCGATGGTGTAATCACGTATAGGTTTAGCTTTACCCCAACATACCATAACCCGGCCAGTGGCGGCTCTTATACACGTATGCATATTTTAGCGCCCGGTCATGCCGGTGACGGAAGGGCAAACCAACTTGAAATTCCATGGCTAAGAAGACGCGCGCCAATAGAGTTTAGGGTTGACCATGCAAATCGCACATTTATGGTACTTTCCGAAAGCTTTGCAGCACATGCGCCAAACATTATGTATGATCAATGGGAAGTTGGCTATACGTACAACTTTGTTGTAACAATGGACGTTAGCGATGCTGCCAATGATAACATTACGTTTACCATAGAAACTTTTGACCAAGACGGATACTCTTTTTCTAACCCTGACACATCTGTTTGGACAGATTTGCCGCTTAGAACTATTGGGCAGGGCAACCAAACGGAATATAACGCAGGTCAACTGACTGTATTTGCTGCCGACAGGCTGGCATTTGCAGATGGTATTGGTGGCGTTACAATTGGCAGGTTTGCCGATGCAAACCACCTTTCAGATTTCGTGTTTACCGTACCGGCGGCAGATTCCGCCTACACCTCTGCCGGGCCACAGTACCCGACTACGGATATTACAACTGTTTTAAATGCTGCTACATTCAACGTCGTTGGCAGTGTAACATACGACCCAATTGTAGAATCGGACGACGATGGCTTTATTGACTACACGTTCCGCTTCACCATTGATGAGCTGGACGGGTTTGGCGGCGATGTAGAAATTTTCTTTGTGCCTCCAAACTTGCCTGCCGGGCTTGCAAACAGGAATGCCCTAAGGCTTAATGCTGGTATCAGGCTTGCTTTCCGTAATCTTGAACCAGTATGGGCCCCGCCATATGGTGGTGTTGATATGCTTATTGGCAACAACGCTACAAACAACGGTGCAGGCACCAGCATTCCCGGCGGTACATTTGTACCGGAACAAGAATACGAAATTTTTGTGGAAGTCAACACCAACGTAACACCAAATCAATTCCGCCTAACCGTTAGGGAAAGCGGTATAGCAAACCCTGCAACAATTTTGCCAACCACAGCATGGCAAAACAGGTTTAACCTTGAAAACAACGGAGTTTGGGCAGACTTTTCTGACGGCATTGGTGCGGTACATGTTGTAAACAACGCACACACCATGGCTGTTACGTTCAATGTACCCGCCGCAGACTTCCTTGACTACGAGCCAGGGACACCTCCTCCACCGCGCGACACTCCTATGACATTCCAAATAGGCCCGGGCATGGAGTTTACCGATGTTGCCACATTCAACTTCAACGCGCTTATCCCAGGCGACATTGTAGAAATTTTCCCAAATGTAGACAATGCACCTTATAGGTCTACCGGCGCAACCGCGTTCCAACATGTTATTAACATAAGCGCAAACGGAACGGAAGAAAACCCGATTACCATTCGTGGTATGGCAAACCAATATGGCGAACGCCCAGTTTTGCAAGGCACATTCAGGTTCCAACACGCTGTAGTTATGGTTCAAGGCGACCATATTACCCTTGACAACTTGGTAATTGACGGCGGCTTGCTATGCTTCCTTGATTGGCTAAACGCAGACGCGGCACCAGATAACCGCTTTGCTTTAGCAAGAGGACATGCACCTGCACCGGCATTCCCAAATACAGTGCTAACCCTTGACAACCTGCATGATTATTTTAACGCAACAGTATACGAAGAATTCTTCCATCATGGCAGCGCAGTAAACTGGGTTGTACCGGGTGCTGGCGAAAGATACACCCCGCATTCTATTATGTATGATGACGTATTCCACGCTCCAAGGCGGCCAGCGGGCGACACTCGCGGTATTAATCGCGACCATTTCGCTTCCCGCGGCATATTCCATTCCGGCGGCGATGGTTTACGCGTTACAAACTCACTTGTTATTGGCAGCGGTACAGGTCTTGCCGGTTCCAATAATGGTGCAGGCCACCTGTTTGTTTGTTCTAGCGAGTTTGGCTTTAATGGTATGACCCTTGCAGGCCACAACATTTATCTAAACTCTGACAACGCAAGACATCAAGATTTAGTTGTAACAATTCAAAACAACTTCATCCACAACGCTGTTGGTACAATGGGCTTCCGCACACGCGTTGCCCGCATTAACCTGCACAACAACTTCTTCCTTGACAATGCAAACGGCCAAGTAGACCTAACCACCGTTTCACTAAACGATAATATTGCGGTTTTGTATAATTCAAATAACCAACCCCCGCATTTTAGCTGCAGGTTTGGTTTCCGCAACCACAATGAAATTATGGGCAACTTGTTTGTTTTGACCGAGCTGTTTAACCAAGACCATGTTAGTGTTGGTGGCGCAGGTATGACATTGGAAGTAACCCATGGCCGCTACCGCTTTGTAAATAACACGTTTATCGCGCTTGCAGGCGGCGCAATTGGGCTTGGCTGGAACGGCGGCTCGCCTAACTTGTTCATCCGCGCCCGCTTTGGTATCGAAAGTATAGAAATGTACAACAATATTTTCTATGCCGCATTTGAAAACGCGCTGGTACCATTTGGCGACCATATTGGCGAAGCATGTGTTAGAGCACGTTTGGCCCAGGGCGGCACAAATGACGATGGTACAACATTTGATGCAAGCACCTGGTACGAATTTAATCCTACAGTATACGAAGGTAACCGCAACCATTGGCGTTTTGGTGAACGTCAAGTAGCGGGTGCAAACAACTGGGTATCACACAGGATAGTTGGCACACAAATGCCACGTGTTGTAGGGACAGAAGCCCAAAGATTCTGGTGGGGCGGCGTACCATACGAATGGTATAACACCGTACGTGGCCAACAGGGCGAAGACCCATTTGTGGACATTGCAAACCTTGACTTCCGTGTCAGAGGCGATAGTACAGCCGCATTTACAGGCTCCCCAGTAGGAAGCTATGCCGAGTTTATGGCTTTGGAAGAATACAACACACGTCTTGCCGCTAACGAAATTCCTGTTTTCAGCAGCTGGCAAATTACCGGGCCAACAACGGCCATAAGAATAGAAGATGTAACACCACCTTGGGTTGACCTAAGCTTCCCCAACCCTACCGCGTTAAACGTTGCAAACCCACCAATCAACTTCCGCGCTAACCCCAACCCACTTGCCTTGGGCAACATTTGGGACACAGCTGCCCGTACAGACAGCGCGGCACCACAAATTGGCGCGTTTATGGCCCAGCAAGAAACAGGCCCAAGACCGCTTACAGTAGGCCCAGGCCGCGAATTTGCCACACTTGAAGAGCTTCGCCAATATATAGTTGCGCGTGGCACAAGAGGCGGCAACTTTGCCAACTTGGAACCGGGCGAAACAATCTATGTTTATCCAAACATCGTAAACGGCAGAAACGTTCCGCATCCTGTACCACGTAACGGGCGTTTATTCTTGAACGCAAATGGTACGGAAGATGCGCCAATAACCCTGCGCGGCGTGATTGACGAAGAAGGCCGCCGCCCGATTATAGCATCGGCATGGCAGCCAAACGATGCAGGTAACTATGTACTTGGCATACACTCTGTTTTGACCGTAGGCAGCAGCCCATGGGGCAACTATATGCATTCCGGCGACTGGATTACAGTAGAAAATCTAATCATTGACGGCGGCATGTTCGAAATGTTTGACTTCTTTAACGGCGTAGCCGGCCCAGGCAACAGGTTCTACAACCGCTTTGGCGCCCCAGGCGGTAGCGGAAGAGCATTTAGTGTTGACGTTACACTCGAAAACTTCCCGACCATGATTCACACCCCGTTCGAGAACGAATGGTTTACCTGCACCACACGTTTTGGCAACCGTACCTACGGCGGTCAAATGCACTTGCACAACGCGTTTGTAGATACCCCTTATGTATTTATGATACGCAACGCCGGCCCTTATGCAGGCAATGGCCACACATCTTTGTTCTCTAACCGCGCAATATTAATAGAAGGCGGCGACAATGTAACCGTTTACAACACAATGGTAATTGGCGGCGGTACCGGCATTGCAAGTGCCGACGGCGGCCCTGGCACAATTGTAATCGACACTGTAGAAGCTGCTTACAACGGTATGCATTTCTCTGGCCACAACCTATACTTTAACGGCGACATGATGCGTCACCCGCATTTGACCCTTACACTACGCAACAGCTTTATCCACAATGCAATAGGTACGCAAGGTTTCCGTACCCGCGTTGGCCGCAACATCGTTTACAATAACCTATTCTTAAATAACGCGGCAAAACAAGTTGACCTTGTTGGCTTCGATGCCGGTGGCCCTCCAATGGGTATCATGATCCCGGTATACGGATATGCGCAGCAATTCTTGGGGCTTGAGTCAAATCAAAACATCCCGCATTGGGAGTCAAGTTTTAGCCTGCCGCAAGATACAGAGTTTATTGGCAACGTTTCAATTTACACCGGGCCTTTCCACCAAAACCACGTACACATCGGCGGTGCGGGTCAAGTATGGGAAGAATCCTGGGGACGTTACCGCTTCCTAAACAACACATTTATCCACTTGGCAGACTTTGGCGACGGGGCAACCCCGCGCGAAGCTATAGGCGCACGTTTTGGTATCGAAAGTGTGGAGATTTACAACAACGTTTTCTATTCAAACAGGGATAATTTCTACGCACTTATCGAAGAAATTGGCCAATGGGGTCAGCTAACATGGGCCTTTGGCGAGCGTCAAATCCAAGGTTCTCACAACTGGATGCATTATAACGTTCGCCTTAACGCAACAAGAAATACACCGGGCTCTGGATACCTGACAGACTATATCGACAACACCATTTTTGGCGCACCGGGCGAAATCCCATTTGTTGACCTGGGCGGCCACGAAGCAGCCAGACTTCTTGTAGACCCAAGCGTGTTTGACTTTAATATACGCGAAGATAGTTCTGCATTTGTAACAGGTGTACCTGTTTCAACCGTAGCAGAATTCATGACGCAGGAAGAACATGCACAGCGTTTGGCCGAAGGCCTTATTCCAGAAGTGTCTGACTGGCGTTTTGTAGACGGCGTTGTAGTTAGCGTCGCAGGCGGCGGATGGCCTACACCATACCCAGCATACTCGGATACCAAAAGCTTTGCACCATGGCGTGGCCTTGGTTTCGGCGACGAGTTTCATGCTGGCCACTGGACATGGCAGCCGCCTGTAGTAGTAAACGCATTTGAAGCACCATCTAACCTAAGAAGCACCGCATATGGTTTCACATGGACACATTTATCACGTCCGGACAGCAATGCCCCGCTTTTGGGCGCATTCTATACTACAGTGCCAGAATTACCTGAGTTTGGCTGGCATATCTTCAATAATGGCCCGGGCGGTACTCAATATCCACGTCCAAACGCAGGCCTTGCCGCATCAGGTACAATCCGCATGTGGGCACAGCTTGACGGCGTTAACGCGCCAGTACGCCTTGCCGCGGCGGATACCATTGTTGCACTTGACCAAAATGGACAATGCGCAATGGAATTTGTAACAGTAAACCAAATGTGGGTAGCCGGCACAGGCTGGGTAAACTACTTTAACATGGTTAACGTAAGCAAAGACAATGGCAGCTGGCAGTATATCAACCTATATATCACTGTAAACCGCCAAACCGTGCATGTGTTGCTTGCTAACGCGCTGTTTGTACCACCCGTACTGCAAGAGTTTAGCTGGGACATCTTCAATAACGGCCCAGGCGGCGCGCCATCACGCCCAAATCCAGGCCTAGCCGCTAATGGCACAATCCGCATGTGGGCACGGCTTGACGGCGTTAACACACCTGTATACTTTGACGCGGCGGATACCATTGTTGCCACAGACCAAGACGGTGAAAATGCTATGGAATTTGTAAGAGTCAACAGGATGTGGGTAGCCGGCCAAGGCTGGGCAAACTACTTTAACTTGGTAGATGTCAACAAAGACAATGGCAGCTGGCAGTATATCAACCTGACCATCACTGTATATGGCGAAACCGTGCATGTATTGCTTGTTAACGCGCTGTTTGAACCACCAGCAGAAGACGTTACAGTAACATTTATTGTAGAAGCCGGCGCAGTAGGTGTTTATGCCGCAACTACAACCACTGTTGTTGTGCCAGCAGGTGAAGAAATCCCCGCCAGTGCAATACCAAATACAGAAGCACGCACAGGGTTCTACTTTGCGGGATGGTACCCAAGCGACCCAACAGGCTATGCAGTAACCGAAGATACCACCTTTACTGCAAGATTCAATCCATTATTCCACTATGTAACCTTTGAAGCCGGAAACGGTGGCGAAGTAGTACCCGCAGCCGGGTTTGGCCTTGTTGTAAACATCCGCGACGGGTTCACATTCTGGCCAGAAAGAGTACCAACACCTGTGCCAGACGCGGGATATGTATTTATTGGTTGGTATCCAGCCGACCCAGCAGGCTTTATAGTACGCGATAGTATGACATTTACCGCATTATTTGCAGTGCCACAAATCGTTAGCGTATTACCAAACCCCGCAGTTGTAGAACAAGGCGGCGAGGTAGAACTCGTAGTCACAACCCAGGGAATACCTAACGGTGCATGGGTAGACATGAATATATGGCGCCCCGGCTTATCTGTTGTTGGCGGCCCAAGGTTCTACATCGTAGATAACCAAGCCACAATAACCGTAGCCGCTGTGGCAGACGCACAACTTGGGCTTGACGGATTCTCTGTAGCCGCCCGCACAGCAGGCGACTGGGGAAGCGTAATCTTAATACACAGTTATGCGATTGTGATTGAAGTAATATAACGCACTCAAAAGAGGTTGATGCCCATTTTGGGCACCAACCTCTTTTTTATTGCCTGTCTAGGCCCTCTTTTTAACCGCAAGCCAAATTTCTATATAGCCATATTCATCATCGCCGCCGTATAACTCCATATCTAAACTGCCAACCTGCTCATAAATTGATGTTGGCAGCCATTCAGAGAAAATACGCTTGTAGAGTGAGCCTATGGCCGTATCCGCATCTTCCCATTTAAACTTTTCGGACGGGAAGATCGCCCATGTATGCGCGGGAATGTCCGCAACGGTGTAGCCCTCGACATTACTATTGTGGGAACGGAAGGCGCATAACATGTATGGAAAAGTATCCGGCCCCGTTTCCCTGTAGTCACATACCGCGTGAACTTTGTGTAAATTCTTGTTCACGAACGCAGGCAGATCTCCAGAATCATTTTCCAGCTTTTCGCTGATGCCATTTTTATTGGCTTCTTCCCATAGGTCGCTGGGCTTTCTTACGGACGAATCAATTTTGTCCTCTTCCATGTGTGCGGCCTCTACGTTAAAAACTTCCTCGATGCCAAAAACTTGAAAACCTTCCCTTGTTTCAATGCGATAGTCCATTTCTTTCTCTCCCTTAATAGATATTTGGAAGGAAATCCTCGGATATGCTTTTAGCATCACTCCATCTGCGCGCGCTTTTGTTGGTGTGACACCATGCAACAGTTGAAAGGCTCTGGCAAACGAAACCGGCGAATCATAGCCATATTTTAGTGCCAAGTCGATAATCTTGATATTGCTGGTTTGCAGCTCAAGAGCCGCCAAAGTTAGCCTTCTTCTGCGAATGTATTCGGAAAGAGATACGTCAGTTATAAATGAGAACATTCTTAAAAAGTTGTGAGAAGAACAATAGGCAATTCGCGCAAGCTCTTCATAGCTAATTTCGCTGTCCAAATTATCCTCTACATATGCAACTGCTGCATTCATTTTGGTAAGCCAATCCAAGTCAAACCCTCCTTTCACAAACAGTATAAAAGAGAAAGAACATAATTACGCAACAATTTGCGCCGGGTTTTGCATGGTTATTATAATTCCTACCACTTTGCGGTAGTATTATGGTCGAACCGCGTAAACTCTGTGACCTCCACGCCGCTCGCTTGCAAAAATTCGATAACATCGGTGGTATCTGCCGCTTGCAAAATACCGACGTTTTTTAGCCGCGGGTCAAATCTGTAATATGGCGTAGCTGCCATTTCGCGGTATGGTGGCGGCGCGTCTTCCCTGTGTAGTTTTTTCAACAATGGTACAAACGGCGCGGCGTAGGTCAGCCACAACGCGCCAATCCCCCTGCCGAAGAACTCCAGTTCCGTATACCGCTGGCTTAAATATTTTGCGCCGCGCAAGATGTCAAATACCCGCAGGCCAAATAAATTTAGCCCGCAAACATCCGCATCGCAGGCAAGCTTATGCTCGGTGCCGTGCATTGCGTAGGTATCGCGCCCGGTTACATCACGCATTCTAGCTGCGCCATGGCCGCGCGGGTCCATAACAAATACGTCAAGTCCACGGGTTACATATTCGCGCACAAGTTCGCGCTCCCAATCTGCGGCAAGGGTGCCTTCTTCCAGCACCATAAGAGCACAGCGGGTGGCAGTGCGCCCCGGCACTTCGTATTTTAGTGCGCCCAAGGCAATGCCCTCTTCACTTAGGAAGAATTGCTCATGCCTTTCGTAAGGCAGCCAAAAACTTTCTGTACTGCGCATTTCGTTGGACTGGGATAAATAACGCATGTGAATGGGGGCGTTTAGTTTTTCCTGCCCGGGCATTTTTAGTACGGCATTTAGGCGGTCAAGCAAATTATCTTCTGTCACAGGCGGAATATTCTCTGCAGTGTGTTTCCAAATAGGCTTAAAGTTTGCGAACGCCGCCGCAACCTGCCCTGTGGTGGTTGCCCACAACTGGCTTGGCTCAAGAGCATCTTGCTGCTCTTGTGCAATAAAATTGCTGTTTACACCTTGCAAATGTTTTGCAAAAAAGCGCACTGCCGCCTGCCGCAGGGCTATATTGTAATTGTGCGTGCCCGGTACCAACGTCAGCTCAAGATTTTTTTCCACACCCAGCAGCGCGTACATTTTCTTGGCCGATTCATAGCATTCCAGCACACCTTCCACACAAAAGAAGTCCGATTCCACCGCGCCAATCATGGCGGGCTTGGGCGCAAATGCCGTCAAATAATCATCATCGTTCATATGCATTGCAAGCTGGCGCGGCCATAGCATTTCCCCGTCCTGGGGCTGGCCGGTGCGCATATAATCATCTACAGATTTAATAAATGTAACGGGCATACCAGCCGCAACGCGCGGGTCGTGCAGCATTAGTATCGAGCTTTGGAACCCACCGCCAGAGTTACCTGTTACGCCAATACGCGCAGCATCAGCTTCCGGCAATGTTTCCATAACATCAAGCGCACGTACCAAATCCCACAAAAAGTAGCGGATTAGACTGCCGCCCGTCCATTCTATTGGGTAGCCAAAATAAGTATGCTCGACAAACCAATTCATTATTGGTCTGTTAATTTCCTTGTGAAAGTTTTGAAAACGCTCGCCCTGTGACATTGGGTCTACAGATAGTACCACAAAACCATTATTGGCCAAATCGCGGCAGCAATACTGATAATGCTGGCTGGACTTTGCGGCTTCGTCATGGCCAGACACAAACAGGACTGCAGGCGCAGGTTCACTAAGGCCAGCAGGTACATACAAATTGGCGGTTACATAGTACCCCGGCATGCTTTCGAAATACAGCATGCGAATAGAAAAATTACCGCAGTCAATCTCCCCTGTAAACGTGATGTTCAATGGTGTCTTGACATGCGGCAACCCGCCAATGTTTGCGATATATTGCTCGCGAATATGCTGCTGGTAGCTAAGCACTTTTTCTTTGGTGTTAATCGCTTTTTTTCGCTCGCACTGCTCTGCCAGCAAAACTTCTGCGCGGCTTCGCAAATATTGTGGGAGTTGGCCATCTACGTCATAGTAGCCGTTTAATTTGCGGTTTAATGGCATGTAATCGCCTCCTTTTTCGGTTATCTACAACCGCTTGCGCAGCTCCGTAACAAAATAAGTAAAATTGTCAAAGCTTATATCCGGGTGCACAAGATGATCAAGTGCGGGGATGTACCCTGTTCCGCTAAGAATGGGCGCAATACGGTCAAGTTCTTTATCAATTGCGACGCGGCCTTTGGCAATTTCCAGCTTATCAATACCGCCGCACAGGCAAATATTTAGGTACTGCCGCTTAAATTCCACAATATCGCAGCCCGCCTGCACCTCAAACGGCAGCACCAAATTTATGCCGCTTTCCGCAAGCAGAGGCATTAGAGTATCCATGTTGCCGTCGGTATCCACAGACACCACGGCTATATTATTGTCCCTAGCAAACCGTACAATTTTTTTGTAACATGGCATCATAAACTGACGAAACATTTCCGGGGAAATTAATGACCCCTGCTTGCCGGACATGTCTTCCCAAATATGGATATGGTCAATTTGCACGTCTTTTAAGGCTTTGGCGTAAATTGTCAGCCAAAAATCCGTCAAGTAGTCCATCATTTCATGAATAAGTTCTGGCTCGTCATAAAAACCAACCAGCAATTCTTCCACACCCATAAAATCGCGCAGGGTACCAAAAAGTCCGTATGGATACGAGCCAATTTGAACCGCAACGCCACGCTTTTTCATGTCGGCTATCGCATTATGCCAATTTTCTGCATTTTCACAAAACCGCTCTATTAAATGCGGATTAAGGCGGGTGTCGCGCAGTTCTTCCCAGTCACGCCGGGTTTTAACCGGGTAATCGATATATTGTGGGATGCCGGATGTATTTTTCATTTGCCGCCAAGTGATACCGTTTTCGCCGCGTATGGTTTGATATTTTTCGTCTTCTTGCAAAATTTCATGTGTGAATTTTGGGAAAAGCCCTAAGTTAACCGGCAGGCACTCGAAGCCCGCGTCAAAATCAAACGGTGCGCGCCAGTCGGTGCTTTGCAGGCCTTCCAGCCGCCAACGCTGTAGCGTTTCGCCCCACGGGCCAAACATAAACCAAAGTGGAAGCCTGTCTACGGGCAAACATTGGCAAGTACGTATCATTCGTTCGCGATTAGTCATAAGCTCTCCTTACATAAACGGATTATTCTGCTTTTCGTGCGCAATTGTTGTACTTGGGCCATGCCCCGGGTATACATTTGTGCTGCCCGGCAAAGTAAGCAATTTTTCCGCAATACTTTTCTTAAGGGTTTTGCTATTTCCCTGCGGCAGGTCTGCACGCCCAACGGACTCGCGGAACAAAGTGTCACCGGTAAACAAATTTGCACTTTCCCGGTCATAATAGCAAACACCGCCCGGTGTATGACCCGGCGTATGCAATACTGCAAGCGCAGCATGTCCAAATTTAATAACATCGCCATCTTGCAAAGTTTTGTCCGGGGTTACAGACAATTTTTGTTTTATTATAGTGGAAAGATTAAGCTCTGGATCTTCCAGCATAGGCACTTCAAGCTTGTGACAATAGATTTCGGCATTTGTTAGCTTTTTCATTTCGTTTGCCGTAATAATATGGTCGAAATGCCCGTGTGTTAGCAAAATTACATTTACTGTAACGCCTTTTTCCTGCAAAAATGCAGCAATTTCGTTGTAGTCGGTTTCATTGCAACCGGCGTCAATAAGTACGCCTTCGCCCGATATTCTGCAGTAATACAAATAAACATTTTGCCCCATATTGTTGCGGGCGAACGTTTTAATTATCATAGATGCACTCCTTAGCATGTCAAAACGCGCACTATTGACGGTAGCTTCTCCAAAATTATGTTAAATTCAGGGTTGCCGGCAAAGTGCGCGTCATATAATAAAATATCATTTAAACTGTTTCACTGGTTTTGCATAGGCTTCATAGTTGGGAAGAAAATAACGTCGCGTATAGAATCAGAATTGGTGAGCAGCATAAACAGCCTATCCACCCCTACTCCAAGCCCGCCCGTAGGCGGCATACCATATTCCAGCGCAAGCAAAAAGTCGTGGTCTGTCATGGACGCTTCGTCTTCACCGGCGGCGCGCAGTGCTTCTTGGTCTGCAAAACGCTGGCGTTGGTCTATTGGGTCATTAAGTTCGGAATAAGCGTTGCCCATTTCGCGGCACATGATAAACAGCTCAAAACGCTCGGTATATTCTGGGTTGTCGGGCTTGCGCTTTGTAAGCGGAGAAATATCAGTTGGGTGATCCATTATAAACGTAGGTTGAATTAAGTTTTTCTCAACGAATTCGTCAAAAAAGCTTTCCAGAATATTGCCCTTGGTATGATATTTTTCAAAATGAACGCCATGTTTCTTTGCCGCGGCTTGTGCATCTTCCAGTGTCAAAAGCTGGTTAAAATCCACCCCCGAATATTGAAGAACGGCGTCTACCATTGTTATTTTTGCAAAAGGCTGCGACAAATCAATCATATACTCGCCGCAGGGTACAACTGCGGTGCCAAGCACGTCCAGCGCAACCTGGCGGAACATAGACTCGGTAAGTTCCATCATACCGTGATAGTCTGTATAGGCCTGGTACAGTTCAAGCATTGTAAATTCTGGGTTATGCTTGGTGCTCATGCCCTCGTTGCGGAAGCAGCGCCCAAGCTCGTACACTCTTTCCAACCCGCCAACAATTAGCCGCTTTAGCGGCAACTCCAACGCGATACGCAAGTACATTTCCAAATCCAGCGTATTATGGTGCGTAAGAAACGGACGCGCCGTGCCACCCGCCCCTGCGGAAACAGTTTGCAATACAGGTGTGTCTACTTCCAAAAAGCCGCGCCCATCCAAGAAGTTGCGGATGGCCTTTAGGATTGCGGTACGCTTAATAAAAGTATCCCTTATTTCCGGGTTAACAATTAAATCCACATAGCGGCGGCGGTAGCGGGCTTCCATATCGGTTAGCCCATGCCATTTTTCTGGCAAAACTTGCAGGCTTTTTGCAAGCAAAGTAACGCTGCCGGCTCTAATCGAGACTTCGCCCTTTTGCGTCCTAAAAACTTCGCCAGTTATGCCAACAATGTCGCCAATATCGTATTGCTTAAATGCAGTGTATTCGTCTTCGCCAATATTATCGCCGCGCACATATGACTGAACGCGCCCGTGACGGTCCAAAACATCTATAAAGGCCGCCTTGCCCTGCACACGCTTGGTCATAATACGCCCCGCTACGCTAACAGTTTTACCTTCATATTCATCAAAATTATTGTGAATATCACTGCTGTGTGCGGTTACATTATATATGGTATGATGGAATGGGTCGCATCCGGCAGCCTGTAAGGCTTCAAGTTTTTGGCGGCGTACGCGTTGCTGCTCGTGCTCACTTAAATGTGCTTCACCGACATTTTCATTCATATTTTTGCTCCTTCTTAATGGGGCTCTGCCCCAAACCCCGCCGTTCCGCAGGAAATGAATCCCTGCTACACTTCCTTCGGGAAGCGGCACAGCCGCTTATTTGCTCCTTCTAAATGGGGCTCTACCCCAAACTTACGAAATTCCTAAAATTTGATATTTTATTGGCCCTTGCGGCGCGTCAACAACTACAGTTTCCCCACTTTTGCGGAAAAGCAACGCTACACCAAGCGGTGACTCGTTGGAAATACGCCCGCCAATAGGGTCTGCCTCTGTAGAGCCCACAATTGTGTATTCTACTTCCTCGTCATACTCCATATCAAGCACCTTTACGGTACTGCCAACGCCCACAGTTTCACCGTCAAGGTCGTCGTCATCTATAACTTCTGCATTGCGTAGCATTTTTTCGATTAAAGCAATGCGTGTTTCAATTTCGGCCTGTTCTTCTTTTGCGGCATCATATTCTGCGTTTTCGGAAAGGTCGCCCTGGCCGCGCGCCTCTTTAATCTTACCCGCAACATCTTTGCGGCGCACAACTTTTAGCTCATGCAATTCCTCTTCAAGCTTCTTCAAACCATCTACTGTAAGTACAGTCTTTTTTTCTGCCATTTCTGTTCACCTCATAAAAATAAAAATAAATAAAAAAATAAATATAAATAATAGAGCCAACAAAATGCCAGCTCTCGTTTATCGGGCGTTTTCTAAGAACATGTCTTAGCAATTTGGATTGTACAACAGCTGGAAGTGATTGTCAAACCAAATTTGAATAACAAAATTTACAACTTTTTATCTATTTCCTTTGACGGAAATCGACTTGTCGTATATACTTTTCTACAGATATAGACAATCAATTTGGACATAAGCTTTAATATGGTCTAAAATACGCTGTTCAAATAAAATTGCTATATGGGAAGATGGGGATGCTGTGAAACGTAAAGTAGTTTTTGCCATAATATTTTTAGTGCTTTTACCGGCGGGCTTGTCGGCCTGTTATAGAGAAATATTAAGTGCACAAGATGAGCATCTTGCCGCAGGCATGGCGTCTGTGCCCGTACTTCATACGGATTACGAAACGGGCGAATATCCTGAATATGAACCCAACAAGTACGAGCCATATGCCTACGAACCATACATTCCATATATCTATGAGCCATACCCCCAAGAATATGAGCCAGAATATTACACATATGAAGAACCGGTTCGCCGTCCAATGGTGGCCTTGACTTTTGACGACGGGCCATCAAAATACACAAATTATATTTTAGACGTGCTGGAGGCGCATGGCGCGCGCGCAACGTTTTGCGTACTTGGTAGCAGGGTAGAAAATTGGGCAGATGTAATACTACGCATAGACTACCTTGGCAGCGAAGTTGTTGGCCATTCATGGAATCATCGAAATTTTACAAGAATTAACGAAGACGAAATCAAACGTCAAATATTAGAAACAAGCGCGGTTATAGAAGAAATCCTTGGTTTCCCACCGCCGCCGATAGTACGCGCACCATATGGCGCACTAAATGCCAGGGCACGGCGCGTTACAAGGGAACTTGGATACTCATTCTTAAACTGGTCGCTGGATACAGAAGATTGGCGTCATAGGGATGCCCAGCATTTGTACAATTTTATTATGGAACGCGCCATAGACGGGTCCATAATTCTCATGCATGATATACGCCAGCCAACTGCAGATGCTATGGAGTATGTTGTCCCAAGCCTTATAGAGCGTGGTTTCCAACTGGTAACCGCTACAGAGCTTATAGAATATTTTGAAGGTGAACTTAAGCCCGGTGTCGAATACAGAGGAATTCGATAATGTTAAAATAGGAGGTACAATATGAAATTTCCACAAGACACAGATAACAAAAGGCGGTATTCTGCAACAGCCCAGGATATTGGTGATGAACATGGCGATGAATATAACAAAGATATAACCATGTCGCCGATAAGCAGACTTATGGACGACAGCGACGAACAGGACAGGCCTGACGAGTCGGGTGCTTTTGTTGATGGGTATGATCGCAGATCTGCCAAAGCAGATACCTCACCCATCGGCGAGCCAGAACGCTCCCCATACGCCCCAGACAGGGCAGAGCGCGAACGTCCCCCACTACGAGAGCGTCCTGCGCCGCCCTCCCCATCCCTTAGTTCTGACGAGGACTTTTTCGAGGTGGGCATTCGTGAAGCACGCAAGGAAAGGGAACGCCGCAGGCCTACAAACCCAAACCCCAGACCCGCAGTGCGCGCAACAATACCAACACCGCGCAGGATGGCTGCCCCCCCTGCGATACGCCCAACCACCAGCAGCAATGAAATAGACCCAAATAACCCAGATGACGTATATGACACATTCCGCCAGCGTTATAACCCAGAAGATTTGATATCCGCAACCAAAAGTGGCCGTGCTGCAAAAAAAGATTCTGGCGATACAAGAGGCTCTGCATCCAGGCCGCAAGCGGAAGAAGACGACCGCATAGACCCAACACGCGTGGCGATTGTGGGCGGGGCGGCTGCGTTTTTAGTGCTTTTGGTAATTTTGGTTGTAGCCATGAACCATTTCCGTACAGGCCGCAACTTTTATCAAGCCCAAGCCGAAGAAAATGCAGGCTACCGGTCCAGATACCAAATTGCAAGAAGTGAAAACGCTATGCTGGAAGACGATAATCTAAGTTTGACCATCGAAAGAGATAATTTGCGAGCACAACTGGAAGTACAGGACACCGGCCAAGCTGCTTCCAATGGCAACAATAATAACGATGCGTCCGATACAGAAACACCGCTGGACCAACAAGATTGGCCACGACAGCACACCGTTGCACGTGGACAATCCCTAACTGTAATTGCCAGAATCCACTACGGAACGGAGCGGGTAAACAGGCATCCGTTTACCTATACCGAGCTTATAAGGCTATACAATAATATGCCAAATGAGAATACTTTTGAAGGGCGGACATTAAACATCCCCGCACCCCCTGCACAATAAAATTAAAGTATTTTATGTATAAATGTCCCGTCATTGCGAAACGAAGCAATAACGGGACATTTGGTTTATTTACCACATCATTTTTGACGGTTTATCTTATTTTCTGTTTTGTATAATTCCAGCATTAATTTTACATCATCAAGGCTTGGATCATGGAAGTAAAAATAACATTTGAGGCAACGGAAATGGTTATCCTGATTAAACTTTACACGATTTTTACATAGTGACTTGCAACCGTGACAGCCACCCCAATCAGCGGCGAACGCTTTAGGGAAACGTTTTTCCAAGTCGGCAATCTGTTCCGTATGGGTGTGGAAGGTTTTAATGAATTGAACCTTTACCGCAATTGAATAATGTATGCTATGCAGAAACTCTTCTTCGTGGTATGACGAACCTTTGCCCAGAAGCAGCCATTCTTTTGAACCTTTTTTATATAAATAGCAAAAGATTTTTTCCTCGCCCGTCGGCACGAAGCCATGCATGACAGCCTCATCATAAAGCCAATAGTAGATTTCGCGTAAATATTCAAGTTCTCCGTCCGTCTTCGCAAGGAAGAAGGTCTCGTGAGTTTGAGTGGCGGGCTCCTCCACAAAGCGGTACGAAAAGTATTGGATATGCTTAAATGTGCCATCGTCTTTTGGTTTAAAATATGAACAAAGAACGGTAATCATATTCGGGTTGCTTGGTAACGAAATAAAAAAATGCGGGCATTCATCGTTGTCCAGTGCTTCGATGCTCATTCCCAACTGCGCAAGCCTCTTTAACAACATCCACGTATTTGCAATGGGCTTGCAAATAATTTGCTCATCGGCTTTTTTTAAGGCGTGGTCAGCTATACGCTGCTTATCAACAATTAAAACACCATTTTCAGCATGTCCACATTCCACCAAGGCATTTAAAGCAATTAAAACACGGTTATGAACAATTCCATAATGTGTTATGCCGTTCCAATCCGGCCATCCCCAATCAAAAGGCGAACCGTGTTCAATCGAATCATAAACCATATATAGAAACTCTTGAAATGCCTTAAACGCGGCTATATATTCCTCATTCGTCAAACCATTTAAATAATCCGGATTTATCTTTACATCACATGGAATAAAAACCATTGTGTCTTTATACATCTTCATGGCCTTGCGAGCTTCGCCTTCAAAAATCCTGCTGATAAAATCATTATACTCATTAAAAAAATCCGGATCACTTTTTTCGCAAAATGCAGCGTAATCATTTAAAATCTTAAATGTGTTTTTGTCTTGGCTCACATAGCCGCTCCATCTTGATTTGACAAGCTCTGTCAAATCGTCGCGCTTTTCTTCAAGCATATTAAGGATGGCTTCGCAATTGCGCATATAATCCTTACCTTTACGTTTTTTTGCAAGATAATTTAAGTATTCGTTATAGTTATGCCTGTCCATTTATTTGCTCCATCCCTACCACATTTTAAATGCTTCGGCGCAAGCTTTTTTATACGAATCGGGTTCTGCAACCGCTGCAAATTTGAGCTCCGTTTGGCTGATGAACGCAATCCGCGCATCCATTGTATTAGACGCGCCGGAAGGAAACACGCATCCATCGAAAACTTCTTCACATATTTCAGTGCCGTGTTTTTCCTTTGTATACTTTAAGAGATTCTCAAGCAATTTCCAACCATATTCATCGTGGTCGGATATATACGCGGCGATGAAGGTCAATTCAAACATCTCCATTAATTCAGAGCATTCCAAAATTATCGACGCATGGCCTCTTGCTTTAGCCTCGCCCTGCGTTTCTTTAATGTGGCTCAAATAGCTCGTTGTGTCACTGATGGACGCACCTTCGATGCAATCAACCCCGCACTTAGAGAGGTAGGCTTCAAATTCCGCCATATACTTCACGCGTTTTTCGCACTCGCTTCCCAAAAGGTTGAATCTATCCTTCAAATATTCCAAATACCTTTCGTTTTTCAAATTGATATCTTCAATTTTTTTGTTCATCATCACTATTGCCCTCCTTAATAATTAATCCACATTAATAAAACAATTTTAACAAAAACAAACCAATTTTACCATATCGCTAAGGTTGAATTTTTGCTCAAAAACTTAACCAGTGGTTTATCCGGATAAAACATAAAGCCTAGTTAAATTTTTTGTCTTGACATTGACGCTGCGTCAACTTGTATAATATTTCTTGCAAAGAGGTGAAACTTTCATGGAACTAATTAGAATAAACGACGTTGTAGACCGTTTTGACATATCCAGCCGCACATTGCGCTACTACGAAGAAAAAGGCCTGCTGTGGAGCCAACACCCCAGCAGCAGTGTGCAAAGATACTACGATGCCGCGGCACTGGAAAGACTAAAACAGATTATCGTATTGCGTAAATTGCAAATCCCGATAAAGGATATAGCCGCCATTTTCAAAAGCGAAAACACGGCCACGTTGATTCAAGCATTTGTAAGCAAGCTGGAATCCCTTGATACAGAAATTACGGCTCTGGCAGAGCTTAGGCGGCTGGTGGACGACTTTTTGCACAAAATGTTAATGAGCGGCATCAAGAAAATTTCCGCAATAACGCTATTGTATGAAGAAACGGAAAAGCGGCTTGCACACCCCACATCCGATACTTCTTTCGAAGAGTTGTCAAAAATAAGCCGCGAAGCACTGCGGCTAGACGACGTCCGCATCATAAGACTGCCAACCACGCGAATGCTAACTTCCCGCTACAAAACCGGCAAGCTTGAAGAGCTTGACGGCGACAAAATGCAAAATTTGTTCGCACCCTATGGCTTTGTGCCCATACCGGGAATGCGAGACTGTTTTTTTATCCTATGCGACCAAAACTGGATAATGCATATTAAAATCCCGGACGACTATCAAAATGATACGCCCTATACAGAAGCAACGCTTGGCGGCCTATACGCCGTGGCATCCACATTTTTTGAAAGCTTGGACGAAACCTTTGTGCTTTTGCGCGAATGGGTAAATAGCAGCACTCATTTTGAACTGGACAAGCAAAGGCCAGAAATGCTTGAAGAAATACTGCCCTGGGATATTGTAGAACTGACAGACAAATTCCAACAGGATGTGTTTATACCAATAAAATTAAGGAGCTAAAACATGCAAAACACACACAATGAATTTTGCCGTTTTTTAAAAGACAACGACTTTTTAATCGAGCCAGAGGGTCACACAGAAGAGGACAAAAGCGGCTGGCAAATAATGTACATGGGCGAGTGTGTTGGCCACATGAATTTTGGCAATGGTGGCATTTGGATCGAAACTTGTGATTTTGGCAGCAGCGATTCAGTAGACACTAATTTGAAAGAAGTTGCTTGGGCTCATGTGAGAACATGCCACCATTTCAGTTCAGGCGGAAAAGAATGCGGCTACGGCTGCGAACCGGGTTTTGATAAGACAATTTTTGGCAAGGAATTTAAAAATCTCTGCTTTGTCATTTTAGAATTTATGAACCCGGACGCAAAAACATTAGAAAATATAAAAAAACTAATGCTGTTGTACAAACAAAACAAGCAACTTGCAACACTGGACAAACTCACAAAACAGGCCGATGCTTTCGTAGAATTAAGAGAGAGTCTGCCAGAAAATATTTCTGCGGCATGGTGCAAGTTTGTAGGGCAAATGCGCGAATACTTTTATATGGACGAACAATGGGATGGCAAAGAAATTGTATTTTTACCATATGTAAAAGCCACGCTTGAACCGGACAAAATTTCTATTTCCGCAACAGAGCAACAATGGGAAATATCAACCCCAGAGGAAGTAGACAATATAATTCAAACGCTTGTAACAATGCAGCTGCCAGAGCGTGTTATGCCAACAGACAATATGAAAATATCAGCCGGCAATGGCCGTTGCGACCTATGTTTGTATAACCGCGAAAACAGCGAAAAGCGAGGAAGCGTTTTAGACTTGGCAACAGGAATGGCTTTAGCTTATGGGGTCATTTGCACTACTGCACCCTGCGAAAGCAATAACGAGAACTGTGCAATAATCGACATTGGAGCGGCTACACCTGGCCTAACGGCAGAGCAAGTAACGCATATCCTGTTCCCATATTGGTGGACAAAAAGCAGATTTCATAAGGAGGCGAAGTAAATGGCAGAATTACCCGAAATCACGAAACTGGCAGGCCAGATGAAAACCACTTTAACAGGCAAAACCTTTGCCACAGTTGATTTACTGCAAGAAAAATGCGCCAACATCCTAGGCACAGACTTTCAAAAGCGGGTGGAAGGCGCGAAAATAGCTGACGTGTACCACAAAGGCAAATGGATTATCACAAGCTTAAATAATGGCGAAAATATTTTGCTCTCACTTGGCATGGGCGGGGATATCATATACTTCGAAAACGAAGAAACCCTGCCGGAAAAATACCAGATAAAGTTACTTTTCACAGACGGCACAGGCTACACCGCCCGCTTTTGGTGGTTTGGCAAATTCCTGCTGGTGTCGGACTTAGAACTTGCGTCAGAACCAAGCACAAAAGACATTGCAATGGACCCGTTTGACGAAAAATTTACCCCAGAGTATTTTGCCGCATTGCTAAAGGGCAAAAAAACACAGGTTAAGACATTTTTAATGAACCAAAAAAATGTGGGTGGTATCGGAAACATGTATATGCACGACATTTTGTTTAAGGCCGGCCTACACCCGCAGCGCAAAATATCCGACATGAGCGCAGCCGATGTAACATGCCTATACGAGAGCATGTTGGCAGTGCTTGAGCTTTCGCGCAGTAAAGGCTCTTTTTCATACGAGGCCGACTTCTTTGGACAAAAAGGCGGCTACTCTATGGACGATTTTCTTATTGGGTATAAGGAAAACCAACCCTGCCCAGTATGCGGCGGCAACATCAGACAAATTAAAACTGGCAGTACGTCTTCGTTTGTGTGCCAGAGTTGTCAAAAAACATAAGACCGCTACGGCGGTTTACATATCAAGCATCGTGCATTTCGTTCCATCAAACGTGCATTTCGTCAGGTCACCTCTCCAAAATGCAACATCCTATGATATACTTGCGACAAATTTCAGCAAAGCCATACAGGAAAAAGGAGAGAATGACCCAATGAGCGACTTCATACTAAAATTTGACCAGCTAAACGGAACAATTGACAAGTTCCGCGATGTCAGCAGCAGCTTGACATCTGCACAGAGTGAGCTAATTGCACAAGCCCGCAGGCTTAGCGGCATGTCCGGCTTT
>Ga0131853_10001248_pt1 | contig 45902 bp, 34 predicted proteins | sample TergutLab28metaG_FD_92764 | JGI IMG/M metagenome (GOLD analysis project Ga0131853, IMG submission 92764) | Labiotermes labralis P1 segment gut microbial communities from Petit-Saut dam, French Guiana - Lab288 P1 (version 2) (version 2) | ecosystem: Host-associated > Arthropoda: Insects >... | reverse complement strand
GGGGATGCGCGGAGGGTGGACTTGGGAAAATTGAACTTGTCCCAGGCGTTCCCCCCTGTGTTTGTGGATGCTTGCCCTCAACCAAATGATAAAAAACCCCCCCCCCCCCCCGCCGGCTCGACAGCTCTCGTGGGTCAAGGCCTCTTCATTGCTGAAGTTTCGAGATCACACTCAGACACACTACACTCGGTTGGACTCCTCTGGACGAAGGATCGGTCCATCGCAGAGACCTCTAACTGAGAGCACACAACAAGCACAAGAGACAGGCATCCGTGCCCTCGGCAGGATTCCAACCTACGATTCCATCAAGCGGGCGGCCGCAGACCCACGCCTTAGACCGCGCGGCCACTGGGATCGGCTCTGGATAACTTAGTCTCTGTAATAAATTGCTATGGACTGGGCAAATGATTTTATTACGCGTTCTGTACGAAGTAAAAAGATGTTTTTACTCGAAGACTACTTCTGTCCGATTGTGATAAAGTTTCAGCGACTAAACCCCTATCACATTTTCATGGAATTCATTGTAAGATTTCCTTACAGAAAACTGTCGGACAAAGGCGAGCTTCGTGAAAATCGACTCAGTGACACTATGTTTTACATAAGGACGTACATGAATTTGTACCCATACTTTCCATATTTCTTGACTAAGGTAAAAGGTAAGGTAAAGTGCACCCTTGTACAGGCACTGAGGCTCTATACAGGCCGTACGGCCCATAGGGGGAGTAGAGGTATAGCACTACTCTTTCTTGACCACGGCACTAAAAGGGACTGAGGGGTTAGCGTCACGCCCCGGCCGCTCTTTACCCCCGGGAAAGACCCGGTATCCCATTGCACAGGAGGCTGGGTGGGCCCCAGGGGCCGGTCTGGACAGGTGCGGAAAATCTCACCCCCACCGGGATTCGATCCCCGGACCGTCCAGCCCGTAGCGAGTCGCTATACCGACTGAGCTATCGCGGCCCACATTTCTTGACTGGTCTTGGTGAAATTCAGCGCATTAATTCTTAAAATTTGGCAGCTGCGAGTTTAAAAAATAGCTGCTGTGAAAGTCACAGTTACTTAAAGGTTCTAATATACTTCTGTCCATACTTTAAGACACATATCATCCAATTTGGGTGATGTTTGATACAGATCCGGAAAAAATACTGAGCATTTGCTAGTTTCGTAAAAGTCACTGTACGAAAGGCCGTACTTTTTTTTTCTGGGCATAAATAAAATTACATTAACGCGTGAGCCATTCAACCATATGAAATTTTAAACGTAAGGATCCTTGATAAAGTCTGTGTTGCACCCGTCCCTTTTCTTCCTTGGACCTCAGCTGGGAAACAGCTCTTCACTTCTTCATCTTGCACCTCAGCGAGGAGTTGAACCTCTCGCTCTCAGGGAACATTTACAGAGGGAATGGGAAGCGAGTGCAGGGATAGGGTCGTCCAGATCGGCGCTAGCAGAGGTTGAGTCAATCCAGACACCACTCACTCGTATGGTTTCCGGGTTTCTACTCATGCACAGCCACAACACACCCACACCCACACTTTGGTACTTACTACACTCGATACTGTCCCATCGCTCGAGCGAACGATCGATAGATCATTCAATCAATCAAGTGTATATCGGTCGTTTCTTGCCCAGAAAAAATTACTATGACCACCCCCACTTCCAGATTCTCCGACCTCTATCTTCGGTTCTCGCGAGAAAATTTCCATGCCAATATCTCTCCCCAAAAGCACCAGTCCGGTAAAAATATGAAGCTTACCCCGTACCATGCCATGAAGGTAGAGGGGGAATAGAGTTATGTCTATTCTTTCTTAAACCTCGGTGTTAGATGGGGGTAAATTGTTAATGCCACGAACCGGCCGCTTTACCCCCGGGAATAGCACATTACCCACTGTACAGGAGGCTGGTTCAGCTCCATGGTCAGTCTGAACGGCTGCGGAAAATCTCGTCTCTACCGGAATTCGATCCCCGGACCGCCCAGCCCATAGCAAGTAGCGCTATACCGACTGAACTATTCCACGCGCGAGCAAGGAACCAATTCACAAAACCAAATGGCTAAACAATGTCATGAAACTCAAAACATTCGCGGCCTCCCACATTGATATTTCAACTGGCCAGCATTAATTCTATCCCACGCTCTCTCTCTCGCTCCACAATCTACGCACTCTGTCATATTTTCCCGACGAGTTGGGGCGGCTGCATATGCATTGGTAATCGGTTGGCCTTACCAAAAGTCACGGAATACCCAGACAGGATGCTGCTTTGCCAAGGTGAATACTTATGGAAAATCACAACAAACAATTTTTTGACAAAGCTCAAATCAATAAAACTAACAGGCTTATGCTCTTAACAGCCTCAACTTCACTTCTCCTCTCTATGTGTCCAATTGGAATAGGGAATCCCGCAGTTACTATTTCACCTTAAAGGTGATGTTCCAGGGAACGATCCTGGAATGGAGGGGCTCAGTGCAATAGGTCACAGAGTACACCATCTGCAACCCTGTTTCCTTTGTCACTACATTCACACCAGCCTTTGGGCCTGTCCAAAAGTCTAATTTGTACCATGCACACATTGTGATACTTGTGTAATACAGTGGCAATTCTAAGCAGCACTACAAATGCATACAAGGGCTCAGTATGGAAGCCTTACACGGAGCCAGGAAGCCACGTTCTTATCCTCTTAATGTTAAGAACAAGAAATTGGATACTGCAACATGAATACAAGCTATAAATATTGCGTTCGTCTTACTGACCTTGACAATTTTGTCACCAATATTCAGAAATAATATTGTCTATTAAGACTCTACTTACCTAAGTACACAAAGTGACCAAATGGTGCCTTGTATTAGCACTAAATATTATGGAGTGTTAATTATTACACCAACCACTGCACATATATAAATTTTATGTATGTGCAGTGGTTGGTGTTATAATTGAGTAACTCGACAACATGCACAGTGTAACAATAAAAATAAAAAATTATGGAGTGTATTAAGGGGACAATAGAAATTATTTCCAGTTGGCCTCTAAAATCAAGACATGTTTCCTGCAAGGCCAGAGCTAAATTCTTAGCATACTTATCCTGCATAAAATAGAAAAAATTATCTTTTTAGATCACCATACTGTCTCTGTGTTTACCGTGTGTACCTCTTTCCCAAATTTTAAACCAGGCAACTAATTTTCATAAAACTCTTTATGAACTTCATCCCACGAACAACACAGCAGATGCAAGCACTACCTTGGTGGGAATAACTTGAGTTCACATTTTCACATGCCATGTGATAACAGACCGTAAAAGAAGAGCTGACCGTTGTTCAGGTAACGCATTTGTAGAACATAAAATGACAAGGCAGCAGGAGTGCAAATATTTTCCTCAGCTTTTGTGCTGGTTGTGATAACCAATTAAGCACCAAGCTAGGCATATGATACAACAGGCACAGATGATAAACAAACCTAAGCATAACACATGATCTATCATTTGTAAATCACAAATTACAGACCCAGCAATGAGGTTATGCATGGCAAATTTAACGCAGACTGAATACACGGCAATGTAATGTCTGTCATCGTTTAACACATTATGACCTCACAGTAAGTACCACTAGCACTCCTTCCCTCCTAGCACTTCATGTGTCTTCCATGTTCTTATTGCTGGTTGTAGAAAATTAAAAAAAAAAGGATGGTGTTGGGTTTCCTCCACTTGCATAATTATACCAAATTCTGGTCAAGAGAATCAGAAGTTATGACGGTTGAAGGATGGGGGGGGGGGGGGGGGGGGCCTGCGGGGGAAAACCCCAGCGTGTTTGTGGGGAAGGGGGCTCCCCCCACCCTGCCCTTTTTTTAAAACAAGTTGGTAATAAAAAGAGAGGAGGTTGGGGTGGGTGGGGGGGGGGGGGGGGGGGGGCCAGCCCATGGGTACACACAGCACTGTGATCTTGAAAGCTGCAATTCCACAACTGGCCTAACTCTTGAGAAACAGCATGGCATGCATATTTCCTCACCAGTCATCTTGCACATGAAACAAACTCCACCTTTACAGACCAGTGGATATGAGATTGTGGCTAGCACTGGAACAGTTAATAATTAAATGACATATGTTCCTACTTACGGTTGGCTGTGTGCGGTAAGTCTAGTAACTGGTGAATGAGGTTCCTGGTTCTTCTGATCTGTCTGGTTAATGCACTGTGAATCACTTGTATGTCCCTCTGTGGAAACTGCAGTTGGTGGCAATGATGACGTTTTGATTTCATGATCTCCACCCTCCAGCAGTTGGTGCCTCTCAATCAAACTATTCTCCCGTTGCACATGTGGTGGCGATCTGGATGCTCTAGGTGGGTCTTCAGGTGCATTACCTTCTCCATTACCTACTGCTGCTAAGACACTCTGAAGATGAGTTTTTGATGGCACCTGAACTTCTCCATTCCTCAAAACATTTCGATCTGCGACCCTCACAGCATCTTGTGATCCATCTTGCTGCTGAATCTGTTCTGACACTGGCATTGCTAACTTTCCATTCACCATCAGTTTTTGAGTTGGATAACGCAATGACGTTCTGATTTTCTCACAATGTCTGGACAAAGGCACTCCCACAGATGTACAAGTGTCACTTTCCAGTGGCTTGATAGCTGAAGTTCTTGCAAATGTGTCATTCATATTTCTGTATGCTGGCAACATTACGACATGGCCCTGATGACTTGAACTACCTGTTATATGGCTGTTATTGACTGTACCACACTCCTGTCTCCTGTTCAGTGTTGCACTGCTGATACTCCTGCTAATTGAGACAGTACCTATGGACCTTTGCGTCAAATTCACACTGTCAATTTGTCTCAGAGTCACATTTCCACTTTCTGCCTGTTTCTGGCTTGCAAGGCTATTTCCTAGATTTCTCTGGAATGATCCACGTTGGTGATATCTTTGGACAGTAATTTCATTAGCAACAGATCCTGGAACTCGACTGCTGTTCATTACAGTTTTTTTAACTGTCGCATTTTCTCTGTGTCTTTGAGTTACATTACTATGCTCTAAATGTCTTTGGGTTGTCATGATACTCTCTACACGCTTATGTGGCACAACACAGTCTTCAATGTGTCTTGACAGTGGTACACCTGGTTCTGGATACCTTTGGGATGAAATTCCATTTTCCATTTGTCTCTGCAGGGTATGGGTGTTGTCTGGACTACTGTTGTTTCTGTGGTACTTCTGTTGGACTGTGGCACTACAGTCTTTCCGAGTAGAGTCATCAACATGTCTAACAGATGGCGCATTACATGCTATTGGTATCTGAGGAACATTGGTTTCTGAAGGATTCTGAGGTGATGGAATGTTATCAGGATATTGCTGTGTCAAGTTTCCAGGTGGTCTATGAGGTGAGGATGCATTGCTCTCAACGTGTCTTTTGGCTTCAGATTCATCATGGAATGGGCTGGCATTTTCTGGACTACTATCTGAAATTGTTTCCAAATTCCTTTGGGTTATAGTATCTTGATGCCTCTGAACTGATGAGACATTCTGTGACAAATGTTTCTGGGGTGAACGAGTTCTTTCCCCATGAGATTCTGACATACTGATTTTGTCTAGGGAATTAAGTTCTGGAGGTGGTGGGGGAAGAGGTTCATCTGATGCAAACACTTCATCTTCAAGTACGGTTGGAGGAGATGGAGGAGGCAAATCTGGACTGGGCAGTCGTTCCGGAACAGGCGGTGGAAAAGCAGCTCGTAGATGAGGTTTCTTAGGAGGTCGCTCCGGCACCCAGTCATCAACAGAGATGGATGGACCAACAATGAGAGGTCCAAGCAGGTCAGCTGAGAGAGAGCCACAACTGGAACTAATGCACAGAAATGATAAGAGTTTAGATTCAGATACTAGCATAGTTTATAACTGAATACTCAGGTAACACCGAATGATGCACTCTCTTACCTGTGTTGATGGCGAGGCCCATCTCGAATACCTCCAGACTCAGAGTTAATATTTTCTTTATTGACTGCCATCTGTCACGAACACACACAAACTTATCAGGTACAAACAAAGATTAAAGAATTGAGTTGAATATAATAATCCAAAACTAAGATAAATAAATAACAAGCTATTAGGAGAACAGTCCAGTGGGTAGAAATATATGTTTGGTACCCTTCATTCTCCATTAGCCTTGATTTTCATTTACTGCCAATACAAATCCACTGTTGCAATGGTGATTCCTTTTCATTGTTAGTTCATTATATAGTTACCATGTCAGGAAAAGTGTGAAACAGATGGTGTAGATTTTAATGACATCAATATTTTAGGTTACTCACAAACTTACGAATGATAGCCTATTTCAGGCATACTTGAAGTAAAAAATTTGGGTCTCATGTAAAGAAGAGGCTATAATTGGATATTATGGACCAAAAAATGGTTTAGTGTAGACATTCAGTGCCAAATACAAACGAAAGCCACTGGACTGTTTTGAAGATGAAAATACAAAGGGAAGAACTGAAGTATGGGTGCACTCCTAAATCCTTGCCACCCCCCAAAAAGCTGTGTGAAGACTTAAACCATCAGTTACTGGTTATCCTGACTGCACATTAAATTATACACATTTACTGTAAGTTAAACTTCTGAATAAATATCTTAAAAATATCCACGCTTTATTACATTTTCAGTTTCAGCAATTTCAGCTTGTAAATCAGTCATCAGAATGTTCTCACAATCTATGTGAGTCCATAACACATTACATATGTAGCATCTAGTATGAGAAAGAATCAAATTACTGTGACCACTGCTTACCTCGCGCCATGAGCCATTGGCATAGTCTGATGCTGAGGATGCTCTACGAGCTGAGTGAGAAGCATGAGGTCGAGGAGGAGGCTGGGGAGGAGGTGAATGTGGACATGGTGCAGCAGATGCTGGCTGAGCCAACTGTGGCTCTGATCTCCATGCCTGATTTCTTGTGCTAGAAGACTGATGTCGTTCATAAAATGACAGTAATGCCTTCTTCTGGATAGCTTTCAGTGTCGGATCTGACACGCGATGTCGCTTTTCTGGATCCAGGTATGTGTAACGTGTCTGCTGCCGCTCTAGTTCACTGATCCTCTCAGCAACAGACAAGGCAGGTGGTGGCAAAGACATTGGTAGCAACCTGTTCACACATTACATTATTTATCTCACTGATGTGGTAGTAAGAGAGACCCTGGAGTAAAAGTGCTAACCAAACCAAAGCAACACAACCAGCTGACATCATATATAAAATGGGTATCACAATTACAGTGTACCCACAATTAGCCATGCATGGATTATCCAACTTGCAGATTATCTGTGCACAATAATAAATTGCTAATGGGTAATGACAAAAATGGGAAATAATGTGATTTTGGGCTGCATGATTGAACAAAATCCTCAATACAAAGAAAAATGACAGACTAGTCATGTACACAATAAGCATTTACTCGTGAGCTATGTATGTATGTATTATGTACATAAACAATAAATTACACTTTTATTGTTTGTTTGTGGCTCAATACAGTGTATGATTTTGATTATTCATGTTTCTCAAACATCTGTGCACCCCTGTCCCTGCCACTACACTGGATAATTGGGAGTACACTGGATACATTTTTCTGGTTGTATTATTCACTCCTGAACCTTCAAAAGCAATATCCAATATAACCATCATATACCCCTTTCTGGCAAGTTGTACATATAAATTCAAATTTACCACCATTTTTTCACTGAGTTGGCTAAGTTTATACAACATATCACTATCATATTGTCTACAGCTAGCAGTAAGTCTTGATCTATAAATATAAAATCCTCATACAGAAGATTAAAATTTGAGTTGCAAATAAACAAGAGTATTTGTGAGCCTTCAGGCTTTCACAGCAGTGCAGAAGAAGATTGTGCTCTTCTGGGATATGGTACCATGTCACTGGATGATTAGTACCTGACACTTCAAGACAGCAGGGTGGCATCACATATTCTGCAAGTCAGATACATAATATCTCCTTTTGGATTCAAAGAGTGGCACTAATTCTTCAGTTTGTCATATGCATTCACAGTGGACAACCTGACACTTGGTTCATATATCAAAGTGACATGAACGAGAACAAAAATTAACATCTTTAGGCTCAAAATTGTAGCACAGTTAGTTTCATTTTTGATAAGCATGATTTATATAGTCACATAATTTGGTGTATTTTTTTGTGTGACAGGGACACAAGTACCTTACTGATTCTTTACCTTTTTTGTTAATAATATCTGACCAACTTGGTAGCCGGCAACAGTACTATAATGCAATTTTCCTCATGTTTTTAAAAATGAATGTATTATTTCATATTACTGTGAGACTGTGTGCAAATGAGCAGCAGTGAATTAAAAGGCATGCAGTAATTTCACGTTCCAAGTACCATAATCTTTATCCTAATGATGTGGGTTCTTAAATCTGAGAGAACAGCCTATGAAAAACATGAGTATTATTTGAACAAAAACAAAATACAATTATGAAATAAATGGCGTTTTTTTTTTTTAAAATAAAACAAGAGTTACACAGCATGTCTTAAGAATGCAGTAAATTTCCTTGCTGACTAAATAAACAAAATCAATTTCTTGGGCTATTTTCCCACGTGTGTTCATGTACATGAACACAGGTATTCGAAATATTAACCATAATAACTGAGGGATACACAGTACTATTTTTGGTACATCATCCCTTCTTGTAATGTTCAGGAATGCATCACAAATACTGCACAAACTGATGACATGCTTCAATTACAACAAACAAAAAAGTCTAGGTAATCAAAATTAATTTACTGGATACTCTTGTTCTAAACACCCTAAGCTGTAGCAATACGTTATTAAGCCTGCTGCATGTCAGATTGAGCAGGGAGAACTCCAGCTTTGTTAACAGGATGAATACCAGCTATCCTGAGGTCTTTCATGCATTTCCTCAGTTCCTCTAGGAAAACTATTAATTTAATTACTTAAATTATACCATTAAAGCTTCACTTCACATGTCATCCATGTCACTCTTTACAAATCACTCTACCATCACCAATACGTAACCCGAGTTAGTGGCAGAATCGCTAAACAAATAGTAACTAATAAAACTCAATACCAAATCGCAAAGTTAAAATTGACTTTAATTTACAACATGAATAATACTGAACAAAATGTAATGTATTCCCTTCTAAAAATGATGATAAATAATGAACATAACACTCTGTTCATTGACGTACCTATGTGAAGACTGCTGTTCGTTAGGCTGAACAGTGTATGTGTTAACTGGGAACAGGCGAAGTTTATTGTGGTGATTATTGCGCTGTACTTGAGCTTGCCACCCATTACCCTGTGCTGTATTGCCAACTCCAAGATACAAAATGCTCTCTGAGTGATGTCGCTGTGGTGTCTGAACTCTGGCACTGTGGACTACAAGCTGTCGTGAAGATGTTGAAGATGCTGATCCATGGTGCGTGCATGAACTGCTGGCAACACTTACGTCACTTAAAGAACCATGCCACTTGAGCGTCTCACTGGATGAAGCACTACCCGAACTTGTTGTCACAACACTGTCTCGGCCCGCATGACTTCCATCACATTCCCTTTCTGGGTGTTCACACCATGACGTCTGGGGTGCAGCAGTTGGTCTTGCTGTGGCTTCACTATCTCTCCGCAATCTGAAACACACAACGTACAGTTAGACATCAGTCGCCTGTATCAATATTTGTGGTACTTTAGTTTTCAACTGTTGTGTACTTTGGTAAATAGAATCTTTAGAATTCAAGGAAATATAAATAAAGTTGATAACCTGCTAAATCATTCATTACTGCTCCAGATACTACTAGTGTTCAGACAAGTTACATTTAAGCTTTACTTCCACTCCAGATGTGAGCTTATTTGATGGTAGAACTCACAAATATCTGAAGCAGTACATGACAACAATTCAAGCCTTGCTTCATACCACACATCAGAATAAGTGCTTTAGACATACACTGTGGATATTATCCAGCAACCATAACAATCAATCATCAGACTTCTCCTCTTAACACTAACACATCAAATAGCAGGCTGATTAATATGTAGAATACTGAGCATCAACATTTAAATGACCTGTATTCACATATGTGACCGCATGTAAAGATGCAACCCAGAAATTCATTTTTATATTTGGGCAACAAGAAAATTTACAGCATTTTTAAGACATGCTGCACAATCTCTGTTTTGGAATGTCATTTTTATCATAATTTAATCCTTTTCTGTTCCAATAATACACACATTTTTCATAAACCATGCACTAAAACTTAAATAACAACCTGATCATTTAAGAGTTAAATTCAACACTGACAGAAGCCCTAGAATTACAAAGAATGCTCACTGTAAAGAATACTAGCCAGCACAAAGACAGTCACCTAATCATAATTAAACAAGTACCGTGACAGGCACAATGCATGAACCATACATTTGTAATGATAGTGAACTTCTATCTGAAAGACTCTGTCTCAAGACCTGCTACCAAAATATTCATGTTCATTAAAGCCCTTAATCCTATCAATTAGTTTGAAATGTGCTGAACCAACTGAACTTCATGCCAAGAGCTGAGAATATGTGAAACTTGAAAGTGTCCACTTATTTACTTTAGGACATACAATTTTTCACAAAATATTTTTAGTACTTTGTGTTTGTGATATTAAGCCAATTTGAACCCTTGTCAATTTTACATACCACACTATTATTAGCGTGCAAATGCAGCTTCTGGGTTTTACTTGCACCATGTGTTGACTCTCTGTATTTGATACTACCACATTCTGTACTGCCCAGTCACAACCAATGGCATATCTACCCACTGGACTGCGTGCTCCTTCTGTCACATTCACCCAGAAGATGGTGACTGCGATGTATGGACAAGAGTTGGAACAGTGGCAAAGCAAGAAGTAGCGAAATCCCAAAAGCCAATATTACACATTTCACACACATGAAGATCCAAGTCTTTTGGTATTTTATGCCATGTTGATGGGTAAACAGTTACTGATGTTTCCAAGGACTCTAATGCCCCTACATGCAGGGTCAATCAGCACAAGAAGAAGGCACTTAAATCCTTTGAAATGTTGGTCAATATTTACCAACCAGCACAACATAACATCCTTGAAAACAAGAAATTTCAGCAACACTTCTGTGAGAACCTCAGACCTCACACATTAATGTCACAAAAACTTTCTGCTTCAAGGTTTTCAAACACTTATGAAGTATCTTGAATGCAAGGTTCTGTCACAATACACACAATACACTTTAATCAAGAGCTCACCTGTCCAGAAAAGGTGTTGTGGTGATGGAGTCAGTGCTCGAGACATAACTGTGGTACCCCTCTGACTGCGCATATGATTGCTGCTGCTGGTGTTGTGGTCTTAATGCTTCATCGTAAGTACGTGAGTATTCTTCTAGGTCTGCCTTTGTAAGAGGGGTTGCCTGAGGTTTGGGATCCTGATAGGATCTTGCATACTCCTCAAGATCAACTTGTGTAAGTTGTGGTGGATCCTGATAGGATCTGGCATACTCTTCCAAATCTGCCTGAGTTAGTTGTGGTTTACTAATTATATCACGCTCTGGAGGGGATGGAACCATATAATCACTGTCTCCTAAAGCCTTCCCCTCACGGTCCACCCTTGGCAGATACAAGAGTCCCTGTGTATCTTCCACCATTTCAGGTCGTGACTCAAATGCCTCTGGTGGAATTTTTTCACACCTTTCCATAACAGTCTTCAGCTGCTGACACACAAATGAAAATTTCTGCATGACTAAAGGTAACAAAATTATAATTTAACTCGGAGTTGATAATCAATATTACCGGGAAGTAGCTAACACTGGTAAATTGTATCACTGAGGTCTCTATTTAAAAGTATCACATACAGCATACATAGTGCTGCATCACCCTGTACAATTAAATGATTTTTTTCTTGGGCAATCAGCCATGTCATTTTCAGTAACAATCACAAACTAGTCAGAAGCTAAAAGGGAATTAAAACAAAAAAATATAGCTGGTTGCAAAACAATACTTCGAGAGTTCCAGTTACTTTTACAGTCCACAACTGACAGTCTGCAGGCTGTACAGTACAATGACACGGACTGTACACAGATACAATAAATACAGTTATTTAACAAAACAAAATAAATTCTGCAGAATGGACCTGGCTGGGACAGGTCAGGTGCAGGATTAATTTTTATTCATTCAGTTTTTGAAGAAGAGCTATGAAAAGTTCACTCATCACCACCTTTGGTACCCCTCTTGAAATTCTGAGCATTACCTTAACCGCACTTTTTGCCAGCAGTACCATAATTGACCATGTAGCATAAATGTCCTTGATCCTAGAATACATCTTGCCTGAACTAAGATTCTTGGCAATGTGAGGCTTCAATAAGGGAGTGCTTGATCCACTTCATTTGTAACAGTTCAAATGATTTAAAAAATTATCCTGGTAACAAGCCTATCACAGCAAGACTCTACACAGCAAGCACAATGCACAAATTATAAACCTGTTTTCCATCCATTAATACAAAATCAGAAACTGAACGTGCAAACTAGTAGATAAAATTATGGCAGCAGCCCCATGTGGTATGTAGGGAGGGCCAGTGTACCAAAAAATTCAAAATATTTCCCTCCATGTCTAAGTCCAAACCAGTTACTGCTGATTATTTGTATATGCACAAATGCAAACAGTGCATCAGAGTGGTAAGACAAAGATGGTGAGAAATACGGTGCTATACGACGAGCAGAGTGGCTCAGTTGGTACAGTGAATGGGCCACAGGCAGGATAAGCGGGGAATTGGGGGTTCGATTTCCGGAGTGGAAGCCAAAAGTCAGTATGTCAGTACTATTCTAAGGCCCCAACATGTTTCCTGTCTAATGGGTAAAGGGGCTCTTCCCCGACGATAAAATGCTTGGGGCATGTTCCTAACCCCTCCAACTCCATCTAGTCCCAAGGTTAAAAAGGACTGCACCCATACCCCTCTGCCTATAGGGCTTGAATCATTCCTGGCTTGACACATTTTAATCACAAAACAAATTTACCATACAGTATATATATATATATATATACATACATATGTATACACATATATAAAATTTCTTATAAAATATACAGTATGTATATTTTATAAGAATAGTCTTATGACAGCTTAAAGCCCAAGCATTTAGCTGTTATTTTTAAAAAACAAAGAATTTAGTTTTACCAGTCAGTGGCGTAGCTAGGTTTCTTGGCGCCAAGGGCGAGTAATCACAATACCCAACCCGACAGAAATTATGAGCTTTACAATATCACAATTATTTATTGTAGTTTGTTGTATGTGACTCAATAACTTAAAAGTTCCTGAGCGCAAAAAAAATTAATTTCTTTTGTTTAAAATATTATTTTTATGGCCCGGGACGGCCGCAACGCTCGCCACCCCCCTCCCCTCAAATCCAACCAACTACGCCCACGTTACCAATCAATCAAAGCTGTGTTGGATTTCGTGCTTTAACCGAAAACAGCCGCTGCCTTATGACGCAAACCACAATCCGTGACGTTTACTGAATATGAGCTACGTGAATATGATAGTCGCCATCATCTACCTGCTGAGTGAAGGCTGGGTTGGGTCGCTTCATGTATGGGCGTGTGTATGTGATTCCCTTCTCCTTGGGATAATTTGTATGGTCAGTCCAGGACTTCGACCTATGGGAACCTCCACCTGGGGCAGACCGCATTGACTGAGGAGTATCAGCAGCCGCAGATACGGGCCACGAAGGAAACTTCTCGTGTCCGGGACCATATTTGATACACTTGAGGCTGGACGCGTCACGTACAGGTGGCGCTGGAGGCGGAGACCCCGCATCCCCTTGCGTCTGCTGTTGCACTACTGGCGCGAAGTTCAGCCCCGACTGTGTATGTAAATATGAGTAGACGGATGCCTTGCTGTCACTGCGCACCGCGACGCCGGCGCCTTGTTGCTGCTGTTGAGGTGGCGGTGCCTGTTGGAGGTTTGGCGTCGAGCGGGCCGACATCATAATACGACCCGGTGGTGACATAGCTGCATCCCTCGCCATGTGGCACGCTCTTGATGCAACAGAATCGCAGCCATTGGGTTGCGCACTGCAAGTATAAAACAAACACCGACTTAATTCTGTTGCTTAACGACACAGTTCTGGCATTCTAGCGAAAATCTGTCGCATGGTAACAACAAGGACTGTCACATGTTTCGTCACTGTTATTTGCAGCTACTTCAATCCCTCTCATGGCTTGCAGAGTCGAATTTTTTTTTTTTTTTTTAGATTCCCGGCACTGGCAAGTATTTCCCAATCACGTAAGATTCTGATGACGGTGTAATCCAAGGGTGAACAAACCCCGGGTACTGGGTCGCCCTAACGACTAAATTTCGTACGAAGACGCCTAATATTTTCAGCCATTCCTCTCCTGACACATAACAAAGTGTAATAATTCACCTCCACCGACAGAAAGCGCCAGATAACAGTCAGGTTCACGGATTACTCCAGAACTGTGGGTACTCAGTATGGAACTTGCTTTATGTCACCCTTCTGGCGTCTAAAAATTTGATGTGGTTCCTAAATTTTTTTAATATTTGTGGACGCCTGGTGGAAACGCACTTGCTACATGGACGTCCATCGCCTCCTCTTAAAAGTTAACAAATATAACAGGATATTATTATAAAGACGTGTTTAATTGCTTTCAAGTTGTAAATGGATCATGCTAAAATTGAAATTTGGGCTCAGTGTTTTAAATCCTTAATTTTGAGTCTTGCGAAAAGTGTCTTGCAAACGGTGCCCTATCACAAAATAATGTGAAACTTCGAAATCAAATCTTGCAAAAATAGCCCTGTAAAGGCTGACAGATCACACTATGCAAAAACCCAGCAGTAATACAACGCATGCCAAATATACATAAACAACAGTATAATTAAAAACTGCAGACGGCGGACGCAGCGTCATCGAAAAGCTTTATGTCTGCTGACTGACAAGAGTGTACACAAGGAATTTGGTCGATTTAATGAACTTGTTAAAGTCCAGCCAAGCGGTGCGCTAAGGATAGAGTTCACTGTAGTTTTCGGCTGCCTAAAGAGTCAGTGCGAATAAGGAAGCACAGCCAACCGTCCGGCCGGCCAGAGAGCGGGTTAACTGGAGTCATGAACCGGTTATTCCACTTCATCCTCCAACACACGAACCAATCATATCACTCTCCCCCATTGTTCTACCTGCAAACTTGATTCAAATTAAATAATGCAAGAACCTGCAGCCGTTATGGATTACGTCACATTGTGGACGGTCATACACGATGTCTTGTTTTCTTTTCTGGCATAAGAACAGGAATACACGTTACCTCACCCAGTTGGGATGTATAGAACGTCGCTGTGAGGTCAAATGTTACCGTACGCTTGCTCGTTACATGCTTGAAATTAATCGCTGTAATCATTCACGAAAATGAGAACTCAGAGAATTTGTCTGGCTGCGAATACAACAGTTTACAGACATATATTAAATGAAGAATGAGATGGGCGGCACATGTAGCACGTATGGAGGCCAGGAGAGGTGCATACAGGATTTTGGTGTGGGGAAGTAAAGAAAAGCGATCACTTGGAAGATCCAGGCGTAGATCGGAGGAAAATATTACAACTGATCTTAAAGAAGGAGGATGGAGGCGGTGCGTGGACTGGAATGATCTGGCTCTCCGGCTAAGAATACGGGAAAGTGGCAGGATGTTGTGAATGTGATAATGACCTCCTGGTTGCATAAAACTCGCGGAATATTTTGACTAGCTGAAAAACGACCAGTTTCTCAGGAAGGGCTTAGCTTCGTGTGTTTGGTTGGTTGGTTGGTTGGTTAGTTAGTTGAATGTTTGGTTACTTAATTAGTTGGCGGTTTGGTTCCTCAATTCGCTCGTAGGTTAATTGGTTGGTTGGATGGTTAATTAATTGGTCATGCCAGCAGATATCAAACGAAGTGGTACGAAACGGAACACAGCAAACCTTCCTCCAAAACAGATTCGATTGTACGAAAGAAAATGAATTAGACCAATAACATGCCGAATGGTTCCAGCCGGGATACAAGCGGCCTACTAAATACGTTGTAAGGGCGTACACAAAACACGACCGCTTTTAAAAAGCCGAAGTCGGTTTCGCTTTTCCACGGACTCGAGTATTTACACAGAACCTTGCCCCCCTTATTCACCATATGTGACGTAACAGTGCAAATAATGAGCATAACTCTTATCACACAATTTCTTCCTCCAACGTCTTTCGCCCACATCCTTTCTTCGTCTCACCAAACTGCAAATCCATATGCCTCTCACGAAGGCATATGTGGGGAGTGGAGGTACAGATTCACTCACTCTTTACCTCCGCACTAGATGGAGGTAAATGGTCAGCCTCCCGCTCCGGCCGCTTTACCCCCGGGGCACAATCCCAGTACCCAATGAATATGAGGCTGGGTGGGCCCCAGGGCCGTGCCGGACGTTTTGGAGAAAATAAAAATCTGTTGCAATCAGCGGGATTCGAAGCCCGGACCGTCCAGCCCGTAGCCTAGTCACTATACCGACCGGGCTCCTCCAAATGTCGAGATGGTATCCCAAATTGGGTCACGACCGCTATCCAATTCACTGATCACCTCACGATGCCACACTATAAACTCGCCGTTTATGACATCATCGCTAAGTAGAAGATACGAATAACAACGGTTGAAGAAATCCAACGAGATGCAACAGTATGCAGATATTTATTTACTGCCAAACTACACTACATGTTTCGGGCGTCCGTCGCGCCCATCATCAGGAGTACATAAAACTTTACTTGCAGCCTCTGGTACAAATCATACTATCTGGGGAGCAAGCTTCCTCAACGTCAAACGTTTGGGGAAGCTTGCTCCCCAGATAGTATGATCTGTACCAGTGGCTGCAACTACAGTTTTATGTACTCCTGATGATGAGCGCGACGGACGCCCGAAACACGTACAGTGGTTTAGCAGTATATAAATATCTGCATACTGTTGCATCTCGTTGGATTTCTTCAACCTAGAATTACGATGCAAGGAACCACGAATATAAAAAAAAAAAGAATAACAAAATTCAAACTGCGCCGCTGCTGAGCTCGTTTAGGTACAGCAGACCAATATAAAAACAGCAACCTGAACTATCGGCAATGCCAGCACGAAAGTTCTGATTCCATTCCACATGCGAGTATAAATTATTTCTTGCTGCTGACACCCAGAACAATCTGGTCCGATTACTTTCTGCTACATGTATACTCCACAGTGAGGAGTTTCCGGCAGCTCTGCTACATGCAGAAACTGACAAGCGACTGTTTTCTACAATTGTGTGCTTCCTGACGAAGGGCCAGCGAGGCCCGAAACATGTAATGGCTGGTGTGTTCTAATATTATCATAACTTTAACAAAACTGCGTGCATTCGTTGGTTCGAAATGCAATAATTGAATTATAATGCATAAATGCTCGAAAAGGCATCGCATCAATACTTTCTTAAAATCGCAGAGACTGGTCTGAAATTTAAAGGGGTCAATGTTTTCATACCCCTGGGATATCCTCTTCACAGTCGTAACGTATCATGTTATGGACGTTCGACTGTCCGTTCTTTTCTTGAAAAAGAACTAAAATGGAACATTCATTGAAGGTGAAACCCTTCTACACAAGCCCAACTGTGTAGGCGCATACAATACAGTTTTAACAACACAAAGACGTTTCTTTTCTTAACAACTTGAGAAAACCTGAAGTGAAGAAGAGACAGCTGCATAAGGATATCAGATGATACATATTTCATGGTCCATCAGCTAAGCAGTGTGAACGTAGCGTTCCGGTTCGACGGTTAGATGGAGCATACTCTGCGGGGGTAGAAGGCCACTTCACTTTTCTTCCAAGGTTCTCGACCTCATTTCGTCACAATACCCCAGGACAGCTCACACATTATTATACAATAACTATCCTACGGGCTGAAGTACTGTGGAATTATGGTCCGATTCCCAGTAGGGGCAACAGAATTTCAGGCGCGTTCGCAAAATTGCGAAAAGCGACTATTAGCTTCGTCACGTCTGCCTATCCGACCGCATTGAACAACCCGGCTCCCACGGGACGGATTTTAATTAAATTTGGTATTTACATATTTTTCGAAATACCTGTCAAAAAATTCCAGTTTCATTAAAATCTGACAAGAATAACTGGTACTTTACACCAAGACCGATGTACGTTTATGATTATATTTCGCTCATTTCTGCTCGTAATGTGAAATGTTTCAGAAGAAAGTTGTAAAGAAAACCACAACACATATTTTATGTTCAATAACATTTTTTTTCCCGAAAATCATGCCATTTATGAGATAGCGCGGAAACATATGGTACAGCCAGGAAGGCCAAACGCGACAACACGGCGCAAGCGCTTTGACTACAAACACACACTCAGAGCATGTTACATTTACCGCTTTTCCACTGCAACAATGGTTACACGAAAGCGTCTCATTGTTACGTTATCCTACACTGCCTGTCTTTTCTCTTCCCCAAAGCGTCCGGTCCCGTTCTTTGGTCCACCCAGGGTCTTACCTTGTACGTATTGATGCTTCTTTCCCCGTCGGTAAAGCGGTCGAAACCTTAAGCCAATCACTGGGTTTGTCTACTATCGAAAGTTGTGAATACGTGGAGCTATACCCCACTACCGCATAGACCTTGATGGAGTGGTACTTAATTAAGCACAGGGACCAAAAGATAGTGGGAGAAGTACCTGCTCCGCTATGTCATCCACCAAACAATCTCGTTTTAAATCACCCGAGACTCAACCCACGGCCTTGCGGTGAGAAGCCAACGTCAACCTGCAATAGCAAGTGGAATGTCATGGTCTACGTTTAGCGGGTAGCCACCGAAACCACAAAAAGACACCGGCAGCTATCCGATTTCCCGGTGCGTTTTTGCGCTCGGTCCTAACACTTGTTTCGTGCCATTGACTTGGTCAGTACGAACCTTGAATCTTACCGCCTAATGGCTTTACGCTATCCAGAAAGAACAGCATACATTTCTTACTGGCAACACATCACGATCGAATTTTCCGTGCTCTTTTTTTCTGACTTCTCTACTTGCTTTATCCCGCAGCCAAAGTGCTGCTAATTACAGCAGCAAGGCCGTAACTTGGCTAATAAGACTGGGGGGAAAGGGCAAAATCGAAAATGGGTATTAATAATTTACAAAAGAGTCAAGTCAGAAAGAGGGAGAAGATTGGTTTGAACCAGCCTTTAACACCATACACCCCTTCCCCTCACCCTAACCTTATTTTTGTATTTGCTCCCTTCAACACAGTAGCCAAAAAAAAAAACTATGCTTCGGTATAAAAATTATTTGGGGCAGGGGGCATTTCCCCCCTTGTCCCCCCCACCAAGTTACACCTATGTAAAAGTAAAGGTAAAGTTCACTCTACAAGAGGCCACGAAGGCCCAGAGGGGGAGTAGAGGTATAGCTCTATTCTTTCTTTAACCTCGGCGCTAGATGGGGTGCGTTGTCAAAGCCACTCCCCTGCCGCTTTACCCCCGGGGAAGACCCGGTACCGATTGTATACGAAGCTGGGTGGGTCTCAGGGCCGCTCCGGGCAGGTGCGGAATACCTCGACCCCACCGGGATTCGATCCCCGGACTGTCCCGCCCGTCAGTATTCTTTTACGACATGTTTCCCACTGCGTCGTCACCACCCACAGACAACTCATTGCTGTCCGCCTGTAATGTAGTCTAGGAAGTGACGGTGCGTATTCTGATAGAATTTTACCGATCTTCCGAAAGGACCGAATACCCCCATCTTCTTCAGTCACCACCACGGTGAGAACCTCAAATACCTAGCAGCCCTGATCGCTGACATTTCAATTGCTCGACTGTGCAACGAGGTATATCGGAATATTTGCAATCACGTGTGCACGAAACGTACCATTACACGTTCAAAACACCTTACGCTTGTATGTGCGACAGAATCAATCAGAAAATCTTCGGTACGGTATTACCTTTTGCACCGACCTCCTCCTTGGCCGCAGTTTAGACGCTCCGCTGTCGTCCGTGCGAAGTTCGAAGCAAGTACGAACTTCCATGAAGAGGCACTGTGGTGACTTCGTTTCGTTATCTGTCAAGAATTCTGTTAATATTCAAATTAAGATTTCTGGAATTGGAGATAACATCGTTTCGGAAATATTAGCTGTCTCCATCTTACGGGTTAGATAGGATTAAGTGAGAAACGACTCATGCTATTATTCTACCTAAAGGTTGCAGGAATGGTCGGACCCAGGCAAGGGTGAATGGAGACTGGGCCCAATCCCAGGCAATAAGAGCGATGGATAGATGGCAGGGAGAACGGCCACTATGACAGGAAAACTGAACATCAACGCGGCGGCGTTAAGGGCCCACAACTGTGCTTTCAAAGGACACAGAACTGTGAGAAAAGCATCCCTCTTCGCTGCAACTGGAGACGGGAAGTGATAAAATTAGACAAGACCCTCTTTTGAGGGCCCAGATAAAGTGTAGTTGCGTCAGGAGGAAGTAACTACTTGTCCTCGGACAGAAACATCCGTTCTTTCGGGATGTTCAGGTGTTTCACACAATAATCACGAGACTATATCTTTTCAGTTTCGTAAAGGTGCAAACAGGCATAAAGACTGCATATTACGAATATGAATATGAAAAGCTGAAGAATACTTTACTCCTTAGATATTCAACATGTTTCGGGCATTAATATGTCCATCTTCAGGAGTTTGCGACTATGTTGTTGAACTACCATATTGGCTGTATAGTTCTTGGAAGCACAGCTTTAGCCGGCAGCCCAGATACCACTCTAGCCGAACCGCACCCTAACTCCAACACACAGCAATCCAAGAACAATACAGCCAATGTGATAGTTCAACAATATAGTCGCAAACTCCTGAAGACGGACATATTAATGCCCGAAACATGTTGAGTATCTAAGAAGTAAATATAACAAGTGACATCTAGTTGGTTTTTTATTCTTCAACTATTACAATGATGCACGGTCCAATAAACATCAGATTCATGAATAAGAATGTACAAGAATTTTGTCGCTTCAGTAAGGCACATGCATACGGAAGACGCGTCTTTGTTCGGGCAGAAGCACTTAAAGACGGGGCTCAAAATGGTTAGTGCTTTCATTTGTAGCGAGGCAGTGCAGTAACAGGATCAACCAACCGTCCACAAAACTGAGCTGTGAACAAGAAGGGACTCCGCTCTGAAACAGCAGGACTGGAAAGCCAACCCAGAAGTAAGGTCTAACCAACCTGTAGTAGGCGGTCACGAGGTGACCAGCCTCGACCGGTTGGTCCAGCAACAAGCCACACGCCAAACACAATAGCCACAAATCAAGCCACAATCTTGCGGCACACACCACCCACCCACCCACCCACACTCTCGTGTTACACTCTCCGGTAGCCATTCTGTATCTCCATATGGCATCACATTGAAGAACACTAAAACGACAACTACATTTTAGCGTCCATTCAGTGACGGGCATAGCAGACGTGTAATCACGTGACGCTCAGACGCTGAAAATATATATAAATTCTTTTTGTGATCTTGCTACGTAAATGAGCGTCCTTCTCTCCCTAACCGTCCGTACCTACAATGATTAACGACGGACATTAACAACAGTTTCCCTGTGTACTCCGTAATGGTATATGGGGCGGCAGATGCATATCCCCATTCACTCTTAACCTCGCAACTGGATGGGATGATCAGCTTCACGCTTCGGCCACCCTCCCATTTATTCCCGGTAGTCCCTGGTCCATTAAAGAAGAGGGTAGGTGAGCCCCAACCCGGTCCAGAAGCTTTGGATGAGAGAAAAATCCCTTGCCTCCGCCGGGAATCAAACCCCGGATCGCTCCGCCCATAGTCTCGTCACTCGTCACTATAACGACTATCACCAATTCCCCCCCCCCCCACACACACACACACAATCTGCATTTGTTGTGTTTCTATCCATGCAAACCTCCACAAAATGAAGCCTATTAAATGTGACAGTCGAAAGTTATTTCACCTCTCTTGCTTAAAGAAAAAAAAAGGTGGGCGTATAAAAGCTTCATTTTTTTTTTTGCGCGTCCCTGCCTTTCTAATTCTGAACAAACTGGTCTCTTCATGCCAAATTTTATATAAACGCTAAAAACACAGAAAATAAAGTATGGTCATGAGAGTCTGACTCTTAATAGATATCCTTTTTCCCAGTGATGTACTCGCATAATAAAAAAATATTTAACGAACTCACTTGGCAGCACACCCTTTTCTCGTCCGTTTCTGGTTTATTCAAACGCCGACGCGGTGGCTGAGGAAGCAATTTCTTGCTCAAAAGCAAACACAGCCGCTGAGGCGGCGCTTTGAAGTGTAGCTCCTCGCTCCATTAGTGCATATGGGGCCCTTTCTCCTTTAACAGTACAGTGCATTTAGCAGGACAGATCTTCAGATATCGTCATTTAATATGGACGATTAAAAGGGTCGGCAACAACTGTGAACTAACCAAATAAATTTTAAATGAAATTTTCAGCAATACTTCACGTTTAATCGCTTTGGCTTATATCACCAACACACGTCTGATTGCACATCTTTAATGTACAGACGATCAGAGGTCCAGGGTCTTCAGGCTTGCACTTTGCTTTCCCACCGACACGATATAGTCTACCAAGGTTGCAAGCGGTGGGGAAAACAGTTCTCAGTAATGGTCCTTCTATGTCCAACCCCTAATCCGCAGGCCTGTAGTTGGTATAGCGACCAGGCAACGAGCTGCGCTATCCAAGGTCCGAATCCCGGTACGGGCAAGAGATTTTTTTCTTCTCTGAAACGTGCAGAGTGGTCGTGGCGCCAATCCAGCTTCTTACTCAGTGGGTATCCAGGTTTATCCCCGGGCGCAAAGCGGCCGGGGCGTGAAGTTTACTTCCCACCTCCATCTAACGCCGAGGTTAAGGATGAGTAGGGTTATACCTCTTAATTAATTACTTACCTATTCCATGGAGCAGAGTCCTTCTTGAGAAGCTAACAGGTTTTCAGCTAGGCAAGAAATTCCCCGCATTTTATGGAACTCGAAGGTTCATTACCGCAGTCACAAGTGCCCACCACCTGTTGCTATCCTGAGCCATCTCGACCCAGTCCATACCCCCACCTCCCACTTCCTGAAGATCCATCTTAATATTATCCTCCCATCTACGCCTGGGTCTCCCAAGTGATCTCTTTCCCTGAGGTTTCCCCACCAAAACCCTGTATAAGCCTCTCTCCTCCCCCATACGCGCTACATGCCCCGCTCATCTCATTCTTCTTGATTTTATCACCCAAACAATATTTGGTGAGGAGTACAAATCATTAAGTTCCTCATTACGTAGTTTCCTCCAATCCCCCGTCACCTCGTCCCTCTTAGGCCGAAATATTCTCTTCAACCCTATTCTCAAACACCCTCAGCGTACGGTCCTCCCGTCAATGTGGGCGACCAAGTTTCACACCCATAAAAAACAACAGGCAAAATTATATTTCTGTATATCTCTATTCGCCCTATATAGCTTTAAGGTGTGGACTGGAGCAAATCTGCCTTGACCTAATGTAAACCAGAATAACACACGAACACCGTGAAGCAGAATATTCACCAGAAAACGATTCTCAGTCGATCAAGAAATTTCACTCGTTTTATGAAACCGGTAAATTCTTTACAATTTCCCATCTGAAACGCGAATCAGCTGAATCTCGACACAATCAAATAATATTTCCTTAAGATCGGTTTTAATATCATCATCCCAACGACAGCACTTCTCGAGTGTATTTGTCCCTTTAGGTTTTTGTCATATCCGCAACGATTGCTACATGTCCCACCCATACCAATTCCCTTTATCACCCTAGAAGAGTGGAAACAATGAAGCTCCTCAGTACGTAATTTTCTCTTCGCTCTCCTTTCACTTCCTTTTTTTTTCTCTTTATATTTTGTGTCCACATACTCTCCTCACCCCATGTTCTCACACACCTTTAACCTGTGTTCTTAATTTATGGGGAGAAACCAAATTTCACATTCACATAAAACAAATCTTTCGCATACTTAGCACTATACGTACTAACAGGTTTCACATTTTAAAAAAACATTCAAGAAATCCCATTCTCTGTTTTGTATAATTCCTAGATCAAATTGGGGCTATTTCTGTGCACACAACAGACTGTCTTTTTTTTTTTAACTGTGTCAATGTTTGTTTACTGAGTGGTACGAACTGAAATTCAAACACAATTCTGTTTCAATTAAGTCTAAAAACGGTTAATGTTTAGTTTCTTGACGAAAAAAAATCATACAAATACAACAACGTATAAAAATATCAAATTAACAACAGTTTATTTACGAACCAAAATGTTTCGACCTTTTATAAGGTTATGTTTAGGGAGACGCGTTGAGAAAATTATGTAAATTAAACACCAAGGTTTACACATGTAAGTCTGTGTAAGTCTGCAGTCACTGTTGTGAAAACCTGGGAATCCCACTCAATTAACCTCTGTGTGGAGGTCACTATACGCTACACCCGTAGATTCTAAACCTCCGGTTGAAAAAGGCAAAGGAGTTACCCTCTGACACGTCGACATACTTCTGCTAGACTACACGGCGTCACATCCCAGAAAACGTACACCTTCACAATCACTGCCCTAATGACACAAAATTTCAGTAAGCGCATACAAATTTACGTATAGACCAGTGGCGGGCTCTGGTGAACAGTATACGGTCTAACGTCCCCTCAACTTACTGGCAAAGATAAGGTATATTTTTAACCAGCCCAACGACCATCGTCTTCTCAATAAAGAATCTCCGCTTAGGTTTACACACGTACAGGTGATTTCAAATCTGCTGCTGTGAAGTCGCTGGGGAAAAACTCACTTGACTTACTTTTGTATGTATGCATGTTACGTAGAGGAGCTATCATTTTTCATCCAGTAATTCCATCGACAACCGAGCCCGGTGGTCGTGTGGTAAGACGTAGGTCTGCAGACACTCGCCTGCTGAGATTGTGGGTTCCATTGCCTCCGGGGGCATGGCTGTGTGTCTCTTGTGAATGTTGTGAGTTGTCAGGTAGATGTCTCTGCGACGGGTCGATCCCTAGTCCAGAGAAGTCCTACCGAGTGTGGTGTGTCTGAGTGTGATGTCGAGCCCTGAACATGAGGAGGCCCTGGGTACGTGCGGGGCTGTTGGGCCAAAAGAAGGTCGAGAACCTGAACAAACGACACAATAATCTTGGTGTGTGGCATCCAGCTGTGTTTCCCATTATAAAACCAAACACTTTTGTTACTGAGTTGACACAATTTAATCGGTAAACATATTCCTTTTGTTTACAATAGCCACAACATGTTTTCGACTTTCATACCAAAGCCACCATCGGGCTAAACCACCATAACAGGATATTACAGAAAACCATGTATGGCATCATTTTAATCTAAAGTGGTAGTGAGATCTCACTTTAAACCTGCAGGACTAAACAAAACCAATAATACATATTACGGCCTGTTAAAGTGTGGGACGTCGCTACCAAAGTCAACAGAAATGACGCGTAATATGGCGTAATGTTTCAGTCTGTTGAAGGCTCAGGTATATAAAACCGAAACATGTAGCTATCATAAAAGAAAGGGATTTATTTACCAGTAAAGCCGTGTCCTCTAACTACAAATGCATTCTTGGTTTCATACGCGACAAAATTTTGTAACACTTCTGCTCTGTACACAAGAGGTCCCGGGTTCAAATCTCGCATATAAGCCTGCCTACTCTTACTAAGGATCTCGTGGTCTTTTCTCATATCGTTCAGATAAACTCAAGGACAGTAAGTAAAATTATAACATGACCGCTCCATCTTCGTAATATTTACTCAACTCCATTAAGTCCAAGCTCGTGACAGCTCCGCTAAATAAGCCAAAAACAGACACAGCGGTCTACACAATTAGGTCTAAGACAATTTTTCATTCGCGTTTAATAAAGAGGCCTACTGTGTGGCCACATTTCTGATAGCAGGTGAAAATTACTTGACAATGACGGGTCTAAAAACAGTATTTAATTGCGTCTGAATGAAAACTGATGGACCAGTAAACGCTTGTTTGTTCTACGTGCACACAAAGTACGTTAAACACCGGTAACATTAATTATAATGGCACAGAACAGGTGAAATCAGTCGAACACGGCTGAGTTGGGGCATGACCTCATCAGAGGAGCTAACCTGTTCCTCACCACAAAAATCTTCGGGAGAACAACAGGCTACAGGGGTGTCCTCTCAGTCGTGACCATGTCGCGAAGAAATTTTACTGGAACCTCCCACTACCGAGATAGTATATACATGTAGAATAACACATGTAAAGAGGTGAACGTACAAGTGAATGTCGTCGCATAAGCTGTGTCCATCAGCCCATTCATCCGTCCAAGCACACTCGTATATGCACACACGCACACACAAAGTAGAATACATAAATACTGATCGACTTCAATACCTGAATTATTATTGACATTCCAGTGTATAATACCAAATCCGAATTCTATTGCCACCAACGCTTAAGTTGAACCATAAAGCTTTCTTTCTTTCTTTCTTTCTTTCTTAGTCTGACCTCCTTCTGCCTACTCGCTGTAAGTGTAGAGGCTTACTGTTTCATCTGATCATACACAAGAACACGCACACACACTAGGCAGGACCCTTCTGGACGAGTGATCAACCCGGAGCAGAGACCTCTCCTGGCAATCCACAACAAACGTAAGAGACAGGCAGACAGGCATATATGCTCCGGCGGCATTCGAACCCGCAATCCCAGCAAGCCAGTGGCAGCAGACACACCCCTTAGACCGTGCGACCACCGGGATCGGCTAACTGTAAACCTGATTTACCTCACTCCACATTTAGCTCCCAAAGAACTGACCCTATCGGTCTATAGCCTGTAACTTTTTAAGGTGCGCCTCACTTAGGGTTTAGAAGAACTAGAAAGCACGAGTCCCCAGAGTTAGCCTACAATCAAATATTTTTCAAATACTTGTTTTCATTATCCGACGAACAAAAGTAAATAGATGTTGTACATTTGATTTATTTAACAGTACTACATGTTTCGGCTGTCCAGATCAGCCAACATCGGGTCGGATATGGACACACAAAAAGAGTAAAGGGGATAGATACTTCTCCTTAGAAACAGTGGGTATGAAGTTGTGATAAAAAAAACAACAATAACAATAATAATAATAACAATGATTAGTATTCCGTTTTCGGAATTATTATTATGATTCCGAAAACAGAATAGTAATGTTATTACTATTGTTTCTATAATTATACACCCCCCACCTTCCCAAGTCTTTACAGCAAATGTCCTTGACACAAATAGCCCTCCGTTCCAAACAACCAATTTCCTCCCCATTTTAACAAATCAGACGACGGAGATACTGTACTATAAAAAACAAAAAAAATGGTAATTGGATTTGTAACTCCATGCAGCATGGTCCTTAAGAAACTGACAGTTGCTCATTTGGAGAAGAATTTCCCCATCCATCGAACCCGAAGAGCCTTTACTGTGTTCACAAGGACCTGTCACTGAGCCCCACTGTTGGCCAGACGAATTCAACTGTCACATCCGATGTGTTTAATCCTTTAATCCTTTAAGGCTTTCTACTGTCTACCGTTTCAAACACAAACACCTTGTACTTGCGGCAAAGTCTCTGATTCACCCTGTAATATGTGTGATCTATTCCGGAGGGGCACATCTGTTTTCTGTTACCTTCGCAGAAACACTACCTGTGATATAACAAAGAATTTTTGTGTATTACACATACAGTCGAACACAACTATATTTCACCTAGTAGTACAGTAGGTATAGAACTACATGTTTCGGCCCTATATGTTAGCCATCTTCAGGTTGTGATTTAACTTACAAAGAAGCTATACAAGATGTGTGGGGTTTTCTTTTAAGGTATTGGGGGTTGGGTGGGGGGAACGAGATCTTGTTGTTTCAATAGTGGGTACCATGACCTAGGGCTGTTATGAGTGAATTATCATTAGTTGCACATATGAACATTATGTCAAAGTAGGTAGCAAGAGAATAGTAACCTACTTTGAAATATGTACAGTACAGCCATTGGGACCGGCGTTTGGCGATGTAATAGTACCATTTGTTAACACAAAAAAGTCTCTAACTTGACGGAGAGAGGTACAGTGGTTTGAAGATGAGATTCCATATAGATGCCAACTGTACGTGAGTAGTCAGCTTCGCGTTCCGGTCGTTCTGCACAGCAAACAGAGCAGCAGGTGCCCATTGGTTAGAAGAACCAGTCTGAAATTGAAAGCATAGTCTAAACTGTAACCGACTGCACGCATATGAAGCTTTATTTAAAGAAATGTGCTTCTAATGAAGAGACGTTCTGTTACTGGCAGCAGTCCAGTCTGTACCTTGTCATTTTTTAATATTTACTGATCAGACAATGTAGACGTCCAACCGTGAAGAAATAAGTTGAACTGCTCAACCAGACACATCGGTTACGAATTATGAATAACTAAAATACGTTTAAATCCAAGGCCGCTTACCTGCAATACTTTGGATCACAAATAAAGAAAGGTACGGACGGTGAATACAACAAAGATCTTCGTACATTTTTATTTTCTTAAACGTACTACCCCCACTACTAAGACAAGTTTTACAGCAAGGCGTGTAGCCCATACGGTTTATCCCCCTTATATATATATATATATATACACACACACATATATACACACACATATATATATATATATATATAATCATAGTAATCGTTTTGCACTCACTGATATCTCTTCCTTGTATCATTTTATGTATTTCTCTTACTACCACAGTACAAGAAAGCCTAGATGACATTATGAATACCCACCATTTGTAACTTTCTCGCGACCGTTACATGGCAAATGTCCAGATTTTAAAAGCCCACTCTCAAATGTTATCTAACCAGTATTGTCCTGGCAAGAACAGCATTGTGGACCTACTTGCTTGCAGATTAGAATGGGACACGTAACAATAACAGTCAAGATATAGGGTATTGTTCTCGAGTGACATTACAAATCAGGAAACGAAATTCCAATCCATAGTTCAATCACGAATAAGGCGTATGGATACCGAGAGCCAATGAATAACGAGTAAAAGCCTCATATAAATTTATAACTCGTTTTAAAAATTATTATTTAATTACAGGCCAGTGTTTCATAGCCGTAATCATCAACTTATTATTACTGTTATTATTATTATTATTATTATTGCAACGTCTGTTTGCGAAATCATTATCTACCGAACTACCGAATGGATCTTGACAGACATTTTTAGAAAGCTTATGATTCGGCACTGATGACAATCTCGTTTGTTTTAATCAGTTCCTTCCGAAAAAAATATTTTTAACACAAACAAGTTACAGAGGTTAAGTTTTTAAAAATAACTACTTAAAAACTGATGGTATTGCGCCTTCAGGAGAGGCCATGGAAGGTACATGAAACACGCCAGCTTCCCTTCGCCTCCGGTGGTGGTACCCATGACGATTTCAATATTCTGCTTCTTATTTACGTGTGCCAGGGAGCTGTTTTTCCTTCACATTGAGATGTCGATCTCGGAAATAAATCACCCAGCACCAAGAATTAGTAAGTACAATTTTTTTACGTTTATTACGTTTAAGATGCTGCAGTTTTGTTGATGAAATGCTCGCTTGCACGCGCCAATTATTCTCATGGATACACCCAGTTCTTTGTTACCGGACGTTTGCATGAAGGTACTGTGTTCTCGGATGGCTGTCAGTGATCTACAGCGACTTGCTTCAGTCTGAATGCCCGGGTTTCGATTCGGAGCACGAGGCCCACTCTGCCTCCAATCAAACAGGTACCTGGCGTTCTTTCACTGGAAGAAATATTCTTAAAAAAAGAAGCCAAATCGAAACTGTAGCAGCAGAAAAGTGACATGAAGCTAGTTTCGCACTGAGGACACACAAATATCATGCGCCACGGTATAGAATTTCATCCTCCCGGTCGACCTACAGTCAACTGCACCGGTGCTATAAAGACTGGGGATTCTAGGCTCCAGTTAATTACTTGTGAACTGTTCAACAGATCTACTAAATTGATAACAGTGATAAATTATGGCATTCTGATTTTGTATATTAAAATATGTAACAATAAGCCGCCACATCTGTGCCGAAACATGCAGCAGTTTATATGTATCATAAACGGTGCACCAGCGACAGCATATGTTGGATGATATGTTGACTGTAAGAACAGGCACGATATAACAAAAAATAAGGACAAACAGTTTATTTGCGGACACAACATTTTGACAGAAAGTGTCATTGTGACCCAGCTGCCTAGTAACGTGCGCATCTCATTGTGTTGCAATGTGTGGGTTACGACAGATTGTCGTTCCATGACCGTTTATAATTTTATTCTGACCCAAATCATTCAAAATATTTTGTAAACTGGAAGAGTACCAACCGATAATATTGGCAGTAGAAGCCTATCGTATTGTTCTCAGTTTCTTCGTATATGGCCTGGATGGTAAGGGATCTCGAACTACGTTGAACCCAAACTCCACTGACCTGTACGGCAGTCCCCAACTGATTTGTAACTCTTTAATTCATGCAACGTCATGACGGTAAGTAATAGAAAGTTACTCCAACGCATGTAAAGACTATAGGCCATATTCGTTAGTCTGTCACAAGTCATTAATTCACAATTGTTTCTTTTAAGAGAACGAGGGTGAAAAAAGCGCGCCATCATTAAGCAGTTTAATTCATAAATTGAGATAAGAAGAATCTGTACTGCTCACCAAATGTTGCTCGGGTGACCAATTCGAGAAAAATGAGGTGGCTGGGGCATGTATCACGTATTGGGGAGGGTGGAGATACCGGGTTTTGGTAGGGAACCCTGAGGGAAAGAGATCTCTTGGAAGATCCAGGCGTAGATGGAAGGATAATATTAAGATGGATCTTCAGGAAGTGGGATGTGAGGGTATGGAATTGATCGATGTGGCCCAGGATAGGGATAGGCGGCGGCACTTGCGAATGCGGTAATGAACCTTCGGGTTCCATAAAATGAGGAGAATTTCTTGACTAGATGAGAAGCGATTAGCTTCTCAAGAAGCACTCTGCTCCATGGAGTAAAATAGTAAGTAAGTAAGTAAATAAGTAAACGGGATACTGTGGAGTAATGACATAAGAAAGGAGAGAAAATTGAACATTTATAATGCATTGATTAAAAGCAGTTTATTGTATGGCTCCGAAACATGGAGACTCACAGAAAATAATAAAAGACGGGTCGAAGCTACAGAGATGGATGCCCTGAGGAGATCCTCCAGAATATCAAGAAAAGAAAGAATTAGAAATGTAAATATAAGACAACAAATTGGATTAGAGGAACCAATTATAAAAGAAATTGAACAGAACCAACTTACATGGTACGTCCATGTCCAAAGAATGGCAGAAGGAAGATTACCCAAAATAGTACTGAAGTGGAAGCCGAAACAAAAGGGAGCACGAGGAAGACCGAAGAAAAGCCGGATGGAAGGTATAAGGAAGGTCGTGAACGAAAGAAACCTAAATAAAGGCCAGTGGGAAGATAGGAAGCAGTGGAGTCTAGGTGTTGGACAATGTAGAACAACGTTTTGAAACCGACATACATACATACATAGTAAGTAATTAAGTAAGTAAGTAAGTATACCCTTATACCCTTGCTTTGTCGACTTATACACAGAAAGAATGGACAAAATAATTCAGCTATTTCGGATGTGAATGGCTTTCCTAAAGCACTCTGTTCGAATACCAGCCGAGGAGTGAGGCGTATTACATAAAATGTGTCCTTGGATATTTCACCCTAAGTGGTCATAAAACTAGTCATCACCCAGTTCTTCAAAACAAAAGAAAAAGCTTTGATAAACTTAAACCAAAGGGCTGTGCTTCTATTGCGACCCCAACAGATTTACTACGGGCTGAGGAAAACTGCTGAAATATTTTAAAAAACAATTTTGTCGTAAAATAGTGTTCTGTAGAGTTCCGACAAAGGCGCGTCACTCGTTGTAAGAGTTTGTTTTGGAACACGACAACTTCAAGATAGGGGCCGATCCTGTCCCCCGAATGTGGTGTGTCAAATATCAATATATATGATGGATGGCAAGGCTACCCCAGTAACCGCGCGGTCTACGGCGTTGGTCTGCGGCCGCTAGCTTGCTGGGATTGCGGGTTCGAATCCCGCTGGTGACATGGATGTTGGTCTTTTGTGAATGCTGTGTGTAGTACAGATGGCGATCTCTGTGACGGGCCAATCCCTCGCCCAGAGACCCACCGAGTGTGTGTGTTGGTGTCCACGAATGTGGTCAGGTACAACAATAACCCTCTACACCTACACCGAGAAGGTACGAAAAGTCAGACTAAAAAAAACATACAATGAAAGAAGTCCCTAACGTCTGTACGTTCGGTTGTCTTAAGACGCCTACACTTACATTACTGTTCTGGCAAGTGTGGGACAAGAGTAAACCTTTGAAGCTAAGTGAATGCTTTATATTCCATACGACTAAACATTCAAACGCTCTACATTCCGCCCACAGTCAGTGTCTGTGTTTCTATTGATCTCGGAACAAACAGTAATTATTTCGCTACACAATGATTGGTTTTGTTAAAGAAGACGTAGTTCGATTCCGGTCCAGCCAGTGTGATATTTGTGATGTACCATGTGGCAGTGGCAAAAGTTTTTTCCTCTCTCGTCATCATACTCCCAATGCTCCAAACTCATCTTCTTCAATCTTATGTTTATTGGGCCGTGCATCATCTTGAAAGTTGAATAAAGAGAGAGCAACTTGATGTCACTTGCTTTATTATTTCATTATTTACTGCTCAACGTGTTTCGGATGTTAATACATCCGAAACACGTTGAGCAGTAAATAATGAAATAAGAAAGCAAGTGACATCAAGTTGGTCTCTCTTTATTCATCTTCTTAAAGCTGCTCCTTTCTGAAGGACAAGACAGTGAAACGTTGGAACCTTAAAAAAAAGTTCTTTCGGAAAACGAAGAGCGTTAGATAGAAGAGTACTCTAACGCTGCTGTCTTTATAAAGTGTTTGAAAGAACTAATGTAGAGGCGATCCGTAAATAGTAGACAGTATCTACACAAGTCTAAAATGCTACTGCAATTGGGCCACGAACACGTCCTTCCAGCACAGTCCAAATTCCACATTCCCCCAGTCATCCCTTCACCCTGTAGCCGATCATTTCAGTATAGCTGTTTATTAGGTTTGCTGGCGCCACTTATGGTCTGCCAATGTACGTTCAGGAACCTTTGGTGATAGGTAGGAGGGGTTGTACGGGGAGAGATTTAAATGAGAAAACGTTAGTAACGGACAGCGGACGCTAGCAGTCCAGTAAGGAAGTCAGTCGCGTAAGAGAGTGATGTGAGTGAGTACAAGTGACAGTGTTATTTTAATAAATATGATGTAGTTGTTGAACTTGATATAGCACGACTTTTTAAAATTTTATCAAGAATAAATTGAGTAAATAAAACAACAATTAAAATGAAATAACAAAAACTATATGTGATTCAGTGAACTACACCCGTTTTCCGAAAAAGGATCACCTACCGGACTGAGTGCGTCGGGACATACAAGTTAAAAAGGGCGATCGTGTAGAACCCCTTCTGCACAGTCTTAGATATCGACGGTATCATTCGAACATACTCTACCACAAAATAAAAAGCAACAGACGTAGTGTACTCTGCGCGTATTCCAATATCGTTTAGTAAACCAGTTTGTCTCTCACCTGTATATACGCGCGCGCGTGTTGGTGTGTGCGTGTGTGTGTGTGTGTGTGTGTGTGTGTGTGTGTGAAATAGAGAGGCGCACGAAAAAGTAGCCTGAACTTAGTGTCAATGGCGATAAAAGTTTTATTAGTAATAAATGAACAACAAATGTATTACATTTAGTTTCTTTTAATTTTAACAGATAACATCCCGTTGTGTTTTCAAACTGAAAGAAAATGAAGTCGTTTTTTGTTTCCGTCAAACAAAAGAAAATTTATTTATTTTTTATTTTGACAACATATTTCGGCCAACTGATCACCATCAGGCCATCTCCACAAAACTCAAAACAAGGTGCAACGCAGTGCAAACAATATTTTTATAACATGGGAGCTCACAAAACTTACAAAATACTTTTAACATTATATAAACTTACATTTAGTTAGTTTGTTGTTACTGAATGACGATAGCCTAGGGCATCCCAGGCACACGTGGAGCCACCGTGTTCACGTGACTATGCTTGCTGTTGCTAAAAACGGGGCGGAGCTCATCCGTGGTCGGGGTTACTTTTTCGTGCGCTATTCTGTATCTGTTTTAACTCTAAATCTGAAAGAACAAAAATCTCCTTCAGCCTTACAGGCCCAACATCGAGCTCCAATCAGTGTGTTATTTTGTAAATTCTGCATTGGTTTTTCCCTAACCTCCTGCCATCTAGTGGCTGCTTCTTGGATTCTGAAGATTATCAACGTAGCTCTTCTGGATAATTTATATACACCAGACTACAGGAATTAGCAAAAATAATTTGGACTTGCTACGGTTAAAATAGGATGTGTGGATAATAACAAAATGGATCTTTCAAGAAGTGGGATGGGGCATGAATTGGATTGATCTGGTTCAGGATACGGACAGGTGGCAGGCTCTTGTAAATGCGGTAATGGAACTTCGGGTTCCACTAAATGCGAGGAATTTCTTGACTAGGTGCGCACATGTTAGCTTCTCAAGGAGTTGGTTATTTAGTTAGTCATTCAGTGAGTCAGTTAGCTAGTTAGTTACGGGTTAAAGCAGGGCAATAGGTAAGACAGCTGTACCCGGTCCGCTACAGTAGGCCTACATCAATTACCTGTGCCTGCAAGACTACAAACATGGGAATCTGTATTCTCTTGCACCTGCCATTGTGTTATTATCCAGCACTGTTAGAAGGCAGGTAGAATACCAGGCGATATGACAGTTTTATCATAAAAAAGATCATTAAAGACAGTGTGCTAATTATACGTTGTCTGCTCACAAATAGCATGAGATTGTACCAACAGTTTCACCAAGTCACGTGAAAGAAACCTTCCTCCACACAGACAATGAATTTCACGTCACTGGGCACAGAACTACACTGCAAACAAGCATGAACAGACGCGCTCCGTTTTGTACACACACGTTCCTCTTGTGACTTACGCGTCTCGTTGGTCTAGGCATGCACTGTAGTACTACAGATACAGGACCACCGCGATAAGGTTCACCACACAACAGGTATCAGATTGCATAAGTAAGGTGTTAATTTTACCAGATGTCATATTGCATAATATATCTCCTCCTCCTTCAGCCACTACAACCGTGCATGGGTTGGGTCTTCTGCACCAGATCATTTCAGGCTTTTCTATCTTTGACGATGTGGATCCAGCTTCTCAGTTTCGGCTTCTTTAAATCATTTATCACTTCTTCTCTCCATCTATTCTTTGGCCGCCCTTCGGTTCTTACTTCTATAGGTTTCCAAACTGTAACCTTCTTAACTAGTTTTATACCTTCCATTCCGTTCAGACGTCTCCACCATTTCATTCTTTGTCCCTGTATATATTTAACAGTACTTTCCTTTATCAACTTCCGCAGTTCGCTATTATTTCTCACTCTCCATATTTCTCCAAATATTTCGTTAATCATATCGACAAATGTGCCAAATAAAAGTTTGTTCTGAATCAAGTTAAAGATTTATATATTCCATGTCCCATGCATTGAACACATACACAAAGTGTTTAAACAAATTTTTTATCTTCCAACTTTTAACTGTAAACTTAACCTAAATTATATAAGTTTTTTTTTCTGTGAACTGGTTCCGACAAATTAAAATTGTGGCTGTATTCTTGTTCTTGCCATCCTGCAGATGGTCACATGAGTGGACGAAACATGTCGGAGGTTACTACATAATGAACTTACGTCCATACACTCAGGTGCGTTTGTTGATCTTTTCAAAAATTCAAATTTAACCCTTATCTTGCTAACGTGGAGAATATGGTGAGCTCCTAATAATGGCAGATGGGATTTAACTCGGCGTTTAAAGGGTTAAAGTTATCCCGGTCCATGCCACGAAGGCATACTGCGGGAGTGTATGTACGGATCCACTCATTCCTCACTTCGACACAAGATGGAGGTGAGTGGTCTACTTTACGCCCCGCCCGCTTTAACCCCCACAAAGAACACCGGTACACATTGAACAGGCGGCTGGGTGGACCCCAGAACCGCTGTGGGCGTTTTTGCAGAAGATAAAAATTTTTCCCCTCTGCCAAGATGACTGCGTTACATTAAGTTACATTAACGGCTGAAATATTACCTTGAATTTGATGTAGCAAATTTTACACTCCCAACATGTCCACTTTCACAGGTTTGCTTCAGTTCCACGTTTTATTCCCGTCGCTACGCCGACGCCATGCGAAAGTGCCCCCGTCCCCCAGGCGGTTGGGATGACGACACTCGAAAATCCCCTCCCGCAATTTGTCTTCAACAAACAAGCTTTAAACGCTCGTCATTAGCGCTGATACACTCGACGGCACGATTCGCCAGCTGGATGTTCGACGAATCGGCGGAGGTGCGCTGAAGTTGCGTTGAGGAAATAACTGGTTTCGACCAGAACTGCAAGTGTAATTCCCGAGCGTTATTGACGATCGTACGCCTAGCCTGACGTTTTAAGACAACGCAGTATTCACTATCTACCTTATCGGAAACGTCACGCAGTCACTGCCGAGCTCGCCAGTTCCCGCCGACATGCATAATCACGTGATCATCACCTTCAACATTCCACTGCAAACAGTGATAGACGGCTGAAGTTTAATGTAGGATAATACGTCACAAAAGAAGCGTAACAAACCGACGAATGTGTGAAAGGTGTTGATCGATGACACTACTGTAGCATTAGTTTTTAAAGCAGCGCGTGTGCACATTCATGCATTCGTGCAGAAGACAAACCAAGCCTCTCGGGCATTCCTTCGAATCCTGTTTTAAATACTTCGTTCCATTAATGGATGACGACTCGAATCATCCTACCGAAACTACCACCATACGAGCGGGGGGGAAACAGTTACGCCTCATCCAACGCAGGGATTGTGTGGGGAGTAATCACGGCGAGTTGGGCAAAATCGCGTTGTGCCGACTCCTGATGGGCAAAATAGGGTTACGTAAACGCTGATGCTTAGGGACCCCCCCAACCGCTTGAAACACATTTTGGGACGCTAAACAGTGGATAGCGAATGCTGCCAGCTTTCGCGGCGGTTGAGTAACCGCCCCCGTTTATCCGCGCGCATTTACAATTTTCAGCATTATTGTCATGCCGGAACCACGTTTGGTCATGGGTTACTGCCACCCAGTACTGCTCAGTGAATATTCCACATGAATGACGTGTCCATCGTTTGCTCTAGAAGTCAGTCAGTCAAATTACTAGCATCAAATTAAACTGTGTGAAGTGTGTCGAGGCTTACACAGTGACCAAACGCCCTCCTCTGATTCTGCGCACAAAACTCGTCTTGCATCCCGCATGCTGTTCAGGCGTGATTGCTAGAATAAAATGGACGTCACATCTCGTAACGCTTCTGGTTGCTCTCCTGGAACACCATACTGTACTTGAACCAACAGACAGCCGTGCCAATAACTTGTTGTAGCCGGTGAATTTCTGGGGGTTAAAATCGCTCGCACTTCCAGTGTGTTGCTAAAACGCCACCATAAAAAACTATTATGTCTTCTGAGTCACTACCTAGGGTCAAAATACCCACTTTCCTTACATGTCTCTACAACTCATTTGCTGCACAATACAGCCCTTCAAACCTCAAATTAATTAATTAAAAAGGGAAACGCGTGAGACAAGGGTGAGAGACATTACATTTGTTACCGGGGCGGAAACACAAATTCTTCGCTGCAAGTTTGTCGGGCATCACCCGCTCGTTCTTTCACCACGTACGCTGATGAGACGGTGATGAAATGATCATAAGCGAAGAAGAGTAAGTGATTGGCAGTGGACTTACTTCTGGTTGCGCAGCAGAGTAATGAGATTGAGATACGTCTGTTATTGTGTGGATGAGTGTCCAGACCGAAGGTCCGGACACTCATCCATCCTGCCTGCACTTAACTTGCAACCAGCAGCAACTCGAGAACCAGACGGCCTATGTGGTAACAAACGCTATCTTCAATTATCAAGATGATGCACGGTCCAATACACATCAAATTACGACTCAGCATTTGGTCCACACACACCCTACGAATGTGTTCCATACCGTCCTCACAATAAACAGCCACCATTTCTCCTATACTGCATTCACTGACTGGTTTCTCTAACGAAAGCAAACAGTTTTCTCTAGGAGGCGGCATGCACTACATAGTTATGTACAAAGTACGGTCACATTAATCTTCAGAGTGTTAAGACGGAATTATGGCGTCATCACTGAGAAGGCTACGTGAGGGTAATGCAGTGCAACATGAAGTTTTGTCAACTACACATGTGTACATTTGCACGTTTGCCAGTACCAAGACCTTCTGGATGGATATCGACTTGTAGTCAGTAGTCCGTTTAAGCCTCAAATACTTCTAAACAATATTTTATTTAAATATCTCCCTCAGGGTGAACACGCTGGGTCGCGGACTGCAAAGCCCATCTCGTAAATGTGTACAGGAAAAAAAGCATCGTTTATCCTAAAGAATCCTACGAAATAAATTATTTTGTCTGTAAAAACAGACTGTTCAACACGTATAATAAAAGCTGCATGCATTTTAAAGAGTTAACACCATACTACTTCACGCCCAACGCTAAATGGCGCTATACCGAGGCCAAAGAAAGAAGTCCTCTCTGCCTACTGTCGCATGCCTCTCCAGGTTCTTCTGGCCTATACCAAACAGCCCAAAGGGCTTCTCGCTAACGGGGATTAACACGTGGTTTACACTGTCTAAATACGTGTTAAACAGACTGGCTTGATGACTGGGAGGAAATTTAGGAATGTAAGATGGGGGGAGCAGAACAAGAACTCGAAGCTCTGGAGGGGTTTCATACATGAGCCTTATTTCCGTGGCCTTGGTAGAGTGCTGCTGCTATTTTGATTTGTACAAGGAACTTCGTTCAATGAGTTCCCATTTAGCGAAGCATTCTGCTTGATACATATTGACATCCTTGTGGCTTGTAGACATACACGTGCGTGCCAGCACTAGTGTTCGTATCTGCATTAAACAGAAGCATCCAGAGAAGATGACAACGACCTTGTTTGGCACAAGACAGCCTTTCCGTCATGTGAGAAGTGTGACGTCGAAAGAACTTGAAACAAACGTAGTGTGCTGATTAAACAAATGTACAGGGCAAACAGTCTCTCTTGAGAATCTGACAACTGCTTAGCTGGTAATTAAATTCTCGGCTTTTTATGGAAAATTAACTTTCGTCGTTGCCCTCACGAAAGTTCGCCAGCGAAGAGTGATGAATCCAGTCCATACCCGCATACCCTAAAATCCAGTCCACACCAGCATACCTGAAAATCCAGTCCACACCAGCATACCTGAAAATCCAGTCCACAACCGCACACCATAAAATCCCACCCACGCAAGCACGCCCTAAAATTCTGTCCACACCCGCACACCATAAAATCCAGTCCACACCCGCACACCCTAAAATCCAGTCCACACTAGCACACCCTAAAATCCAGTCCAATTTTAGTATCCCATGAGCCTACCAAACAGCTTGCAGGTACCACAACACAACGTCTTTACGAATTTACATTCACCATGCATGCTACAAGTCCTGTCCATGCGACCGTCTTTCATCATTCCGTAAATATGTTTATGTGTAGAGTTAAAAAATATCAACGCTTCGTTATGCAATATCCATCACCAACCTATTACTTACGGTCTGCAAAAAGACTTTACATCGCTTTCGTAACGCCTTAAAACCAGGAACATTCCGATACCGTTAACACACAAATCACTGCCGAAATATTTACATTAATGTGACGTCAGCCGAGGTACCTCAACCAGTAGACGGATGGACCACAGGCTGGACCACCGGTTTCCGATTCCTGGTAAAGGTGCAAGTTTCTCTCTTCCCCCCACGTCCTCACCAACTGCGAAGCGAAATGAGTCTCCTGCGATTATCAGTTACACCGGATCAGGCCTGGTAAGAGTTTTATGTGGTGCGGGCAAAGTCGGCAAATTTTGGTCTGCCTGCGGGCAACACTAACTTCAGTGCATAGAACGAAGAATGAATAAAAATGGGCCTGCTTAATTTTTAATGTATATTTTTCTGATTACAGCGTGCAATAAAAATGTGATAACAGTACGAAAGATTTATAAATATCAATTTACAACTTAGGCAAGGGACTTAAAATATTTTAATAATAAAATATTAAAATAAATTTAAAAAATATACAGGGTGATCAAAGAGGTCTGTGCAGAAAGCAGGTACACAGAGACTTTCTGATCACCCTGTATATTAAAATAATTGTAGCACACGTTTACAAAATTAATTAGTACTGTAATGCAAGTGTCGGAAAATAAACAGCTAAACAATTTTCAAAACTGCTTCGAGGTTCTATCTCCTCATTGCCAGGGGAAGGGATCCCCGTTTTCTCATTTCAAATCGCACCGCAGTCGACATAACACTGTGTCGCGTACAACATGTTACCCGCGAGCTACGGGTTGAGAGGGTGCGTACTAGACGCCTTCTCGTGTGGGTAAAGCGGCTGGACAGTGAAACTAAGTTCCTACCCACGTGTACTTCCACGGTTAAGAACGCGTGGAGTTTTACTTTCATTAACAGAAGCATTCATGGTGCTGGTTTTTTATAGGCCCCCAAGGCTGAATTCTGCTTCTCCAGTTTTTACCTCTAATTCAATATGCACACTTGGGTTCTCAACGCAAGAACCTGCTCGGTGTTTCTTCCTGGAATCCGAACGACAAGCCTCACCGTGTACCAGGTGACCCTGACCGGAACATAAGCCATATTTGTGGCAGCAAGACCCGCCCACCTACTGATCGAGTTACATTACCATATGGTGCACATATGGGAATTACCTATCAATTTTCCATATCTTATCACATCAGTACACATTCCACTAGCTGTCAAATACATCCCAACCAATCAATATCCACTGCAAACCCACTAGCCACACCGGCACTACACAGTCGATCGCGACTCTGCGAAAATTCGCACTACGAAATTCCACGGGTACGAAATTTTACAACGAAGAACAGACCCTTCGCTTGGGTCGTCACTCGCCCTCGAAACCGCTAAACCGAAATTTTCGGAACAAAATCAATGTCCCTGAATTCCTTCGTCCAAGAGAAACGAATATCGTGAATATGTTTTATTTTCTCCACTGACGTTTACAGGAAGCATCTCCTTCAATTCTCACGTACTTTGATAGCAAATGTAAAGACGCATCTGTTTATGCTGCTTGCACGACTCGTTTCAGTTACTAGAATTGTTGATTTCCAGGCTTTTGGTAAATTTCCGTTCTTCTGGAACGTAATCCCACAATTATAACAAATAACTTAGGGGAAATGACAACATGCTTTTCGAAAATCCTCTGTACGAACCCAAACACTCCCAACAGCAGGCACCGCCTGCGTACAATTAATTTATTTCTGTGATCAGTGCAGTTATAACACATCCTCGCGCCCTGTGGCCTAAACGTAAATACTGGGATCTCATTTCTTTAAAACCAAAAACTGAAGGAAAAAAAAGCCCGGAACACTTAATAACACTAAGTGACGGCGGTGGGGGGGAGGGGGGATAAGACGAAATTTTTTAACCCGTCACGACGCAACGAAAAAAGCAGGGTTATTTTAACGAGACAGTTCAGACAAAAAGTTATGACGGGCAGAAACAAAAAATTAAATAATAATTAAAAGCCTACTACTAAACTCAGGCACTCACATCACTTACTGATTTCCCTTTACACATCCGTTCCCCAACCTTCCCAGTCTCGGTCCAGACTCTATAATTACTATCTACACATCTTTCTCTCCCTTTCGGATTTCTTCCTGTTAGTGGCTGGCTGACGGCTGTCCTACTCTCGTACACGTGCATGTCTTCTGCCAATGTGGGAGTAAGCACCGTCACGGATTTCATATTTTATGACTCTCAAAACAACGGGAAATTTGGAACCCTAACCCGAATTGTGCGGGATACCGAGACAGAGCCCCCTAAAATCAACAAAACTATGGCAGTCCCGGAAAAATCGGGATGAATGGGATTCCTAGATAAACAAGAGTAGGGCAGGTACACAGGATGTACGGTAGGGCAGCTTGGACACGTGATTGGCAAAGTACAATCTTCTTTCCTAATCACGTCAATACACCCAGGTCTTTTTTTTTTGGGGGGCGCTCGCAAAATTGCGAAAAGCGACTACTGGCTTTCTGTGCAAACCGGAGTGCGGCAAGGTTGCATCCTGTCACCCACTAGGTTCTTGATAGTGATTGACGTAGTAACGCGAAATGTGAACCGAGAGAGGCGGAGAGGTATTCAATGGGGTCTGGTCAACAGGCTAGAAGATCTGGATTTTGCCGACGATTTATGTCTGCTGTCTGAATCACATGGCGATATGCAAACAAAGCTCGAAGACTTGACAAACAAGGCAGAAAAGCAGGACTCAGAATCAACGTAAAGAATACGAAGGCTTTAAGGATAAACACAAGTAAAACAGATCCATTTATTCTTAGGGGCGAAAGTATTGAAGATGTGGATAGTTTTACATATCTGGGCAGTGTGGTTGTCAAAGATGGAGGAGCTGTGCAGGATTTCTCGCAACGAATTCGAAAAGCAAATGGTGTTTTCGTACAACTCTATTCAGTGTGGAAGAATGACAGAATATCTATTAGGACCAAACTCCGCATCTTCTGTAGTAATGTTTAGTCGGTGTTGTTATTTGGATCTGAGACATGGAAAGAAATGAAAACTACCATCTCAAAGCTGCAGACCTTCGTTAACCGCTGCTTACGAAGAATCCTGAACATCCACTGGTCGGAAGTGATTTCAAATGTAGAACTTTGGAGAAGGACAGAAGAAATCGAGATGTCCATGCAAATCAAGAGACGGGAGAGGAAATGGATAGGACATACACTGAGGAAAGGAAATTAAGCCATCGAAAGAGAGGCCTTGGATTGGAATCCGCAAGGGAAAAGGAGGAAAGGGAGACCTAGACATACGTGGCTAAGAACTGTCCACAGTGAGACATTAGAATAAGGGAAGAGCTGGAATGAAGTTAAGAGGATGGCCGGAAATAGGACCAGATGGCGGTGTTTTGTTGACGCCCTATGTCCCCTAAGGGATGACAGGAAATGATGATGATGATGACTATTAGCTTCGTTACGTCTGTCCGTCTATCCGTCCGTCCGCATGGAACAATTCGGCTCTCACTGGACGGATTTTCATGAAATTTGATATTTGAGGGGTTTTTAAAAATCTGTCGAGAAAATCGAAGTTTGATTAAAATCGGACAAGAATAAAGGGTACTTTACATGAAGACCAGCACATATTTTTTAATATCTCGTTCATTTATTCTTATAATGAGAAATGTTTCAGACAAAAGTTGTAGAGAAAATCAAAACACATACTGCGTGTTCAGTAACTATTTTTCGAAAATCGTGCCGTCCGTGAGATAATATGGAAAAATATTGTACAACGGGGCTGGCCATAGATGACAATATGACGCCGCATGCTGGATACCTAAGGCTACAAATACACACAATCAGGTTGTGTAATACTCCTTGCTTTTCCACTGCAACAATGGTTGTACAACGCGCCCCAATGTTACGTTATACGTACATTGCCTCTCTTCTTTAAATTTCTCTTTTTCATTTCGTCATCATCCTCCTTTATCCTCTTCTGAAACATACACATTTCTATCTATTCCTCAAGATCAGTATACCTTGTGGCCCCTCACTAACAGTTGAAAGTGGCCACCAACAACAAATTACAGCCCAGAAAACGGTAATCCTACTTTTCGACTCGACATATGGCAGGTATACCCAAGAGCCAACAGATACTGCACCAGTTGTCGGAAGCCACTGAGCTGGCCTTGTCCCGAGACAAAACCCAGCTAGATGGGGACTCGAGCCGTTTCGAATAGAATAAAAAAAAACCCCCCAAACACTCGATCCACAACAGGCTCATATCATATTCTTTGGCGCAGTGAAGATCATTGAGTTTCAGAGTCGGTCAGGCATTTCTTAATGGTTCCGAATTAAAACCTCCTACCATTTTCCGAAGCAATTACAAGTTCTTAACATGAAAATTGTTCACTATCGTCTTAATTAGTAAGATCAGGAGGCTGCCCTTGACTTGAACCTCAACCAACAGATAGAACAGCAACTATCCCCTGCTGGGAGGGACCGATTAATTTTTCATAACTTGTGTCATTTTTAGTGGCATTTCTTTAAAAAAATGTCAGAAAGTCACAAGTACGACAACAAGAGAATTAGGTAGGTATCCATCAATCACACCTGTCGAATTTCCAGCGCACAATAATTTAAAAGTAAATTAATTAGAAGCCTATCACAGTTTTTGTGTTTCATTTTATGACGCTCTCAGTATCTGAGACCAGTGTGTTCCGCCATTTCTCCCATGAGGGAACCATTAAATAAATTTTAATATCCCGAGGAACCCCTACCTACAACCGGAAAGAGACGACAGCGGAAAGCGCACTTCAATCACTGCTATATTACTGTCAAGAAAATTCATCCGCAAAGACGTAACACTACACAAATTTTGAGGAATACTAAAAAATGCTTCACGGTATTTCAAAATTTTTATGTATTTCTTTCACGATTTCTCGCGGAAACGCTAACGATGTTCTCCGGAACCCCGGCTGGGAAACGAAATCTCAGACTTCAAGACGCCGATGATAGGATCAGGGGCCCATAAATCTTCCAAAAACGTACTATCCATATCACAATTCTAGGCGCTGCAAGTATGTTCCATACCGAGTACTCAGAAATGTCAGGCGCCACGGTACAAAATTTTGTCGCCCAAGCGAACTGGCGATCAGGATTTGGGCACTGTTATGTTGCTACACTTGTTTCGGAAACACTTTTCTTTGGGAGTAAAGTGCACCCTAGAAAAGATCATGAAGGCCCAGAGGGGGGAAAGAGTTATAGTTTTACTCTTCCTTTAACCTCGCCGCTAGTGGGAGTGGCTGGTCAACGTCACGCCCCGGCCGCGCTACCCCGGGGAAAGACTCGGTACCCACTGTACAGGAAGATGGGCGGACCCAGGGCCGGTGTTGACGGGTGTGGAAAATCTCGCCCCCAACTGGAATTCGGTCCGTAGCGAGTCGCTATACCATCTGAGCTCTACCGGCCCACTTTCTTCTGGGAGTGCACATGATTCGATGCTGTCACCATTTTCACCTTGCTAGCACTCAGTCTCCTCGTTAACGAATTACTTTGTTTCATCGTCTTGTCGGTCCACTTTGCTCCACCGTTTGAAAGGAACAGCAACGTTCTTCAAATGGATCAGAAACGTCTGGTACTGCGTACTGCAGTGCCACACTTTTACCGGCTTGCCTCTTCACTGCCGCGCTAACAACCGTAAACTACCCTATGGTCGCAACCAGAATTTTTTCTTTGGGGGTCGGGGAGGGGGAGGGAGGAGTTTTGCTGACACTGAGGTAATATATAATTTGTTTTATTTTAAAAACTGTGGCACGCAAGTCATATCAAAATTCCGGGCGACATCTAGTTGGGTTACAGGAAGGACTAGAATTAACGGAAAACGAAAAATCTACAAATTCGTAAATCTTTATTATATCGTAATATTTCAATGTACTGGTCATCAGTCGATTTCAATGGCTGATTTGGGCTTAAGGGAAAATAACGTAAAACTTTGATATTATTGTGTCTACAAAATCTTTTTTTTTGTGATGGGGGGGGGGGGGTGCTGCTGCCTGGCAGCC
>Ga0131853_10001246_pt1 | contig 45914 bp, 41 predicted proteins | sample TergutLab28metaG_FD_92764 | JGI IMG/M metagenome (GOLD analysis project Ga0131853, IMG submission 92764) | Labiotermes labralis P1 segment gut microbial communities from Petit-Saut dam, French Guiana - Lab288 P1 (version 2) (version 2) | ecosystem: Host-associated > Arthropoda: Insects >... | reverse complement strand
TGACTAAGCCTTACGGCTTTTCTTGACTTGCCATGCCTGCCTATGCTTTTGATAAGTCAACCCCAAACCCGACTGACCGACAGGGAAAAATTAGTTTCCCCACCCCTCATTCCCTCTAGGGAATAATTAAATCTCACAGGAGCAACAACCATGAATAACGCAGTAATTTATGCTAGGTTTAGCAGTGTAGGGCAAAATGAACAATCTATAGATGGACAAATTAGGATTTGTCAAGAGTTTGCTAAAAGCAAAGGTTTTAATATAATTAAGACCTATATTGATAAAGCAAAAAGCGGAACGACAGACAATCGCCCCGATTTTCAAAAAATGATAAGTGAGTCCGCAAGTGGCACTTTTCAGCATATCATTGTTTATAAATTTGATAGATTCGCCCGAAATCGTCTTGATAGTATGATGTATAAACAACAGCTTAAAAAGGATTTTGGCATTAAGGTTTTATCTGCTTTAGAGCCAATATCTGATGATGAGGGTGGCGAAATTTATGAGATGTTTTTAGAGTGGAATGACGAAAAATACAGTCAAAGGTTAAGCGGAAGAATTAGGCATGGAGTAGAGAACGCTATAAAAAATGGCACATACACAGGGGCAAGATTGATTTGTGGTTATAAACTAGTTGATACTGACAAAATAGGGAGAAAAGGCACAATACATAAAGTTGCTATTGATGATGAGCAAGCCGAAATTGTGCGTTTCATTTTTAGTGAATACGCAAACGGAACGACAAAACAAGACATTGCTATTGCCCTTAACGCTAAAGGCTTAAAATATAACGGCAGGTCTTTCAAGCCTAAAATGTTTGACGGATGGCTTAACAACCCTAAGTATACAGGCGAGTTTTTATTGGGTGGTAAATTGTGTGATAATATGTTCCCACAAATAATAGACAAGATTTTATTTGCTAAAGTACAAAAGCGATTAGAGCAAAATAAAATATTAGCAGGAGCAAATTCTGCTATTGAGCCATATTATCTGACAGGCAAAGTTTTTTGTGGTCATTGCGAAACTGCTGTTGTGTCTGACGGCGGTACAAGTAAGACAGGCAAAACACACAATTATTATGCTTGCAAGAAAAAGAAAAAATCCCTCTGCGATAAAAAACGAGAGGGAAAAGATGGTTTGGAACTGTATGTTGTTCAGTGTGTTAAAGATTTTTTAAGCGACCCTGCAAATGCAGCGTTAGCTGCCAGTGATGTCATAAATCATTATGAAAAGCGAACAAGTAATGACGGCTTAAAAGGTATTGAAATAAAAATTGCCAAAGCGAAGAATGATGCAGAGGGTTTGACTACAGCTTTTATTGAGGCAAAAAGTAGTTTGCTAAGAGCCAATATTGAAACACAAATGGCTGATTTAGAAATATTGCTTGATGACCTTCAAATACAAAAGTCGCAAATTGAATTAGAGAGAGGATTGAAAATTACCAAACAACATATACTTCTCTTTATTGCTGAACTTTTACAAGGTGATGAAAATGACAAAGAATATCAACGCAAAATAATTGACAACCTTGTTTATAAAGTTTTTATTAGTGATGACAATAATGTCGTATATTTCAATCTAAAGGGTGGTCATGGCTTAGAAAATCCAATCATCACAATAGAGGAAACCGACAAAGCTATAAATAACCCTGTCGGAGTTCAAACTCTATCTACTATGGTCGAGGTAGCGGGACTTGAACCCACGACCTCACGCTCCCTAAGCGTGCGCGCTACCAAACTGCGCTATACCTCGTTATTCTCTTGTTAGACTTTTCCGCAACACTTTTATAGCTGTATAATCTCATCACGGCTTATAGATTATAACCTCATTATATCAAAAGGTCAAACAAAAAAATGACAAAATAGCACTAAATTAATAAAAGATTATTAAAGTATAAAAAGTCAACCGCGTCTTGGGTATTTTGCCGTTGCCTTTGCCGCTTGAAAACAAAAAAATGAACAGTACGCAAAAAGTGTTCTGTTCATTTTTTGTTTTTGTCATTAGACATTAAGTAATCGAAGTATTTGTTTGTTCAGAATCATACAGATAAGATCAAGCAGCCAAATAATACCCCAGCCAAGCAATAAGCGCAGTACAGCTGCAACTATTTTGCCTTCTTGAAGTCTGGTTAAAAAACCAAGTATCCAAGATGTAATGGGAATAATAGCCAAAATTACGCTGATAAGGTAGTCTAAACCAAAATAATCCTTCCCTTTTGAATTTGCCATTTTATTGCCCTCCTTTATAAAATTTTAGATTGAATGTATATATATTAATATATTACTACAAAATTAAATAAGTGTCAAATAAAAAATGCTTAAAAGCTGATTTATTTTGGTTGACTTTTTGGTAAAAATAGCATATAAATAGTTTGAGACTGTTTTTTGGAGGATAAATATGAAAAACTATTTTGGGCTGGCTTGGCCCATAGGCATTGTTTTGCAAATCTTTTTTGGCTTTATATTGTCTTTTGCTTCAAGGTTTTCAAGAGGAAATTTTATCTCGGCCGTCTTAGCACTTTTGATGTTTTTTATTTTTTGGCCTGTGGATATAGTTTCTATTATCGTCAATAAAGACATCAAATGGCTAGATTTTTAAACAAAAGCAAAAAACTGGCAGAGCATTTGGATTCTGCCGGTTTTTTAAGTATAGTCAATTATTAGCCATCGTCACTATGCGGCCGGATGCAATCCTATTACGCCCATAAAACACCGATTATTATTCCCACAAAAATGCTAAACCTCCCAAACAACCTAATCTTTGCCCCGCTTGCGGGCTTTTCCACCCCCGCCGTCAGACGCTTTTTTATGCAAAACGGGGCAGGTTTGGCAGTTAGCGAAATGGCAAGCTGCAAGGCAATATTGCATGGCAACGAAAAAACAAAAGAATTGCTTATCATCTCGTCTGAAGAAAAAATCAGCAGTGTACAATTATTCGGCTCTGACCCTAAAGACTTTGCCCAAACAATAGCCCATCCATGGCTGGCTCACTTTGACATCATAGACATAAACATGGGGTGTCCCGTAAAAAAAATTACTTCAAACGGAGAAGGCTCGGCGCTTATGGCGGACGCAAAAAGAGCGGGAGAGATTGTGTCCGCCAGTGTCATAGCCGCCAAAAAACTGGGCAAAATTGTTACTGTAAAAACCAGACTTGGCATAAAAAACAAAGACGAGATATTACAATTTGCTCCTGTTTTAGAGGAAGCGGGTGCAACTATGATTTGTGTGCATGGTCGGACTGCCGTACAGATGTATAGCGGACAAGCGGATTATGAGGCTATAAAGACAGCAAGGAAGCTAATAAAAAAAGCGGCGTTTTGTACTAACGGAGATATAGTGGATAAAAAAAGCTTTGAAACGGCAAAGACAACCGGTGCTGATTATTTTATGATTGGCAGAGGGGCATTGATGGATTTAGGTCTTTTTTCAAGACTGCAAGGGGAGAAGTATAAATCACAAAAGCAGTATATCTTGAGTTTGATTGATATGATGGAAAGCTATTATGGCGGTGCCGAATCGTGTGTCCTATTAAGAAAATTTTTGCCCTATATGCTTAAAGGAATAAAAGGAGCAAAGGATTTAAGGACAACAATGTATTTTAATGAGGATATAGATAAACTGAAGGATGCGATAGAATTAGTTTTTGGTGGAATATAGACCATAGTCACCCTTGTGAAAATTTCCAACAACATTATCATGAATTAAAGCGTTCAATTATGTGCTTAAAAATACTTGCATTTCAAATTGTATTATCTTACCGATAGGGCAATGTGTCAATAACATATGTTGAAGATTTTGCGTTTTATGGAATAACAAGTTTAACTAGTATAACCATCCCTACCTCAGTAATAAATATTGGAGCTTGGGCGTTTACCGGCTGGCGCCATTCGCAAGCTATCTATGCAGAGGGGCACACTGAAGCACCTAGCGGGTGGGATATTAATTGGCGACAATGGTCAAATGCCAATGTTGTTTGGCTTGGGTAGACAGGGAATTTGCTTTCATTCTTTTTTCATCAAAAAAATCTATGGCAACTTTATAATTGTTGTTAGAAAATCGTTTGACACTATAAGGGAAACACTATATACTAAAGCCCTACTATATTTTTAGGAGGGCTTTTTTTATGAGAGGAGGAAGAATGGGCGGCGGTGGCTTTGGCGGCGGACGAGGAGGCGGCGGTGGCTTTGGCGGCGGCAGAAGCGGAGGCGGTTTTGGCGGGGGTTCTAGAGGCAGTGGTTATGGCGGGGGAGGAATGGGAGGAGGCTCTAGAGGCGGCAGTAGCGGCGGCGGAGGAAGCAGAGGTAGTGGCAGTGGCGGATACGGAAGCGGAGGTGGCGGAAATTATGGAAATAGCGGCGGCGGAAACAGAGGAAGCGGCGGAAACAGAGGAGGTCCTTCTCCTGCTCCGCAAAGACCGCCAAGACAACCAAAACCCCCAAAAGCAAATCGCAGGGGAGCAGGCGGTATGGGCGGCGCAAGAGGCAGGCGAGGCATGAGAGGGGCAAGCCCGATGATGCGCCGCAGCATGATAAGACGCCGCAGAATGAGGCGCATGATGTTCTTTGGTTTTGGCATGGGCATGTTTTGGGGAGTGCCGGGGTTTAGGCGGCGTCAAAGGGCTATGAATGCAGGCTGCTCAATCCTAGGGCTGGGTGTTTTTACGCTAATCATAGGCATATCGCTTTGGGCAGGACAAATAAATCCGGCAGGCATAGTGGCAACTATAATTGGCGGAATCGTGCTTTTGCTGGGGATATTTATATCTGTTTCAATGAGCAGGTCTTTGGGCAGGATGAGGCGGCAAAATGAGCATTTGTGGACTCAAGATGTTTTTGATGAGCATGGCAATCCTGCGGGTGCTAATGCAAGCATGGGCGGCACTCAAGCACAGCCTCAAACGCAGCGACTGGCAAACTGTCCGAATTGCGGTGCGGCAAACGAAGGAAGCAGCGTGTGTGTGTATTGCAGCACAGCGTATTAGGCTTGTAATAACAGTTTAAAAAAATCTAATGTCGTTAGTATTAAATAATCGTGATATAGTTAATGAATGTTTTTGAGTAAATCCGTAGGGGCGGACAATGCCCACCCGCAAAAACCTGTATTTCATTGTAGGGGCGGGCGGCCTCGACCCCCCCGGGCAGCCAATATAAACGCACCCACCGGCGGTCGGGGGCGCCCCCCCATAAGAAAAAATAATAATGCAATCATCAATTATGTCATAAATTATGTATTTGATATTTAGCACCCCCAAAATAATAAGGTTTATACAAGGAGAATTTTAAAAAATGCTGGCAATCAACATAATTTTTGCAGGGTTTGTTTTAACTCTAAATGGATTTAGTCTTATTGAAAAAGCTAAAATTGACCAAAAAGTAAAGGGCGCAATCAATTTGCTGGTGGGCATTCTTATTGCTGTCAATGCGGTCATCCAAACTGTGCTTGCTACAAGAATGACAGCATACCCCTATAGTATCTTACAGATGATGCACTTTGGTTTTGGAGCTGCAATGTGGCTGTTTGCCATCAATTATTTGATACTGGCATTTCACATCTTTTTCAAGGCAGAAAGCTATAAAGCCTTTGGATTATTCAGTGCATTTGCCACCATCGTATCCTTAATCTTTGCCATAGAAACCATTGTTGCAGGCGGAGGCTGGCTGTTTATTTATTTGTGGCTTATGTGGGCGGTTTTGTGGCTGCAAAGCTTTTTGGCTATGACTCTAGAAATCAAATGGGCATCAAAATTGTCCGTGCCTATTTTAATCATCAATGGGGTGTTGTCTACTTTCTTGCCGGGAATGCTTATGGTATTGGGCGTGCTATAGTATAAAATTATAACAAAACAATGAATTAAAAATAGCAAAAAAGCTAATCCTATTTATACGGATTAGTTTTTTTCTTTTCCAAAAATCAAACAAATGAGGTAAAAAAATATGAAAGACTTAAAATGCGGATTAAAAATTTGCACTCACAACAAGGGTTATTGCTGCTGCGCTAAAAACATTAAGGTCGGACAAAACACAGAATGCTTGTCTTTTTCTCCTGATAGACACAAAAATGCATCACTGTTTGAAGCCGGCTCGGACTTTGTGTCAGCAAATTATTCAGTGGACACCAAAGTAGGCTGCGATGCCCCATGCTTGTTTCAAAAAAATGAAAAGTGCGTGGCAAACGGCATAACCGTGATGAATGACACAGAAAACAACGCAACCTGTTTGACATTCGTAAGAGCATAATCTTGCAAATATCAATAAAGCAAAAAGCTGTCAGACAAAGCGCTATAACATTTTTTCAAGCACTCCTTTGTCCCTCATCATAGACAAAAGTGTTCTGCCTTTAAGCACATCAGCCCCCAAGCCCAAGCATAAACCGACTTCAAGGCTGTCCGCATAATCCTTGTATTCAAACCCTCCGTCAGGCAGCATCCCAAAAAATAAATAAAGTGCCTCGCCCAATAGCTTTCTTATGCTGCTTATCATGCCCAAATGCTTGTGTCTAAATAATTCCAGCATATAATCCCGCCTCTCAATCTCTATCCTTTGGATATATTCGGGCATCATCCTTATTGCTTTCGCTTCCTTTATTCCCAAATGAAAACACATTTTCTCTATTCTTAGAGCATTGTCAGGCGGAGGACAATGCTCTATGTTTTTTTCTAAAAACGCCTCATATGTTTTTATCACCGCTCCGCTCAGCACCAATGCACCGGAGTGGAGAGAGGTAATTTTTTTCCATTTATCGTGCTTAAATATTTGAAATAATGCTGCTGTTGCTTGCAGCGCTCCGTTCATAGACAGACAATGCTCTATTCCTACATATTCATTCAAAATAGCCAGCTTTAGATTAGCATCTAAAATAGCCTCTTTCAAAATTGGAGAAGTGACCAAGTTAGTTTTTGAAGCAGTGCCTATCAAGTCTTTTGATATAGACATTGCTTTTTCAAAGATTTGAGGACACACCTTTTGGTCTTGAGTTATATAATAGTCAAGCATACTCAAAGAACAAAGAACAGCTGCGGCAAAGCTGTGACACAAATCCAAAGCATGCTCACCAATATGCGGAACAATATAATGCGGCGGAGTTTTTATTAAATTAAACTCTCCGCTTTTATTTTGGATAATACTTGATAAAAAAAACTCTCCGCTTCCAATTATTACGCATTCTAAATTCATCATTTTTGCTATGTATTTTGCATAATTAATCCCGTTGCCCTGACCGACAACCAATCTTATATCCTCAGTGTTGGCAGGGGGCGGCTGATGTGAGGCAATTGGCGGCGCACTGTGATTTGCGGCGGATAATTGGTGATTAGCATTTGACTGGCGGGCGGAGGGCGGCAGAAAGCCTGCCTCTAATTCTCCTCCTGCAGAGGGGCTTTTTATATGTGCATCCTTGCTATGGGACAAGATAGCCGAATGAGTGCCCCGCAAATGGCTCTCCGACATAGGGGAGTGGAGGTGCTGATGAGTGGTGCTTGACAGCTGATTTTCGCCTATTTTTGACAGCCTAAATCTTTTTGCCAAGTCTCTTTGCACCTTGTCGCACTCGCCAACATACAAAACATGAGTGCCGCGCGGCTTTATACTCTCGATATCACCTATCCCCTCAAGCACCACTGAATCAAAGGTATGGGTTTGACCGCATTCGCACAAAAAATTTCTTTTGAGATAAAAATTGTCCATGACCGAATTATAGCAAATTCACAGTATTTCCATCATGCAATAATATATAATATTTTGCATTTTCTTGTCGGCTGGGTTTTAGCATTGAGTCAATTGATAATGTCATCTCTGCCTGCTAAATAATTCAGCCTGCAATTAAAATAATCGGATAATGCAATAATATTTGAAACCTTAGGCAATCTAACTCCGTTTTCCCAAATTCTAATTGAATTTATAGAAACACCAATTTCCTTGGCAAGCTTGGTTTTCGTCAGCTTTCTATTAAGTCTTAATTCTTTCAATCTTTTTGCAAAATTGTTTTTCATTACTGCTCTTCCTTTATGAACTTTATTAGGTTCATAAAAGCATTATAAAGAACCGAGCTAGGTTCTGTCAAGCATTTTGAACCTAGTTTGTGTTAGAATTAGTTGAGATGTTGAAATTTTCCGAAAGATTAAAAGAGTTGAGATTAGAAAAGGAATTATCTCAACGACAATTATCAAAAGCGACAGGTATAAGTCAAAATGCAATAACTTGCTGGGAAACAAGCAAGACAATCCCACTCGCAAATTTTGTAGTAATATTGGCAAAATTTTTTGATGTTACCACAGATTATATTTTGGGAGTAACAGAAGATTAATTCGGTCGGCAAAATAGCTAAAAAACATCAATAATTTGTCATCTGTATTTTATAATTTGTCCCTAAAACGCTTGCATTATAAAAAAAACTATGCTACAATGCTTATTACCATGCTCGGTGGGGAGCTAGCGGTGCCCTGTTGCCTACAATCCGCTACAGTAGGGCTTAAATGCCACCCTAGGCGGTGGTGTGGAAGGCTGCTTTGGTTTGGCGGCGTTGATCCTAAGGTCTTGAGCAACTCTATACTGTGAACCGTGTCAGGGCAGAGATGCAGCAGCACTAAGCAGACTTTAGGGTGTGACTCAAGGTAGCTTTGGGGGAGTTTGTCAGATTAAATAACGCTTCGGCATTCATTGGTCAAAGGTGGAAGCATGGTTTTTAGAACTTTCAATGCGATGATGGTTACTTGGATTATAAGTAATTGAGCATTCAAAGGACAGTGTGATTTTTTCACGCTGTCTTATTTTTTAAGAGGGAGGGAGTTTTTAGTGATATCATTTATCACTAAATAATTCATAGGATTATTTTTATGTACGACAAAGTAGATAGCAATTTAAACTTTTGCGAGAGAGAAAAAGACATAATTTCGTTTTGGAAGCAACACGATATTTTTAATAAGTCACTTGACAAGAATAAGGATAAAAAAGATTTTTCATTTTATGACGGGCCTCCTACTGCAAACGGGATGCCTCATATAGGGCATGTGCTGACACGGGTCATAAAGGATGTTATCCCCAGATATAAAACAATGAAGGGGTTTAATGTCCGAAGAAAAGCGGGCTGGGATACGCATGGTTTGCCTGTAGAGCTTGAAGTTGAAAAGCAGCTGGGCTTGGACGGCAAGGGTGAGATAGAGAAGTATGGAGTTGAGCCGTTTATCAAAAAGTGCAAAGATAGTGTATTTAAATATGTGAGCGAGTGGGAGAAAATGTCGGACAGAATTGGATATTGGGTGGACATGGACAAGCCTTATGTGACTTATTCTGATGATTATATAGAGAGTGTGTGGTGGTCTATCAGTGAGATTTTTAAGAAGGGTTTGATTTATAAGGGGCATAAGATTGTGCCTTATTGTCCTAGATGCGGCACGGCGTTGTCGTCGCATGAGGTGGCACAAGGATATAAGGATGTTAAGGACGACACTGCGGTTGTTAGGTTTAGGGTTAAAGGTGAAAAGGATTTATATATTTTGGCATGGACGACAACTCCTTGGACGCTGCCGTCAAATGTGGCATTGTGTATGCACCCTGAGCATGATTATAGTGTTGTGGAATTTGAGGGGGAGCGATTTGTTTTGGCAAGTGAGCTAGTTGAGAAACACTTTTCCGTAGGAGCGGATGTCCTCAGCCGCCCGAAAATTCTTTCAATCAAAAAAGGCAAGGAATTTGAGGGTCTTGAGTATGAGCCGCTGTTTGATTTTTATGTGAATTGTCAACCACCCCGCCCTTCGGGCACCCGTCCAAAGGAGGGGGATTTAAACAAACCGCCAATCACTAAATACATCATCACCAACGATACCTATGTTACACTGGACAGCGGAACAGGTGTTGTCCACATTGCTCCTGCTTTTGGTGAAGACGATGCCAGAGTAGGAAAAAAATATAACCTGCCCTTTGTACAGCTTGTTGACGAGTCCGGAAAATTTACACAAGAAACAGGCACTTATCATGGGATGTTTGTCAAGGATGCCGACAAGCATTTGATTAAAGAGCTAAAGGATAAAAATCTATTATTTTCCACGCAAAAACATGAGCATTCTTATCCGTTTTGTTGGCGGTGTGATAAGCCTCTAATTTATTATGCTAGGCCCACTTGGTTTATTAAAATGACGGCATTAAAGGATAAGCTATTAAAAAATAATGCGTCAATAAATTGGCTGCCTGATAGTATCGGCAAGGGTCGGATGGCAAATTTTTTAGAGAATGTAGTTGATTGGGGGTTGTCAAGAGAGAGATATTGGGGGACGCCTCTGCCAATTTGGGTGTGCGAGTGCGGAGAGATGGAATGTATTGGAAGCAAAGCAGAGCTGATAAAGAGAGGGGAAATTTCATCCTCTATTAAAAAACCACCCCACCCTTCGGGCACCCCTCCAAAGGAGGGGAATTGTAAGGATATAGAATTACACAAGCCTTATGTGGACAATATCCTTATCCCTTGTTCTAAATGCAATAAAAAAATGAAACGCACGCATGAGGTAATTGACTGCTGGTATGACAGCGGGGCTATGCCGTTTGCGCAATACCATTATCCGTTTGAAAATGAGGATATTTTCAAAAAGACCTTTCCTGCACAATTTATATCAGAAGCCGTTGACCAAACAAGAGGATGGTTTTATACCCTGCTTGCTATTTCTACATTACTGTTCAACAAGCCGCCTTTCAAAAACTGTATTGTTCTAGGTCATGTGTCGGACAAAAACGGCATCAAAATGTCTAAGTCAAAGGGTAATGTAGTTGCTCCTGATGAGGTTATTGATAAAGCGGGAGCGGACGCAGTCAGGTGGTATTTTTACAGCGGCTCTGCACTTTATTTGTCGTCAAGGTTTTCTTATGATAATGTAGTAGAGTCGCAACGCAAATTTTTAGGCACGCTTTGGAACACCTATTCATTTTATTGCTTATACGCTGACATAGATAAATTTGACCCGTCAAAATATTCCTTGTCAAAATGCAAATTATCATTGATGGACAAATGGCTGTTGTCAGGACTTAATTCATTGGTAGATAGGGTGTCTAAAAGCCTGGATGAATATAAAATAGTAGATGCATCTAAGGAAATTATTGATTTTGTAGACAAGCTGTCTAATTGGTATATAAGGCGGAGTAGAGAGAGATTTTGGGCAAGCGGAATGGATAGCGATAAGGTGGCGGCATACATGACGCTGTATACTACGCTAAAAACTCTTAGTCAAACCATTGCCCCGTTTGTTCCGTTTGTCAGTGAGATGATTTATCAAAACATAATAAAACGAGTAGAAAAAAACGCTCCGTTGTCTATTCATTTGTGCGATTTCCCTAAAGCAGATAAAAAGAGGATTGACAAAGATTTGGAAAGCGGAATGGATTTAATCCTGCAAGCAGCATATTTAGGGCGGGCGGCAAGAAATGCAGTTAATATTAAGACAAGACAGCCGCTTAAAAAAATGATGATAACGATGGAGGGTGCAATTCCTAATGCGGAGTTGATAGAGATATTAAAAGACGAATTAAATGTGTTTAGGATTGAGTTTATTGATAATGTAGAGGATTTTGTTAGTTATGAATTAAAGCCTCAACTAAAGACATTAGGTCCAAAGTATGGTGCTAAGCTGGGGCTTATTAAAACTCATTTGAGTGAGAATGGAATGATGATATATAATGCAGTGAAAACCAAGGATTATGAGGTGGAATTGGGAGGGGAGAAGATTGTTTTGACAAAAGATGATATTTTGTTTGAAGTGGTGAGTGCAAAAGGGTATTCAACTGCAGGTGGAGAGGGGGTTACTGTGATATTAGATATTGAATTAAATGATGAGTTGATACGAGAAGGCCATTTTAGGGAGCTTGTTTCAAAGGTGCAGACATTGAGGAAGGATGACGGACTTGAAGTAACAGATAAGATAAGTCTTGATGTTTATATAGGGGAGATAAAGGAAATGATGGAAGTGGTAAGAGATTTTAGCAAGAAAATTAAAACGGGTGTTCAGGCGAGTGATATTAATGAGGTCAAGACAAGAGAAGAAGGAATGGTAGAATGTAATATTAACGAGAACAAAATATGGATAAGGGTAAATAAAACATAAATTAATAATCATTATGAAATCATCAACATGGACAGATTATCAAATAATAGCAACAGGCGACGGGCAAAAGCTGGAGAGGTGGGGAGAGGTCATACTTCTTCGCCCCGACCCTCAAGTTATTTGGCCGTCAAGTTTTAAGCTGTCATCATATAAAGGATTAAACGCAGTGTATAAGCGCAGCAAAAGCGGCGGAGGATATTGGGAGAAACTAAAGCCCTTCCCTGATGAGTGGGTGATAAATTATAAGGACTTAAGGTTTTTAATAAAGCCCATGGGGTTTAAGCATACGGGGCTGTTTCCCGAGCAAAGCATAAATTGGGATATAATGAGAGAATTGATTGGAGAGAGGTTGTATAGTCAAAAGCTTAAGCCACTCATCCCCGCCACCCAAACCACCCCGCCCCAAAACAAGGAAGCGTTCGTGGGGCACCCCTCCAGTGGAGGGGAATTTGCCATCGCTCACCAATCGCCAACCATCAACAATCACTCACCGACCATCGCTCACCAACCGTCAATCATCAACCATCACTCATCAATCAACATATTAAATCTGTTCGCCTATACGGGTGGTGCAAGCGTTGCTTGTGCAAAAGCAGGTGCAAGGGTGACACATGTAGATGCCGCAAAAGGGATGGTAGACAGGGCGGCGCAAAATGCCAAGCTGTCGGGGACTAATATCCGGTTAATTATTGACGATTGTTTCAAATTTGTGCAAAGAGAGATAAAGCGAGGCAACAAATATGATGCTGTCATTATGGACCTGCCGTCCTTTGGACGAGGGCCTAATGGGGAAATGTGGAAAATTGAGGATAATTTGTTTGAATTGGTGACTGAAAGTGCAAAGGTATTGTCGGATAATCCGCTATTCTTTTTGATAAACAGCTATACTACAGGATTGCAGCCTACTGTAATACAAAATATTTTGAGCTTAGCAATGAAGGATTATAAGGGAAGTGTGGCCGGATATGAGCTGACTATCCCTACTGATGAGGGTATTTATTTGCCCTGCGGATGCAGTGGGATATGGAGAAAAAATGCAGAGCGTTTTTAATGATGAATTTGAATTATGGGCGACTTGAGCTAGGGTTGAATGAGCGTATTTTATAAAGTACGAGCATCATTAGTTGACCGGTACAAAATAATTTGATTACCCAGCCTAATTTATCGTGCCCTGCCTTAATTCATCATTTATCATTCATCATTAAAACTCCCAAAGGAATTTATCAATGAGCAACAACCAACATGAAGAGCCAATAATACTGCATGAAGACAATCACATAATTGTCGCATTAAAACCAAACAATGCCCCCTCTCAAGAAGACAGCACGGGGGACAAGGATATGCTGTCCTTGATTAAAGACTACCTCAAAACCAAATATGACAAACAAGGCAATGTATTTTTAGGCTTAGTGCATCGCTTAGACAGACCTACAGGCGGAGTAATGGTATTTGCAAAAACATCAAAGGCAGCAGCAAGATTATCAGAGCAAATGCGAAACAAAGAAATTGAAAAAAAATATCTTTGCATAACTCAAGGGCGGCCAAGAGATGCAAGAGGGCGCCTAATAAATTATTTAGAAAAGGACGAAAAAAATAACAGGGTGCGAATTGCACCTGCAACAAATGTCGGTGCAAAAGAGGCTGTTTTGGATTATATAGTATGTGAAGAGGATGCCGGCATGGCACTGGTTGAAGTGAATTTAATAACAGGCCGCCCTCATCAGGCAAGGGTGCAAATGGCAAACGCAGGAGCGATTATTTATGGCGATATAAAATACGGAGCAAGCATAGGCAGAGGACATAATTTAGCGCTGTTTGCATATCATCTTAGATTTAAGCATCCCACAACCGGCGATATGCTAAGCTTTAAAGTCTTTCCGCCTGAATATAGACCTTGGACAGATTTTAATATAGCTAAGTTTATAAATGTAGTAAGACCGGAAGGGTAGCTTTGAGCAAAAAGTGCAAACTAAAAAATGATGGCAAATGAGATTAGCCTGAGAAGCTAAATGAATATTATGTAAACCCATAGTCAAAGCGGTATATCAAATATTACAGTCAAAAATAAAACAAACATATATAGGAGTAACTAAAAAATGGAAATTTTTCCGACTATTGAGGCGCTTTTGCATTATTCAAACGCCCACCTAATGCTGGATGAACTGGATTTCATCTATGCCAGAAACAAAATCTTAGACCTTCTGCATCTTAAGGATTATGAAGAATATGAGATTAACTATGAAGAAGCCGAAAGCATGACAAACCCAAATGATTTGTTAAATGCTTTGGCTAATTTTGCTATCGTCAACGGCGTGACTACACAAGAAAACGCCCCCGACATAAAACGCAAAATAATGGACTGTGTGATCAAAAGACCCGGCGAAATGGCTGACCTTTTCGGCAGCGCTTCTATGGCAAAGGGCTTTGATTTTTTATTAGATTACGGAATAAAAAGCGGTTATATACAGCCCATAAATAAAAAATGGGAAGCAAAGGCAACCAAGGGCAAAATTGAGGTTGCCTATACGGGATGTTCTTGCGAATGCGCCGGCAGTCCTAAAAAGGCTTATCCAAAATGCAAAAAATGTACTGAAACAATGGGCTTTGGCGCAGACCTATTGAAAAGAGCTGTCCCCATTGAATTAAACAAAGAGCGTCTGTTTTTGTTTTTCAAAAATCGCCCCATCATGCAAAATCAAGGCAAGCTTGTGTCTGAGTATCATCATCCGCTTGTTATAGATGAAGCTGCCCTAAACAAAATGTTTGATTTTGTAAACCTGATGCCAAATTATTCTATTGCGGCTATGGCAGGGATGCATGAAAGCTATAATATTACAAACCGTCCAACCCCTTTTTCTAAAGCTCCTGACTTGGCAAAGTTTAAGTCTAAAGAATATCCGTATATCGGTATTACTACAGTAGATTGGTATTTGGGCGCAGTGCGATTGATTTCTTCTAATCGTGAAAAGCTGACTGAATATGCTATGAGATTAAAATCTAAGTGGCAGGCAGTGGACAGCGGCAATGATGTTGCTGTTTCTTTGAGAAAAGTAGATGCAAATTATTGCCTGGAGGTACTTTGTTTGACTGATAAAAAAGTGAGTGCCGAATTTAGCAATTTTGGAGATTTGAGCTGCGTATGCAACTTATTGGGAGTATTTAGAATCGGACAAAAGGATGAGCTGCTTTTAGAGCAGGTGGCAAGGTTTGTTTCTAAAGAAGAGAAGTTCAGCCCTGCAAAATTAGATGGGGATTTGGCTAAGCACAGTGATTTTGTAAACAGAGTAATTGTTGCGGCAGGGACCGGAAAGTTTACTGCGCTGGAGGCGAGCTTAGAAGTAAAGGATGAGATTAATAGGACGCTTGAAAATGCGCTGATTAGTGTTGCTGCGCCTATTGATGCATTGCACGGCGAGTTTTAATTAAAATACAACATAAAAAAGGTATCCTTTGGACACTTCGGGCGGCTTGCAGTGCCGCCCCTTTTTTGAGTTCGCTTATTCTCAAACACAAACGATTTTTCCTGTACTATAAAAAAAGAGCCAAAATGCTGGCTCTTTTTTTATTTAACTTATCCCTGCACGCTTGCTGCTATCTTTTCAAGTGACGATAAATCATTATTCTTTCACCACCCATAAGAGGCAAATCTAAACCCGGATTTTGTAATAAAATTAACTCCGGAGTTGTCTTCATAGTCTTTGCAATATCCCACAGGCTTTCATCACGCCTTGCAATATGAAGCGATATTGCACTTGCCGGGATTAAGGCCGCCTCTCCTACCTCTAAATCGCTTATTATGCGTACCTTTTCATTTTCACTATTTAAAACATTAACCACAATTTCCGCCCTTATGTCAATCTCGTTATTTCTTCTCAGCTTAGCTGTCAGCTCATACACCTGCCCGCTATTAAACACAACCTCACCGCACATACTCTCCACTGTTGTTATTGAAAACGGCAGCTCTATGTCAACTGAATTTTTTCCTTCTGTCTCTGCTGAAAAATAAATAATTGACGCAGTCACTACTCCTTCTATAACCAGCTTCTCATCCAAAATATATGTATTGGTCAAATTTAATCTTTCTGATACGCTTGCTATCACTCTTTCTGCTAACGGCATTTCTGTGTTAAGCGTAATAGAACCCTCAACTCTTTCAAATAATGACCGCATATTTTTAGTTTTAATTATGTCCACAACGCTTGTGCTAAGCTTTAATTCGTTTACAATAGAAAAAGCATCAGATGCAATTGTCAGCTGCTCTTCAATATAGGCGCTTGCACTAATCTCCAAATCAAAATCCAGACCGATTGCACTGTCCTCTCCGTCCGTCAATAGCACGCTTTCTGTTTTAATCAGCCTAGCACTTGCAAACACAAAGCTGTTTGATATGCAGCTCTCAGCTGCGATTTCTTGTGAGAAATTAGTGATAGTCCTATTGGGGATTATATCGTTTTCGTGCTCGGTCAAAGTATTGGTGATTATTTCGCCCTCTATTAAAATATGTCCGTCCCCGCCGGTAGCCTTTAGGATGACTGCTTTTGATTCAGAGGACAAAATCCTTGAGCCTATTGCCTTGACCTCGCTGGATAAATTTACAGTTTCACTGACAGCTGTTGCCAGCTTAAATATAGAAAGTGCGTCCTCTCTAACAAAAATATCCTCGCCCACACCTGATAAATATTTTATACGATCGTTAAAATTGTCATATAAATCAATTTCAACAACTGCGGCGACCTTTATTTCATCATGCGACACACTTATTATCTCTGTGTCCAATATTTTAGAAAAAATGTCTATTTTCCCGGCCGCAATATTGTCAGATAATACTTTGTCAGAAAACTCTGCGATGTTTTCAAGACTATGTATCATTCCTCCCGTGTCCAAATACAGCACCCTAAAATGGACACTGCCGCTAAAGCGTGCCTCTCCTGTCAATACATCAGTTAGGTTGATACTGGCGTTGGCAGAATAGGATAGGACCTTGGCGATTGCAATGCCTGCGGGCGGCAAAAGCCTTGTTTCAATCGCCGCTTGTGAAAAGCAAAGCTTTTTTTTGTGGTCAATTGTCGCCACATTGAAAATTGGTTCATTAGTCATTGGGTGCCTCCTAGTTTTTCATGAGAAAAATCAATATATATAATTGTAGTATTATATTTTATAGACAAGTAGCTAAAAATATGACAAAAATATTTTGATAGCTGATATATAAAATTAGTGCTGCAAACTCAGCAGTATAAACTTTTCTTTATTGGCAATAATTAGTATTCTAAACTATTTGTGAGGGACAAAATTATGCGAAAAAAAACAAAGAGTCTAACCGAGGTTAAGGATAGCATTGTTGCACTAAAAGGTATGCTGATTGATATTAAGATTAATAAGGGCAGAAAAAAATATGTGATGCATACAGGAGAGGTGATTGATACCTTTCCGTCGGTTTTTACTATGAGACTAAAGGGCGAGGACAATTTGCTGTCTTGCTCATACAGCGATATAATATGCGGAACAATAGTCATACTCCGCCCATTGTTGAATGCCTGATTTTAGAAAACTCTTAAAAGCGATACTCCTGCTATTACGCCAATTAAAGTAGCAACAATAGATACGGGGATGGCATAACGCAAATTTTTACATTTGCTTTGTGACAGATAGATGGTGGACACATAAAATATGGTCTCTGATGAGCCGTATACAACTGAAGCGCTGCGTCCTACAAAGCTGTCCGGTCCGTGTGTTGCAAAAATGTCGTTTAGAATGGCTAGGCTTCCTGCCCCTGACAATGGACGGATAATAAGAAGCTCTGTCAGCTCAGTAGGCAGCCCTAATAATCTAAAAACGGGAGAGGTAAGCCCTGCTAAAAATGCAGACACACCACTCGCTCTAAAAACCTCTACGGCAAGCAGGATTGCCAAAAGATAAGGAAACACATCAATCACCAGATTGATTGCCTTTTTTGACCCGTCAATGAAATAATTGTACGGGTCTTTTTTTCTGAATATGGCGATTAAAAGGACGACTAAAAAAATGAATGGAATTATAAATTGTGATACCATAGTTTTCTCATCTTCTTTTTTTAATTAAGAAGTTACTAATATAAAATGACACTGGACTTTTCCCATAACCCACAGGGTCAAGCATAGAGTAGATTTTTTAGGCAAAAAATTCATTGTTTTTGGGCAAAAAAGAAAAACCTATTTGTCGCTCTGTGAGTTATGGGAAAAGTCTACTCTACTTTGAAACCAAGCTCTCGGCAGGCAGCACATCCTCCGGTTTATCAGGAAAAATCTTACTCATTAGTTTTACTAATACTATCCCTACCACTGTGGACAAAACAGTTGCAATAAAGCACGCCAGCAAAAAGCTGGTTATGGCTTGTGAGTTATGTCTGGTTCTAAGAGAAATCACAGTGGACGGCAGCAGCTGCAACGAAGTGGTGGAAATTACAATAAGCATAATCATGTTTGTGTTTGCTTTTTTCCCGCCTGTGTCCAGTTCTTTTATTGCCCCTATCCCCATGGGAGTAGCCGCATTGCCAAGACCTATTAAATTTGCAGACATGTTGAGTGAAATCAATTTCTGTGCTTCTTTTGATGCCCCCTTAAATAAAAATCTGATTAAAGGCCCCAGCAATTTTGCTATTAGCTTTGATACTCCCGTTTTTTCTAATATGGCAAAAAAACCCAGCCACAAGCCATAAATAGCGACTAATTCTAATGCAAGCCTAAGTGCGGCGTTGCTGCCTGTCAGCATACTCTCTAAAACGGCGGAGGGATCTATAAAAATAAGAGTAGAAACGGAGGCTATTAACATGATTGTCCAAATTTTTGACATAGCTATCAGATAATTCAGAATATAGAATTAAGGCTTCAAAAATTTTAGTGCTTATTGTACAATTCTGAAATCTGAATTATAATATTATATTTCAAAAATCATAAAAAAAGAATGGACAATTATATTTGGTTAAAAAAGAGAAAAGAGAAAAAGTGCAAAAAACAGGCATATTAGGGTGGTAAAAGGCATAAAAAGGGGTGAAAATGCAGAAAAAAGAAAAATTGTTTTCTGCGAATTGACCTAAAATTGACCTAAATTATTTTGTGGAAAAAATCGGTTAGCACACTAAAAAAGTGAACTAACCGATTTTTATTTATTAGCTATTGAAAAAACTTACTGACATCATCTGCGGCAGGTAATACAGCCACTATCTCTATGTTTACAATCAATGCAAGCATATTTTATGAGGCTGTTATACTCTCTCATAGCATCCCTCAAGGTAGAAAAATAAAAGCCTGCACCCCATTCATCACTAATTCGGTTATAACCGCAAGCAACGACAAATGGTTGCACTTCAACCTGTGAACAGCGGATTACGGTATACCTGCCACATCGGGCTAATATTTTATGATTTTGTTTGTTCATTTTTATATGCTCCTTTCCCCGTAAAGCCAGTTAGGACAGCTTAATTAAATTTATTTAATAATAAGTCATCTTCTAGTTTGTTCGTCTAATCAAATAGACTTGTTTGGTAGTTTGTTGGTTGAGGCAGATTAAACCTTGCATAAATAAGTGAAATAATCTCATCATAGGTTTTTAGCTCACTAACACGGAACGGACTACTGCTCTGCGACTACCTCATCCCAGTCAGTATAATCGTCAAGGTCTAGCCAACTAGAGCCTAAAGCTCTCTCGTTGCAAGCATTATAACTGCCCCAACTGCCTACCACCATTTGAATTTGATTGTTTGTGTTTTCCATTTTCTTTTGCTCCTTTGCCCGTTAAGCCGATAGCACAGCATTAAATTTCAGACCCAAAGCACTTAAAAACCACTTTAACAAAAACCTCTTAAAGCCCACTTTATCATAACCAACTTGTTGGTTATCTTCACGGGCGGGGGCAAATATTTTTTTTGCGTACAGAATTGCAGAGTTCGCCTAGAAATTTTTGTGCAGGAGGCGCATGTGTTCTTTTCGGTCTTCAAGGTATGGGGGCATCTCCAAAGCAGCATAGACAGCTAGGGCAAGTCAAAAAAGTTTCAGCGAAGCCTAATAATTTTTGAAAAATTTTGCTACTAAAAAACAAACCTATGTAATAATGAACTACATAGATTTACCCCTGCAAGTCTGCTTGGCTTGACTAAATATCAACAACTGGATTAACCCTTATTATAAAACCAAAAACCCCACAAGCCATAGTGGACTTGCGGGGTAAATCGTCGTCAGTGCTAGAAAGCAAAAATTTTCAAAAATTATTTGGTGAAGCGGTTAAAAACTTTTTTTACTTGCCCTAGCTGTCTATGCTACTCCTCGCTTGCCCCCATACCTTGATGTCCGAAAAGAATATATGAGAAGCACAAAAATTTCCGGCGAAATTCTGTACATCAGCAAGAAAAATATAAAACTTCCCCATAAAAAGAAAGAATGGTTGTCGTTGCAATCTTGAAGATATCCCATAATTTACCAAATTATTACATTAAAATGCTTGATTTTACATTTTTTTTAGTTTATAATGTTTATCTTGTAATAAAAGCAAATATAACAATTTACCAAAATATGTAAAGTATGCTTGTTGAATTTCATATATATGGAGTATTATGATGAGATTAAAAACAATATTTAATAGAAAAAGATTATTGGTTTTGGGAATAGTGTTTATTTTGACACTATCCTCTTTTTTGACATTTATCGGGGCAACTTGCGTGCTGCCGCAAACTAATCCCTGCGGGCAATTCCCTTGCGTTTGTGAAGCTAGAGCGTTGGAAGCACATAGAGCCAGTGCGATTTTGGATTTGGAGAACCATGTTGAGGCTTTGGATGAAAAGGATTTCACTCCTGCTAATTGGTCTAGGATTGAAGGATATTTTGAGGATGGTAAAGCTGGCATAAGTTCAGCTGAAAATAAAGAGGTAGTGAATAATACTTTGAACAAGGCAAAAGAGAATATTGATGAGGTGAAGTTAAGGCAGTGCAGTGTGCCCGGTTGTCCATGCTTGTTAGAGCCTTGGATGAGAGAGTTGTTTGATAAGAGTGAGCCTAATACAATTTGGGACAGTTCAGATTTTTGGTTTGATAATTCAAAACACTATTTTTTTAATGTAGAATTTTATTTTCACAAAACTTTTGAAAACAATTTTCAACCCTGTCAGTGCTCAAGAGAGTGGTATATATTATGGCCTTGTGTTGATCCAATGTTTTATCAATTAATTGATGCATTAACTGATAAAATGAAATATAAATTGGTTTATAATTCCCTTTATCAGCTAATTGACAATAGCAACCAATTAGATTATAACAGCGGAAAACTATGGATAAGTGAGGTGGCATATCCACACTTAGTAGGTGTTTTAGATGTATTGCGCTTTAGTGGCACCATACAGTTTATTACCACAAAAAAAACTAGCGTGACTGAAATTGTTGGGCTTATTAGATTTTTAGAAAGCCTGTGCTTTATCCGCATTGTAGATTTTAGAATGGTGAGTCTGACACCATAAAAACAAATAAAAACCTCATAGGAGAAAAATATGAAAATAAAAAACACAAAAATAAAGAAGCTAGGTATAACAATGCTAATCACATTAGCCATGTTATGCTTTGCTTTAGCTTTTAGCGGGGCAACTTGCGTGCTGCCCAATGCTAATGAGGAGTTATTGGCACACAGAGAGCGGTCTGTAGTTGAATTAAGGCAGTATGCCGAGAGCAAGGGTGAAAGTAATTTTACTCCTGCTAATTGGATAAGAATCCAAGGCTATGTCATTGATGGAATGGTGACTATTAGTACGGCTAAGAGTAAAGACGCTGTTGATGATGCTTTGGAAATAGCGAAGAAAAATATAAACAATATACCTGTTTTAATAGATTTTTCAATAGTAGCAAAGGGACCCGTGATGAGGTTTACTAACATGGAAACAAGAATAGTAAAAATCAACTCACTTAATGATTGGAATAGAGGAGTTAGAGTTTTCTTTATGCCACCTAGTACACCGCATCCTGAATTAACAATAGAAATAAATGAAGAATTTTTTATTAGTAATTCACTAATTGTGTTGCATCTTTTTACTTGCAGGTATGATATTATTTTTTATGAAACTGACCTAAGCAAGCTTGATGATGAATTAACATTGAAGCTGAAAATTGGAATTGAAGCTGGCATTAGATACGGAGGTCATAGTATATTTATTCTTGCTGTTGAAAAAGCAAATATATCAGAAATATCCAATCTCAATTTTGATCTCAATATACTTTATAAATGTTATGAGCAGTATTCTATGATACCACCTTGCAATGTATCAGGTTGTCCCTGCTTGCTGGATTCTGAGTTTGGTGCACTTATTGATTTTGATGATACTAAAACAATTTGGGATTATACCAACATTAATTTTGAAGAAGTTTTTAAATTTGATGCGATTAGCATTTCTATTCTTTTCCGCAGACTTACTAGTGGGAAGCATTTTCCTAGTTTTGAAATCAAACATTTTAATCATCCACTAATATGGAATTTTCATTATTTTGAGTTTTGGTGGTGTGACCCTCCATCTTTCACGGATTATCGTCAATTTGCCACATTAAATTTTATTCTTGACAGAAGATGTGAAACAGCAATAAGGACCATTATAGAACTAATAAGACATTTAGAGGCATTGTGCTTTGTACAGTCGGCAAGTTTAAGTTGGAGTAACGACCCTAGACCCGGATAATAATCAAAGCAAAAAAACTCATAGGAGAAAAAATATGAAAATAAAAAACACAAAAGCCAAGAAACTTAGCTTTGGGATTATAGTCGCATTAATCTTGCTAATAGCTGTTGTCTATATGGCAACAGCAACAATTGGACAAGCAGCCGCATTTGAAGAGAATGAAGCTGCTTGCTTTGAAAACAGCAGATTTTGCTATTCAACAGTGCTGGTATTACTCAACAATCAAGCCAGTATGCAAAACACACAAAGACTGTCTGTCACAAGAAGCAACAACACTAGGTTTAGAGAATTTGATGCAAGCGATTTTTCTAACAGAATATCACAAGTTGAATGTATAACACCCGGATTATCACGAATGCAGGCTCAAGTTGAAACAGAGCGGGCTTATGGAATTATGACGGCAAGTGGAGATAGACACAGCAATCATTTTATGAATGCAGAGGACTTTAACCGCATAATGGTTTTGACACTAAGAGAGCCTGGCAGACAGAACATAATTGACACTGTGAATGAATTAAACAGGAATAGGTACATACTTAATGCTCATCCTAATTTTATAACAGAGCCCGCTGCTAACAATCATCCGCCGCGTAATTTTAATCCGGGGCAGCAATGGGGATTAGAGCATATAAATCTAGAATATGCTCATAGGATAACTCAAGGCTGTGCCAGTGTGAGAGTAGGCATTTTGGACTCCGGCATACAGGCAGACCATCCTGATTTAAATGTGGTTTATAGCGTTTGTTTTGTATACAGATACGCAAGAAGACCGGGTCATGGAGGGTTTATGCACCAAAATCCTCATAACCCCAATCCGAATAATATTTATGCTCCGTATGTTGACCTTCACCCCAATTCACACGGCACAAGAGTAGCAGGCATTGTCGCCAACACTCATACTGCCTTTTTTGCAAACAACAGCATGGTTTATAGAAACAGCGGAGTAGCAAAATACATTGAATTGGTTTCATTACGAGTTTTCGGTTGGCGGTGGGATGCTGGAGCAGAAGAGTATAGAGTTAGAGGCACTGGTTGGAGTGCATTAATCAGAGCTATAGCATGGGCAGAACATCCAGATAATTTTATCCCTATCTTAAACTATAGCGGTGGAGGACCAACGCGTTATGGAGCATTGGCTACTGCAATATTTAGTTTCGGTCAAGCAGGAGGATTATTTGTTACATCTGCCGGCAATGATGATATGAACTTGGACTATAATTTTTATTATCCTGCAAATCTTGCTGAAGTATTTAATAATGTTATTTCTGTTGGTTCTATTGGCGGTAGAAACAATGCAAGAGCTGACCATTCTAATTTCAGCACGCAATCTGCAAGATGGGGAAGAGTATCCATTTATGCTCCGGGAGTAAACATTCGCACAACTAGTCGTGACCATGGATATGATTATCATTTTAGGGGCACTTCAGCCGCCGCACCTCATGTGGCTGGCGTTGCGGCCTTGATGCTGTCTATAAATCCAAACCTAATTAACTATCAAATAAAAGATATGATTCTTCGTAGCGGAGCTGAAGCAACAATCAATGTTCGGGATTTCAATGACAATGATACAACACAAGATGTTGTAATTCTTGATGCTTATGCGGCAGTCAGAGCGGCAAGGGATTTTGGGTGGTTCTCTTTTGCAGAGATACCGGGCACAAGCAATGAGCTGTATGTATGGGGGACTTCAAGTGCATTTTTGGGCGGACGCCTTCCGCTTAATCCTCCGCCATTTTGTCCTGTCGAGACTGTTATCCGCATCCCGTCTACTGCATTTATCAACGGCAGAGTGCAAAGAGTGACGACGATTGGGTATAGAGGCTTTAGTGTTTTGTGGCCTCCGCGCCCATGGCCGCCTCCGTCGCAGACTCCACCTTATCCATGGCCGCCATGGTGGTCATCATCCTATTATTCGCCGGGTCAATCAGACTCAGAGTCCGAGTCAGATTATGGACGCTCGCAAGGATGGATTCCGACAGGAATGTATGTCGTAAATATATTTGTGCCCTCAACCTTAACCAATATATGTCCTATGGCATTTGACAGAAGAACGACTGTTACTTTAGAGGGACGGGTTACGGCAAGAGACAGTACAATTTTAGGATATTTTGGGAATTTGGGGAACAGAACAGTTTTAGAGATTCCATCGGCTATAGGGTCTAGAGACCTTACACACATAAGAAATTATGCCTTTAGTGACATAACGAGCTTGACCAAAATTATCAATCATGCTACGAACCCGCAACAAATAAATGAAACAACATTTTATGGTGGATTAAACCGGTCTGAGGTTCAGGTACATATTCCCTTGGGCACAAAGCAGGCATATATAGACGCAGGCTGGGGTGATTTTGATTTAAGAGCGCCTATTGAAATAAACAATGCTGAGGATTTGATGTGGCTGACAAGTGAGATATACAGTGGCAATCAAGAGCTTGCTAGAGCAAACTTCATTTTGACCGATAACATCTACCTAAACAACACAAGCAACTGGCAAAACAGGTACATTAATAGCATATCACTAAACTATTGGACACCGATAGGGACAGTAAATAATCCATTCAGAGGAACATTCAACGGCAACGGCTTTGCTATAAGAGGAATATATACTATTGGAGCAAGGAATGCCGGGTTGTTTGGTGTTGTGTATGGCGGGAAAGTGCTTGATGTTAGGGTAGAGCAGAGTTTTATTATGGGCTTTGCCAATGTGGGAGGAATCGCCGGACAGTTGCTTGGTGGTGGAGTGATTGAAAATAGTGTTAATGAAGGTGCGATTAGTAACATTGCAGGCATTGCTGTTGGCGGTATAGCCGGGTATGTAAGAAATAGCCAAGTGTTGTCAAGTTATAATTATGGAACGATAATCAGTCATACGAGAATGACAGCTAATGTTGGCGGAATAGTTGGTGTTGCCAGTGGTTTTAGTACAATAACAAACAATAGCCATTTTGGAAGCATTGAGGGTGAAAGGTGCTCTTTGGTCATAGGCGGTGTTGTAGGGTTAATTCGCAGTGAGAGTGTTGTATTAGATGACAATTGGTTTTTGAGTGGTGATGGTATTAATGAGCAGCTTTGTTATGTAGGCGGCTGGGATTTTGGATATAATGATTGGTGCTGTTATTATGATTGTGATTGCTTGGATTGGTGGTATCCATGCTGTTATTACTGGGAATATGGTTGTGACTGCCATAATTGGTGGTGCTGTTATTATTGGGAATATGGTTGCGATTGTAATAACTGGTATTATTGCTGGTGTGATGAATATGAATGTACTTGCCATGACTGGTGGACTCCTTGCTGTGATTATTGGTACTATGGCTGTGAATGCGGAGGAGGTATTGTTTGGATAGGCTGTTGTTGCTGTGAGGATGGAGTATGCGGAGAGTATTGCATTTGTGTGTGTTGGATGGAATGCTGTTGTTATGGTGATTGGAATGGATGGTGGTGCTGGGATGAGTGCTGGTGCTAAGGAAAATATGTCTGCTAATTTGAGAGTGAAGAATTAACTGTGTGAGTATGTGAAAAGTTTAAAAAGCACCTCTTAAAATAAAAGTATACATAACAGAAATGCTCGTCTTAAAATTCAATCTAACTAACAAATAGACACAAGATTAAAATATAATCTTGTGTCTATTTTATATATAAAAGCTTTAATATAATTTCTGTGTTTATTATAATAAAAAACCAAAATTTTACAATGGTGACATATCCTTTTTTTGGTTTGTTGACATACGGATGTCAACAATTAAATGCTACAATTAAAGTACAGAGCTAGGAGGATAGCATGGATAACAGTAAGATGGATTTAAAAAAAGTAAGGATGTACTGCCCAAACTGCGGGCAGGTTATAGTCGGTTATTGTGCAAGAGATGAGACATTGCGGATTGAATGCAACAGGTGCATGTCTAAGATTTTCAGTAAACGAAAGGACAAGCGTACTATAAGCACGAAAATAGTTGAGCCTGTCGACGATAATTTCAATCAATCCAGTAGTAGCTATTTTACAATTTAATATAAAAAAGTGGGCTTAGCCCACTTCCCTCGCTTGAGGCTCGGTTTTTTTGAGTTAATTTATCCTCAAGCGCAGGTAATTTCTTTTATACTATAAAAAGCGTTTCGCACTAATATTTAAGGCAGGGCAAATTTAATTTGTTGTGGTAAGACCTTAGGAGTAAGACAGGTGTGAGATAAGATTCCGTAAAACACTTCTTTATACATATTAAAGAGTGTCAGAGCAAGAACATAAGGGTTTTTTGGCGGGATAGAATCTAATCCGATTAAAAGCGGGTTTTTCTATCCGGACCACGACGCCCTTTTTTTGTTTATAGAAAACTCTTTTTTATTTCGCCCGACAGCGATTATCGGACTTAGGTTCGGTCAGTCGTTGTCGGGCTTTTTAGTTCAAGGTGTTCTTTGCTATTTCCTCCGATAACGATTTTTAACAAAAAAATCAAATTTCGGAGGAAATAATTATGAAAACTATAAAGTACAAATTTGTTGATGGGACAGTTAGCGAGATAGAGGTCAGTGATGAGTTTTTTACTGTCCATGAACAGATGGAAAAAACTGATAAGCGCAATCACTGGAAAAACACCAGACGACATGACCCGATTGACGATATGGATGGCTTGTGTGCTAAAAGCATTACTGCTATGGATTTACTTACCCTATATATTGACAAGGAAAGAAGCCACCTTATTCGTCCCCATCTCTCTCATACACCAAATGCCCTACATCGCAAGCCACCTTAACCACACTACCCCGAAAAAAATATTCACAAACTGTTCACACGCACAAACGCTTTACAGCACTAGGGATTTTATTATGTTATACTTCCGTCATTTAGGTGTTCATGCCCCCACGACCACAGCGACAGCAACTCTTACCCATACACCCTCACCCCTCGCTATCCACAATGAGTGGTATGGGGAGAATTGCAGTTTGTAAAAACTGAAAAACACCCGTCAGACGCTCAAAAAAACAGATTTGACCAAATCAAAAATAGTAGGCGATTTTATTTGACAAACTCTATCCATTTTGCTATATTAAAATGTAATTTATTTACACGCATAAAATATTTTTCCAATTATTTTACAAAAAAATGCAACAAAATGACCTTTTGAATTGTATTATATATGTAAGGGGTTATTCTTATGCCTTTACAAGTCATCTCTAAAAACTAATTAGGAGACAACGATTATGAAGAAAAAACTTTTAGCAATTATATTAGCTGTGGCTTTGACTCTTGCAATAGGCTTTACAGCTACGGCTTGTCTTTTTCCGTTGCACCCAATAAATACTGGGTGTAGGAATTGCGGAGATTGTGATGATTGTAATATCACCATCCCTACAGTAGAAAATTTTACTTTGACTATTGAGGGTGGCTATATTGAGATTATGAGAGGTGCTAATCCTGCACCAGGCGAAGCGTCACATCACGGCATATTCCCTTATCATTATGCAACTAAAACCATTCGGGCTGGCGATATTGTGCATATTGTTTTGTGCCAAGAATTGAAAGCGTTTTTTGAAAATGATGATGGCAATGAAGGACTTATGTTGGCTTGGTATGATAGCAATACGAGAATAAGAGGAGACGATTGGTATTTCACTTTCACTATGCCAACTAGAGATGTTTTGCTTGAAGCAAGAATAGTCCCGATAGAACCCGACATAAATTTTCAAGATGATAATGTTAGAGAATATGTAGAAATTCCATCAAGGGTAGTGTCTACAAGCGGATGGGGTGATTGGCAAAATGAATATGATGAATGGCCACCAAGGACTTCGGCGGTGCTTTATTCTCTTTGCAACGATTATGCCGTTATTGCATCATTTTTTGTATTAGCTCATGCTTATCCTGTAGTGCTGTATGCGGTGGCAATATCTGATGACAATATCTATTTTATTTTTGGATGTCCATTAACGAGTGGAGATTATAGTTTTGCAACTGTTGTTGTGCCAGTGCGTTTTTTAATAGAGATACCAAGAAAATATTTTGATGCTAATGAAATTGGGGGCAATAAGTTTACGCACAGTCATTTAGGCAGTCCTTTGTTTAGGGGAGATTTAATAAGGCTAAATCCTATTCATGACGATATAAACGATTGGGTGCTGCAAGACAACCCACCAAGAGCAAGCTATCTAGGAATAAACCCAAGAATAGAGAATCATGGGGATATATCCGTATTTGTTCATCAAGGCAACTGGCCAACAACAACTCCAGTATATCTTGGCGGGTGGATATATTTTGTAAATTCTGTGCATGGATGGAACGATGAGCCTGTGAGCGGACAAAATTCTTTTAGAATGAGACCTGATGGCTCTGATAGGGAGTGGCTACCTTATACAAGACTTGCAGGCATAGAGTCAGCAATTTACCACAACAATTGGATATATTTTGTGAATAATGGTTATTTATCACGAATGAATCCTAACGCCACAAGAGCATATCGCCATTCAAACAGAATATATGGTGTGATACATTCTTTGCAAATTAGAAATAATGAATTATATTTTATTCAGATGATTTCAGGTGTTGGAAGACTGATAAGAATGTCTATTGATACTGGCATTCAAACTACGCTGGTCAGAGATATTGCAAACTTTAGATTTATGGGCGACGGCTCTATTATTTCTAACCATATAGTTGGACAAAGTTTTAGACCAAGTGATGAGTCTTTAGGGATTGTTAGGTTTAGCGAAAATGGACGAGAAGTGCTAGTCCCGCTTAATAGCGATAGGTATACAATATTTACTGTTTGTGGGGATTATGTGTATTATAGAGTAGAGGTATTTAGTCATGTTCCTAATCAAATTTCCCCAAGAAATGATATTAGAAGAATAAATATTAATACTGGAATAGACACCCTTATATTTGAATTGCACCCTTTATCTCCTATAAGTTGGCAATCAATTCACATTGTAGGAAAATATGCTGATTATATTATTCTAAATGTTGAAAGAATCCTTTATAGAATAAACAGGACTACCTTTATAAGAACAAGAATTGCCTATTTTGGCTCAGGAACTCGGTGTCCTTTAATTGGCAGACATCTTTTTGTAAGACGAACAATAGCAGAGTCTACTTGGACTTCGCCGAGAAGAGAGGCGATAGATATGATAGATGTTTTAACTGGAGAAGTGAAAGAGGTATTTAGAAACACAGGCAACACAAGCCCTTGGGTTTCTTTTGTGGCTGGCGGAAGATTTTTTGCCACTACTGTGCCATGGGGAAATTAAAGATAGCTACATTATGACTTTTATGGTGTATAGATTGAATTTGCAAATTAAGCATGCGTAGAGATTTTTGCGTTTATATATGATGAAAGTTAATGCGAGGGTGTGGGGTGGCTAAAGGCGGTTTAGCGGTGCCACCCCACACCGCACAACTTCTCATATATAGCAAATATCGGTGTTGCTTTTGCAATAATTACAAACAAAAAGAGTGTCGCAATTTGATATTTGCAACGCTCTTTTTTCAAACAATAGTGCTTATGTTTTGCTCCTTATTTTTTAGATTTTTCACCCCGACCCACAAAACCAATATGTGTGAAATTATGAGTGAAATATGTGTGAAAGTCGCAAAATCACTCAAAAACACCCACTTTTTGCCCAGATTGCAGTTGCCAAAAATTTAGTATTACCTTTTATCAACTGCATTCCCATTCCCACAATTAGCCCAAAATACCCCTAAAACTGTGTTTTTTGATGATATTTTAATGTTTTTTGAGAAAATGGAAAATGCAACTTAAAATTCGTATTAAAATTGTCTTGTGAATGTGTGTGAAAATGTGTGTGAAATATTTTAATCATTTTTAGCCATATCAACGATATTAGTGCCGTTTAGTATGTCAATAAATTTACGCTCAATATCATTACTAACATGAGTGTAGACTGCCTTTGTCATCCTACTGCCTTTTGCGTGTCCGACCCAGCCTTGAACAATCAATTCATCAACTCCTTTTTCATGACAACGGCTAATAAATGTATGTCTTAATTGATGAAGTGTCAACTCTGGTAGGTTATTTTGCTTACACAACTTTTTCAGCTTTACAGGCAGGAAAATTGGATGCCCGATATTAGCATAAATTCTCTCCTTTTGTGGATGGTCTGCATATTTTAACAAAACCTGCTTTGTCATAGCAAACATTGGCATAGTGCGATTACTTGTTGCGTTTTTGGTCTGCAAATCATCAGGGAACTCATAGTCATAACTTTCATCTATTCGCAAGGTGTTATTAACAAAGTCAAAGTCATTTGGTCTAAGTGCCAACATTTCGCCCTTTCTTAAACCCTGCAATACACAAACTAAAAATGGCTCGTATTTGTCTAAGTCAGTAAGGCACAAATCAATAAATCGTTTTTCTTGCTCTGCCATAAAAGCCTTTTGCTGATTGACAGGCATTTGCTTTGGTCTTGGCAGATTAGCCGCAGGATTGGTTTCAATTAGGCGATTATTAAAGGCTACTGAAAACATTTGCTTTGATAGGTTATGCACCTTATCCCTCATGCGATATGCAGAAATCTCGTTTATAGCTTTTGCAAGCATTAGGTTTGTAAGTTCGCAAATTTTGGTTTCATAAAGCTTTTTAAGATAGCGAATAGTTTCCGTAAAACCTTTGATTGTTGTGGGTCTGACATTGCCTACTTTATAAGAATTTAGCCACTCATCAAACCACTCTTTGAGTGTGTAGTCTTTTGTTGTGCTTTTAGCCACAACTGGTGTTTGTAGTTGATTTTGCATTGTCGGCATGGGGATTACTTGCAACGGCAAAGCATTTAATTTTGCTAATAATTTGGCTTGGTTTAAGAGCAATTTATCAGCCTCAATCTTATCAACAAACATTTTCAGCTTATCATAAGCCTCTACTTGCGTTCTGCCGTATATATTGATGATTTTACCATTGTGCAGTACTCTGCCAAACCAATTACCCCTATTATGTTTTATTATGGTTTTTCCTCTATAAGTCATATAAACTTTTTAAGGTTAAACCGCTATTATTTTTTCACACAACCCCCTTTACACAAAAGATTTTTCACATAAATATTTTAGCATTTATGCTAAAATAAGTCGAACAAAATGCTTGCGGAATCAAGTATTTTATGCTAAAATTTAAGGAGTAAAATGATTAAACCGACTAGACAACGAGCCAACCGATACGGCTTTGTAATAAATAATCCTTTTATCACTAGCGATGTTAATGTCGTTGATAGAGACAATTTAGACGAGGAACAAAAGGAATTGATGGGAATGGTGTCCCATGACTTTTCATTTTTAAGAAAAGAAGAATTTGAAGGACTGGTTGAATTTGCTGTTTTAGATTACTATAGGGATAAAGAGCATACTTGGACAGGATGGTAGTAGAAAGAGCATTTTTTAAGGACTATCAATCTGCTCAAGAATTTTTTAAGAAAATAGAGTTTATAGACTATGTTTGTTTTCAATACGAGCAGGGAGCGAGTGGAAACAAACACCTGCAAGGCTTTATGCACTTCTCTCGCCCTATGGATTTTAAGGTAGTTAAACGGATATTCCCCACGATACACTTAGATAGATGCAATGGTTCTAACAGCGAAAACAGAGCCTACTGCATGAAAGAAAACACCAAGATTGCAGGCTATGAATTTTTTGAGCATGGGTTAATGGTAGAGGAACGGCAACGCACCGACATAATAAACTTTAAGGAAGCCGTCAAAAATAATATGCCCTTCTCTGAATTGCTTGATGAGTTTCCGCACCATGCAATCAACAGCATAAACAAAATCCCTGTCATACAACAAAAGCTATTAGAAGAAAAGTTTGGCAATATTGATAGAGATATGAGGGTATCTTACATATATGGGCAATCGGGTGTCGGTAAAACTACATTCCCAAGACGAGTATTAGGAATGTCATATAAGGATATGTATAAGGTGTCAGACTATGGAACAGGCAAATTTGATGGGTATCTTGACCAAGATATGTTGATTTTTGATGAGTTTTTAGGACAGCTGCCTATCACCTTTATGAATGATATACTAAGAGGACAGCCAGCCTCGCTACCTGCAAGATTTACAAACAGGGTTGCTTGTTTTACTAAGGTGCTTATAATCTCTAATTATCCGCTTGACAAGCAATACCAAAAAGAGAGAGCAGACGGCAAAGAGCCTAGCTTTGAGGCATTCTTAACAAGATTTCATGAGATAATCCATGTCCCAGAGCGTAATGTCTACTCATGGGAAAAGGGTCATCCAAGTGATGAGGTTATTCAAGCCATAAAAGCACAAGATGCTAAATGTATAATTGACGGGGTGGTACAATAATTATGAAAAAAACCATGACAGAGCAAGAAATTAAACAAAAAGAAATGCTGGACTATGTTAAGAAATTAAACAAGCAAGTCCGTAAACAGTTGAGTAAATTAAGCGACACTAACGACACAATAGATGTTTTGCTTTTATACTTAAAAGAAAAGTCGACAGCTTTTGCTATGGATTTTGAAATGATTGAACGGGATATGATTAAATGGTCGCTTAAAAGGAACATAACTCAAACCCAACTTTTAATAGACAAGATTGAAGAAATTGAAGCAGAGTATGACTTGCCCCTACATTGTGTGGATGATGTTGACTAACCATTCTATGATTTTTTGAAACTACACTTTCAAAATAATAATTTTCTAATCTGATAAAACAACAAATCAAAGACCACTTAAATTTTATTAAGCGGTCTTTTTTTGATATAATGTATTTCTTATGTAAGTCTTTTTTAACTAGCCTTTTTTGTCTTGTGCTTTACTACAGCAATTCTAAACACATGAATATCATCGTCTTTTTTTATAGCTATGTCAGTAGCCGCAAAATTAAAGCCGTTGATACTTGCAGATACTAAATCCGCACAATGCTGTGTTTTCAAAAGCTGAACTATCGTATCTCTTAATTTTTTTGTCATATGTTCCATAAGTAAATTTGACCTCCCTTTAATTCTCAACTCATGCTATGAATTGGTACTTATATTGTGCGTTCCGAGTGATTGAAAGTCAAGACATTTTTAAGTGTTGAGAACACAATATAGGTATTGGAGGTGTCTTTTTTATGGATAACTTGTCAGCATTTGTCGAAACCTTGCAAGACCTTATGATGCAAAGAAATATTAAACTTGTAGATTTAAGCAAGACAACCAAAATTACTTTGCCAGTTTTTTATGCTTGGTTTAATAAAACAGCCATTCCAACTATTAAAAATCTTATAATATTATCTAGCTATTTTGATTGTTCAGTGGATTATTTATGTGGTCGCACTGAGCATAGTATAATGAAAGCTACAAATCCTACAGCTTTTCATGTAAGATTTAGTTTTATTATGAATAAAAGCGGTATGTCATTTAGGGAATTAAGTGCTAAAACCAAAGTATCATTATCGGGACTTCATGGATTTGTAAAAGGCACACGCAAACCACTTTTGGAGAATCTTATTCGCCTAGCTAATTTTTTTGATTGTTCATTAGATTATCTCTTAGGCTTGAGTGATGATGTTTAATCATAAAATAGCGAACCTAAAACTTAAAAACGCTTTGAGATTTTTTATTTTCTCTAAAGCGTTTTTTTATCACTACTTTTTTTGAAAGTGAACTTTCAATTTTTAATCTTTTAGGCTACTTCTTCCATAGCCTCATCACAATCACCGCAAACAATATTGACCATCTTTGTTGCCCTCACACTCATTTCACAAGCAGGGCAAGCGTATTTTCTAGTGCTAGAACTTTTGCCCCCTGCCTTTTGCGGCACATACCTTTTAATGTTAAGCAACTCCAAAATAGGCTCTACAATCTTTCTTGTTTCCTCTGTCATGGTGGTAATTGTCCATCCATATGTAGAGTGGTGGGCAACAGCAAGCCCGAATCGCTCGGCTATTTCCTTAAATCTTTTGTTGTGATATGTCCCACGCCTAGAGGTATCTTGGACACCATTTTCATAAGCCCACTGATGACACATTTCATGTAGCAATGTCGTGATAGTTTCATGTGGTGGTCTATCTAGGTAGTTTGCTGAAATATTTATTTCGGGACTTTTAATATCGTCCGTACTGCTCCATGCGTCATAGCAGGTAAACCACCCATACGCTCTAGCCTTGACATCTGCTTGAATGGTAATAACAGTTTTTGAAAGTGCATTTTCAAAAAACCTCTCATTCAAAAAGTCAAAAGCCTCATTGATTAACCTCAAATTCTCTTGGTAAATTTCATTACAATTTTTCATATGTTTTGCTCCTCTACTGCCTACAAAGCCGACAGCAAGCTAAATATAACCCCCAGTAAAAACCATTCCCAAAACTCCCAAGAGGCACGAAAATTCATTATTTTCTATCTTATATCCTTGAGAGAGGGGGAAGTTTTTTAGTTAAGGCGAAGGACACCCAAATTGTATTTTCCCTAGTGGAAAGTTGATATGTCCATTATTTTCTAGAGCCTACAGAGCCTTTCGGTCGGGGGTGCATTCTTAAAAGCATAGACAGCTAGGGCAAGTCAAGAAAAATTTCGCCAAAGCGAAATTTAGCAAAAAAAGTTTTTCAAAAATTTACTTGACCAAATATTTCAGTCAATAAAAAAACTTGTGCAACCCATTAAAGATTACACAAGTAAAATTTTGAAAAAGTTTTTTTGCGGTTATTGACTTGCCATAGCTGTCTATGCTATCCCATTAGCACCCCAACCGAAAGGCTTTGTAGGTGCAGAAAATAATGGTGCATTATATTCCGTTAGGGTAAATACTTTTGGGGCGTGTCCGAAGCCTTAATCATAAAAAACAAAAACAACGGGCAAAGCCCGCCGCCTTTAATTCTCATCAGCTTCATTACTTTCACTAGGCAACGCAAACAACTCATCAACATACCTATCATAATCACTCATAAAAAGCCTATCCTGCACAACCCTATATTTTTCAAACTCACTCTCCGCATGAGCCTTTGCAATCTCCGCCGTAATCCTCCCTGCATCCACCAAAACCTCTCTATCCGTCGCCAGTATAAAAATATCCAACCGCTTCGCCCAATCCTCCATAGTCATCGCAACTTTCCTCTTCGCCATGTCCTCCGCAATATCCAAATAAGCCGACACAATCCTACTCAAACTAAACATCTCATCCTCCGTCAAATAATTCTTTGCCACCACAACATCATGCTTTTGAATTTTCCCACTTGGAGCAGTCGCCCATGTAGTCAACCCCATATGCTCTTTATCCGCATTCGCCCTACGATAAATAACCTCTGCTGCCGTATTTCCATGAACAGCATAATGCAACTTATTTTGAACCCTCTTAAAAAACTCCTGCGTGAGTTTACTCTTAGAATCATAATCAAGAGCCGTAGCATAAATGTCGGTAATCTTTTGATAAAACTTTCTCTCCGATAGCCGTATCTCTCTAATCTCTTGCAATAACTCATCAAAATACTTCTCAGTCAAAATACTCCCACCATTTATCAATCTATCCTTATCCATCACCCAACCCTTAATCGTATAATCCTTTACAATTTGATTTGCCCACTTCCTAAACTGCACCGCCCTCTCATTATTAACCTTAAAACCCACCGCAATAATCATCTGCAAATTATAGTGAATTGTATTATATTCCTTGCCATCACTCGCAGTTATTAAGTATTTCTTAATAACTGAACCTTCATCAAGCTCTTTGTCAGCAAAGATTTTTTTAATATGTTGATTGACAGCCGACACAGTAATATCATAAAGCATAGCCATCAGCTTTTGCGACAACCAAATATTTTCATCCTCATAACGCATTTCAACGCTAGAAGAGCTGCCCCCACCACTAGCCACAAAAGTTAAATACTCCGCCGTAGAGCTTCTAATAGTAATCTCTTTTTTTTGATTTTTATTAGGCATATTTATTTACTCTCTTTTAGTTTGTCTTTTCTAAAAAAATTAGAAATCAGTCATTCTTATTTGGATATTCTTTTTTAAGTCTATCCTCTAAATCGCTAGTAAAACCGTTAAAATATGTCCCGTCTTTTAGCATTTGCTCAAAGGTCGGATATGAAACAGGTGACAAAATGCTAAAATAGTATCGCTCAGTGCGACCTGCCAATTCAAGCATTTCATTAAGTTTTGCGAAATGTTTTTGTGCGTCTACCATTTTTGAGTAGTTTTCTCTAGCTGTATCATTATCTGACTTGGTTTCAATTACAATATATTTGTCGCCTATTTTTATGAAAAAATCGGGGTTAAACTCTTTTGGATTAGTACCCCTTTTTAATACATAAGTTATCGAATAAAAAGCAACATTCCTAGATTTAATCCAACAATCAATCACTTGAGAAACATCTTTTTTAACTAAAACCTCAACAAATTGTCTTTCTGGGCTTTTGTTTACAATAACTAGACTATGTGGTGTCTTAAAATAGCAAAGTGTTATTTCCTTGATTTGCTTGCCTTGCAACTCGTCTTTAAGGAAATTAAGCATATCTAGTTGTTCAGTTTCTAATTCACTTGTATAGTTTGAAGAAAAGAAAATTGTGCTATCATTCCGTAATGCCGAATATCCATAGGATGAGCTAGGCATACTCGCTGTCTCGATTTCTTTGATAGCATTTGCAGTATTTTTATATCCCGCACTTGTTCTTTTCTTTCTTAATAGCCCCGTAAATTTACCATATATTTTTTCTACATTTTTGTAGACTAATTTGTCGCCAGTAATATTGGCTCTCTTCATACACTCAAAAATATACTTCTTTATAAGTTCAAAAGAAGGCAATTTATCTAATTCTGTCTTGCCATCTTCAAATTGCAACGCACTACCTATATTGCGAAGGTCTGCCTCCCGTTGTCTACTTATAAATTGATTTGCAATGCTTTTTGCGAGTTCTTCAACTGTTTTAACTTCCTCTGCAATTTGATAAGTTTTTGTCTCCCGTATGCCTTTTGTGTCTATATAGGTTGTATCTTTTTCCACAATAGGGCTTTGAGATATTAGCTCTAAAGGTTTGCTAATATCAAAAGTTTCCTCTTTGCCGTATTCCTCATTAAATGTTTCATACTGCTCCTTTTCGTAATTGAGACTTAACAATGTGAAGTTATAAAGACCTCTATTTTCACCCGTTAGAATGCTGCTTGTTAAACTTGCTTCATTCTCCAATATTTCATCAACTATAGTTTGAATGCTTCTACTCCAATTTGAGTGATTAAATATTACTACTTTGGGCTGGGCATTTGACCCTTCAGGGATACGCAATCCACGCCCCAAAACCTGTGCTATTAGTAATTTGGAGTTAAATGCTCTATCTTCCCACGGAACAATTTGGAAAACATTTTTACAATCCCAACCTTCCGTTAACATAGAAACTGAAATTATCCATTCAACTCCACAATCTTTCTCGTCAACAGTTTTTAATATTTGCACATTTTTTTTATGCAAGGGGTCAGAGGTCACAATCAAAACTTTTTTATCAATAGCGTCTCTTGACTCTTTTGTAAATTCAACTAAAAAATCAATAAACTCTTCTCTTAGGTTTTTTGCCCCGTCTATTTTTGCCGTCACAATAATAGAAATTGGTGTAATATTAGGATACTTGGTTTTCATATCCCTATGATTTTGAAGAATTTTTTGGAATTTTTCGTTCTTATTGCCGTTTCCGTCTTCTGCCACATATATTCTTCTATCCATAGGATCTCATTTTTTCCTTAGTTTATTGTCAAGAGCATAGCATATATAATTTGGATAATCAAGAAAACAAAGTGCTTTTTTCATTTTTACTGAAAATGTTGTTATTGTAAAATTGGCAAGCATAGAGATATTTAGCGTAAAACACTTTGAGTAAAAGCCGATGCGAAGTGTGTGGGGTGGCAAGGCGGTTTAGCCGCAGCCACCCCACACCGCATGGCTTATCAAGTGTAGCAAATATCGGTGTTGCTTTTGCAATTACAACAAACAAAAAACGAGTGTCCTGCAAATTGCAAGGCACTCATTTTTTGATAACAGCGGATTAAACTTTTGACTCCTTTTTCTAAATTTTTTCTTGTGAATGTGTGTGAAAATGTGTGTGAAAGTCAATTTTTATGCAATTTTAGCCTGTTTTTACCCTAAATCGCCGCTGAAAGCGGCGAAATCGCAGTTGATAAAAGTGTAGTATTACCTAAAAGCACACTGCGTAAATTGTAAATCTTACACTTTTATCGCTAACCCACCATCAAAAACAACACTGAAAAGCACTTCAAAAAACCAACCAAAAAGGACAAAAAAATATGGCAAATCAATTTAGAAATTATGTGCTTACAATCAACAATCCTGTCCAAACAGACGATGAGTTTTTTGATTACCTCAAAAGCTTAAAGCATATAAAATATTTTGCGTTTCAGCGTGAGCAGGGCAAAGAAAAATCTACTCCGCATTTTCAGCTTTATATAGAGTTTAATGTCGGCAAAACCTTTAACACCATGAAAACAAATTTTCCCACCGCCCACATTGAGCAACGCAAAGGCTCAAAACAGCAAGCAAGGGACTACTGCCTAAAAGATGATGGCACAAGGCTTGGCAATCCGTATGAGTGGGGAACATTTGCAGAGGAGCGAGAGCGAACGGACTTGACCGACATTATTGAGCTAATTCATTCGGGGGCAAGTGATTTAGAAGTCCAAACACTTTTTCCCTCACAATACTTCCGCTACTACAAAAATATTCAATACCTTAGACAACTGTTCTTAGAGGAGAAATATAAGACTGTCTTTCGCAATTTAGAGGTTATATATATTCATGGCTCGGCAGGAATCGGGAAAACTCGCTTTGTAATGGAAAAACACGGATATGAAAATGTTTTTAGGATAACAAGCTATGAGCGTGGAATGTTTGACGCATATAAGGGTCAGCCAGTAATTTGCTTTGAGGAATTTAGGTCAAGCCTAAAAATAGAGGAAATGCTAAATTACCTTGACGGCTATCCCTTGCAGCTGCCTTGCAGGTATAATGACAAAACAGCTTGCTTTACAACTGTGTATATAGTAACAAATATTGCTTTCAATGAACAATACAAAAACATTCAAGCTGACCAGCCTGCCACATGGGGCGCGTTTACTCGCCGCATTCACAAGGTCATTGATTTTGATAAAAACAAAACTATCACACCCCAACAAATGCAAATGCAGTTGATTGAAGCTGACCCCGATGAGCTACCGTTCTAAAATACATAAAAAAGGAGATTTCCAAATGATAAATCTATTTAAAAATATACTGATAATTGCCTTGTTAGCAATAATCATGGCAGGTCTTGCCGTAAACTGTGCGATTCTGCTTGGCAATAGAACTACTGAACAAAGTGATAATAATTGCACAAATGACTGCGACTATACTGAATGCGATTATAAAGATGAATACCCTAAATATTTGCAGTTTAATATTTATTACATAGGTTTATATGGGGTCGCTAATTCAGATGATAACCCCTTGACTTTTACGGCTGCAACACCCGCCTTTTATATTCATGCTCCAATAAGCAGACGGCAAGGTAATTATATTTTTGCATACTGGGAGTGGTATGTATTGGATTGCGTTTGTGCGAAGCATATTTTTGATGAGTATTGCAGTGAGTATGATTGCAAAATTTATTATGATTATGATTGCAATTGCTATGGATTAAGACGGGAGCGGGTTGATACAATACCGCAAGGTACAGCCAGACATTTAAGATTGTACGCTAGGTGGATTAGGCATACACGGATATATTGGATTATGAGTAGTATGGATGAGGACGGGGGTATTATGACAGGAGCATTTGATGTATTTGTTGTTGATTATTATCGTGAAAATTATGGTTATGACAGTTTTTATCTAAAGAAACTAAATGACCGCCGTATAATCCATATAGTAACACAAAATGTCAACTTTCAAGATGCCTTTAATGCCATAAACCTAGACGCCGACGAACAAGCTGTCACCATAATATTTGGATGGCTGATGAGATTGACTTTTATTTAATGACTGGATGTCGGGCAAATGAAACCCCTAGCTGCAAACCCGATTTTGATAATTGTCGTGTTTGGGTTGAACGCAAGAAAATTGACGGAACAAGCGGCTATGTGAAAATCTCTCAAAGCTATTGTGATATACTTCGCTCAAAATGGGATACTATGTTTAAATTGGGCAACGGGCATAAGTATGGCATAATGTTTAGAGATTTTCTTATAGATATTGGGCTGAAATTCAAAGACACTTGCTTACACAGCGTGCGACATACATTTTGCTCAAACTTGTTTTATCTTGGAGCATCCGATAAATACCGCCAACATGCAATGGGTCATAAGGACAGCCGAATGACAAGTGATAGATACACAAGCTATGACCCGAATATTACTAAGCAAGAAATCCTAGATATTTATGACAATCTATATCCAAACTTTGACTCAAGCAACAATCTAGCGGCTTAATCCTGCTGACCTAAATTTGACCTAAAACTGACCTAAAATCTTTCAAAAAAAGAGAAATAAATAATCTCAATTCACCCCATTTTTGCCCTAAAACACCCTGCTTTACCCCTAAATGTCCACATTTTTGCATTAAATTATCTTTGAAAGACACTAAAAAAGAATGGACAAATTATTTTTGGCGTGTTATAATGTTTTGCTATGAAGACAAAAACTACAAAAGCAGTCAAAAAAACTACTGACAAAAGCACCTTTTATATCTCTACCCCTCTATACTATCCAAGCGGGGCATGGCATTTGGGGCACAGCTATACAACCGTATGCTGTGATGCTTTAGCTCGCTTTAACCGCCTTTGCGGTAAAGATGTTTTTTATTTAACAGGCACTGACGAGCACGGTCAAAAGATTGCTGACAGTGCAAAGGCAAACGGCAAGACTCCAAAGGAATTTGTGGACGGACTGACGGATAATATCAAGGAATTGTGGAAAGTATTAGACATAAACTATGATAAATTTATAAGAACTACGGATGCTTATCATATTGCGTCCGTACAAAAAATATTTGAAACACTTTATAAAAAAGGCGATATTTACAAAGGGAATTATGTAGGAAAATATTGCAGTCCCTGCGAAGCCTTTTTTAGTGTGTCACAATTAAAGGATGGAAACTGCCCTGATTGCAATAGAGCGGTTGCAGACGCAGAGGAAGAATGCTATTTTTTCAAGCTGTCAAAATATCAGGATGAAATTGAGAAGCTGTTGAAAGGCGGTGAGTTTTTGCTTCCTGACTATCGCACAAAAGAAATGATAAACAATTTTATAAAAGGCGGCTTGACTGACTTGGCTGTGTCGAGGACCAGTGTAGAATGGGGAATAAAAGTTCCGTTTGATACAAAGCACACTGTGTATGTTTGGATTGATGCTTTATCAAATTATATAAATGCACTTGGTTATAATGGTGATGATGCTAAGATGGCAAAATTTTGGGGCGCAAGCAAAGAGGTTGTGCATATAGTGGGAAAAGAAATTGTGCGTTTTCACACGATAATTTGGCCTGCGCTTTTGATGGCGCTAGAGCTGCCGCTTCCTAAAACAGTTTTTGGTCATGGCTGGTTGATTTTAGAGGGTGATAAAATGTCTAAGTCAAAAGGAAATGTGGCGTGTCCTTTTCATTTGATTGACAAGTATGGAGTAGATGCTGTCAGATATTATTTGCTAAGAGAAGTGCCGTTTGGAAACGACGGTGTGTACAGTCTGGAAGCATTTTTGACAAGGACTAATGCCGACCTGGTCAATTCCTTAGGGAATTTAGTAAAAAGAACTATTGCTATGGCAAATCAGTATTTTGGCGGCAAAGTTGAATGGATTGAAAAGGGAAAAGACGCACAGGATATATTGCTGACAAATAAAATTACTTTCTTGCTTGAGCAAGTACAAAATCACATGAATGTAGGGCTCATAAAAAATGAAAAAACTCCGATGACTATGCTCAACAGCGGTGCGGGGCTAGAGCAAATTTTTGATTTAATTTCACAGGCTAATAAGTATATTGATGAAACTATGCCGTGGGTGCTGAATAAAGAGGAAAAGACGGACAGATTGCAGGCGGTGCTTTATAATTTGCTTGAGGCTATTAGAGTAAGCGCAAATTTATTGTTGCCTTTTATTCCTAGCGGTGCAAAAAGGATATTTGAATGCTTGGGACTTGAGGTGCCAAATAATTTTGAAAATGCAAGATATAGCGACAGCAATATTTATAAGAATATGAAAGATGAAATTTTATATAAAAGAATTGACATAAAAAAGGAGCTTGCCGATGTATAAAAAGTTTCTTGTTCTATTTGCCTTTGTTATCATATCACTATTTTCTGCGCTTAGTTTTTCAGCATGCAGTATGGCTTTATTCATACCCTATAATCATCAAGAGGGCATGACAATTTTGCTTATGGAAGATAGCAGCAATTTCAGGACGCAGTTTCATTTTTTGGTAGTGCTGGAAGAAGACACCCAAAGAGCGAGAATAAATGAAATGGACAATTTTTTTCGGACATTGCTAAGCACTAATTTCGGTGCAGCTTGGACAATGCCGTCCAATCAAGGAACTCAACCCGAGATACCTCTTATAGTTGAAGAAGGCACACGATGGTTATTTGCGTATGATTTGACCCGCCCTAGAGAAGCTGCTGAACGCAGTTATCGCTTTGACCCTGCTTTCACCTCTGTGCTGTACGCAAATGATGATGCGGCGGCATTTATTATGACACGCACCACACAGCATTCTAACCCTTTTGATAATACACAAATAATCAATGCTGCCAAAGAGCTGCTGAACAATCCTGTGTCGCCGTTTTATGAAGATGTGATAGCAATAAATACTTTGATGGCTCTGGCGAGAAACAGAACCGATATTGAGGATGGAAGGAGGATAGCGCACAATGCCGTTTTTTATGCTGAGTTTAGAGGGGAGGTCAACGGCAAAGCAGGCGCGGATTATCAGCCTGTTTTTAGCATCATAAGTCAGATGCAAACAAGCTTTAGTCTTATGATTATGTGGCATTGGTTTCTGCTTGGCGGCGGTATCGTATTGGTGATGATGGTGCTGATGATGGTGCTTTCTAAAAAGAGAGCCGGAAAACTAGTCAAAGTTAATAGAGTTGTGGCAAATAGATTTGGGAGGATTGTTACCCTTGATGCGGCAGGAATGCCTGTTAATGAGGGTGCGGTTTTTGATGAGCTGGGAGGAGCAGGCATGAATGGTGCAGGTGATAAAGCAAGCAAGGCTGACGATGTGTTTGACGGATTTTAGAGAAATTTAAGAATTGAAAAGGACAAAAGTTTATGAGTGAAAAATCTACACAAAGCAATAATTATAACCAACAGCCGCACCCAAACACAGTGTCAAAAAAGCCTCCTCAAAACAATGAGGCAGAGCAGGCTGTTTTGGGCTGCATTTTGATAGACTCAAACGCTGCTGACAAAGCGCTCTATGCCTTGAAAGAAACTGATTTTTATCTTAAAGCTCACAAAACAATTTTTTCCGCTATGCGCAATCTCTCTTTTGCAAGCCGCCCTGTTGACATCGTAACCATCGTTCAAGAACTAGACAAGCTAGGCAAAACTGAAGAGGTAGGTGGATTAAACTACATATCATTTTTGACAAACACTATCCCCACTGCCGCCAACCACAAGCATTATACTGATATAGTCAAAAATAATTCATTAAGGCGGGATGTAATTTTCACCACTGAGGAGATCGCATCAGAAGGATATAAGGGCGAAAAAGAGGATATTTTATCTTATGCCGAATCCAAGATTTTTGCGCTGGGTGAGGATGCTGACAGAAAGGATTTATTGCCCATTGCAGATGCTATTGTTACTGCATATGAAAGAATGGAGCTAATTGACAAGGACAAAAACGCATACAAGGGGATTACTACGGGATTTTTATATTTGGACGGACGGCTTAATGGTTTTCAAAACGGTGATTTGATTGTGCTTGCCGCACGCCCCGGTCACGGTAAAACGAGTTTAGGGATGAATTTTGTTCTTAATGCGGCGATGAGTGAAATTGAAAAAATTAAGGGAATTAAATCCAAAACCTATGCAGCAGTTTTTAGTTTAGAAATGCCCGCAGATCAGTTGGCAAGAAGAATGCTTTGCTCTCACGCTAAAGTAAGTATGGCAAGAGCGGCAAGCGGGCATTTGCAGCCTGCCGAGTGGGCAAGGCTGCGTCAAAGCAAGCCTGTGCTGGATGAGGCTCAAATTTATATTGATGATACCAGTGCGATTACGCCTGCCGAAATAATTTCTAAGTGCAGAAGAATGAAACGAGAAAAAAAGCTTGATATTATAATGATTGATTATCTGCAGCTTATGGGAAGCGGTAAAAAGGTAGAAAACAGACAGCAAGAGATTTCTGAGATTACAAGAACAATGAAAATTGCCGCAAAAGAATTAAATGTGCCTATTATTATGCTGTCACAGCTGTCTAGAGAGGTTGAAAAAAGAAAGGGTCAACCGATAATGTCGGATTTGAGAGAATCAGGCGCCATAGAGCAAGATGCTGATATTATTTTATTTATTCATAAGCCAAGCGAAGCCGAGATTGCAGGCGGAAAGCCGGATGATGTTTATAAGCTGATTATTGCAAAGCACAGAAATGGTGAGTTAGGGACAGTGGACCTAAAGTGGCGAGGTGATTATGTCACTTTTGAAAATCATTTTGAAGGCGAACATGCTGAGCAAGCGGCAAAGGCTGTTGCTGATACGACTGTTTCAGCTGCTAAAAAAACAGTAGAAGAGGTGCTGGCAGATGACGACAGGGAATTGCCGTTTTAAAAGCCAATAAGCTTAGATTTGATATGAAAACTACACAAGACGACAGCATGCTTAGCGCAGTTAAAGCGGCTAAAGCAAGCATAAACAAAATTGAGAAAGCCCAGCACTTAAATTCGGTTGTTGCAAGATGTGATGACCTTGCGTTTGAATTGGCTAAAAAAATTGATGATGGCAAGATGACCGGAAAATTGAAGGGACTAACCATATTATTAAAGGATAATGTAATGTGTAAAGGGGTTAGGATTAGGTGCTGTAGCAAGGCATGGGACGGGATTGAGGCAGACACCAGCTCAGCTGTGGCCGACAGATTGATAAATGAAGGAGCGGTGATTGTAGGGGTGGCTAATATGGACGAATTTGCCATGGGAAACTCTAATTTGACAAGCAGCTTTGGGGGAGTGG